>Ga0255096_1000508_pt1 | contig 18565 bp, 15 predicted proteins | sample Colum_Atlam_RepA_2_FD_188563 | JGI IMG/M metagenome (GOLD analysis project Ga0255096, IMG submission 188563) | Freshwater microbial communities from Columbia River, Oregon, United States - Colum_Atlam_RepA_8d | ecosystem: Environmental > Aquatic > Freshwater > River | place: USA: Oregon... | reverse complement strand
CGGCCAACAGGTTGTGCAGGTGAAACAGCGCGGTTTCCGCCGCACGGTCGCCGCCGATGCGGTCGGCGTTTTCAACGCAAACCGCCGCATAGGCCGCCAGACTGGGCAGATCACGCTCTGGCAAGGCGGCGGCATCGACAATCACCGCCCCCGCCATTTCGGCCCAAAGATGCGCCAGATGTGTCTTGCCTGCGCCTTCGGGGCCAACCAAAATCATCTTGCCCAAGGGCCAGTTTTGCCACGCCTCGATGCTGGCCAAAGCTTCGGCATTGGCCACCGATGGAAAGAAATCTTCCCGCCGAAACGCCGAAACCGGCGGCAGGTCAAACGCCAGTTGCAAGCTCACGCCTGATCCTCGTCTTCTACGATGCGCCCCGCAACGCCTTGATACAGCAGGCTGGCTTGGTATTGCGCCAAGGCAAACCGCGTCAGCACGCCAATCGCCGCCGCCATCGGCACCGCGATCAACATGCCGACAAAGCCAAACAACGACCCGAACACCGACAGCGCGAACATCAGCCAGACCGGATGCAGACCCACCGATTTGCCGACCAGTTTCGGCGTCAGCACATTGCCTTCCAAAAACTGCCCAACCGCAAAGATCGCCGCCACGATGCCGATCGACAGCCAATCGCCCCAAAACTGAAACAGCGCCAAGCCAATCGCCAAGCCACCGCCCACCAGCGACCCGACATAGGGAATAAAGGTGATCGCCCCGGCAATCGCCCCCACCAACAGGCCAAACTGCAAGCCCGCCAGCATCAGCGCCACCGAATAAAACGTGCCCAGCAGCATGCAGACCGTCAACTGCCCGCGCACAAAGGCCGACAGCGCCGCGTTGATCTCTGTCGCCAAGCGCCGCACCACCGGCGCATGATCGCGCGGCAGCATATGGTCAACGCGTTCAACCATATGGTCCCAATCCAGCAGCATATAAAACGCCACCACCGGCACCACCACGATGAACACCACCGCCGACAGCAGGCTAAGTGCCGAGGTCAGCACGCCTTGCGCCAAACTTGCGCCCTTGGCCTGCACCGCCGCACCAATTTCCGCCAACGTCTGCCGGATGGTCGAGGTGGAATCGGTCAGCGCCGGAAATTTCTCGATCAGAAAGGCTTGCAGGTGCTGCGCCATTTCGGGCGCCGAATTCACCAGCGCCGTAGTCTGGCTGATCAGCGACGGGATCACCGACAGCACCAACAGCACCAACGCCAGCACCGCCACCAGCGTGATCACCGCCGTAGCCGCAACCCGGCTTAGCCCCAGACGTTCCAGCCGGTCGGCAACCGGGTCCAGAAAATACGCCAGCGCCCCGCCCACCAGAAACGGCAGCATCACCGCCCCAAGATACCACAGCGCCAAAAAGAACACCGCCAACGCGATACCCCAATATTTCGCCTGATCGCGCAATGGCAAAGCCATGTTCGGTGCCTTTCCTTACCTTTTGCACATATCGCCCCTGCATCGCCCCCTTGCAAGGGGCCGTCCCGCTTGCGAGGCTGCCCGCCGCGCGTTAGGAACGCGGGAAACCCTATGCAAAGAGGCCGCACGATGCGTCTGTCCCGTTATTTCCTGCCCGTCCTGAAGGAAAACCCCGCCGAGGCGCAGATCGTCTCGCACCGTTACATGCTGCGCGCGGGCATGATCAAACAGCAGGCCGCCGGGATCTATTCGTGGCTGCCGCTGGGTCTGCGGGTGCTGAACCGTATTCAGCAGATCGTGCATGAAGAACAGGTGCGCGCCGGTCACATTCCGCTGTTGATGCCGACGCTGCAACCGGCAGACCTGTGGCGCGAATCCGGTCGCTATGACGATTACGGTCAGGAAATGCTGCGCATCAAGGACCGGCAAGACCGCGAGATGCTGTATGGCCCGACCAACGAAGAGATGATCACCGACATCTTCCGCAGCCACGTCAACAGCTACAAAGACCTGCCGCTGACGCTGTACCATATCCAGTGGAAGTTCCGCGACGAGATGCGTCCGCGTTTCGGCGTGATGCGTGGCCGCGAATTCCTGATGAAAGATGGCTATAACTTTGACATCGACAAAGACGCCGCCCTGCACGCCTATAACCGCCATATGGTCAGCTATCTGCGCACCTATGAACGCATGGGCCTGACCGCCATTCCGATGCGCGCCGCCTCTGGCCCGATTGGCGGCGACAACACCCACGAATTCCTGGTGCTGGCAGCAACTGGCGAGTCGGAAGTGTTCTTCGATTCTGCTGTGACCGACCTGAAACTGGGCAACCGTGAAGTCGATTACGACAACCGCGCCGAAGTGGCAGCGGTGTGTCAGGAATTCACCACGCTTTACGCCCGCACCGATGAAACCCATGACGAAGCGGTGTTCAACACCATCCCCGAAGAGCGCCGCAAAGTCGCGCGCGGTATCGAGGTTGGCCAGATTTTCTACTTCGGCACCAAATATTCGGAATCGATGGGGGCATCGGTTGTTACCGCCGACGGGTCGAAGGTTCCGGTGGAAATGGGGTCGCACGGTATTGGCGTGTCGCGTCTTTTGGGTGCGATCATCGAAGCCAGCCATGACGACAAGGGCATCATCTGGCCCGAAGGCGTCACGCCGTTCCCGGTTGGCATCGTCAACTTGAAACAGGGCGACGCGGCGGCAGATGCGGCCTGCGACAGCCTGTACAAGGCGCTGGCCGCCAAGGGCCTAGAGGCGCTGTATGACGACCGCGACGAACGCGCTGGCGCGAAATTCGCCACCATGGACCTGATCGGCCTGCCGTGGCGGATCACCGTTGGTCCGCGCGGGCTGGCCAATGGCGTGGTGGAAGTTACCTCGCGCCGCACCGGCGTTTCGGAAGAAATGACCCCCGAAGCCGCCGTGGCACGCATTGCGGACATCTACGCAGGCATCTGATGGAAACTGTCGCCGTCGCCCTTTACGGCCTAGACATCCTGATCCTGTTTGCGTTCCAAGTCCTGAACAAGGACTATCCCCTGTTCTCTCACGCCGTCAGCGATTACGGCGTGGGGGCCACGGCCCGGTTGTTCAAAGTTTATGTGGTGTCCGGCAGCATCGCCGCACCTTTGCTGGCGTGGCAATTTTGGCAGGCCGATACCCCCAGTTATCCGTTGGCCATTCCGACCTATCTGTTGCTGGTGGCGCTTGGTCGGCTGGGGATTGGGCTGTTTCCCAATGACCTGCGCGGCACGCCCCGCACCGGCCGCGGCCAGATCCACCATCTGGCGACGCTGTTGGCCTTCACCTGCGCCTTCATGACGGTGGCCGAAGCCACGCCGCTGCTGGCGGCCAGCATTAGCGGACCGCTGGCGATTGCGCTGGTGCAGTTGAAGCACCTGATCAGCTTGGGCTTCATTGCCGTGGTGGTAACAATCTCGCCGCCGCTGCGCCGGTTTTTCGGCCTTGCCGAGCGGTTGTTTTTATACGGCACGGCGATTTGGTTTTTGACGGCGTCGCTGACGCTGCCACCGCTATAGGCGTTTGGATTGCTGTGGAAAAAGAAAGGGGGCTGACTGCCCCCTCGCCCGTTTCGGGCTCACCCCAGTGGATATTTTAGCCAAGAGGATGAGGCAGAGAGGTTAGCCGCGTGCTTTGCGGATCAGGTCAAGGATGTCTTTGGCCGCCGCAGGAATGTTGGTGCCGGGGCCGAAGATTGCTTTGACGCCTGCGTCATACAAGAACTGGTAATCCTGTTGCGGAATGACGCCGCCGCAGATCACCAGAATTTCGCCCGCGCCCGCGTCTTTCAACGCCTGCACCAGCTTTGGTGCCAGCGTCTTGTGGCCAGCGGCCTGACTGGAAATCCCCACCACATGCACATCATTGTCGATGGCATCCTGTGCGGCTTCTTCCGGGGTTTGGAACAGCGGGCCGACATCGACGTCAAAGCCGATATCGGCAAAGGCGGTGGCGATCACCTTCGCGCCGCGATCATGGCCATCTTGCCCCATCTTGACCACCAGCATGCGGGGCCGACGGCCTTCTTCTTCGGCGAAGGCTTCGACATCCTTTTGAATGGCGGCAAAGCCTTCGTCGCCTTCATAGGCGGCACCATAGACGCCGGCCAAGGTTTTGACCTCGGCGCGGTGACGGCCAAACACCTTTTCCATCGCCATGCTGATCTCTCCTCCGGTTGCCCGCGCGCGGGCGGCTTCGACGGCCGCCGCAAGCAGGTTGCCGCCTTCGGCTGCGCGGCGGCTGAGTTCGTCAAGCGCTGTCTGACAGGCGGCTTCATCGCGGTTGGCGCGGGTTTGCGCGATGCGGGCGATCTGGGCTTCGCGCACGGCGACGTTGTCGATATCAAGAATGTCGATCGCGTCTTGCTTGGCCAGTTTGTATTTGTTGACGCCGACCACAACCTCGTCGCCGCGGTCGATTGCCGCTTGCCGTTTGGCAGCGGATTCTTCGATGCGCAGTTTCGGCATGCCAGAGGCGACGGCCTTGGTCATGCCACCCATGGCTTCGACTTCTTCGATCAGCTTCCACGCCTCTTCGGCCAGATTATGCGTCAGGCTTTCGACGTAATACGACCCGGCCAGCGGGTCGACCACATGGGTGACGCCGGTTTCTTCTTGCAAGATCAACTGGGTGTTGCGCGCGATGCGGGCCGAAAATTCGGTGGGCAGCGCAATGGCTTCGTCCAACGCATTGGTGTGCAGGCTTTGCGTGCCACCCAGCACCGCCGACATCGCCTCGTAGGCGGTGCGGATGACGTTGTTATAGGGGTCGGCTTCTTGCAAGCTGACGCCCGAGGTTTGGCAATGCGTGCGCAGCATCAGGCTGCCCTGCTTTTTCGGGGCGAATTCCGACATGATGCGGTGCCACAGCATCCGCGCGGCGCGCAGTTTTGCGGCCTCCATGAAGAAGTTCATGCCGATGGCGAAGAAGAACGACAGACGCCCGGCGAAATCATCGACGTTCATGCCGCGCGCGATGGCTGCGCGCACATATTCGCGCCCGTCAGCCAAGGTATAGGCCAGCTCTTGCACCAAATTCGCGCCGGCTTCTTGCATGTGATAGCCAGAGATCGAGATCGAATTGAACTTCGGCATATGTTCCGAGGTGTATTCGATGATGTCGGCAATGATGCGCATCGACGGTTCTGGCGGGTAGATATAGGTGTTGCGCACCATGAATTCTTTCAGAATGTCATTCTGAATGGTGCCCGACAAATCGGCCCGCGCCACGCCCTGTTCTTCGCCCGCGACGATAAAGCTGGCCAAGATCGGAATCACCGCGCCGTTCATCGTCATCGACACGCTGACCTTTTCCAGCGGGATGCCGTCGAACAGGATTTTCATATCCTCGACGCTGTCAATCGCCACGCCGGCCTTGCCGACATCGCCCAGCACGCGCGGATGATCGCTGTCATAGCCGCGGTGGGTGGCAAGGTCGAAGGCGACGGACACGCCCTGCTGACCGGCGGCAAGGTTCTTGCGATAGAACGCATTCGAGGCTTCGGCGGTGGAAAACCCGGCATATTGCCGGATCGTCCATGGCCGACCGGCATACATCGTCGCCTTCACGCCGCGGGTGAACGGCGCAAAACCCGGCAACTCGCCCATCTGCGGCAGGTCTGCCACATCGGCTGCGGTGTAAAGCGGTTTGACGGTGATGCCTTCCAGCGTTTGCCAGTTCAGGCTGTCGGGGTTGCCGCCCTTCATTTCTTTGGCGGCCAGCGATTTCCAAGCGTTTAGATCGGTCATGTTTGCGTCCTCATACGAGGGGGTTTTGCGTGCGGCACGCGCCGGGGGTTTCACACCCCCGGACCCCCGTGGGATATTTTTGCCAAGATGAAGGCGGATTATTCGAATTCGATGATGACTTCGTCGACCTTCAGGCTGCTGCCTGCCGCCGCCTTGATCGCCTTGACCACGCCTTTGCGTTCGGCCTTGAGGATGTTTTCCATCTTCATCGCCTCGACCGTGGCAAGCGCCTGACCTTCCTGCACTTCGTCGCCCACCTCGACCATGATCTTGGCGATCAGGCCGGGCATCGGGCAGAGCAGGAATTTCGAAGTGTCTGGCGGCAGTTTTTCCAGCATCAGCTTGGCCAGTTCGGCCTGACGCGGGGTGCGGACGTGGCATTTCAGATCGGCCCCGCGCAGGCGCAGACGGAAGCCGCCCGAGATTTTACCGACCTTCATCACCAAAGGTTCGCCATCGACAGTCAGGGTTGCCAAGGGTTGCCCTGGCACCCAATCGGAGGCCACGCGCAGGGCGCGGCCGTTGATCGTGACGGTTGAGCCGCCATGGTCGGCCGCGATCTTGGCGACGTGATCGACGCCTTGCAGCGTGACCACCCAATCATCGCCGACGCGGCGTTCGTGGTTGTCCATCGTGCCGGAAATCCGGGTGCGGCGAATTTCAGCGACACGGTTCATCGCAGCCGCCGCTGCCGCAACGCGGGCCAGCGTGTCGGCGTCAAGGCTGACGCCTTGGAAGCCTTCGGGGTATTCTTCGGCGATGAAGGCCGTGGTGATATTGCCCGACTGAAAGCGCGGATGGTCCATCACCGCACCGACGAAGGGCAGGTTGTGGCCGATGCCTTCGACTTCGAACGTATCCAGCGCCAGCCGCATTTCGTTGATCGCGGCGGCGCGGGTCGGCCCCCAAGTGCAAAGCTTGGCGATCATCGGGTCGTAGAACATCGAAATCTCGCCGCCTTCGAACACGCCGGTGTCGTTGCGCACGATGCCGCCGCGTTCGGTGGTGCCTTCGACCGGCGGGCGATAGCGGGTCAAGCGGCCAATCGAGGGCAGGAAGTTGCGGTAGGGGTCTTCGGCGTAAAGCCGGCTTTCCATCGCCCAGCCGTTGATCTTCAGATCTTCTTGTTTGAACGGCAGGGCTTCGCCATTGGCGACGCGGATCATCTGTTCCACCAGATCGACGCCGGTGATCAGTTCCGTGACGGGATGTTCCACCTGCAAGCGGGTGTTCATTTCCAGGAAGTAGAAGTTGCGGTTGCCGTCAACGATGAACTCCACCGTGCCCGCAGATGTGTAGCCCACCGCCTTGGCCAGCGCGCAGGCCTGTTCGCCCATTGCCTTGCGGGTGACGTCGTCAAGGAACGGCGACGGCGCCTCTTCGATCACCTTTTGATTGCGGCGCTGGATCGAACATTCGCGTTCGTGCAGATAGACGCAGTTGCCGTGCTTGTCGGCCAAAACCTGAATTTCGATGTGACGCGGTTGGGTGACGAATTTTTCAATGAAAATCCGGTCATCGCCAAACGATGCCGCCGCTTCGTTTTTCGACGACTGAAAGCCTTCGCGGGCTTCGGCGTCGTTCCATGCGATCCGCATGCCCTTGCCGCCACCGCCAGCCGACGCCTTGATCATCACCGGATAGCCGATCTGGGTGGCGATTTTCACCGCCTCATCCGCGTCGGCAATCAGGCCCATATGGCCCGGAACCGTGGACACGCCCGCTTCTTGCGCGATTTTCTTCGAGGTGATCTTGTCGCCCATCGCTTCGATTGCCGGCGACGGCGGGCCAACGAACACCACGCCCGCGGCTTCAAGCGCTGCCGCGAAATTCATGTTTTCGGACAGAAAGCCATAGCCCGGATGCACCGCTTCGGCACCGGTTTCCTTGATCGCGGCCATGATCTTGTCGATCACGATATAGGACTGCGCGGCGGGCGAGGCCCCGATATGCACGGCTTCGTCGGCCATCTTCACATGCAGCGCATTGCGGTCGGCGTCGGAATAGACCGCCACCGTTTTGATCCCCATCTTGCGCGCCGATTTGATGACACGGCAGGCAATTTCGCCCCGGTTTGCGATCAGGATTTTCTTGAACATGGCTCTCTCCCATCAGTGTCTCTGCCCCGATCCGGGACAGAGGCGTAGAAATGCAAACGGCCAGCCGGGGGATGCCCCCGACTGGCCGCCAAAGCGAAATGAACCTCTAGCGAGGTTGTATCAGCCGCACATGCCTTGGTTGCCTGCCAGCACGCCAAGCGCGCCACCGACCAGCGCGGATTCCGCGACTTTGTTTTCGGTGATCGCACCCAGGGCCGCGCCGCTGGCAGCGCCAACGCCGGCACAGGTCGTGGTCGGGTTTGCACCGACGCAGCCGGCCAATGGCAAGGTGACAAGGGCGATAAGGATAAGAGATTTCCGCATTTTGAACTGCCTCTAATGGTTGTTGGTCTTGTTGCGAATTCTACAACAATCACATCGGAAGCAAACCAAAAAATGCAGATCTTTGCGCAAATGGCAGCAAGCCGCCGAACCGGACGGGCGACATTTGCGCAAAAAAATGACCTGACCCGAGAAGGGTCAGGCCAGGGGGAAGGGAAAGGGTAACAGTCTTGCCCGTGCACAGCAGAATAACGCGCGCCAGACACCATGGCATCATTGCGCAAGCCCGCCCGCATCGCAAAGCCGATTTCGCCGCCGCCAAAGCGTTGCGCGAATACCTGCCAAGATGCCAAAGACTTGCGCGGATTCATGCCTAGTCCTGATCCTCGTCATCGTCCCAATCGCCAAAGTCATAAGGCTCGGCGTCTTCGGCGAAGATTTCGGGGAAAGACACTTGCGCCCGCTTCAGGTCGATCTTCAGCAGGGCCTCATAAGACGAGGGGTCGAACGGGTCTTCGGCGGCCACGACTTCGCGGCCAAACAGCCACGACAGCCGCCCGGCATCCAAGTTGCCACGCTCGAACGGCTCTTCGCCGAAATGCGCCCAAAGCGCCGCCATAAAGCCAGCGTCGGCCATCCGGTCAGCGTGTTTACGATCTTTGAAACGTTCCCGTTTGATGATCTTGGTTGCGCCCTGTTTCACATTGGCGCGACGGATCACAAACTGAAAATCGGTGCCGGTCAGGCGGCCAGGAAAACCGCGGTGCTTCAGCATAATGCCACCTCATAGCCCCCAAATGAAGGTTGGGTCGGGGTGGCGAAGGCGGGCCACAGGGCCCGCCCCGTGTTTAGTGCCGTCAGATTACTTGTATTTGCCGGTTTGAGTCGGTTCAACCGACAGATCAGCCGGAGCTGCATCGACCGGAGCTTCTTTTTTGGCGCAAGCCGCGAAGGTGCTGAGGGCGATAAGGGCGATGATGGTTGCGGAACGCATTGTATTCTCCAGATTTCATCTTTGCAGATGGGCGCACCATACGGCAGGCCAACGGAAGGTGCAAAGCGGTTCCGCGACAATTGCAGGTTTTTTGCCGACTTTTCGCTGCAAGGCAGAATAAGGGCGGGCCGGGCCATCAGGCCCGCAAGCGCCCGCCCTGTCGTCTTACTTGTATTTGCCGGTGAAGGTCGGCTCGGTGGTGACAGCCGGTTGGTCAACGTAAACCGTTTCTTCAGCTTTCTTTGCGCAACCCGCAACGAAAGCGACCATGCACAGGGCCAATACGGTGATTTTGGTGCTCGACATGCTCTACTCCTAAGTTTTTTCGAGAGCGCGCTTTGTGCCGCCCCCTTATTCAAGCTACAGGCCGCAACGGTCCGGCCCGTGTGAACATTAGTCGATAAATACCCGAATTGACACGCAAATTGGCCAAATGCCTGCCCCTGTGGCACAGCTACATCAGCCGCCAAAGCCGCACCCACACCCGCCGCAAGATTTAGTGGCTGCATCAAAATGCCTCCCATATGCAGCGCTCGTCCTCGATGCGATAGGCTTCGAAAAACTGCGTCACGTCGGGGGCGGCCTCGCCAAACGGCACGGCACTGTCGGAAAGCGAAATGATGATCTGGCTGGGGACCGGGCCAAACTTTGCGACCCGTTGCAGCGCGAAATTCTGGCACAGATGCGCCATATCGGCACTGGCCACCTCAAATTCGACCGCACCGCCCTTGATCTGCGGCGCAACAAACCGAAAGCGCGCCGCCAAACCCTCTGGCCCCGGCGCGTTCAGCACCACGTCCAGAAACGTCACCGCCAACCCTGACGGCACCGGCACGGCCAAGCCGTCACCGGATACCACCAATGGCCCCGCGTCGCCCTGAAGGCCCGCGTCGTCACTAAAGGTTGGATCGGTCATCGCCGCACCATCGCTTGAAACATCCCCGCCTCCCGCTGATTACAGCGGGATGTTATCGTGCTTCTTCCACGGGTTGCTTAGTTTCTTGCCGCGCAAGGATGCAAAGGCCCGCGCCACGCGCCGCCGCGTTGAATGCGGCATGATCACCTCGTCGATAAAGCCCTTTTCGGCCGCCACAAACGGGTTGGCAAAACGGTCTTCATATTCCTTGGTCAGCCGCGCGATTTCTTCGGGCGACTTGCCGCGATGGATGATCTCGGTGGCACCTTTGGCCCCCATCACCGCGATTTCGGCCGTGGGCCAAGCATAGTTGAAGTCACCGCGCAGGTGCTTTGACGCCATCACGTCATAGGCCCCGCCATAGGCTTTGCGGGTGATCAACGTCACTTTCGGCACCGTTGCCTCGCCATAGGCAAACAGCAGTTTCGCGCCATGCTTGATCACGCCGCCCAGCTCTTGCGAAACCCCCGGCAAGAAGCCCGGAACATCAACCAACGTCAGGATCGGAATTTCGAACGCATCGCAAAACCGCACAAACCGCGCGGCCTTGCGGCTGGCGTCAATGTCCAAACAGCCCGCCAAAACCATCGGCTGGTTCGCCACTACGCCCACAGATTGGCCTTCGATCCGCACGAAGCCCGTCACGATGTTGCCGGCAAATTCCTTCTGGATCTCAAAGAAATCCCCCTCATCGGCGATCTTGCCGATCAGCTCTTTCATATCGTAGGGCTGGTTCGGGTTATCAGGGATCAGCGTATCAAGGCTGTTTTCAAGCCGCGCCGGATCATCAAAGAACGGCCGCACTGGTGCCTTTTCGCGGTTGTTCAGCGGCAAGAAGTCGATCAACCGCCGGGTTTCCGCCAAAGCTTCAACGTCGTTTTCAAAGGCACCATCGGCAACGCTGGATTTCTTGGTATGAGTCGAAGCCCCCCCCAACTCTTCCGCCGTCACCACTTCGTTGGTCACCGTCTTGACCACATCCGGGCCGGTGACGAACATGTAAGAGCTATCCTTCACCATGAAGATAAAGTCGGTCATCGCCGGCGAATACACCGCCCCGCCCGCACACGGCCCCATGATCAAGCTGATCTGCGGCACCACGCCCGACGCCATGATATTGCGCTGGAACACCTCGGCATAGCCCGCAAGCGACGCCACGCCTTCCTGAATCCGCGCGCCACCAGAATCGTTCATCCCGATCACGGGCGCGCCGTTCTGCATCGCCATGTCCATGATCTTGCAGATCTTTTGCGCGTGGGTTTCCGAAAGTGACCCTCCGTAAACGGTAAAATCCTGACTGAACACATAGACCATGCGGCCATTCACCGTGCCCCAGCCCGTCACCACGCCATCGCCTGCCGGACGGTCGGCTTCCATGCCGAAATCGGTGCAGCGGTGAGCGACGAACATGTCGAATTCTTCAAACGACCCTTCGTCCAACAACAGTTCGATCCGCTCCCGCGCGGTCAGCTTGCCCTTGGAATGCTGCGCGTCGATCCGGCGCTGCCCCCCACCCATACGGGCCACGGTGCGGCGATCTTCAAGCTGTTGCAGGATGTCTTTCATGGCCGGTCTCCCCCCGAAATCGCCTGCACCATATAGGCGCCGCGGCTGTGGGCAAAGCAGAACCTCGTAAATATGCAAACCATTGGCAGAAGTAAGTTTGCGAATTGCAAATTAGCAAACTTACCTCTGCGGTGAGCTTGCAGCCGCAAACCCCGTCGCGGTGCTTGCCGCCAAAGTGGACTGCCACTAACATTCAAAGCGGCCATATTTATCAGGCCAGTTATTTGCAAGCCTGTCCGTCATCGACGCAGTGATGGAGCGGACTTGGCATGCACGCAATCCCCAACCCCAAAGCCGAACTCCCCGCCACCGGCGACGCATCGCGCGGGTTCCACCAATGAGCGGTATGGCCACGTTGCTGCATCTGGCCGGGGCCGTGGCGCTTTTGCTTTATGCGACCCGCATGGTGCGCACTGGCGTCGAACGGGCGGGCGGGCCGATGTTGCGGCGGCATTTGCAGCAGGTGTTGGCCAATCCGGTGGCGGCTGCGGTGATCGGGGCCGGGCTTGCCATGGCCTTCCAAAGCGCGACCGCTGTTAACCTTTTGCTGTCGTCGCTGGCGGGCAGTGGTCTGGTTGCCGGAGTGTCGGCGCTGGTCGGCGCGCTCGGGGCCGATTTCGGCTCTGCCGTCGTGGTGCGCCTGCTGACACTGGATCTTTCGCTGGTGATGCCAATCGCGATGATCGGCGGCACGGTCATCTTCCTGTCAACCGAACAACGCGCTTGGCGGCAGGCGGGCCGCATCCTGATCGGCGCCGGTCTGATCCTGATGGCCTTGCAACTGATCGGACAAGCGTCCGAACCGCTGCGCGACAGCCATTTCCTGCCGCTGGTGATCGGCTATCTGACGGACGATCCCGCGACGGCCTTTGTTGTCGCGGCGATTTGTGCGTGGCTGTTCCATTCCTCGGTCGCATTCATCTTGCTGGTGGTGGCGCTGGCGACGCGCGGCCTGATCCCGGCCGATCTTGGTTTGGTGCTGATGCTGGGCGGAAATCTTGGCGGGGCGCTGATTGCTGTGGTGCTGTCGCGCGGGGCTGTGCCGCAGACGCGGGCGGTGCCGGTGGCCAATCTTGTGCTGCGCGGCGGGGCGGCGGTGCTGACGCTGACCGCGCTGCGGACGGCTTCGCTGCCACCCGATTGGTTGGGGCCAAACGCTGCGGCGCAAATCCTGAACAGTCATATCGCGTTCAACTTTGCCGTGGTGGTGCTGTCACTGCCACTGGCGCGGCGCGCGCATGATCTTGTCTTGTCGATGTTGTCCAAGCAGGTGCAGCCCTTGGCTGATCTGATGCCCGCCACCACGCTGGACGACAGCGTTCTTAGTGCGCCGCAACAGGCACTGGCGAATGTCACCCGCGAGGTTGTGGGCATCTGCGGCGACCTCGACTGCATGCTGGAAACCGTGATCCAGCTTTATGAGGTGCCCGACGCCGCCCGGATCGAGGCTGTCGCCCGGCTGGATGACCGGATCGACCGCGCGCATAGCGGCATCAAGCTATATCTGGCGCGGTTGGCCAATACCGGCATCGAAGCCGCCGCTGCGCAGCGCATGCAAGAATTGCTGGCCGCCTGCATCGCGCTGGAACAAGCGGGCGACGTGGCCAGCAGCAATCTGTTGGCCCATGTGAAGCGCAAGCATGATCGCGGCCTGTCGTTCAGCCCCGAAGGTTGGCAAGAACTGCTTGATCTGCATAGCCTTTTGCTGACCGATGCACGCTTGGCCTTCAACATCATCGTGTCGCGCGACCAGACCACCGCGCTGGCGCTGGTGCGCGCCAAGGAAAGGTTCCGCGAAGCCGAACGCCGCGCCACGGCGCTGCATTTCGGGCGGCTGCGCGACCGTGGCATCCGCAGCATCGAAACCAGTTCGCTGCACCTCGACACCATCCGCGACCTTAAACAGATCAACTCGCTTTTGGCGACGCTGGCCTACCCGGTTCTGGAAGAACAGGGCCTGCTGGCCAGCTCTCGCCTGCGATTGCCCGACGCGGGCATCGCCTGACCGCTTCCCCAAGCAGACCAACCCTTCAACACAAGGATACCGACCATGACGACGCTTTCTCGCCGCAGTTTACTTGCCACGGGTGCCGCCACACTGGCCGCGCCACTGTTCGCGCGCCGTTCGCTTGCCTCTTCGGGGGTGGTGAATGTGTTCGCTTGGGGTGACTATTTCCAGCCCAACATCGTCGAAGCCTTTGAAAAAGCGACCGGCATCAAGATCAACGTCTCGACCTATGGGTCGAACGAAGAAGCCGCCAGCAAGCTGCGCGCAGCGGGTGGTCAGGGCTTCGATCTGATCTTCCCGTCGGTCGACACCCGCCCGAACTATGACGAAGGCGATCTGCTGGCCGAAATCGACGAAATCAAGCTGAACGTCGGGCTGATCGAGCCGTCGCTGTGGCGGTCGTCGCTGGAACTTGGCGCGGCCCGTCGCGGCAAGCGTTATCTGGTGCCGTTCACTTGGGGCACCGAAGGCATCACCTATGACAGCAGCGCGCTGAACGTGGCGCCGGGCGAATTGTCTTATGCCCATCTTTGGGCCGACGGGATGGACGGCAAGGTCGCGCTGCGGCAGAAGTCGATTCTGGTCAGTCTGGCGATCTATCTGGATGCAACCGGCGAATTGCCATCGAACCGCGCGATGGATCTGTACAAATCCGAAGCTGACACCCGCCGCATCTTCGACGGTTGCGTGGCCTTCGCCACCAAGCACAAGAAGAACATCGGGTCCTACTGGAACAACGCGACCGAGGCGACCACCGCCTTCACCGATGCAGGCTGCACCATCGGCCAGACCTGGGACACCACCGGCATCAAGCTGAACAGCGATGTTGATGCGAAATGGCGTTACGCAGCCCCGAAAGAGGGTGCGCTGGCATGGATGGACACCGCCGCCGTGCCGTCGGGGGCTGAAAATATCGACCAAGCCTATGCCCTGCTGAACTTCCTGCTGTCGCCCGAAGTTGGCGGCATGTTCTCGAACAACACCGGCTACAATTCGGCCGCTTTGGGCAGCGCTGCCCATATGTCCGACGCAGGCAGCGCCGCGTTTGAATTCGCCTATCCGGGCGATGCCATCGCAAACCTGTGGTGGTGGCCGATGTTCACGCCGTGGTTCAGCCAAGTCCGCGAAGAATACGTCGAAAAACTGACCAACGCCTGATCACGGGCGCAAGGGCGGCGCGGGGGCAATCTCCCCCCTCGCGCCGCCGCACACCACCAACCAAGGAATGGACCCCAAGATGACAGGGCAAACCACGGGCAAGGCAATCGAATTTGATCGGGCATCGGTCCGGTTTGGCCAGTTTCAGGCGGTGCAGCCGACCGATTTGCGGATCGAACCGGGCGAGTTTTTCTCGATCCTCGGCCCGTCTGGCTGCGGCAAGACCACGCTTTTGCGGCTGTTGTCGGGCTTTCTGGACCCGACCGACGGTGATGTCAGAATTGGTGGCACCTCGATGGTCGGGGTTGATCCTTCGGTGCGCCCCACGGCGTTGATCTTCCAGAACCTTGCGCTGTTTCCGCTGATGCCGATCTGGGAAAACGTCGCCTTCGGGCTAGAAATGCGCGGCTGGTCGCGGGCAAAGCGGCGGGACCGGGCCTATGAATTGCTGGCCACAGTGGCGCTAAGCGATCATGCCGAAAAACTGCCGGCCCAGCTTTCGGGTGGGCAAAAGCAGCGCGTCGCCATTGCCCGGGCGCTGGCAGTTGAACCTTCGGTGCTGCTGCTGGACGAACCCCTATCGGCGCTGGACCTGAAGCTGCGCCAACACATGCGGGCTGAACTGAAGCAAATTCAGGCCCGCACCGGCATCACCTTTGTCTACATCACCCATGATCAAGGCGAGGCCCTGACGATGAGCGACCGGGTCGCCGTAATGAACCGGGGCCGCATCATGCAGATCGGATCGCCCGACGATATCTATGACCGGCCCGACAACGCCTTTGTCGCCACCTTTGTGGGCGAAATGAACGCGCTGAATGCCAAGGTTGTTTCTTGCGCCGATGGCACGGCGCTGGTGGAAACCCCGCTGGGCGGGTTCCGCGCCACAAACCCCAAGGGGCTGGGTGCCGGAACCGAGGCGATCTTGTTCCTGCGCCCCGAAAAACTGCGCCTGCTGACGGCGGGCGAGGCAGAAGACAACCACCTGTCGGCGCGTGTTCTGCGCCGCGACATGGAAGGCGCGTGGTCAACGCTTGTGGTTGAAACCGGCGGGCGCGAATTGAAGCTGCATCTGCCGCATGACGGGCGCGAAACCCTTGCCTCGGGCGATGTGGCCTTGGGCTTTTCCGCCGCCGAAGCGGTCATTCTGCCGAAGGGGGAAATGTCGGATGACTAGGCTTTTCCGCGCTTTTGGCACGCCGCTGTCGGCCCTGATCCTGCTGTTCTCGGGCATCTGGATCTTTGGCCTGATCGCCGCGCCGCAACTGATCATGATCGAACAATCGCTGTGGCGGATGGAGCGGCCCGCCGGTGCCGCCGAAATTTCGGTGCAGATCGACGGGCTTTACAACCAGCTTGACGTGATGGCGCTGGACCGCAGCGCAGCCGATGCTGAAACCGATGCCGCGAAACGCACCGCCGATCTGGCTGCGATTGATGCGAAAGAAGCCGCGCTAAAGGCGGAAATCGCGGTGCTTGAGCAAACCGAAAGCACACCGGTCAAAGTCTATACGCTGGCGAATTTTGGCCAAATGGGCGCGGCGCATCTGGCGATCTTTGCCAAGACCATCGCGGCATCGCTGGCGGTTTCGGCCATCGCATTGGTGGTCTGCTACCCCATCGCCTACGCGGTCGCGAAACTTGAAACCCCGCGCACGGCGGCCATCATCATGCTGGGGCTGGTGATCCCCTATGCGATCAACGAACTTTTGCGAATTTTCGCATGGCAGATGATCCTGAACCAAAACGGCCCCGCCAACCTGCTACTGGGGCTTTTGGGGTTCGACCCTGTTCCCTTCCTTGAAAGCGGCACCGGCGTCTTTGTTGCCATGGTCTATGCCTATATCCTGTTCATGGTGTTCCCGCTTTATAACGTGCTGGAAACGCTGGACAGCAATCAGGTCGAAGCCGCGCGCGATCTTGGCGCTTCGACCTGGAATATCCACCGCCGCGTGGTGATCCCGCATGCAAGACCCGGCATTGCCGTGGGCTGTATCATGACCTTCATGCTGTCGGCTGGGTCTTACGCTGTGCCCTATATCATGACACGCGGCACCGCGTCGCCATGGTTCACCCAGTTGATCTATAACCGCTTTTTCGAAGCGACGAACTGGAACGTCGGCGCCGCCTACGCGCTTAGCCTGCTTGCCGTTTGCACGGTTTTTATCTTCGGGATGATGCGCATTCTGAAAGTCAGCCTAAAGGACATCGCCAAATGACCAGAACCGGCACAGGCAGCACCTTTGTGTTGCGGCTTTATATGGCCCTTTTTTTCGCCTATATGTTCCTGCCGTTGGGCGTCATGGTGGCGGCGGGCGTCAATTCGTATTCGCCACCGTCAATCACAATCTGGCAGGGCTTTACCCTGCGCTGGTTTGCAGAATTCTGGGCCGATGCGCGGATGTGGTCGGGGCTGGTGAACTCGCTGATCATTGCAGTCGCGGTTATGGCGCTGGCCCTGCCGATGGGGCTTTCGGGGGCCTTGCTGCTGTCGCAACTTGGGCGGCGGTCGGCCGGGATCGTCTATACGGTGATGGTCTCGCCGCTGCTGACGCCGGGGCTGATCATCGGCATCTCTACCGTGATCCTGTGGCGCAACTTCGGCACCACGGCGGGGCTGTTCACCGCCATTCTGGCGCAATCGGCCTTCATCGCGTCTTATGCGATGCTGATGTTCATGGCTCGCCTGCAACGTCAGGACCACACGCTGGAAGAAGCCGCGCTTGATCTTGGCGCAACGCGGGCGCGGGCGTTCCGGCGCATCACCCTGCCCTTCCTGCGCCCCACCATCGTGACCGCCGCTGTGATTTCCTTTCTGCAAAGCTTTGAAAACTATAACACCACAATCTTCTCGATCGGCGGCAACCATACGCTGGTCACAGAAATCGGCGCGCGGATGCGCTTTGGCATCAGCCCGATGATCAACGCCATCGGCATCTTGTTCATCCTTGTCACCGTGATCTGCGCCGTGCTGTGGTCGCTGCTGCGGCAGCGCGAACGGCGGCAGGAGGCTGCGGCATGACCCTGTCACCTTCTTTTGACGGTGATTGGCAGCGCCGGATTGCGGCCCTTGCCCCGGCAGAGGCTGCTATGCTTGCCCATCGCGCGCGCACCGCCCCGCTGTTCGCCCATGCCTATGCCTTTCATCTGAACTTCCGCTTTGGCGGCATGGTTCCGGCCGATCTTCTGACCCATGCCGCCGCCCACGGGTTGCAAGGCGTGCAGATCCATGTCGAGGATGGCGAGGGTGCCAGCCTTTCGGCAATGTCCGACCCCGATTTGCAGGCTTTCGGGGCAGCGGCGCGCCGCCTTGGGTTGGCGGTGCATGTCGAAACCTCCTCGACCGAATCGGCCGAACTGGCACGCACGGTGGCCATCTCTCATGCAGTCGGCGCCGCAGCGATGCGCTGTTATCCGCGCTACGAAGGCCGCGTGTCGACGATCATCCCCCGCGCCATCGAAGACCTGCGCGGTCTGGCGGCGCTTGATCCCGACCAGCGGCTGCGCTTCACGCTGGAACAGCACGAAGACCTGACCTCGGCGGAATTGATTCACATTCTAAAGGCCGTAGACAACCCCCGCCTTGGCCTCTTGTTCGACTTTGGCAATATGGTGAACGCGGGCGAAATGCCGCTGACTGCCCTGCGCCAACAGGCGCCCTGGCTGCGCGAGGCCCATGTCAAGGATTGCCTGGTGCTGCCCGATCGCGGCGGCTGGGCGCATCAGGCCTGCCGCAGCGGCGAAGGCCATCTTCCGATGCAGGCGCTTTTGGTCGAATTGCTGCTTTTGGGCCAACCAGAGCCACAGATCGCGGCCTTCGGGCTAGAGGAGGAGGAAGAC
>Ga0255096_1000504_pt1 | contig 18651 bp, 14 predicted proteins | sample Colum_Atlam_RepA_2_FD_188563 | JGI IMG/M metagenome (GOLD analysis project Ga0255096, IMG submission 188563) | Freshwater microbial communities from Columbia River, Oregon, United States - Colum_Atlam_RepA_8d | ecosystem: Environmental > Aquatic > Freshwater > River | place: USA: Oregon... | reverse complement strand
GCTCCAGGGGCTGCTGGCTTCGGAGTCGGCGATGCGTCGCCTCATGATCCGCGAGATCGAGGCCGATGCGAAGCGCTATGGCGATGATCGCCGCACGCTGATTCAGGCGGCGGAGCGCACGGTGGTCGAGCTCAAGGTGGCCGAGGATCCGGTCACGGTGATCGTGTCGACCAAGGGCTGGGTGCGTGCCCGACAGGGCCATGGCCATGATCCTGCGCAGTTCAGCTTCAAGGCGGGCGATGGCTTTGATGGCGCCTATGAGGTGCTGACCACCGATACGCTCTTTGCCTTGTCGGCATCAGGTCGGGTCTTCAGCATGGCGGTCTCGACCCTGCCTTCGGCGCGAGGCGATGGCGTACCGGTGACCAGCCTGGTCGATCTGGAGCCCGGCGCCCGCATCGAATATCTCTTTGCGGCTTCGGCGGGCAGCAGCATCGTGCTGGCCACCGCGCAAGGTCAGGGCCTGCAGTGCCAGGCTGGCGATCTGGTGGGCCGCAATCGGGCCGGTCGTCAATTCGTGACGCTCGATGAAGGCGATCGCCTGATCCGTCCGGACATCATTCCTGCCGGCGCCAGTGAGGTGGCTTGCCTGGCGGGTGCCCCGGACCGTGCCCGCCTGCTCATTTTTGCGCTCGATGACATCAAGGCGCTTCGCAATGGCGGGCGCGGCACCCGTCTGGTAGATCTTGAAGCTCGCGAAGCGATGCTGCAGGTGCTGGCCTTCGGGGGGGCTTCCACTGAGGTTCTGGCCGTGCAGGGCGAGGGTCGGCAGAGCAAGCCCATGGAGCGGGTGCTCGGGCCCAAGGAGTTGGGCGAGCATCGGGGCGTGCGGGGGCGCAAGGGCAGGGCACTCGAGCCGCGCTGGAAGGAGACGCGTCTGATACGCCTGAAAGAAGGCGCATCGCCGGAGTCTCAGCGAGCGAAGGCCTGACGTGTTCTTGACGTTCCGGCATCCGAAGAAACGCCCGATGGCAGAGGTCAAAGGGCGGCGGGCCAGGCGAACCTGCGAGGGCTCAGTGAAGCTCACGGCGATCGCTCTGATGATCGTGGTGGTTTTGACCGTGGCGACATGGGCAGGCTTGGCACCCTCTGCAGCCAGTACGGCGGCCAACCCCGATTTCAATCCCAGGAAGGCGCATCACACACCGGATGGGTTCAAGAACCCCGATGGCAGCCAGATCGACAAGCCCCTGAGCGAGTTGCTGCGCTGGCGGATCGAACAGGCCCGAGAGGGCCTGCCCAAGCCACCCGCTGCCGATTTTGCGCAGCGGATTGCAGCGCCTCCCGATGCCCTGAAGCAGGTGAGGATGCTTTCGCAGCAAGCCCTCGCCGAGCCCTTGCCGGTTGCCAGTCTCACCTGGATCGGGCACGCGAGCATGGCCTTGCGTCAGGAAGGGGTTGCACTGCTGATCGACCCGGTCTTTTCCGACCGGATCTCGCCCGTGTCGTTCATTGGCCCCAAGCGCAAGGTGGCCTTGCCGCTGGCATTGAGCGACTTTGATGGCGTCGACACGGTTCTCATCTCGCACAACCACTACGACCATCTCGATGAGCCGACCATCCGGGCGCTGCTCGCGCGTCCGCAGGGTCAGCCTCAATTCATCGTGCCGCTGGGGATCGACCGCTGGTTGCGCGAGCGGGGCGCTCAGCGCGTACAGGCCCTCGATTGGTGGGATGCGGTCACCGTGGGCTCGATACAGATTCATCTGGTGCCTGCCCAGCACTGGAGCGCACGCACGCCCTGGGATCGCAATCAGAGCCTGTGGGGTGGTTTCGTGGTGGAGTCGGCATCGTTCCGGTTCTATTACAGCGGCGACACCGCCTACTCCAGGCCCCTGTTTGAGCAGATCCGCGCGCGCTTCGGCGGCTTTGATCTGGCGGCCATTCCAGTGGGCGCCTATGCGCCGCGCTGGTTCATGAGTGCCCAGCACACGGATCCTGCCGAAGCCCTGCAGGCGATCATCGATGTCAATGCCCGCGAGGGCCTGGGCGTGCACTGGGGCAGTTTCGAGATGGCCGATGAATCGCTGGATGCCCCCTTGCATGAAGTCCCGCGTGCGCTGGCCGCTGCAGGGCAGCCCCCGGAGCGGTTGGCGCTGTTTCGCATGGGCGAGACCCGGCACTACCGAAGTGTCCGCGCTGAGCGTTTGAGTCTGATCCACCCCTTGCATCGTTGACCCTCATGAATCTGCAACCCTCATGAAACCCGAACCGTCCCCTGCGATGACTCCGCTGATTCCAGGCCTGCCCTGCAGTGACATGCTGTTTGAGATCCTGCCCACCCGGAACGCTGGGCTATCCATCGGCGTGGCGCATCTGAACCGTCCAGGCGCGCTCAATGCCCTGAATCTGCCCATGGTGCAGGCCATGCTCAGCCAGTTTCGGGCTTGGGCTTCGGACACCTCGATCGTTGCGGTGATGCTGCTGGGTCAGGGGCCCAAGGGCTTTTGTGCCGGCGGGGATGTGGCCGAAGTGGTGCGTCAGGTGCGCAGCAACCGACCCGATCGCTTCGTGTACGGCGATGCGTTTTTCGAGGTGGAGTATCAGCTCGATGCGCTGATTCATGCCTATCCCAAGCCCTTCATCACCTGGGCGCATGGGGTGGACATGGGCGGCGGCGTGGGGCTGTCGGTGGCAGGCAGCGAGCGCATCGTGAGCGAAGGGCTCAAGATGGCCATGCCCGAAATTCACATCGGCCTGTTTCCGGATGTGGGCGGGGGCTGGTTTCTCAACCGGGTGCCCCATGAGGCGGGGCTGGTGCTGGCGCTCACCGGGGCCATCATTCACGAGGGCGATGCCCTTCATGCGGGGCTGGCCGATCATGCCATGGGCCTGGCCCGACAGCCCGAGTTCATGGCGATGCTTACAGAGCTGGCCTGGACTGGGCAGGCGTCACACGACCGCAGGCTGCTGCGTGAGCACTGTCTGAACTTTGCCTCCGCCCAACCGCTCGATGTGCCGCCCAGCGATCTGGCGCGCCTCGCACCCGCCATGCGGCGGATTGGCGTTCAGCCCAGCGCGGCTCAGGTATTGCGCGCTCTGGAGCGCGAGGCGACCCAGGAGGCCTGGTTTGAACGCCCGCTCGCCAATCTCGCTCAGGGCTCGCCCACCGGGGCCTGCGTCACCTTTGAGTACATGCGTCGCAGCCGCAAGCTTGGCATGGCCGAGGTGCTCGCCCTCGATCTCACGCTGGCGCGCCAATGCCAGCGACAGCATGATTTCCCGGAAGGGGTGCGCGCCTTGCTGATCGACAAGACCCGCGATGCGCGCTGGTCGCGCGCCAGCATCGATGCGGTCAGTGCAGACGAGGTTGAGGCTTTTTTTGCACCGGTCTGATTCGGGTCAACCGCGTACCGGGTCAGGTCACAAGCATGCTCAGCGCGCTGATCGCCAGCAACCCGCCCATCGAAAGATTGAAAAGTCGCAGCCGCGCAGGCTCTTGTAGCCAGCCCCGCAGCAGGCCGCCCGCTCCCGACCACAGCGCGATGCTTGCCGCGCAGATCAGGGCGAACCAGACGATATAGACCGCTACCAGGCCAGGTTTGCCGGCGAGCCCGCTGAACCATGCACCGGCCACCGAGAGCGCGAGCATCCAGCCCTTGGGGCTGATGAACTGAATGAGCGCAGACTGAATGACGGTCAGCGGCTGGGCCAGCGACCGGTCCTGCGGGCCATCGCTGCGGGCGATTCGCCAGGCAATCCAGAGCAGATAGGCCACGCCTGCGATGCGCAACACAGGCTCCGCACCCGGAATGGCCAGCAGGGCGGCCAGCGCTCCTGCACTGGCCAGCAGCAGCATGCTTGAAAACCCCAGCATGGTGCCCAGGGCATGGGGCCACACACGCCAGGGCCCAAAACGCACGCCCGTCGCGATGGCAATGGTGTTGTTGGGGCCGGGGGTAAAGGCCCCTGCAATGGCAAAGGCTGTAAATGCGAGAAAATCCGCCATCCCCGTATTGTAGAGACCCGGCTACAGTGCGGTCCCGCGTGTGGGCGTTCCTCAAGTGCGGGGGCAGCGCGGCAGGAGCCTCTTGAAAATCGCCGGACTAACCCCAACCCCGAAGACGCCCTCTGGCTTTTGGACTTCTCCTCACACCTTTCTGTCGTTTCTTTCTTTCGAAGACCATGACCTCAAGCACCAAGGAAACCCTGGGTTTCCAGACCGAAGTCAAGCAGCTGCTGCAGCTGATGATTCACTCGCTCTACAGCAATCGCGAGATCTTTCTGCGCGAGCTGGTGTCCAACGCCTCCGACGCCTGCGACAAGCTGCGCTTCGAGGCGATCGATCAGCCGCAATGGCTGGCGGACGATCCCGAGTTGCAGATCCGGGTCGAATTCGACCATTCCGCCCGCACCATCAGCATCACCGACAACGGTATCGGACTGTCGCGCCAGGAGGCGATTGACAATCTGGGCACCATCGCCCGCTCGGGCACCAAGGAGTTCTTCTCTCGCTTGAGCGGTGACCAAGCCCGCGACGCCAATCTGATTGGACAGTTTGGGGTGGGTTTTTACTCTTCCTTCATCGTGGCGGATCAGGTCACGGTGGAGTCGCGGCGCGCAGGTGCGCCCATCGAGGAGGGTATCCGCTGGACCTCGGACGGCAGTGGCGAATTCAGCATCGAATCCATCTCTCGAGCGGCACGTGGCACGCGAGTCACGCTGCATTTGCGTGCCAAGCCCGATGACGATCAGGCCGATGATCCTGCGGATCTGCTCTCGGGATGGCAGTTGCGGTCCATTTTGCGCAAGTACTCCGACCATATTTCGCTGCCGATTCGCATGGTCAAGGAAGGCGGCGCACCGGTTGCCGAAGAGATGGATAGCGATGGCAAACCTGAAGGCGAGGGCGGGCAGGGCGAGGCGACACCCGCGATTGAGTGGGAGACCGTCAACCAGGCCAGTGCACTCTGGACCCGCAGCAAGTCAGATGTCGATGAGGCGCAGTACAAGGAGTTCTATCGTCACATCAGCAACGACTTCGAGGATCCGCTCGCCTGGACCCACAACCGGGTCGAGGGGCGCACCGAGTACACGCAGCTGCTCTACGTTCCGGCGCGCGCACCCTTCGATCTCTGGGATCGTCAGAGCCGCCGCGGCATTCGCCTCTATGTGAAGCGGGTCTTCATCATGGACGATGCCGAGCAGCTCATGCCGGTGTATCTGCGGTTTGTCAAAGGCGTGATCGACTCCGCTGACCTGCCCCTGAATGTCTCGCGCGAGATCCTGCAGGAAAGCCGCGACGTCAAGGCGATTCGAGAAGGCAGCACGCGCCGGGTGCTGGGCATGCTGGAGGACCTCGCCGAAAACAGGCCTGAGGACTATGCCAAGTTCTGGAGCACGTTTGGCCAGGTGCTCAAGGAAGGGCTGGGCGAAGACTTCGGCAATCAGGAGAGGCTGGCCAAGCTGCTGCGCTTTGCTTCAACCCGCACCGCGCAGGGCGAGCAGACCGTGTCGCTCGCCGACTATGTCGGGCGCATGAAGGAAGGCCAGGACAAGATCTACTACGTCACTGCGGAGTCCGAGACCGCAGCCCGCAACAGTCCGCATCTGGAGGTGTTCCGGCGCAAGGATGTCGAGGTGCTGGTGTTGAGCGACCGGGTCGATGAGTGGATGCTCTCGTTCCTCAGTGAGTTTGAGGGTAAGACGCTGGTCTCGGTGGCTCGCGGCGGTCTCGATCTGGGCACCCTGCAGGATGCACAGGACAAGGCTCGCGTCGAGGAAACCGCCAAGGACTTCGCCGATCTGGCCAAAGCCATGAAGGATGCCCTGGGTGAGCGGGTGAAAGAGGTCCGCATGACCGATCGACTCACGGATTCACCCTGCTGCCTTGTGGCTGATGAGGGCGAGATGAGCGCTACGCTGCAGCGCATGCTGCGCCAGGCAGGCCAGAAGGCCCCCGAGCAAAAGCCCATCCTCGAGCTCAACCCCGAACACGCCTTGATTGCCCGACTCAAGTCGGTTCCGCCGGATACGCCCACTTGGGCTGCCCTGCTGATGGATCAGGCAGTGCTCTCTGAAGGAGGCGCACTTGAGGATCCTGCAGGATTCGTGAAGCGCCTCAATCAGATGCTCCAGGCGGTGGTGCCGGGCGCATGAAGGAGAGCATCACGCTTTCCGAATCTGATGGCGTGCGCTATCTGCACTTCGGAACGCCTTGGGTCCAGGGTGCCATGCGCATCGCCAGGCCCTACGCGCTCGAGCTCGACTATGTGCGCGACATGATGGCCTGGCTGCTTTTCATGCATGCGCCCGCGCGCGTGCTGCAGCTGGGCCTGGGGGCCGGTGCGCTCACCAAATGGTGCTGGAAGCACCTGCCCGAGACGCACACGACCGTGGTGGAGCGGGAGGCTGGGGTCATCGAGGCCTGCCGTCGATTTTTCCGCCTTCCGCAGGATGATGATCGACTCGAGGTTTGTCTGGCGGATGCAGCCAAGGCCCTTCAGGCAACTGCGTGGCGGGGACGATTCGGGGTGATCCAGATCGACTTGTACGACGCTCAGGCGAAGGGACCCGTGCTGGATTCGTTGGCCTTCTATCGATCGGTTTGGGCGACTCTTGCCGAGCCGGGCATTGTCGCCCTGAATATCTTCGGGCGTGGGAACACCAGCGGTTTGCCCAGCGTGCAGCGACTGCGACGATTGTCCCGAGGCAATGTTCTGGAGCTTGCGCCCACCGCGCAGGGCAATCAGGTCGTTCTGGCGTTCAAGCCGGCTCTACCAGCGCACCCGGTGGAGGCAATCGGCTCTGCCGTCCCTGGACCTCGAAGTGAGACAGTGACGCTGCTCAAGCGCAGAGCCCTCTGGATCAAGCGTACCTATGGCCTGGATGCGAACCGCTGGCTTCAAGCGGCGCTGAACCCTTCCAAATCGCCCAGCCTGCCTGGTCTGAGGCTCTGAAGGGCGCTGACCGATCCGTCTGACGGTCAGCCGCGCCGTTGATCCGCGTTGCGCGCTGCTGCCGGGCGGCGTCGCCTACGCTTGGCGGGATGAGCACGCTTGGCGATTCCAATCCGGTGATCTCCGTTCGAAGACCGGTTGTCGATTTTCGGCGAGGCCAGGGGCCTGTGCAGCTTGCAGAGCTGATCCAGGGGCTGCGCGATGATGGCTGGCTGGATGAAGCCACTGCGACGCGGCTTTTGGAGATTGGCGGGTCCGCCCAAGCCAGCGGTCACCCTGTGCTTGCGCTCGCGCAGCGAGACCTGGTCGATACGAGCGGCCAACCCGTCTCGGTCGAGCGTTTGACCGAGTGGTTGGCTCGAAAAGCAGGTTTGCCTTATCTCAAGCTGGATCCGCTGAACATCGATTTCGCGCGAATCGCCGAAGTCATGTCGAGTCAGTACGCGACCCGCCATGGCATTCTGCCTGTGGCATTGCATGATGATCACGTTCTGATTGCCACCTCGCAACCTCGGGCGACCGGATGGGAGGACGAGCTCGCGCAGATGCTGCGTCGAGAGGTTCGTCGGGTGATCGCCAATCCGATCGACATTGCCCGCTACACCACCGAATTCTTCAGCCTGGCTCGATCGGTCCGTGATGCTCAGCGTCGGGGTGGGGCGGTCCAGGGGAACAGCTTCGAACAGCTGGTCGATCTGGGCCAAGGCAACTCGCAGACCCATCGCACGCCTGATGCCAATGACCAGCACATCGTCGGAATCGTCGACTGGCTCTGGGCGTATGCGTTCGAGCAGCGCGCAAGCGATATTCATCTCGAGCCCCGGCGGGATACGGCCCTCGTCCGGATGCGCATTGATGGTGTGTTGAATACCGTCTACCGCGTGCCCACGACCGTGTTGGCGGCGATGACCAGTCGAATCAAACTGCTCGGTCGTATGGATGTGGTCGAGCGCCGCCGTCCCCAGGACGGCCGGATCAAGACCCGCAATGCACAGGGCTCGGAGGTCGAGCTGCGACTGTCGACGCTGCCCACCGCCTTTGGCGAAAAGCTCGTGATGAGGATCTTTGATCCACAGGTGTTGCAGCAGGACCTGAGCTCGCTTGGATTCGCCCCGGATGAGTTGGCCCGCTGGCAGGCCATGACGCATCAGCCGCATGGCATCGTGCTGGTGACCGGGCCCACGGGATCAGGCAAGACCACCACGCTGTACGCCACGCTGCGCGAGCGGGCCACCGATGAAGTCAACGTCTGCACGCTGGAAGATCCGATCGAGATGGTCGATCCGATGTTCAACCAGGTTCAGGTGCAGCCGGGAATCGACTTCGGGTTCGCCGAAGGATTGAAGGCCCTCATGCGCCAGGATCCCGACATCATCATGATCGGCGAGATTCGCGATCTGCAGACCGCCGAGATGGCGGTGCAGGCGGCCTTGACTGGCCATCTGGTGTTCGCTTCACTTCATACCAACGATGCGCCGAGCGCAGTAATGCGGCTGCTTGATTTGGGCGTGCCCGCCTATCTGCTCAAGGCCACCCTGGTGGGTGTACTGGCGCAGCGCCTGGTACGCACACTCTGTCTGAATTGCAAGGCACCTGACCCGGCCTTTGATGCGGCCCGATGGGATGCGCTGACTCTGCCCTGGAAGGGCCGCGAGCCCAAGGAGGCCCATCGTGCCGTCGGTTGCCCGACATGCCGGCAATCTGGCTACAAGGGCCGGGTGGGCCTGTATGAACTGCTCACCTTGAACGACGGGCTGCGTCAGGTGATTGGCGAAGCGCCCGATGCGACGCGATTGCGTCAGACCGCGATCCGTGAAGGCTGGCGGCCGCTGCGATTGTCGGGCGCGCTCAAGGTCGCCCAGGGTCTGACCACCGCCGATGAGGTGCTCCGGCACGTGGCGCTGGAATGAACTCCCGGATGAGGATCAGGGCCCCAAGGAGGCGATAGACTCCGGCATGGGCTCCTCCTCAAGACAATCGAATCCTTCCGTCCAGCGCCTGCGGGGTCTCTTTCTTCTGGTGCCCTGGCTGCGGCCCTATCGGGCCAGAACCCTCTGGGCTCTGGTGCTGCTGCTTGCTGCGGCTGCCGCCACGCTGGTGGTGCCGATCCTGCTCAAGGGCGTGATCGATACCGGCTTTGCGCAGGGGACCTTGCAGCAAGGCGCGCAGATGCAGAGAAGCTTTGCCTGGCTGTTGCTCGGTGCACTGGCCATGGCCGTGTTCACGGCAGGCCGCTACTACATGGTGACCTGGTTGGGCGAGCGGGTGATTGCCGATCTGCGCAACGCGGTCTATGCCCGGGTCCTGCAGCAGGACGCCACTTTCTTTGAAACCACGCGCACCGGCGAAGTGCTCTCGCGCCTGACGGCCGACACCACGCTCGTGCAGACCGTGGTGGGTTCGAGTTTTTCAATGGGCTTGCGCAGCGCGGTGCTCTTTGCCGGCAGCTTTGCCATGCTGGTCTGGACCGTACCGCGGCTTGCGCTCACCGTATTGGCGCTGCTGGTCTTTGTGATCCTGCCCGCGATCTGGATTGGCCGGCGCGTCCGGCGCCTGTCGCGTGACAGCCAGGATCGACTGGCCGACACCAGTGCCATTGCAGCCGAGGTGCTCAATGCCATTGCGGTGGTGCAGGCGCATGGCCAGCAGCAGCGCGAGGCGGATCGTTTCGATGCGGCCAGCCAGGCCACCTTCAAGACCTCGGTGCGCCGAGCCCGGGCCCGCGCCGTGCTGACCGCCTTTGTGATTGCAGCCGCATTCGGGTCGGCGATCTACGGACTGTATGTGGGGACCATGGCGGTGGTGGCGGGCCGCATGAGTGGCGGCGAGCTCGGCCAGACGCTGATCTACTTCGGCATGGTGGGCTCGAGTGCCGCCGTGCTGGCTGAGGTCTGGGGTGATCTGTTGCGCGCATCCGGGGCCTCGGAGCGACTCGATGAACTGTTGCGCGCCGAGCCTGGGATCCGCGGTCCAATGAAAGGCGTCCCCCATTCCGGGTTGATTCGCCATGACATGCCGTCTCGCGGGGCTGCCGTCGAGCTTGAGGCAGTCACCTTCCACTATCCCTCCCGGCCCGATCGCGCGGCGTTGAGCGAGATTGATCTGAGCATCACGCCGGGCAATACCGTCGCGCTGGTGGGACCGAGTGGTGCGGGCAAGACCAGCGTGCTGCAGTTGCTGCTGCGGTTTTATGAGGTCGGTCAGGGGCGCATCCTGATCGATGGGGTGCCCTTGCCGCAGTGGGATCTTCAGGCCCTGCGTGCCCAGATCGCCTGGGTGCCCCAGGATGCGGTGATCTTTTCGGTCGATGCGCTCGAGAACATCCGCTACGGGCGGCCGGATGCGAGTGAAGTGCAGGTGCAGCAGGCTGCTGCAGCGGCCCAGGCCGATGGCTTCATTCGGGCGCTGCCCGAGGGTTATCAGACCTTTCTGGGCGAGCGCGGTGTGCGGCTCTCGGGCGGACAGCGTCAGCGCATCGCGATTGCCCGGGCCATTCTGAAGGACGCGCCCCTGCTGCTGCTCGATGAGGCCACCAGCGCGCTCGATACCGAGAGCGAGCGGCTGGTACAGCAGGCCCTGGAGACCGCCATGCGTGGGCGCACCACGATCGTGGTGGCCCATCGACTATCCACAGTGCAGCGGGCCGATCGCATCATCGTGATGGACGAGGGCCGCATCGTGGAGCAGGGCAACCACGATGCACTGATGGCGCTCGATGGCCTTTACGCGCGGCTGGCCCGCCTGCAGTTTGCCGCCTAGTGACCGCTACTTCGAGAGATCTCGCATGGCCTTCTCGAGGCCGGAGAGCGTGACGGGATACATGCGGTTGGCCATGACCTGACGGATCACGGCAATGGACTGACGGTAGTCCCAGACGCCTTCGGGCTCGGGATTGAGCCAGGCAAACTTCGGAAAGCGCTCGGCCAGCCGCTGCAGCCAGACCGCGCCCGCCTCTTCGTTGTTGTATTCCACCGAACCGCCCGGCTGCAGGATCTCGTAGGGGCTCATGGTGGCATCGCCCACGAAGATCAGCCGGTAGTCGGCGTTGTACTTGCGCAGCAGATCCCAGGTGGGCAGACGCTCGGAGTGACGACGCCGGTTGTTCTTCCAGACGAAGTCGTAGACGCAGTTGTGGAAGTAATAGAACTCGAGGTGCTTGAACTCGGTCTTCGCGGCCGAAAAGAGCTCTTCCGTGCGCTTGATGTGATCGTCCATGGTGCCGCCCACATCGAGCAGCATCAGCACCTTGATGGTGTTGTGCCGCTCGGGAACCATCTTGATGTCGAGGTAGCCGGCGTTGCGTGCGGTGGACGCGATGGTGTCATCGAGATCGAGCTCCTCCTCGGCGCCTTCGCGCGCAAACTTGCGAAGCCTGCGCAGGGCCACCTTGATGTTGCGGGTGCCGATTTCGATCTGATCGTCGTAGTCGCGGTAGGTGCGTTGCTCCCAGACCTTGACCGCCGTGCGATTGCCGGTGGGCGGCCCCCCGATACGGATGCCTTCCGGGTTGAAGCCCCCGTTGCCAAAGGGCGAGGTGCCGTTGGTGCCAATCCATTTCTTGCCGCCCTCATGGCGCTCCTTTTGTTCTTCAAGGAGTTGCTTGAGGCGCTCGAGCAGTTTGTCCAACCCGCCCATGGCTTCGATCGCGGCCTTTTCTTCAGCGGTGAACTCGCGCTGCAACTGGCGCTTGAGCCACTCGAGCGGAACGTTCACATCGATGCCCTCGATGCTGTCCACACCCTTGAAGTAGGCGCCGAAGGCTTTGTCGAACTTGTCGAAATTACGCTCGTCCTTGACCAGCGCGGCGCGCGACAGGTAGTAGAACTCGTCGACGCTCTGGCCAATGACATGCTTGCGCATGGCTTCGAGCAGGGTGAGGTACTCCTTGATCGAGACCGGCAGCTTGGCGGTGCGCAGGTGCAGGAAGAAGTCGATCAGCATGGCAGTCTCGGGTATGAAGTAAGGGGTGAGGAGAAGGGCGTTTTCAGGGCGCAGCCAGACGAGCCTGCCTGAAGGTCAGATGATTGCGCACGGCGGGCCATTCGTCATCCGTGATGGAGAACACGACCGTGTCACGAAAGCTGCCATCCGCCAGTTGCTGATGCTTGCGCAGCACACCGTCCTGCCTGGCACCCAGGCGGGCAATGGCTTCGCGCGATTTGTGGTTGAACCAGTGCGTCCGAAACTCCACTGCGATACATCTCAACCGCTCGAAGGCATGGGCGAGCAGCAGCCGCTTGCATTCGGTATTGAGCGCGCTGCGCTGAACACTGGCGCCGTAGAACGTGGTGCCAATCTCGAGTCGGCGCTGAGTGGGCTCGATGTTCATGTAGCGGGTGCTGCCCACGATGCGCCCCGTGCCTTGCAGGCGAACCACGAAGGGCAGCGCCTTGCCCGCGGCTTGCGCCTGCAGGCTGGCCGCGATCCATTCGGGCACGCCTTGAGGTGCGGGCACGATGGTGTACCAGAGCGTGTGCAGATCGCCGTCCTGGATGGCCTCAGCGAGCCCCTCGGCATGCTCAGCCCGCAGGGGCTCCAGGCGCGCATGCTCACCTTCAAGCGTGAGCGCCTGAGGGGGCCAGAGGCTGGATGGCGATGGGCTCATGGTGCATCGATGGACGTGACGGGCAGGTCTCGCGAAGGTCGCTGGCGGGGGTCTGCCTGATCTGCGGGTCGCTCGGATGCCCGATTGGCTGATACGAGGCGCTGCAGGGGGCTGTTGGCGCCTCGCGGATCAGCTTCAGCGGTTGTGGCGCGCCATGAAAATCAGGCGTTCGAACAGATGGATGTCCTGTTCGTTTTTCAGCAGCGCACCATGCAGCGGAGGAATCGCAGCCTTGCCATCCTTGGACTGCAGCGCTTCGGCCGGAATGTCTTCGGCCACCAGCAGCTTGAGCCAGTCAAGCAACTCGGAGGTGGAGGGCTTTTTCTTGATGCCCGGCAACTCGCGGATCTGGAAGAAGCTTTCCATGGCTTCCTTGAGCAGATCCTTCTTGATGTTGGGTTGATGCACGTCGACGATCGCCTGCATCGTTTCCTTGTCGGGAAACTTGATGTAGTGAAAGAAGCACCGGCGCAGGAAGGCGTCTGGCAGCTCCTTTTCGTTGTTGGACGTGATCATGACCACCGGGCGATGCTTGGCCTTGATGAGCTGGCGCGTCTCGTAGCAATAGAACTCCATGCGGTCGATTTCGCGCAGCAGGTCGTTCGGAAACTCGATGTCGGCCTTGTCGATTTCGTCGATCAGCAGAACCACGGGCTTGTCGGCTTCAAAGGCCTGCCAGAGCACGCCCTTGACGATGTAGTTGTTGATGTCCTTGACCTTCTCATCGCCGAGCTGGGAGTCGCGCAGACGGGAGACGGCGTCGTACTCGTACAGGCCTTGCTGGGCTTTGGTGGTCGATTTGATGTGCCACTGCAACAGGGGCATCCCCAGACCACTGGCGACTTCCTCAGCCAGCATGGTCTTGCCGGTGCCGGGCTCGCCTTTGATCAGCAGCGGGCGCTGCAGGGTGATGGCCGCATTGACCGCGAGCTTGAGGTCATCGGTGGCAACGTAGGTGGAAGTGCCTTCGAAACGCATGAAAGTGTCTGCCTTGTCGTTGTAGGATCGGATCGAGTATACGGAAAAGCGCCCGCTCGGGTAGAATCCGGCCCGGTTGCTTCAACGATCACTATTCCAATGAAAACATTCAGCGCAATCCTGGGAGTGGGGCTTGCATCGGTGGTGGCCCTGGGCGCGTCCCAGGCAGCCCATGCGCAGGTCGCAGGCAAGGCCGAAGACGGCCTTAAAAAGGCTTCTCAATGCATCGGCTGCCACGAGATCCCGGGCTACCGAGCTTCGTTTCCCAGCGTCTATCGGGTACCGATGATCGTGGGGCAGTCTGCCAAGTACATCGAAGCGTCGCTGCAGGCCTACAAGAAGGGCGATCGCAATCACCCCACCATGCGGGGCATTGCAGGCAGCCTGAGTGATCAGGACATGGCCGACCTGGCCGCGCTGTACGGCAGCAAGTGATCGGGAGCGGTTTCATGAACAAGATGTCTTTTGGCGCAGTGGCTGCGGCCGCTGCCTTCATTCTTGCCTCGGGCTCTGCGCTTGCGGCCGACCGTGCTGCCGGCGAAGCCAAAGCCCAGGCCCAGTGCGCCGCCTGCCACGGCAAGGACGGCAACACGCCCATCGATCCGTCCTATCCCAAGCTCGCGGGTCAGTATCAGGACTTTCTGATCCAGGCCCTGTCTGATTACAAGAGCGGCGCACGCAAGAACGCCATCATGGCCGCGCAGGCTCAGGCACTCAGCAAGGCCGACATCGAGAACCTCGCGGCCTATTACGCCTCGCTGCCGGGCAGTCTGAAGACCCGTCGCTGAGCACCCTGCGGACCCGCGCCAGTCGCGGGTGTCGTCAGTTCAGCAGGCCGTCAAAGGGCAGTACATTGACCGCTTCGCCCTCGACCACGTCGCCACGATGGTGCTCGAGCACGATCAGCGCGTTGGCTTCGCTCATGGAGCGCAGAACCCCCGAACCCTGGGAGCCGGTAATCGCGGCTTGCCATGTGCCGTCCTGGGCGCGGGTTACAAGGGCACGCTGGTATTCGGTGCGACCGGGTTTCTTGCGCAGCGCCTGAGCGCTTCGGACCTGCATGGGCAGGACGGGGCGGGCGTCGGCGCCCGAAAGTCGCAGCAGGGCATCGCGTACGAAAAACAGGTAAGTGATCATGACGGCCACCGGATTGCCGGGCAGCCCGAAGTACCAGGCCTGGCCCACCCGCCCGAAGGCCATGGGACGACCCGGGCGCATGGCGATCGTCCAGAACGCCACCTCGCCGAGCCGGTTCATGACCTCGCGGGTGAAGTCGGCCTCGCCCACCGAGACGCCGCCCGAGGAAATCACGGCATCGGCATGCAGGCTCGCTCGGTGCATGGCCGCCTCAAGTGCGTCTGGTGAATCCGGCACCACGCCCATGTCGATCAGGTCGACGCCGAGACTGCTCAGCAGTCCCCAGAGCGTATAGCGGTTGCTGTCGTAAACGCTGCCCGCCTCCAGCGGCTCGCCAATCGACCGCAGTTCGTCGCCGGTTGAAAAAAACGCCACTCGAAGTCGGCGCTGGACGGGAACTTCAGCCAGGCCCAGGGATGCGATCAGGCCCAGATCGGCGGCGCCAATGATGCGACCCGCTCGCAATGCGGGTTTGTTGCGCGCCAGATCCTCGCCCCGCAGGCGGCGATGTTGGCCTGGGGTCTGTCCCGGCGGAACTAGGACGTGGCCGTCATGGGTCTGGGCCAACTCCTGAGGCACGACCGTGTCGCAGCCCTCGGGCATGACCGCACCGGTCATGATGCGGACCGCCTGTCCTTTCAGGACGCGGCCTGTAAAGGGAGACCCTGCAAAGGCTTCGCCCACAACTCGCAAGCGACTCTCCCCGTGAGGTGACAGATCCGCATGCGCAAATGCCCAGCCGTCCATGGCGGAGTTGTCATGGGCCGGGACATCGATCGGGGAGAGCAGGTCACGCGCCAGAACGCGACGCCAGGCATCGCGCAGGGCCACCTGCTCGATGCAGTCGAGGGGCTGGACACAGCGGGCGATTGCGGCCTGCGCAGTCTCGACCGGGACGGCCTTGGGGTCGAAGCCCTTGAACTCGCTGAGGATGCTGGCCAGAGTCGGCGAGGGGGTCATGGATGTTCGATGGAGTCGGGCGGCAGGCGCCGGGTTGAGGGCAGGGGATTCAGCTGAGGCGATTCAGCTGAGGCGATTCAGGCGGGCGGCTGTGCTTCATCCATTTCGATCGCAGCTTGGGCAGCCGCGAACTCCTGCGGTGTATTGAGGTTGGCAAAGGCGGATTCGTCGGCAAAAACCACCTCCACGTGCGGTACGGTGGACGTCCAGGCATCGATCCGGCGTCGGCCGGAATCCAGAAACGCGATCAGTGAAGGCAGCGCCGCTTGATGGACCAGCATGTAGACCGGATGGGCCTGCGTGTCGGTTCGGGCACTGGCCACCCAGGCCGCCTGCTGATGCGCCGCTGAGCTCAGGCGCTCAGCCAGATCCAGAGGGAAGCGGGGGCCATCGCAGGGCACTGTCAGTACCCAGGGGGTAGGGGCTGCAGCCAGAGCGGCTTCAAGGCCCGCGAGGGGCCCCGCGAATCCGTCACGGCGATCCGTGACAACCGGTGCACCGAACTGAGCCCATGCCTCGAGATGTCGATTGGCATTGATGAGCACAGGGCCGACCTGCGGCTGAAGTCGCCCGAGGATGTGGGCCGCCAGGGGCAGGCCCTGAAAATTCAGCAGACCCTTGTCGACCGAAGGGCTTGAGGGCTGCACGAAGGGCGGTGCAGAGGGCTGAGCAGAAGGCTGAGCAGAAGGCGGTGCAGAGGCTTGTATGACAGGTTGTCCGGCAGGTTGTATGGGGGACTGCGCCGAGGTTTGCGCCATACGCCGCGATAGCCCGCCCGCGAGCAGAATGCCAGTGATGCAAGACCGGGTGGGTCTCTCCAGCAAGGCGGGTTCGAGGTCAGGGCCGGTCATGCTCAGCCCCCGATGTAGCTCATCTCGATCTTGCGCAGTCCGGCGGTGTGCTGCGACCGCATGAGCGAGTAGCGATCTTCGCGCGCAGACCAGACCTGCGCGATCGCCCCGGCCAACTGCAGATCGCTGGCGCCGCCGCGCAGCAGGGCGCGCAGATCATGTCCCTGTGATGCAAACAGACAGGTGTACAACCGACCCTCGGTCGAGACGCGTGCCCTGGAGCAGTCACCGCAAAAGGGTTGGGTGACCGAGGAAATGAACCCGACTTCGCCGCCACCGTCCTGATAGCGCCAGCGCTCGGCCACCTCGCCGCAATAGTTGGGCTGCAGGGATTCGAGCGCAAACTCGGCATGAATGAGATCACGCACCTCGGCGCTGGGCACCACCTCGGAGAGCTGCCAGCCGTTGGAGGTGCCCACATCCATGAATTCGATGAAGCGCAGGATGTGACCACTGTGTCTGAAATGACGGGCCATGGGCAGAATCTGGTCGGCATTGCGACTGCGCTGCACGACCATATTGACCTTGATCCCTCTAAAGCCCGCGACCTGAGCGGCTTCGATGCCCTCGAGCACATCTGAAACCGGGAAGTCCGCATCGTTCATGGCCTTGAAGCGGGCCTCGTCGAGTGCATCGAGGCTGACCGTGAGACGGGAAAGCCCCGCATCGCGAAGACTCTGCGCCTTGCGACTGAGCAGTGACGCATTGGTGGTCAGCGTGAGATCGAGGGGCTGGCCGGAGCGGGTTCGCACCTCAGACAGCATGCCGATCAGCCGCTCGATGTCCTTGCGCAGCAAGGGTTCGCCACCGGTGAGGCGGATCTTTTCGGTGCCATGCGCCACAAAGGCACGCACCAGACGCACGATTTCCTCGAAATTCAACAGCGAGGATTGCGGCAGGAAGGCGTAGTCCTTGTCGAACACGGATCGCGGCATGCAGTAGCCACAGCGAAAGTTGCAGCGATCCGTGACCGAGATTCGCACATCATGCAAACGACGGGCAAGCCGATCGGTCAACTCACCCGTAGGCTCTGTGAGCGCTGCAGGCACCGGAGCCGGCACCGCCTGGTAGCGGTGCTCGGCAATCGGGATGACGAACCGCTCCGACATGGCTCACCCTCACTCGAAACCCGGCCTGAAGGCCACAACTCAAGCGGATGGACCACCCGAGCGCGTTTCAACCTGCACCAGCGGCCCTTCATCGGCCACCACGCGAGCGGCCCTGACCCGGGGTGCACGCGGCGCAATCGGCGTGGGTTCAGGCAAATGGGCCACGGCCTCCGGCGAGGTCTGGACCCACTGCAGACCGGCCTGCTCAAGCATGCGATCGAGGTCGGCTGGCGCTGCAGCAGTCGTGGCCGAAGCGGGTGCCAGGGCGGCAGGTGTGACCGGGGCAGGTGCAGGCGCTGCAACGGGCGCACTGACCACAATGGGCGTTTCCGTCGGGGCCGGCGAGATGGCGGCGACGGGCGCTCCGACGACGATGGGCGTTTCCGTCGGAGTCGCTGAAGCAGAAGCGACAGGTGCAACGGTTGGTGCCGAAGCCGCCTCTGCAACGCTTGGTGCCGGAGCCGCCTCTGCAGCAGGCTCCGAGATCGGCTGCGCCCGAGGCGCGACCGATGCTTCGGGCGTTGCAGCAGCCGCAGCGTCAGTCGACGGGGCAACGGCGGCCACAATCGGAGCGGCGATCGGGGCAGGCGCGCGGTCTGTGCCCACCGCATCAGCGGCAGGCTCACGCTCTTCAGCGTGTCCGGCGTCGGCGAGGGATTCCTGTGACGCCTCGCTCGAGCCGCTGCGTTCGCCGCGACCGCGTCCACCGCGACGGCGCCGGCGGCGGCGAATCTCCTGGCTCTCTTCGGTCTCGACCGCATCCGGGGGCAGGTCCATGCCTTGCGTGTCAGCGTTCAGGTTCGTGGCAGCCAAGCCGTCTTGCGTGGGCGGTGCTGCCTGATCGTTGAGTGCCAGAACGCCTTGCGCATTCGTCGCGCTGTCGGTCGCCGACCCCCGTGACTCCTGGCCCGAGCGGGCACCGTCACGGGGCTCACGACGACGGGGCCGCGGCTCTTCGGTGCGAAGCTCGGGCGCGGGTTCCGTAGCACCCGGGGCGCGGGTTTCTTGAACGATGCCCGCTTCGTCGCTCACAGCCTCGATGCCAGTCCGATCGGCCGGGCGTCGATCGCCCCGGCCACGGCGGCCGTCACGACTCTCGCGTGGTTCGCGAC
>Ga0255096_1000491_pt1 | contig 18944 bp, 15 predicted proteins | sample Colum_Atlam_RepA_2_FD_188563 | JGI IMG/M metagenome (GOLD analysis project Ga0255096, IMG submission 188563) | Freshwater microbial communities from Columbia River, Oregon, United States - Colum_Atlam_RepA_8d | ecosystem: Environmental > Aquatic > Freshwater > River | place: USA: Oregon... | reverse complement strand
CATTTGCTCTGCGCGCTCGGCCTGGCCGGCGCAAGTTATGCCGCGCTGGCGCAAGCCCCGGCCGCCGCACCCACCCCACCGCCGCCGCTGCCCTACGGCGCGCCGGTGAGCCTCGACACCGCTCGCGCCTGCGCGAAAGCCGCCATCGCTACCGCCGCCAAGAACAACTGGTTCATGGTGGTCACCGTGGTCGACACCGGTGGGCACATCGTGCTGACCGAACGGATGGACAACACCCAGTTCGGCTCAGTCGAACCTGCCCGACAAAAGGCCTATACCGCCGCGGCTTTTCGGCGCTCCACCAAAGTGTTCGAAGACATGATCGCCCAGGGCGGCTCTGCCCTGCGCCTGCTCAAACTGCCGGACGCGCTGCCCATCGAGGGCGGACTGCCGCTGGTCAAGGACGGCAAGATCATCGGTGCCGTCGGCACCTCGGGCGGCAGCGCGCAGCAGGACGGCGTGGCCGCTCAGGGCTGCGTGGACGCGCTGGACAAATAGGGTCGTCCCGGTCTCAGCTGGAACACCGCCGGGCAATCCGGCGGTCGCCGACTGGGCAGGCCGCGCAGGGCCGACTCAGGTCACCAAAAAATCCGCCTTGCCAAGCGCAAGACCCGCAGCAAGCTTCGCAAACTGCACGGCCGCATCGCCACCGGCCCCGTCGGCGTCGTAATACAGGGCGCCGCTGGTCTTGTTGTAAATCAAATGGTCGTTGGCATCCGCTGCGGTAGTGGCGCCCGCGCCGACGCGCAGGATGCCGCCGCCCAGCGCGCCCGGTCCGCCAATGCCCGGAAATACGGCGTTTTCGAGCTCAATGAAGTCGTCGTTGACGTTGAAGTCGCGCAGGGTGTCGATATTGCCGCTCGTCGACGGACTGGTGTCGAAGCGAAAATGATCCTTGCCGTCACCGCCCACCAAAACGTCGCGGCCCAGACCGCCGGCCAACAGGTCGTTACCGGCACCGCCGGCCAGCGAATCACTCCCGCCCGCGCCGCGCAGGCTGTTGGCACCGCCGTTGCCGCTCAGCTTGTCGCCGAAGCCGCTGCCGTTTAAGCCTTCCACGTGCTGCAGGGTATCGCTGCCCGAGCCGCCGGTGCTCTGCGCATTGCTCTTGGCCAGACTCAGCACCACGCCGGCCGGCGCATAGGCGTAGCTGACGGTATCGATCCCGCCGGCGCCGTCCAGCAGGTTGTTGCCAGTGCCGGCGTACAGCAGGTTGCCCAGCGCGTTGCCGCTCAGGTTGACTGCGCCGGTGGCCATCACCCGCCCCTGCTCCACGTTGGCGGCCAGGGTGTAGGTGACGGTGGTCTGGACCAGATCGGTGCCGGCGCTCGCGCTCTCCTCCACCCGGTCGCCCGCACTGTTGACCACATAGGTGTCGTTGCCCGCGCCGCCGGTGAGCGTGTCGGCGCCGCCGCGTCCGTCCAGCAGGTTGTCGCGCACATTGCCCTGCAGCCAATCGGCCGCGCTGCCGCCGATGGCCTTCTCAATCCACGTGCCGCTCGCGATCGCAAGGTTATTGCTGCCGTCGTAGGTCGACGCGCTCAGGCTCACGCTAAACCAGCTGGGCAAGCCGAGCGCCGAGCGCTTCTCGGCATCGGTCTGGCGCAGCGCGATTGAGCTGAAGCTGCCGGGCGTGAGATTGACGACACAGCGCAGGGTCTGGTTTGAGCAGTCGAGGATGTCGGTGCCGCCGACATCCCACAGGGTTTCCAGCAGTTCCTGATTGGTCGTCCAGCGGTAGGTGTCGCTGCCGGTGCGCGTGCTGGTATTGGCGCCGTAGAGATACTGCAAAGCCGTGATATCAAGCGGCATCAGCGTGGTCGGCCGCGCGGCATACACCACGTAGGTATAACTGCTGGCGGTTCCGCTGACCTCGTAGATCAGGCTCTTCGACGCCGCGTTGTAGGACATCACCGTGTAGCGTTCGTTGTCGAGCGCGGCGCTCAGCACGTAGCCGGCGGCCGAGGCCGCAAACGGATGTTTCAACCCCAGCGCATGCCCGACTTCGTGCAGCAGCGTGGCATAGCCGTCCGTACCGGGCGCAAAGCTGTCGCTGGCGGTGCTGCGATTAAGCCAGACCGTGCCGCCTAATGCGTTGGCGGTGATCTGTGTGAAGCGGCCGCCAGAGGCGCTGTAGTCAAACGCCGGGTAGTAGGCATAGCCGGCGTTACCGGCCGGCTGGCTGTTACTGCCAAAGGCCAGATCGCCGTTTTGTCCGAGGCCCGAGCTGTCTTCGGTGAAGGCCACGCGCACCATGTCGTCGATGCTGTCGAGGGCGCTGCGGGCGGCGGTCTTCTGGGCGTTGGTGAAGGCCAGAAAGCTGGGCTGCGGATCGTAGGTCGGTGCATCGCGCAGGAAGCTGGAGGTCAGCGCAACGGCTTTACCAATCCCACCGGGCGCGCTTAGGGACGTATTGAGCGCCGCCGGAAAGTTCCAGCGCGCGCTAACGCTGTCGTCGGCAATGGCCAACAAGGCGCGCAGGGGGTTGGTGGTGGTGCTCAGGGATGACCTCCGGTGTCGCCGGCCCCGAAGGCGTCAGGGCCGACCCGCATGTCAATTTACCCGCCGCCCGCGCCTCACACCACCAGCAGAAAGTCCTTTGCCACCGGATGCGCCGTGCCGGTCAATACGACGGTGGCAATCTGCACCGCCGCCGCACGCCCGGTGCCGTCGGCGTCGTAGTAAAGCCTGTCGGTCGTCGTGTTGTAGATGATGCGGTCGCTCGCATCGCCGGCGGCAAACCCGGTCCCGCTGGTGATGAGTTTGAAGTCGGCGGCGGCCAGGGTTTTGCTCGCAAGCGAACCCGGCAGCCGGGTGAAAATATCGTCGTCGAGCGCGATTTTGTCGGTGCCGGACTTGAAGTCCGTGATCCGGTCGATGTTGGTACTGCCCTTGAGCGCATCAAACACAAAGCGGTCGTTACCCAGACCACCGGTCAGCGTGTCGTTGCCGAGGCCACCAAAGAGCTGGTCGTTGCCGCTGCCGCCAGCGAGCGAATCAAGCCCCGCGAGGCCTTTGAGCAGGTTGGCGCCGCTGTTGCCCGTCAGCGCGTTGCCCAACGCATTGCCGGTCCCGTTGATGGCCGTCGAACCGCTCAAGCTCAGCCGCTCCAGGTTGCTGCCCAGGACGAAACTCACGCTGCTGTTGACCAGATCGCTGCCGCCGAGCGACAGGCTGCTGTTGCTCTCCGTCACCACGTCGCCGCTCGCGTCCACCACGTAGAGGTCTGCGCCATCGCCGCCGTTGAGGCTGTCGTTGCCGCTGCCGCCGTTCAAACTGTCGGCGCCCGCGGCGCCGAGCAAGGTGTCCGCCCCTGCGCCGCCCAGCAGCACATTGGCCAGCGCATTGCCCTGCAGACGATCGCCCGCGCTGCCGCCGGTGGCGTTCTCGACCGCACAGTTGTAAGCGATGCAAAGATTGTGGCTGCCGTTGTAGGTGTCCGGATCCAGGTTCTGGGTGAACCAGTCGGGCAAGTCCAGCGCGGCGCGCATCTCGGCGTCGGTCTGACGCAGGCCTATGCTGCTGAACGCGCCGGCGGTGAGGTCGATCTGGCAGACCAGCGTCTGGTTGCTGCAGTCGATGGTATCGATACCACCGGCATCCCACAGGGTTTCGAATAATTCTTCGTTCAGCGCCCAGCTGTAGACCGTGTTGCCGCTGCGCGTGCCTTGATTGCTGCCGTACAGATACTGCAGGGCCGCGATGTCATAGCTCATCAGCGAGGTGGGCGACAAATTGAGCAGCGTGTAGCTGTAGGACTGCGCGTCGCCGCTGATTTCGTAAATCGTGGTGCGCGGCGCGACGCTGTAGGACATCACCGTGTAGGCCTCGGTATCGAGCGCGGTGCCCAGCGTGTAGCCCCCGGGACCGGCTTCGAACGGATGCTTCAGCCCCAGCGCATGGCCAATCTCGTGCAGCAAGGTCACATAGCCCTCGCTGCCCGGATTGATCGGGTCGTTGGCGTAGTCGGTGTTAAGCCATACCGTGCCGGCCAGTGCGTCTTCGCTCACGGACAGGATTTGGCCGTTGCCATCGGTGAGATAGTCGTAATTCGGGAAATAGGCGTAGGCCGCCTGCGCCGCGCTCTGGTCGTTGCCGCCGAAGGCAAGCGTTCCATCGGCCGCCGCCACTTCGGTGAAGCTCACCCCGGTCATTTCCGCAATCTGGGCAAGCGCGGCGCGCACGGCGTCCTGCTGGGTGGTATTCAAGGCCTGAAAACCGGTTTGCGGGGTGTCGTAGGCCGGCACGCTGGCAAGAAAGCTGTAGCTCAGGCTGACCGCTGTGCCAATGCCGGCGGGCGCGCTGTCGAAAGAGCCAATCGCGGCCGGAAAATTCCAGCGCGCGCTTGGGCTGTCGTCGTTAATCGCCGCCAGTGCGAGGGCGGGGTCGGTGGTCTCGGTCATGCGCTAGACAATCTCGAGATGGGCCGCCCGCAAGGCAAGCCCCGGCGTCAGCAGGGCAAACGCAATGGGCGACATGGCGCCGGTGGCATCGGCGTCGTAGGCCAGCGCGCCGGTCACGGGGTCAAACAAGACAAAATCGTTCGCGTCCTGCGCGGCGGGTCCGATGCTGAAATAGTCGGCCGGCAAAGCCCCCGCCGCCCCCAGCGCGCCGAAGCGCGCCGAAGCGCTGATGGTCGAGTTCGAGCACATCTTCTGCAAGCGAGAAATCCTCCACGCGGTCGCGATTAGTACCGGGCTGGAGCAATCCCTCGAAGCGGAAATGATCCTCGCCTGCACCACCAGACAGCCGATCGTTCCCGGGTCCACCGCGGAGCAGGTCATTCCCCGCGCCGCCCGCGAGGCGGTCGTTGCCGGCACCGCCCAGCAGCACATTGGCCGCTGCGTTGCCGGTAAGGCGGTCGGCGTAGGGACTGCCGGCGAGACGTTCGACGCCAAGCAAGGTATCGCTGCCCGAGCCGCCGCTTGCCTGCGGCCCGCGCACGGCCAGACTGACCGAGACCCCGGCGCTTGCATAGGCGTAACTCACCGTATCCGCCCCGGCGCCGCCGTCGATGAGGTTATCGCCCGCGCCCGCAAAGAGCAGATTGCCCAGCGCGTTGCCGCTCAGGTCCACCGCGCCGCTCGCCAGGATCCGCCCCTGCTCCACCTCGGGCGGCAGGGTGTAACTCGCCCGCGTCAGCACCATATCGATCCCGCCACGCGGCTGCTCGCGGACCAGATCGGCGGTCTGGTCTACCCGATAGATGTCGTTGCCGTCACCGCCGACCAGGGTGTCAGCCCCGCCGCGACCGTCGAGCACATTGGCCAAGGCGTTGCCTTTGAGATAGTCGGCGGCGCGTCCGCCCGTGGCGTTCTCGATCAGACAGCCGCGGGCAATCGCGAGATTGCGGGAGCCGTCGTAGGTGTTCTCGTGCAAGGGTTCCTTGAACCAGCTCGGCAAGTGCATGGCGGCGCGTTGTTCGGCGTCCGTCTGCCGGAGCCCGATCGAACTGAAACCGCCCGGCGTCAAATTGACCACACAGCGCAACACCTGATTGCTGCAGTCGATGGTGTCGACGCCGCCGGCGTCCCACAGCGCCTGCAGCATCACCGCATTGGTTTCCCAGCGATACACATCGTTGCCCGGGTGTGCGCTGGTATTGGCGCCGTAAAGTGCCTGTAACACCGCGATGTCGAGCAGCATGGGCGTCTCGGGATAGATCTGCCGGGTGGTCGCGGTGTAGTTGCGCGCGGTGCCGGTGACCTCGTACACCAGCGCCTGCGGCGCCGCGCGGTAGGCCATCCCCGTGTAGGCTTGATTGGCCTGCGTGGCGTCCAGCAGGAAGCCGTCGTCCGGCGCCATGAACGGATGTTTTAGTCCCAGCGCATGCCCTATTTCGTGCACCAGCGTGAACCAGCCCTTGGTCCCCGGGGCATAGGCGCTACCCGCGAAGAAACGGTTGACCCAGACGTTGCCCGCGCCGGCGGCTTCTGTAATGCCTTCGATGCGGCCAGCGTTCAGCTGGTAGTCAAAGTCCGGGAAGCGGGCGAACGCAAGCTGCGCGCCCGGCTGACTGCTGTTGCCAAAACCGAGTTGGCCGGCGTCGCCACCCAGCAGGGAAAAGCGCAGCCCGGCGACCTCGGCGTAGCTCCGCAGCACCGCCTGCGCGGCCGCCTGCTGGGCGCTGGTAAACGGCTCAAAGCCCGGCTGGGCATCGTCCGCCGGGCTTTGTCTGAGAAAGCTGTAGCTCAAATCCACCGCCGTGCCGAGGCCGCCCGGTGCGCCGGGCAAACTGCCGGCGGCCAGCGGAAAATTCCAGCGCGCCGCCGGGCTGCCGTTAGCGACCAGCGCAAGGGCCTTGAAGGCGTCGATGGTATAGGTCGCCATGGGGGGCGGCGCGCCTAGCCTGCGAGCCGCAACAGGTCGACGCCCATTTTCAGGATGAGCGCGCTGGTCACCAGCAGGAACAGCCGCCGCACAAAGACGGCCCCGCCGCGCAAGGCCGCGTGGCTGCCCACCAGCGAGCCTGCCACGTTACACACGGCCATCACGCCGGCGGTCTGCCACCACACATGGCCGGTGCCGGCAAACAGCGTCAGCGCTGCCACATTGGTCGCCACATTGATGAGCTTCGCCGTGGCCGAGGCGTGCAGAAAGTCATAGCCAAAACCCCGCACCAGGGCGAAGACCAGGAAGCTGCCCGTGCCCGGGCCAAAAATACCGTCGTAGAAGCCAATCCCGGCGCCCAGTGCGGCGCCCGCCAGCGCCTCGCGGCCGCCGGCAAGGCGCGGCGCGTGGTGCAGGCCTAACTCGCGTCGACGCAGGGTATAGACGGCCACGAGCACCAGCGTCACCAGCACACCGGGACGCAGCCAGGCTGCGGGCAACTGGCTGACCGCCGCCGCGCCCGCCCAGGCGAAAAGCAGCGCGGTCGGCAAGGCGCCGAGCAGGCAGGCGCGCGGCAGACGAACGCGGCGCCCGTACTGCAGGGCCGCCGCCGCGGTGCCCCACACCGAGGCGCCCTTGTTGGTGCCAAACAGCGTCGCGGCGTGCGCCTCTGGATACACCGCGAACAGGGCGGGCAACTGCAAGAGGCCACCCCCGCCGGCCACCGCGTCGACCAGTCCGGCGGCAAATGCGGCCAAGGCCAGCAGGGTAAGTTCGAGAGTCATGCAGGGATCCGGGCAAACAGGCCTGCATGGTATGGTGCGGGCATGTTCGGAGTCAGTTTCCGCGCGCTGATTTGTGCGCCAATCCTCACCATGCTGGTGGCGTTCGCCGCGCCGGCCGCACCGCTGCTCGGTACCGTGCAGCAGTTCGACCGGCAGGCCTATCTGGGGCGCTGGCACCAGATCGCCCTCTTCCCCAATCGCTTTCAGGCCCATTGTCTGGGCGGTACCACCGCCGACTATCGGGCGCTGCCGGACGGCACGCTGGAAGTGCTAAACCGCTGCCGCACGCAGGACGGCATCGACGAGGCCCGCGGCGTCGCCCGGGCACACCGACAGCATCCGGATAATCCGGCGATTCTCGAGGTTCGCTTTGCGCCGGCCTGGTTGTCCTTCCTGCCGCTGGTGTGGGGCGACTACTGGGTCATTGCCACGCTGGGCCATTACGACGCGGCACTGGTCGGCTCGCCCGATCGGCAATACCTGTGGGTGCTGGCGCGCACGCCCACACTGAGCGACGAGGACTATGCCGCGCTGGTGGCCATTGCGGTCCGCGAAGGCTTTGACCCGGCGCGCTTGCGCCGCGAGTAGGCCGCATGCGCTACCTGCCGCTGTATCTCGACGCCCACGCCCTGCCCTGTCTCATCGTGGGCGGCGGCGAGGTGGCCGCGCGGAAGCTGGCCTGGCTGCGGCGCGCGGGCGCCAGAGTGACGCTGGTCGCCCCCGAACGCTGCCCTGCCTTGCAGGAGAGCGAGGATTTTCACTACCTCGCCGCGCGCTTTGACCCGACGCATCTAGACGGCCAGCGGCTGGTCATTGCCGCCACCAATCAGTACGAAGTCAATCTGGCCGTCGCCGAGGCCTGCCGCGCGCGCGGCATTCCGGTCAACGTGGTCGATACCCCGTCGCTGTGCAGTTTTATTGTGCCGGCGCTGGTCGACCGCTCGCCGCTCATCGTGAGCATTTCGACGGGCGGCGCCGCGCCCGTGCTGGCCACCCGCGTCCGTAGCCAGATTGAAGCCCTGCTGCCCGCCAGCCTCGCCGCCTTGACGGCGTTCATGGGCGAGCAGCGGGCCACGGTGAAGGCGCGCCATCCCACGCCCAACGCGCGCCGCCGGTTCTGGCAGCGCTTTCTTGTCAGCGAGATCCCGGCGCTGCTGGCCCGCGCAGCCCCCGCCGCCGAGGCCGCCTTCGCGGCCCTGCTGGCCGCCGACCTCAGCGAGGCACTGGCCGCCCGCGAATCGCATGTCACGCTCAACAGCCTGCACCCGGGCGATCTGACGCTCGATGCGCTGGCGCTGCTGACCGACGCCGACCGGCTGGTGTACGCGCCGGCGATCCCGCAGGTCATCCGCGACTACGCGCGACGCGATGCCGAGGTGCTGGCCCTTGCCGCCGGCGAACCCGCGCCGCCTGCGCCCGGCCATACCGTTTATGTCCATCTGCGCGCCGCCGGCGCCAGTCCATCCGCCCCGCATCAGACTCAGGAGCCTTAGCCATGACCCCGTTTGCCGAACTCAGCCAGTTTCGGGTGGACATCAGCGAACACATCGCGCTGGTCACCATGAACAACCCGCCGGTCAACGCCCAGGGCCGCGTGTTTCACGAGGAAGCCGCGCTGATTTTCGACGCCCTGAGCGATATGACCGAGGTGCGGGTCGCGGTGCTGACCGGCGCTGGCAAATGCTTTTCGGCCGGCGCGGACATCAAGGGCCGGGCGGGCGTGGAACGGCCGCCGGGTGACATCTGGCAGCACAACCGCCGCGCTCGCGAGTGTTTTCATGCCATCACCGAATGCCGCAAGCCGGTGATCGCCGCGATCAACGGGCCGGCGCTGGGCGCGGGACTGGCGGTGGCGGCGGCCTGCGACATCCTGATCGCGGCTGAAGAAGGGTCGCTCGGCTTGCCCGAAATCGACGTCGGCCTGCTCGGTGGCGGACGCCACGCCATGCGGCTCTTCAGCCACTCGCGCATTCGCCGGATGATGCTGACCGGCCTGCGGGTGCCGGGCGCGGAACTCTACCGGCTGGGCGTGGTGGAAGCCTGCGTGCCGCAGGCCGAACTGCTGCCCACCGCGATGAATCTGGCGCGCGAAATCGCCGCCAAGAGCCCGGTGGCCATTACGCTCGCCAAGCACGCGCTCAACACAATCGAGGAAATGAGCCTGCGCGACGGCTATCGCTTCGAGCAGAACATGACCGCCGAGCTCAGCAAGTACGAAGACTCGAAGGAAGCCATGCTGGCCTTCGCCGAGAAGCGCAAGCCGGTCTTCAAGGGCCGCTAGGCGGGTTCCCGCGCGGCGGGCTTCAACAGGCTCAGCACCAGCGCGCCGCCACAGCAGAGCATGGCGGCAAGCTGCGGTGGGCCCAGCGGTTCGTCGCGCATCAGCGCGCCCGACACCATCGCCACCACCGGCACCATCACCGCCGAGAGGCCGGCCACATTGGCCGGCAGCATGCCGACGATTGAGAACCAGCAGAGATTGCCCAGCGCCATCGGCACGATGGTGACGTAGCTGACCACCGCAATCGTGAGGCTGGAGGGCATGAACCACTGCCGGTCGGTGAAGATCAAACCAAAGACGGCAATCGGCAGCGAGGACAGCAGCAGCTGCCAACCGGTGATGACGGTGGCCGAGGCCGCGATCGGGCGGCGTTTGTAGAGGATCGTGCCGATGGCCCAGCCGACGGCCGCAACCAGCCCGGCGACAAACCCGAGCGGCGCCTTGGCGTAGGCGCTGAGCCCCGGAATCAGTAACAGCAGCACCCCTGCCGCGCCCAGCCCCAGCGCCAGCAAGGCGCGGCCGGACAGGCGCTCGCCCAGAAACAGCCACGACAGCAGCGCGGCCCACAGCGGCATGGTGAACCCGAGCACCGCGGACTGGCCAGAGGGAATGCTGATGGCTGACCAGGCGCTGGCCACGTTCCACACCACCAGATAGGAAAAAGACGCCAGCAGCATCACGCCCCAGTCCTGACGCGGAATCGACAGCGGCAGCCCGCGCAGGCGCGCAATGATCAGCAGCAACGAGCCCGCGCCGAACAGCGACACGGTGCGGAAGGTCCACACCGAGAGTTCACGCATGGCGAGTGGAAACAGGGGCCAGTTGGTGCCCCAAATCAGCGTCAGCACGGTCAGCAGCACAAACGCGCGGCGGGGCACAGTAGACATCATGGACACGAGGCTCCCACGCTGCGCCGCCCCAAGGCAAGCGCGAGCGTGTGCTTAATTGACCCGACGCGTGCGGTCTTTCCAATACGGCTCGCGCAGCTCCCGTCGCAGCACTTTGCCGGAAGGATTGCGCGGCAGCGCGGCCACGAAGTCGACCGACTTCGGCACCTTGTAGCCGGCGATGCGGGTGCGGGCAAAGCTGATGATGTCGGCGGCGTCCGCCTCAGCACCCGGCTTCAGCACCACGATGGCTTTCACGGCTTCGCCCCATTTTTCGTCCGGCACGCCAATCACCGCGACGTCGGCCACCGCCGGATGCCCGAAGACCGCGTTTTCAACTTCGGCCGGGTACACGTTCTCGCCGCCGGAGACGATCATGTCTTTCACGCGGTCGTGGATGTAGAGGAAGCCGTCGGCGTCGAGATACCCCGCATCGCCGGTATGAAACCAGCCGTCGCGGATAGCCTCATGGGTCGCTTCGGGCCGGCCCCAGTAGCCTTTCATCACCACGCCGGAGCGGATCAGCACCTCGCCGACCGCGCCGGGCGGCAGTTCGGCCCCGGCGTCATCCACCACCCGCAGTTCGATGCCCGGATAGGCCTGCCCCGCCGCCCGCAGCCGGCCGCGCGCGGGGTCGTGATCCGCATCCATCAGGCAGGTGCCGGCGCCCACGGTTTCGGTCAGGCCATAGAGCTGGAAAAACTGGCAGCCGAACACCGCGCGGGCTTTCAGCAGCAGGTCTTCGGCGATCGGCGAAGCGCCGTAATACAGCCGACGCAGCGAAGAGAAATCGGTTTCCGCCACTTTCGGGTGCTGCAGCATGAACAGCATCACGGCCGGCACAAAGAACGCGTTGTTCACGCGATAGCGGGGAATGAGTTCGAGGATCTGGACCGGGTCGACCTCTTTCATGATGACCGCGGTACAGCCCTGGGCGACCGCAATCACCCCCATATTGACCCCCGCCACGTGGAAGACAGGCATGCAGGCCAGTGCGACTTCGCCGGCGGCGAAATCGGCCCATTGGGCGGCGGCAGCGGCGTTGAAAAAAGCGAAGTAGTTGGCCGTCGACAGCTGCACGCCTTTCGGGTGCCCGGTGGTGCCGCTGGTATAGAGCTGGATGACGTCGGCCTCAAGCGCCACCGGCAGCAGCGGGTCGTCGGTGGCGGCGGCCACGCGCCAGTCATCAAAGGCGGGGTACTCGGCGTGCCCGCCGTCCATCGCCACCACCGCGCGCAGGCCGGGGCATTCTGCCAGCAAGGCCGGCACCAGCGCGTAGTACTCGGCGCCGACAAACAGCGCCTCGCAGCGCGCGTCGTTCATGATGTAGACCAGCTCCGGCAGCGCCAGCCGCCAGTTGGCGCTGACCGTCACCTGCCCGGCCTTGAAGGCGCCGAACAGCAGCTCGTAGAAGCGGTCGGAGTTCTTGCCCAGATAGGCCAGGCGGGAGTCTGGCTTCAGGCCCAGCGCGGCCAGACCGTTGGCCACCTGGCTAGCGCGGGCGTCGAGTTCATCAAAGCGGGTGTGACGGCCCTCAAACACGAGGGCCGTCGCCGCCGGCCGCTGGCGGGCCTGTTCACGGGTGATATCAGCAAGGGACGTCAGGCGATCGAGATCAAACACGGTGAGTCTCCTGTCAGTGTCACCCGTGCCAGCGCCGCCGGCCGCGGGATAAGGCCGATTACGGTGCCAGCGCTTCCAGCGCCGCCCAATCCGGACCCGGCTGGCCGTCCGGCCGAATGGGCTGGATGACGACCTGATCGGCGCCGTGCGTGAAGTACTCGTTGAGCCGAGCCTTGATGCTTGCCGCATCGCCCCACAGCACCATGGCATCCATCAGGCGGTCGCTGCCGCCGTTCTGGTGGTCGGCTTCGGTGAAGCCGAGGCGATACCAGTTCTTGTAATAGTTGGGCAACGGCAGGTAGGGACCCAGCGCAGCGCGAGCCGCGGCGCGTGCGGCCACCGGATCGGTGGTCAGGCAGACTTTCTGCTCGCAAATTACCGCCGCGTTCGGGCCCATCGACTCGCGTGACAGGGTCGCCTGCGGCGGCGTGATGTTGTAGGGGAAGGCGCCCAGCGTGCGCTCGGCCGAGAGCTTCGACATGTTCGGGCCCAGCGCCGCCAGCACCAGCTGCTTGGCGATGTTGTCGCGGCCGAGGGCTTTCCAGCTCGCGTCCATCGCATCCAGATAGTTGCGCATGGTCTTCACCGGCTGACCGTATTCGTGACCGCGCAGATCAGAGACCAGTGGCGCGTGCGACACGCCCAGTCCCAGCACAAAGCGGCCGTCGTACAGGTCGTTCAGGCTGTTGTGGCCCATGACCGAGGCCGACGGGTCGCGGGCGTAGATGTTGGCGATACCGCTCGCCACCACCAGCTGCTTGCTGTGCGAGAGCAGGTAGCCGCCGAGGGCAAAGGTTTCGTAGTTGAAGGCCTCGGGATACCACAGCGTGGAATAGCCCAGCGACTCGACGCGGCCGGCGAGCTCGGCCAACTGGGCGCCGTTCATGATGTCAGTGAAGGTGAAGACACCGTATTTGCCAAATTTCATGCGAGTTTTCCTGTAATTGTGCGTTAGGACTGCGAAACGTATCGGGCGCGCGCCTCAGCGCGCTTCGTCCAGAATCTCGCCGAAGCGTTCGACCACTTCCAGGCACTCGGTGCGCGAGGGGTAGTAGTGACCTTCGTTAACCGGATTACGCGTGCGGATGCACAGCCAGTCCGGGTTGATGTGTTCCTTGATTTCGCCCAGGCGATCCAGCCACTGCTGCCGATTGCCGATGCACAGGAACATGTTTTCCACCGCCTCGAGCATATTGGCCGGGGTGGCATCCGGGTCCAGGCCTTTCTCGGCGTAGAAGCTCCATTCGCGGATCCAGCGATGGCCGTGTTTTTCACGCAGGTCCGGCTCGTCGCCAATCCAGCCTTCAAAGCCCATCGTGAACTGCCAGTTCTTCTTACCGAGCTTGTCGGCCTTCTCGCGCATGGCCTCGACCTGCGGCTTCAGGGTTTTGACATCCGGCGGAAACCACAGGCACCACCCGTCCCAGCGCAGCGCGCGCTCCAGCGCCTTGTCGGCAAACGCGCCAATCCACACCGGCGGGCGGGGCTGCTGGTAGGGCTTGGGCGTCATTTTTACGCCCTCATAGTTGAAGAACTCGCCGTGATAGTTGACGGTCTCCTGCGTCCAGCAGGCTTCGATGATGTCCATCACTTCTTCAAAGCGCTTGCCGCGCTTGGCATAGGGCACGCCGAAGCAGCGGAAATAGTCTTCGTGATAGCCAACGCCAGCGCCGAAGGTCAGGCGACCGCGCGAAAGGCAGTCGATCTGCGCCAGCTGTTCGGCCAGATGCACCGGGTGATGGAACGTCGGTTGAATGACGGTGCAGGCAATTTCGACCCGCTTGGTCCGGGCGGCAATCGCGGCCATCTGGGTGATGGTGTTGGGCCACCAGGTTTCGGGACGCTGGTGGCGCTCGGGCACCCACAGGCCGTCAAAGCCCACGCGTTCGGCAATCTCGGATTCGGCAAGGCAATGGTCCATGGCGTCCGCGACCTCGGGGCCGGTCGGCAGGACAGTCTGGTCGTAAGGGCCGAAATGGGTGTCCGGCATGTAAGCGATTTTCACGGGGCTAGGCTCTCTGTGGGTTTTAGGGGGGCTCCCGGATTCTAGGCAGGGGCCGCGGGGCTCACAAGCCGCGCGACGTTCAGCCCTGGTCCAGCGCCTCCTCAATCCGCTCGACCAGCGTGCGCAGCACTTTCACCCGCGCCCAGTTTTTGTCTTCGGCTTCAACCAGCGTCCACGGCCCGATGGCGGTGGAGGTGCGTTCGATCATCTCCGCCGCCGCCACCTCGTAGTGCGGCCACTTCTGGCGGTTACGCCAGTCGTCTTCGGTGATCTTGAAGCGCTTGAAGCCGGTCTCTTCACGCTCGCGAAAACGTCGCAGCTGTTCGTCCTGCGAGACCTGCAGCCAGAACTTGCAGAGGATGCCGCCGCCATCGACCAGCTCCTGCTCGAACTGGTTGATTTCGGCGTAGGCTCGCTGCCAGTCGGCGGGCTGACAAAAGCCTTCGACCCGCTCCACCAGCACCCGGCCGTACCAGCTGCGATCGTAGAGGGTGAAGCGCCCGCGGCGTGGCAGATGCCGCCAGAAGCGCCACAAATACGGCTGGGCGCGTTCTTCATCGGTGGGCGCAGCGATGGGAATAATGCGGTACTGGCGGGCGTCCAGCGCCGCCGTGACGCGCCGGATCGCGCCGCCCTTGCCGGCCGCGTCCATGCCTTCAAACGCGCAAATGACCGAGCGCTCGCGAAACTTCTTTGAACGCGCGAGCTGGTTGAGCTCGCCCTGCAAGCGCGCCAACTCCTGAGCGTATTTGCGATCGCCCAGCTTGCGCTCGAGCTTCAACTGGTTGAGCACGTTACGGCCATCGGCCGGCAACGCCGGCAGGGCCACGCCGCTGGCCGGCACCGGGCGCTGCTCCAGATGTTTGCGGATGGCCGCCAGCAGCACGCTGCCCACGGTGTACTGGCGATAACGCGCATCGCGCCCTTCCACCACTATCCACGGCGCGTGGGCCGCCGAGGTCAGGCGCAGCGTGTGTTCGGCCACCGCGTAGTAGCGGTCGTAGCGCTTGAACTGCTGCCAGTCGGCCCGCGTCACCTGCCAGCTCATGACCGGATCGGCGTCGATTTTTTCCAGCCGCTTGCGCTGCGATTGTTTGTCCAGATGGAACCAGAACTTCAGGATCAGCGCGCCTTCATCGGCCAGCATCCGCTCGAAGTGATTGATGCGTTCGATTTCGAGCGCCAGCGCTTTTTTGCCGGTCTTGCCCCACACGCGGTCAACGATGGGGTCGGTATACCAGGATCCAAAAAAAATCCCGATCTGACCTTTGCGCGGCAGTTCGCGCCAGTAGCGCCACATGCGCGGGCGCTCGGCTTCTTCGTCGCTGGAGCCATCGAAGGCGATGGTGCGAATGTGCCGCGGGTCCATCCACTCGTTAAGCGTGTTGACCGTCTCGCCCTTGCCCGCGCCGTCGACGCCCGCAATCAGCACGACGACCGGGAACCGGCCGTCCGCATGCAGCGCCCACTGCGCTTCCAGCAACGCCTCGCGCAGGGCGGGGATTTCGGCGGCATAGGTCGCCTTAGCCATTTTGTGGCCGATTTCGGCGGCTTCGAACATGTCTATTTCTCCCCGGCCGCGGCCGTGTCGCTGACCCCGAAGAAGGTCAGGATGCGCGTCATCATGGTTTCGCGAGTGTTTTGGGGGAGCGGTTTATTGCCGCTCCCGGCGGCGGTCAGACGAGCCAACTCTGCTTCGCGCTCCACCAGCAGGTGCGACAACTGGGCGGCGAGCGCCGGACGCGCCCGGAGCACGCCTTCAAAGCTTTCCTTGTCGAGCCGGAAACACTCCACGTCCGTTGCGGCAATCACGGTCGCCCGGCGCGGCGCGCCGGTCAGCAAGCTCATTTCGCCAAAAAATCCGCCGGCGCCGATGCTTGCCACCTGCTGGCGCACGCCGTCTTCCAGTTCCACATAGACCTTCGCCTCGCCCGTGCGCACCAGATACAGCCAGTGCGCGGCGCTCCCCTGGCGCGTCATGATTTCGCCGGCCACGAAGGGCGCCGGCACCAGACGTCTGGCGAGCGTCGCCAGTTCTTCCTCGCTCAGGGTCGAAAAAATACTCAGCTCGCGCAGCGCGGCCTGCCGGTCGGCCAGCACCGAGGCCTCGGCCAGCCGCGATTTGGCCGGGGAATCGGTGGTGGCGTGGATTGCCTGCAGCGGTGCCACCACCGCAATGCCGGCACGCTGCAGGCCGGCATAGAGGTGTACCCGCACGGCCGAATCGGTGGGATCGTCCTGACCGGGATCGGTCAGCCAGTAGCGCAGGTCGAAACTGAAATGCGCCTGCCCGATTTCTTTCAGCACGCAGCTGGGCGGACGGTCACGGGCGACGTTGGGGATGGTGTTTCTGGCGACCAGCTCTTCGGTCAAAGCGATAAAACGGCTGGGCGCGACCTCGCGCGAGACTTTCAGATTGAGCGTGCGGCGCACGCGTACGGCTTCCAGATCCGGATTCCCCTGCACCGTGAAACTGCTGCGCATCAGCAGGCTGTTGGGCAGCACCACCCGTTCGCCGTCGCGGGTGCGGATAGTGGTCACCCGCCAGCGGATCTGCTCGACGCGGCCGGCGGTGTCACCCACCCGCACCCAGTCGCCAAGCTGCATGGCGTCGCCCATTTCGAGCATCAGCCCGCCGAGCAGATTGCCCAGCGTGTCCTGCATGGCGAACGCCACACAGGCGGTCAAGACGGCCGAGGTGGTGACCAGACTGGACGGGTCGAGGCCTGCATCGCGGAGCTGCGAGAGGCTCCAGATCGCGTAGCCGATGACGACCACGATGTCTTCCACAATCCGCGCCGCCCGCATGCCCAGCCGCGGCAGCACTTCGCGGAACAGGGCGAGCCCGGTGAGCCGGATGCAGGCAAAGCCGGCCAGCAGCGGGGCGAGCGCGGTGAGCACCCGCGCGACGCTGGGCACTTCGGCCCGCGCCAGCAGCGTGCCCAGCAGGAACAGCAGCAGGCTGCTGCCGAGCAGCATGAAGCTCGAGCGCAGCACCGCCGCGTGCTGGCGCCAACGCGCCAGCAGGGGCAGGACACACAGCAGGCCCAGCGCCCAGCTCGCCAGCGACCAGTAGAACGGCGTCATGACGGCCTGCCCGGACGCCGCCCGTCCGCGCCTACAGCAGTTCCTTCGCCAGCAGTCGCAGCGCCTCTGGCGAATTCACCGTGAACACGATGGTGCCAATCTCGCCCCGCGCCGCCGCCGCGCGCCAGGGCGCCAGATGCTCGCGGATGCGGGCAGCCGGCCCAACCAGCGAGCATTCGTCGACCAGCTTGTCCGGCACCTTGGCCACGGCCGCATCTTTCTGACCGCTGAGGTAGAGATCCTGAATCTCTTTGGCCACGCCTTCGTAGCCCAGCCGGCAGGCGTAGTCGTTGTAGAAGTTCTTGCCGCGCGCGCCCATGCCGCCGATGTAAAGCGCGAGGAATTCCTTGATGTGCTTGCGGCAGGCGTCCAGATCATCGCCCAGCGCCACCCGCACAAACGGCGCGACATCAAACTGGGAGAGGTTCTTGCCACCGCCGGCCTTCGCAAAGCCGACTTCCAGCGGTTCGCGCAGCAGATCGAAGCGGTCGGGGTTCATCCACACCGGAAACACGCCGTCGCCAATTTCCCCGGCCACGGTCAGCCCGTTGGTCGAGATGGCAGCGGTGTAGATCGGCAGCTTCGCGTTGCCGTGGAGAATGCTTTTCAGCGGCTTGCCGAGGCCGGACGAGCCTTCGCCGCGATAGGGGATCTGGTAGTGCTCGCCCTGATGGGTGACCGGGGCTTCGCGGGCCAGAATCTGGCGCACGATCGAGACGTATTCCTTCAGCCGGGTCAGCGGCTTGCCGTAGCGTTCGCCGTGCCAGCCTTCCACCACCTGCGGGCCGGATGGCCCTAGCCCCAGCACAAAACGACCGCCAGACAGATGGTCCAGCGTCATCGCGGTCATGGCGGTGCAGGCCGGCGTGCGGGCCGCCAGCTGCATGATGGCGGTGCCGGCCTTGATGCGCTTGGTGTTGGCCAGCACCCAGGTCGCCGGGGTCACCGCATCCGAGCCATAGGCCTCTGCCGTCCACACCGAGTCGTAGCCCAATTCGTCCGCCTCGCGCACCAGGTCGAGCGGCATGTTGTAGTGAGAACCCGAATAACCAAGCATGAGACCGAGACGCATGAGGGCAGCACCTGTAGAGAGTGGAGCCCGTAGTGTCACCGATCAGGACGGAGTCTGCCCAGCCGGCGGGCGGGTCACGACCGGGGCCAGCGGCGTCTGACAGTGCCCACAGGACAGCGGCACCTCGGGCGCCGACCAGGCGCTGACGCCGCAGTCCGGGCAGCGCTGACGCAGCCTGACCGGCCGCGCGCGCGCCGCCGGCTGGCGCACTGCCAGCGCCATGCGCTCGGCCGTTGCCTCGTCGAAAGGCGGCGTGCCCGGCACCGCCGCGAGCCCCGAGGCGGCGAGCGCTTCGCGGCGTGCGCGCATCTGCGCCGGCGCCATCGCCACGTGGCGGTCCAGCCAGGGCAGCGTGGCCGCTGCGGGCGGCAGGCCCGCGCAGGCGGCAAGGAAAGCCCCGCCCGGCAGGATGTAGTCCGACATCTGCTGGCCGGTGCGCTTGCCGCCGGGCTGGCCGGTGGCGGACGGCATCAGGCCGATGGCTTCCATTTTTGCCGCCCACTGCTTGTTGTGGGCCACCGAGCGTGCGGGCTGGCCGTGATGGTGCTGCCAGTGATGCACCATTTCGTGGACCAGCGTCGAAAACACTTCTTCCCGTGACTGCAGCGCGAAGTAACCGGGATTGAGGCCCAGCTCATCCACCTGCTCACCGGCCAGATTCACAAAGCGCCGGCGATGCAGATAGCCGTAGGCCCGGGGGCTGGAGCGCAGGGTAATGAGGCAGGGTGGCAAGCTGCCGGCGAACAGCTGCTGATTGAAGTAATCGAACGCCGCCTGCAGCGCGGCGTAGGTGTCGGCGGTCGGATTCATGCGGGACTCCTGAATGCGATAAGCCCCGCGAAAAGCGGACCGGGGCATGGCAGTGGCCTCCCTG
>Ga0255096_1000483_pt1 | contig 19067 bp, 15 predicted proteins | sample Colum_Atlam_RepA_2_FD_188563 | JGI IMG/M metagenome (GOLD analysis project Ga0255096, IMG submission 188563) | Freshwater microbial communities from Columbia River, Oregon, United States - Colum_Atlam_RepA_8d | ecosystem: Environmental > Aquatic > Freshwater > River | place: USA: Oregon... | reverse complement strand
CCACCGATCACCAGATGATCGACCTTGGTCACCAGATTGCCCAACAGGTCCAGCTTGGTCGACACTTTCGCGCCGCCCACCACCGCCACCACCGGGCGCACCGGCGTGCCAAGCGCCGCTTCCAGCGCTTTCAGCTCGGCTTCCATCAACCGGCCTGCGGCACTGGGCAACAGCTTGGCCAAGCCTTCGGTCGACGCATGCGCACGGTGCGCCGCCGAAAACGCGTCATTGACGAACACATCGCCCAAAGCCGCCAGCTCGGCCGCCAAAGCCGGGTCGTTTTTCTCTTCTCCGGGATGGAAACGCGTGTTTTCCAACAACACCACATCGCCCTGATGCGCGGCGGCAATCGCGGCCTTCGCAGGCGCGCCGATGCAATCGCTGCCAAACACCACCTTGCGACCCAAGGCAGCCTCAAGCGCTGCCTTCACATGGCCAAGGCTCATTTCCGGCACAACCTTGCCCTTCGGGCGGTCAAAATGCGCCAGCAGAACCACTTTTGCCCCGCGTGCGATCAAATCCTCGACCGTGGGCTTGATCTTTTCAATGCGCGTGGCGTCCGTCACCACACCGGCTTCCATCGGCACGTTGATGTCTACCCGCACCAAAGCGGTTTTCCCCGCCATGCCCATATCGTCAATCGTCTTCCAGGCCATCGCCGACTCCATGCTGCTTTCCCCCTGTTTCCGCCCATAACTCGGCTTCGTCAACCATAAGCCCTTTCCCTTTCGCCGATCCGACACTAGGTTCCCCGCCATCAAAACCGGAGATCCAAGGCAATGGCCGCAATCAAAGACCCCGAAAACACTGTCATCATCACGCTCAAAGACGGCGAAGTCGTTATCGAGCTGCTGAACGATATCGCCCCCAAGCATGTCGAGCGGATGAAAACCCTGGCCCGCGCCAAGGCCTATGACAACGTCTGCTTCCACCGCGTCATCGACGGCTTCATGGCCCAGACCGGTGACGTTGCCAACGGCAACATGGAAGACAACTTCAACCTGCGCCGCGCGGGCACGGGCGGATCAGAGCATCCGGATCTGCCGGCAGAATTCTCGGGCATCCCGCATGACCGTGGCACCATCGGTGCGGCGCGGTCTTCCAGCCCGAATTCGGCTAACTCGCAGTTCTTCATCAACTTCAACGACAACCACTTCCTGAACCGTCAATACACGGTTTATGGCCGGGTGATTTCGGGCATGGAGCATGTGGACAAGATCGTGCGCGGCGAACCGCCGATGAACCCCGATCGCATGATCACCGTGCGCGTGGCCGCCGATGTTCAGTAAATCGCTGCTTGCAAGCTTGGTTCTGGCCGCAGCCCCGGCATTTGCCGAAGGCGATGGCCCTGGGCCGAACCTTGTGATCGAAGTGGCAGGCGCTGCGAACGGTCAGGTCGTGATTGATCTGGCCGCCGACATCGCCCCGAAACACGTCGCGCAGATCGTGGCTTTGGCCAAATCTGGTGCCTATGACAACGTGGTGTTCCACCGCGTGATCGACGGCTTCATGGCGCAGACCGGCGATGTGCAATACGGCAAAAAAGGTGGCGACACCGCAATGGCAGGGATGGGCGGATCTGATCTGCCGAACATTCCGGCCGAATTTTCCGATGTGCCGTTCGAACGTGGCATCGTTGGCATGGCGCGGTCGCAAGACCCCGATTCTGCCAACAGCCAGTTCTTCATCATGTTCGCGCCGGGCGATTTCCTGAATGGCCAATATACCGTGGTCGGCAAGGTAATTTCGGGCATGGACGTGGTCGACGCGATCAAGCGCGGCGAAGGCGGCAATGGCGAAGTCACCGATCCGGACGTGATGACCAAGGTCAGCGTTCAGGAATGATCTGCGGCAAGGCCGGGGGGCTAGCCCCCCGGCCCCCCCAGGATATTTAGGCCAAGATGAAGGGCAGGGCGTTTGGCCTTGCCCTTTTGCTTTAGCCCAGCACCACCAAAGCGTGGCGTTTCTTGCCTGCGGTCAGTTTCAACGGCTCGATCAATTCGCTTGCGCCATAGCGCAAGCCTGCATCCAGCACGATTTCGTCGTTGACCTTGGCACCGCCATCTAGAATCAGGCGTTTGGCGTCTTTGCCCGATGCGGCAAGCCCGGCGCGCACGAAAAGCTGCACGATGCCCAAGCCATCGGCGACTTCGTCGGTCGATACGGTGACGGTGGGAAGATCGTCACCGACGCCGCCCTTTTCGAACACTTCGCGCGCGGTGGCTTCGGCGGCGGCAGCGGCTTCGGCGCCATGCAGCAGGGTGGTGACCGCGTTGGCCAGCACGATCTTGGCGCTGTTGATCTCAGAGCCTTGCAGCGCGCCAAGACGGTCGCAGTCTTCCAGCGGCAGTTCGGTGTAAAGCTTGAGGAAGCGGCCAACATCGGCGTCGGTGGTGTTGCGCCAGAACTGCCAGAATTCATAGGCCGAGAACATGTCGGCATTCAGCCAGACCGCGCCGCTTTGGCTTTTGCCCATCTTCTTGCCATCGCTGGTGGTCAGCAGTGGCGAGGTCAGGCCATAGACTTCGTGGTCGATCACCCGGCGGGTCAGATCGACGCCGTTGACGATATTGCCCCACTGATCGCTGCCGCCCATCTGCACCAGACAGCCATAGCGGCGGTTCAGTTCCAGAAAGTCATAAGCCTGCAGAATCATATAGTTGAATTCAAGGAAGCTCAGCGATTGTTCCCGATCCAGCCGCGATTTCACCGATTCAAACGACAGCATCCGGTTGACCGAGAAATGCCGCCCGATGTCGCGCAGGAAGCCAAGGTAGTTCAGATCGTCGAGCCATTCGGCGTTGTTGACCATCACCGCATCGGTGGGGCCATCGCCAAAGGTGACATAGGGCGCGAAGGCGCGTTTGATGCCGGCGATGTTGTCATCGATCTGCGCATTGGTCAGCAGCGGGCGCTCATCGGCGCGAAAGCTGGGATCGCCGACTTTGGTGGTGCCGCCGCCCATCAGAACAATCGGCTTGCCGCCACATTTTTGCAGCCAGCGCAGCATCATGATCTGGATCAGGCTGCCGACGTGCAGCGACTTTGCGGTCGCATCAAAGCCAATATAGCCCGGCACAATGCCTTTGACCAAAGCCTCGTCAAGCGCTTGATAATCCGTGCAATCGGCAAGGAAGCCGCGGGTCATCATCACGCGCATGAAATCAGATTTCGGATGGTAGGTCATGGCACACTCATGCTTTAAGGTGGCTGTGGTATAACGAGCGCGGGGGCCAAGGGGAAGATGGGCAAACAGGGTCCGGTTTGGGTTCTTGGCACCATGTCCGGCACATCGCTTGACGGGGTTGATGCGGCGATGCTGCGCAGCGACGGCCACAGCATCGTTGAATTCGGGCCTCACGCCTATCGTGCCTATACCGCCGCCGAACAGGCCACCATTCGCGCAGCCTTTGGCCGCTGGCCGGGCGATCCGGGGGTGGCACAGGCTGCCGAGGTGGTGGAAACCGCGCATGCCGAATTGTTGTCGCGTTTTAGTGGGGCCGAACTGATCGGCTTTCACGGTCAGACCCTTGCGCATGACCCGAAGGGCCGTGGCACGCATCAGGCGGGCAGTGGCGATCTGCTGGCGCAGGCTTTGGGCTTGCCGGTGGTGTGGGATTTCCGCAGCAATGATGTGGCGATGGGCGGGCAGGGTGCGCCGCTGGCGCCGTTCTTTCATTTCGCCTGCGCCAAATGGATCAAGGTCACCGCCCCCTTGGCGTTTCTGAACTTGGGCGGCGTGGGCAACCTGACATGGGTTGATCCGGCGCAACCGACACCAGAAACCGCAAACGCCCTGTTGGCGTTTGACACCGGCCCCGCCAACGCGCCGATCAATGACATGATGCAGATCCGGCTGGGCCAAGCGCAAGACGACGGCGGCGCGCTTGCCGCCACCGGTCGCGTTGACGAAGCCTTGGTCAAGGCCTTCCTTGCCCTGCCGTGGTTTCACAAAATGCCGCCGAAATCGCTGGATCGCGATGAGTTTCGCGCCTTCTTCAAAAAGACCCACCGGCTGTCAAACGCCGATGCGGCGGCCACGCTGACCGCCATTGCTGCAGCTTCGGTTGCCAAGGGGGCCGAACATTTTCCGTCCCCGGTCACCCGCCTGTTGGTTGCGGGTGGCGGGCGGCACAATGCGGCAATGATGGCAGAGCTAAGGCAACGCATGACTTGCGCCGTTGAACCCATTGAATCAGCAGAACTAAATGGCGATATGCTAGAGGCGCAAGCCTTTGCCTTTTTGGCCGCGCGCGTTGCCTATGGCCTGCCCACCTCTTGCCCAACCACCACCGGCGTTCCGGCCGCGATTGGTGGTGGAAAGATCAGCCGACCTTAGCGCGGGCTTGCCGCAGCATTGAATGGGTATAGATCAGCAACGCCAGCCAAATCATTGGAAACGCAATCATTCTTCCGGTTCCAAACGGTTCGCCAAACACGAACACCGCCGTCAGAAAGATCATCGTCGGCGCGATATATTGCAAAATCCCAATCGTCGAAAGCCGCAGCAGTTTCGCACCATTGGCATAAATCATCAGCGGCACGGCAGTCACCAAACCACTGGCCAGCAACAGCACCGTGTCGCGGCTTGATCCGGCAAAGAAATGGCCAGTGCCATGCAGCGTCAGCCAGATCACATAGCCAATCGCAAACGGCAGCAAGATCAGCACCTCAAGGAAGAAGCCTTGGTTCGGCCCGATCGGCAGCGACTTTTTCAGATAGGCGTAAAACCCCCAAGTGATCGTCAGGCCAAGTGCCGCCCAAGGCAGTTTTCCAGCCTCGATTGTCAGCACCAACACCCCGGCCGCCGCCAGCGCGATGGCGCATTTTTGCGCCATAGACAGCCGCTCTCCCAGCAAAACCGCGCCCAGAAACACCGAAAACAGCGGGTTGATGTAATAGCCAAGCGCCGCGTCCAGCGCGTGGCCCGCGCCAATCGACCAGACATAAATGCCCCAGTTTACCGTGATCAGCGCCGCCGTCATCGACGCCATGCCCAGCATCCGCGGATTGCGCAGCGCGCGCAGCACATCTTGCGTGCGGCCCAGCCAGATCAGCACCGCGCCCGCAATCGGAATAGACCAGATCACCCGATGCGCGATCACCTCGGCGGGGGAAATATGCGCCACCGCCTTCATGAAGATCGGCAAAAACCCCCACAGCAGATAGGCAGTCAGCGCAAAGCCAAAGCCGCGCAGCGAGTCTTCATTTTTCGGGGATGGGGTGCTCATATCCCCCTGTTACCGCCTGCCGGGGCGGCCTGCCACGGCAATCTTGTATCCGTTACATTCGCCGCGACAGGTAGGCACGGGTAAAGGCGGCATAGCCATCGGCCGTCTCGCGCAGTTCTGCCTTCATCATCTGGTGCAGGCGCGGCAGCTGATAAAACGGCACCGCCGGAAACACATGATGTTCGACATGATACGGCATGTTCCACGCCAAAAACAGCACCAGCGCGGTGGTAAAAGTGGTGCGGGTGTTTTCAAACATGTTCGCCACCTGCGGGCAATCGCCGTGTTCGGCCAGAAGATACAGCCGCAGCACCGGTTGGCCCAGCAAAACCGGCACGATCCACAGCCAAAGCAAGATCGGGCTGACCAGCAGGCTTAGCGCCGCCATCGCATAAACCAGCAGCATCAGCCGCGCTTCGGTCACCATACGCGGCCTTGCCGATTGCGGCAGATAGTCGGCCTCTGCCCGGCCAAGGCCCAATGAGGCCAGCAGGCGCAGTTCAGAAATCCAATACGGCAGCCCCGAAACATGCCAGACCCAAGCCCACAGCGTTGCAGGTTTTTCGCCCGCCAGTTCCGGGTCTTTGCCCGCGATATTGGTCCAGCGGTGATGCGCCAGATGAAAGTAGCGAAACCACAGAAACGGCAGCAGCAACACGATACCGCACAGATGTCCAACAGCCTCGTTCAGCCGCTCATTGGCGAACGGCGTCTTGTGCGTCGCCTCATGTTCCAGCGTGAACAGAAAAATCAGCAAAACCCCCTGTATCGGCAGCAGCAGCGGCCAGCCGGGCAGGCGCAGCGCAATCACCACAGCGCAGGCTGCAATCGCGCCGAAGTGCCCCGCCAGATGCAACAGCCCCGCCGCATCCGACCGGCGCAGCAGTTGCGATTTTTGCGTCGGGTCCAACCCGATCAGAAAGTCTTTATGATCCATCCGCCAACTGTGCCGCGAAAACTCTGGCGCGGCAATGTGTTAACAGATCCTTAAATCGACCATGTTAGGTATTTGAATATAAAAGAATAAATTTGGTCCCGAGTTGGGACCGCGCCGAAACTGCAATTTTCAAAGCGGTCAGGGCGGGCAGGGCGGCATTTACCCAAATCAAAAAAGCCCGGGTCTGGCCGCGTCAAACCCCTTTTCTCTGCCGCCGCCGCATGCCACCCTTCGCGGCAAAAGAGGCATTAAAATGCGTGTTCTTGTTGTCGGTGCCGGCATTATCGGCGCAACCCTTGCTTACCGGCTGGCGCGGTCTGGCGCCCATGTCACCATCATCGAATCCACCGCCCCCGCAGCGATGGCCTCGGGCCGGTCTTTCGGCTGGATCAACGCCAGCTTCTTTGTCGACGCCCCCCACCACCACTTCCGCGCCGCCGCCATCGACGCGCATCACCGGCTGGAAGCCGATCTTGACGCCCAACTGATCAACTGGACCGGCGCGCTTTGGTACGAACATCAAGATGACCGTTTCGACGCGATGGCCGCCGCCTTGCAAGACCTTGGCTACCCATCGCAACAGCTCAGCAAAGCACAGTTTGCAGCCCGTGAGCCGCATGTAACGCCCCCCGCCCGCGCGCTGCACCTGCCCGCCGAAGGCAGCACAGACGCCGCCAGTTTCACCCGCACCCTGCTGTCAGCCGCCCTCGCGCAAGGCGCACAACTACTGCAGGGTTGCCGCGCCATCGGCCTGATCGAAACTGCTGGCCGGATCACCGGCATTCGCAGCCCCGAAGGCAACCACAGCGCCGACCATGTTATTCTGACCACCGGCGTCGCCACCCCAGCCCTGCTGCGCCAGATCGGCCTGCATCTTCCAATGCTGTTACGCCCCGGCCTGATCCTGCGCAGCCGCCCGCTGCCAAAGCTGCTAAACCATGTCCTTGTCAGCCCTACGATGGAGTTCCGCCAAGACAGCGAAGGTCGTTTGCACGCCCCAACATCGGCCAATCACCAAGCCGACGACACCGCCGCCATCGCCACGACGATTTCAGAACTGGCCGACGCCGCTTTAGCCACCCTGCGCGGTCAAATTCCTGAACAGGATATAGAATGGGAGGCGATCACTTTGGCGCACCGCCCGATACCAGCAGATGGTTTGCCGGTGATGGGCGAGGTTTTGCCTGGTTTGACCGTCGCGGTGATGCACTCTGGCGTCACGCTTGCCGCTTTGGCGGCTGAGTTGGTTGCAGCTTCGGTGCTGGGGCAGGCGAATGCTGAAATCCCCGCCGCTTATAGCCCAAGCCGAATAGTAAAACGCGCGCCAGCATAACACCGGCGCGCGTCAATTTTCGTGATGATCAAAGGCAGTTCGCGTTAGCCGCGCAGGATGGAACGCCCTGCGTATTCAGCGGTTTCGCCCAGCATTTCTTCGATACGGATCAGCTGGTTGTATTTTGCCAGCCGGTCCGAACGCGACAAAGAGCCGGTTTTGATTTGGCCGCAGTTGGTGGCCACTGCCAGATCGGCGATGGTGTAGTCTTCGGTTTCGCCCGAACGGTGCGACATGACGTTGGTATAGCGCGCGCGGTGCGCCATATCGACGGCTTGCAGCGTTTCGGTCAGTGTGCCGATTTGGTTGACCTTGACCAGCATCGAGTTGGCGCAGCCAGCTGCGATACCTTCGGCCAGACGGCGTGGGTTGGTCACGAACAGATCGTCGCCAACCAGTTGGATCTTGTTGCCAAGGGTTTCGGTCAGCAGCTTCCAGCCAGCCCAGTCGTCTTCCGAACAGCCGTCTTCAATCGAGATGATCGGATAGTCGTTTGCCAAACCAGCAAGGAAGGCGACGTTTTCTTCGATCGACAGCGATTTGCCTTCGCCCTTCATTTCGTAGCGGCCGCCCTTGAAGTATTCGGTCGCGGCGCAATCCAGCGCAAGATAGATATCCTCGCCGGGTTTGTAGCCAGCCTTTTCGATGGATTTCAGAATGAAATCAAGCGCGTCGCGGGCAGAGCTAAGGTTCGGCGCGAAGCCGCCTTCGTCGCCGATGCCGGTGTTGTGGCCGGCGTTTTGCAGCTCTTTTTTCAGGGTGTGGAACACTTCCGACCCCATGCGGATCGCGTCGCGGATGTTGTCCGCGCCAACCGGCATGATCATGAATTCCTGAATGTCGATCGGGTTGTCAGCGTGTTCGCCGCCGTTGATGATGTTCATCATCGGCACCGGCAACACGCGGGCCGAGGTGCCGCCGATGTAACGGTAAAGCGGCTGGCCGGTGAATTCGGCAGCAGCTTTTGCGACAGCCAGCGATACGCCAAGGATGGCGTTCGCGCCCAGACGCGATTTGTTCGGCGTGCCGTCCAATTCGATCATGGTGCGGTCAATGCCGACCTGTTCGGTGGCGTCGAAGCCGACGATTTCTTCGGCAATCTCGCCGTTTACGGCAGCGACAGCTTCCAGCACGCCCTTGCCTTTATAGCGATTGGCATCGCCATCGCGACGTTCGTTGGCTTCGTGTGCGCCGGTCGATGCGCCCGACGGCACGGCCGCACGACCCATGGCGCCGCTTTCCAGCAGCACATCTACTTCGACGGTGGGGTTGCCGCGGCTGTCAAGAATTTCGCGGGCGTGGATATCAATGATTGTGCTCATGTCACAGGTCTCCTGCTGGGCAGACGTGGTGCTCTCGAGGGGGTCTTACCCCACGGTCGCGTTCAAGGAAAGTGTGCGTTTACGGGCGCGCTCACGCGCGAAGGAATAAAGTCCCGAGGCGATGATCAGACCCGATCCTGACAGGGTGATGACATCGGGCATTTCGGCAAACACCACCGCGCCGATGATGATTGCAAAGACCAGTCGCGCGTAGCGGAAGGGTGCTACAACCGACACTTCGCCAGTGCGCGTGGCGCCGGTGACAGCCCAATAGCCGATTGTGCCAAAGGCGATGGCGCCGAAAAGCGTGGCGGATTGGCCAAGCGTCGGCACCCGCACATCGCCTTGACCAATCATCATCAGCACCCCAAGCAGGGTCACTGCCATCAGCCCCCAGCACGACACTTGCGCATCAGTGCAGTCGCGCGGGATCGCGCGTGCGGCCAAATCGCGCAGCGCAAGCCCCGCGACCGTTAGAATTCCCCACAACGCCTGCGGGTGAAACCCTTCCATGCCGGGGCGGATCACCAGCATTACGCCGGCAAAGCCCACCGCAATGGCCGTCCAGCGCCGCCATCCGACCTTTTCTTGCATGAAAAGTGCCGCCGCCATCGTGACCGCAAGCGGCAGTGCCTGCAAAACGGCGGAAATCGTTGAAAGCGGCACGGTGGCCAGCGCAAGGATATAGCCGAAGGTTCCCACCATCTCGCCCAAGGCGCGCACCAGAACCGCCTTGTGCAGGGCGGCGGGCGAAAAGATCCGCGCGCCCTTGCTCCAGGCGATAACCGCGAAAACGGGGGCGCCGAAAACGCCTGCTACAAAGATGATCTGCCCTGTAGGCAACCCCGCCGAGGCCAATTTCAGGAACATGTCTTCGACCGCGAACAGCGCCATCGAAACCAGCATCAACAAGATGCCGCGCAGATTGTCAGCCGCCAAACCTTATCCCTTCTTGACCGGAACACCCAAGAGTTCCAGCCGATGCCCGATCAACCGATAGCCCAGCCGCGCCGCGATACGCTCTTGCAGGGCTTCGATTTCCGGGTCAACAAATTCAATCACTTCACCGGTGTTTACATCGATCAAATGGTCGTGGTGATCGCGCTCTGCGTCTTCATAGCGGGCGCGGCCATCGCCGAATTCCAGCTTTTCCAGCAGTCCTGCTTCTTCAAAGGCTTTGACCGTGCGATAGACCGTCGCCAGCGAAATTTTCGGGTCGACCCGGCTGGCGCGCGCATACAATTCTTCGACATCGGGATGATCCATCGCTTCGGCTATGACAGTTGCCACAACCCGACGCTGATCGGTCATGCGCAAGCCCTTGGCGACACTTCGTGAAATAAAGTCCGACATGGTGCGCTCCGCGTCCTTTCTTACTGTGCTGGCTTTACGGGAATTTGGCCAAGCCTGCCAGCGCTTTCACCAAAACCATATTGTGCAGGCGGGGTTGACCTTGGGCTTGGGCACAGAAAGGGTGGCGCAAAATCTGGGGGCTGGGATGCGCAAAGACAGGCTAGACGGAATTGGGCTGGCGGCTTTGCTGGGGGTGACGCTTTTGCTGGCGATCAACCAGATCGTGGTAAAAGAGGTTAACCACGGTTTGCAGCCGGTGTTCTTTGCCGGGGCACGGTCGGCGCTGGCGATTGTGTTTGTTTGGGCGGTGCTGCGGCATCGCGGGCTTACGGGGCGTATTCGGCGCACCGACCTGATCCCCGGTTTGGCGATTGGCACGATTTTTGCGGCCGAGTTTTTGTGCCTGTTCATGGCACTTGATCTTACTGCGGTTGGGCGCGCCTCGGTCATCTTTTATTCGATGCCGCTGTGGATGTCGGTCCTGGCGCATTTCGGATTGCCCGGTGAACGCATTTCGCCACTGCGCGGTGCGGGGCTTTGCCTTGCGTTCATTGGAACGGCTTGGGCGATTCTTTCGAAAAGCCCGTCGGGGCATGGCAACATTTGGGGCGATCTGTTTGCGCTGTTTGGCGCGTTTGGCTGGGCTGGCACGGCGTTCCTGGCACGCAAGACCACATTGCGCGAGGCGGGGCCAGAGGCGCAGCTGTTCTGGATGGTCTTGGTTTCGGCCCCGATTCTCTTGGCGGTTTCGCCCGCCTTTGGCCCGCTTTTGCGCGAAATTGAACCGATTCACTGGTTTTGGCTGGTGTTTCAGGCCGGCATTGTGGTGGCGGGCGGCTTTATCAGCTGGCTTTGGCTGCTTTCGGTCTATCCAACGTCCACCGTTGCCAGTTTTTCGTTTCTGACACCGCTGTTTTCGATAGCGCTTGGGCATGTGATTTTTGGCGAGGCGTTGTCTTTTGGCCTCATGGGCGCTGCCGGATTCGTTGCGGCGGGAATCGTTTTGATCAACCGCCGCTAGCGCGATTTCCTTCCACAGCCGGCTGTGGGTAAGTTTGTAACTTGCACTGAAACCTCAGACAAATCGCGCAAGTGGGCAAGCCGCCTTGTGATTTTCAGCACCTGCGATTTCGCGGCCAGTTTTATGCACACAGAGTCATCCACAGACCTGTTCACAGGCGGTGTGGGGCACAGGTTGAAGCCCGGAATCGGTCAAGCGCAAAATGTAGTGCATAAGTCTAAAAAATCCGTTGAAGGCTGGCAGGAAATCCGACAGGTTGATAGCGCACTTCCATGCGGCACAAGATATAGTGCGTCGATGGATCGCCACACTCGCAAATGTATGCAGCCGCAAGTTCGGTAGAGCATACGACCGGGCCACACTTGGCCAAGGCCAGACGAGACGGGCGATGTGCCAGACGGGGACACTGCGGACGGGGCCATTCAGAACCTCGACGCCATATTTTGGGGCAGGGACATGAAGATCGAGCGGAATTTCACCACCGAAGCCACCGGCGCCTATGGTGCGATGGGCTTTACGACGACCACGTCGGAAATTCGCAACCCCGATGGCAAAGTGGTGTTCCGCAACGAGGCTGTCGAAGTGCCAGAAGGCTGGAGCCAAGTTGCCTCTGACGTCTTGGCGCAAAAATACTTCCGCAAGGCTGGCATTCCGGCCTGCCTGAAGCGCGTGAAGGAAAAGGACGTTCCCAGCTTCTTGTGGCGCTCGGTTCCAGATGAAGACGCTTTGGCCAAACTGCCCAGCGATGCGCGGATGACCGGTGAAACCTCGGCAAAGCAGGTATTCGACCGGTTGGCGGGGGCTTGGGCATATTGGGGCTGGAAAGGCGGCTATTTTAGCAGCGAAGCCGATGCGCGCGCCTATTATGACGAGATGCGCTTTATGCTGGCGCGGCAAATGGCAGCGCCGAACAGCCCGCAATGGTTCAACACTGGCCTGCATTGGGCCTACGGCATCGATGGTCCGTCGCAGGGCCACTACTATGTCGACCATAAGACCGGCACTTTGACCAAATCGACCTCGGCCTACGAACATCCGCAGCCGCACGCGTGCTTCATCCAGTCGGTCAAGGATGATCTGGTGGGCGACGGCGGCATTATGGACCTGTGGGTGCGTGAGGCGCGCCTGTTCAAATATGGTTCTGGCACCGGCACCAACTTTTCGTCCTTGCGTGGCGAAGGCGAAAAGCTGTCGGGGGGCGGCAAGTCTTCTGGCCTGATGGGCTTTTTGAAAATCGGCGACCGTGCGGCGGGTGCGATCAAATCGGGTGGCACCACGCGGCGTGCGGCCAAAATGGTGATCTGCGATATGGATCACCCCGATGTCGAAGCCTTTGTGAACTGGAAAGTCATCGAAGAGCAGAAAGTGGCGTCGCTGGTGGCCGGGTCTAAGGCGCATGAGCTGAAGCTGAACGAGATTTTCACCGCAATCCGCCAATGGGACGGTTCTGCCGAAGCATCGGTTGACCCAAGCAAGAACCCAGCGCTGAAGGCGGCGATCAAATCTGCCAAAAAGGCAATGATCCCCGACACCTACACCAACCGCATTTTGCAATACGCAAAGCAAGGCTTCACCAGCATCGAATTCCCCACCTATGACGTGGATTGGGATTCCGAAGCCTACATCACCGTTTCGGGGCAGAATTCGAACAATTCTGTGCGCGTTACCGATGCGTTCCTGACGGCAGTGAAAAACGACGCCGACTGGGCGCTGATGCGGCGCACCGACGGCAAAGTTGCCAAAACCATCAAGGCACGTGACCTGTGGGATCAGGTTGGTCACGCCGCCTGGGCCTGCGCCGATCCGGGCATCCAATTTCATGACACCGTCAATGCGTGGCACACCTGCCCCGAAGACGGTGCCATTCGCGGGTCGAACCCCTGTTCGGAATACATGTTCCTTGACGATACCGCCTGCAATCTGGCGTCGATGAACTTGCTGACCTTCTTCAAAGACGGCCAGTTTGACGCCAGCGGCTACATTCATGCCACCCGTCTTTGGACGGTCACGTTGGAAATTTCGGTGATGATGGCGCAGTTTCCGTCGAAGGAAATCGCGCAGTTGTCCTATGATTTCCGCACCTTGGGGCTGGGCTATGCCAACATTGGCGGTCTGCTGATGAACATGGGGCTTGGCTATGATTCCGTCGCCGGGCGGGCGATGTGTGGGGCGCTTACCGCGCTGATGACGGGCGTGACCTATGCAACCTCGGCCGAAATGGCGGCAGAGTTGGGGACGTTTTCGGGCTATGCGCGCAACGCTCAGCACATGCTGCGCGTGATCCGCAACCACCGCGCTGCAGCCTATGGCAAGACCGAAGGCTATCAGGGGCTGAACGTCAAACCGGTGGCGCTTGACGCTGCGAACTGCCCCGATCAAACCCTTGTAACGCTGGCGAAATCGGCGTGGGACGAGGCGTTGACTCTGGGCGAGGCGCATGGTTTCCGCAACGCGCAAACCACCGTCATTGCGCCAACCGGCACCATCGGTTTGGTGATGGATTGCGATACCACCGGCATCGAGCCGGACTTTGCGCTGGTGAAGTTCAAAAAACTTGCCGGTGGCGGTTATTTCAAGATCATCAACCAGTCGGTTCCGGCAGCGTTGGAAAAGCTGGGCTATTCAACGGCGCAAGCGGCCGAAATCGTGGCCCATGCAGTGGGCCACGGCTCGATCGGCAATTGCCCCGGCATCAATACCACCTCGCTTGTTGGTCACGGCTTTGGCCCGCGCGAGTTGGAAAAGATTGAAAACGCGCTGCCGTCGGCGTTCGATATCCGCTTTGTGTTCAACCAGTGGACCTTGGGCGAAGAGTTCTGCAAAGGATCTTTGGGTATTCCGGCTGAAAAGCTGATGGACCCGACCTTTGATCTGCTGCGCCATCTTGGTTTTACCAAAGCTCAAATCGACGCGGCAAACGACCATGTTTGTGGCACCATGACGCTTGAAGGCGCGCCGTTCCTGAAGAAAGAGCACTATTCGGTGTTCGATTGCGCCAACCCCTGCGGCAAGACCGGCAAGCGCTATCTGTCGGTAGAGTCGCATATTCACATGATGGCTGCGGCGCAAAGCTTCATCTCTGGCGCGATTTCGAAAACCATCAACATGCCGAATTCGGCGACCATCGAAGAAACCTTGGCCGCCTATGAACTGAGCCATTCGCTGGGTATCAAGGCCAACGCGCTTTATCGCGACGGTTCGAAACTGTCGCAACCTTTGGCCGCCGCTTTGGTCGAAGATGACGAAGAAGCCGAAGAAATCTTGGCGTCGGGGTCGGCACAGGAAAAGGCTGCCGTGCTGGCCGAGAAAATTGTAGAAAAGATCATCTACAAGGAAATCATTCGCACCAATCGCGAAAAGCTGCCCGAACGCCGCAAGGGCTATACCCAGAAGGCGATTGTTGGGGGCCACAAGGTTTACCTGCGCACCGGCGAATATGGCGATGGCCGCTTGGGCGAGATTTTCATCGACATGCACAAGGAAGGCGCGGGTTTCCGCGCGATGATGAACAACTTCGCCATCGCGGTGTCGGTGGGCCTGCAATACGGTGTGCCGCTGGAAGAATTTGTTGAAGCCTTCACCTTCACTCGCTTTGAACCCGCGGGCATGGTGCAGGGCAATGACAGCATCAAGAATGCCACCTCGATCCTTGATTACATCTTCCGCGAACTGGCGATTTCTTATCTGGATCGCACCGATCTGGCGCATGTGAAACCGTCTGGTGCGTCGTTCGACGATCTTGGGCGCGGCGATGATGAGGGCAAGCGCAACATTTCGGAACTGTCTGAACAGGCTGCAACCCGTGGGCTAGAGGTGCTGAAGCAAATCAGTTCCACCGGCTACTTGCGTAAGCGGTTGCCGTCGGAATTGGTGGTGCTGCAGGGCGGAATGGGGGCCTCGGCCTTGGCAAATGGCACCGATCCGGTGTCGGCGCTGAACATGCTGATCCCGGAAACCGCACGGGCCAGCGGCGCTACGGCGCTTTCCTCTGGCGTGGTGACGATGGACGCGCGCGTGAAAGCCAAGATGCAAGGCTATGAAGGCGATCCCTGCGGCGAGTGCGGCAACTACACGCTGGTGCGCAACGGTACTTGTATGAAGTGCAACACTTGCGGTGGCACAAGCGGCTGCAGCTAAGTATCTCTTTTGCGAAAAATCTTCGCTAATGGGGCAAGTTTATCGCGCATTCGGCAGAATTTCGTCCCACAGGCTCCCACGGGAGCCTGTGACTTTTAAGCGGGCGCCGTTGGGTGCTAAATCCCGATCACGCCATGCGGGGGCCGGGTTCGAAACTGAAAGAGAACGGCCATGGACCTGATCATCGGCACCCGCCACATCACGCCCGACGCGATCACACGCACTGCCACCGGCGTCGAGGCCGTGCTGCACGGCGAGGCTCTGATGTCGCTGCTGAATGCGGCCTTCCACGGCGCGGGCACGATTGAAGTACTTGGCGGCGACCTTGACCGTCACCGGATGGAGGTGACAGGCATCGACATGCACGGCCACGAAACCCGCGTAACACTTGCGCCGATGGGGGCAGGGCTGCGGTTGATGTAAGGGGCAGATGCCTGCGCGCCTACACGGACCTTCATAACCGTGGGTCTTGATTGATCCGTAATGTGCATTGCAACGGATGCGTCGGTCTGGCCCTTTGGGCAACCGATACGCTCGGCACCACAAAGACTTTGGCTGCGTTATGCAAATGGGTACACGACTATTGCCGCACCAAGGGCAGACCTGCTGGAAAATAGACACTAAGCAGCGGCGTTCAACAATCAAAGCGGCCACGCTAGCCACCCGGACACTGCCACGGTCAGCTATGCCTTTATCACGCTGGTAAGATTTCTATACTTGCCCGAACGGTACCATCTTATTAGTGCGCGCTGTATCGATGTGCGACGCCTGCGGAGGAAACGATGATATTTCTGAAAGCTCAGAATCTTTTATTCATAAAGCCGCACAAGACGGCGTCGACTTCGGTCGAAATCGCGCTTTCCTGTGCGTCGACCGATCCGCAGGATATCATTACGCCGCTGTTGCCCGAGGACGAAGAAAAACGGGCTTCCGTTGGCGGCAGGCTGCCGCAAAATTGGGCATGGTTGCGCTGGACAGAGCAAAGGTATCTGCGAGATTTCGCATCTTATCGTGAAACAGGCCGCATCCCGCGACGTTTGTTGCCCGGCGGCCATGGGAAGCTTTATTCAAAATTTTCCGCGCAGTTTTACAACCATATTACGCCCGAAAATATTCAGCGGCGCGGCGGCGGCTCTATGCTAAATTCGGCATTGCTTATTTCCATGGTGCGCCACCCCTATGAGCAAATTGTGTCTTGGGCTTGGCACCAGAAGAAACTGCGCAATTCTGACGCTGCGTTGTCTGGCTTTTTGGACGAAGGCCTGCGACTGCCGTCGCCTAATCTTCCGTATTTGTTCGGCGCTAAACGCCCCGATCTCGTTATTCGTTATGAGTTTATGGCCGACGATATCGCGCGCGTCTCTGATTTGGTAAATCTAGACCTGACTTCGAATATGCCCGTAGCAAAAGGCGGTCATCGAACGGATCGAAAGCAGGCGAGTGAGGTGCTGAGCCAATCGCAAAAGGAAGCCCTATACGCCCGCGACAAGCAGATATTTGATGCGTTCGGCTACCAGCGATAGTGGGTGCAGTCTGCGCCGTCCGCAGTTGGACTAGTACCGAAATGCTGAACGGTCTGGTGGCGTTGGGGCAATAGGGTGTGCGGTGAGTTGATTATGCAGATAGGCAAAGTCACCTTTAGACGAAGTGCTAGCTTATATCGCCAGAAACCCTGACCGCCTCGGCCGCTTCTTGACCGATGGCTCTGTTGAGATAGCCTGTACAGTTGTGCAGACCTAGGTAGAAGATAGTGGTTGGCTCACTGGATTTGGCGATGTGCTGCTATATTGTTTTTTACCACTAATCCGTAAGGCTCCTGCCGCTTGCGGTAACGCTTTTGGATCTTTTGGTATGCAATGTGTCTCGGAAGGGTGATTGACAACCAAGCTGCGCTCCTCCGTAAGTTATAATTAGCGGCAGTATGGCGAGGTAAATGATGTCAATAAAGGCCAAGGCACTTTCAATTTTACTGCTTCTTATGTCCGCAGTTGAAGCCCATGGCGGAAATTGGGACGGCCTTTATGTCGGGGTGAATGTCGGTTACGCGCCCATGCGACTCACCACGGGCTATAGTCACCAGAAGTTGAATGCCTGCACTAGCATGAATTTTGGCGCTGAGTGGCCTGGTTACGGATGCGAAGGAAACCAAGACTATGCCACCGAAAGCGTGGGCACGGATTCCGGCCGTTCGGTAAGCCTTAGCATCGAAAGATTGTGGGCTACGAAGCAAGGAGTGCTTGGTCTTCAAGTAAACCTCGCGCATTCTGGGCGTCAAAACATTGGCTTCTCGCAGACCATTTCGGACACTTGGGGAGATAGGCTGGACGTCAATGTGCGTGCGGGTGCGAACGCTGATGTGCGTCTTGTTTATGGGGTTCCTGCAGGGGATTGGATGCCATTTCTTTCCGTCGGTCTTGGTTTGCTTCAGTTGAGGACGACTTACACGCAGGCCCTCGGTGGGGACATTACTTATCCGAGCGTTACACAAGCTGCTGACACTTGGGCGGGGCGAGGCATTGTAGGGGGCGGGATCAAGAAAGATATCGGGAATGATTGGTTAATCAGCGCGGATGTTGCAGTGATGCGCACAACAGGATCGCGGTTTTACCATAGTGGCGTGCTGCTCGACGGAGACCTGCGCTACCCCAATACGACTATTGATACTGATACGACTTCCACTGAAATTCGCTTCGGTTTGAGCCGCCGCTTTTGACAGGTTCGGTTACTGCTATTGATGCCTCTGTTGCACTAGTGGGCTGAGAAGGCCTCGTTTTGTGAAATCGGTATGATAGCTAGGCGGCATGTGCAGGGCGTTTTCGCGACTTACGGAGCTGCTAACGGGGGCGACTTCAAGCTCCTGTAGCAGGGCGTTCCAATAGACCCTGCCAATGCAGCTTGATGTGATCCGCAAGACCCGCTTGGGGCAGCGTCTGGGGCTATTGTACCAAAAAAAATGACCTAGTTGGATCAATCAGTCTTAAACTGAATTGATAGCACTCACGTGCAACTGCGCGATAAAAAACACTAAAACCAAACGAAGCAATCGTCAGCTTAGTTGGACCCACACTATCAAGAAGAAAGTGGCTGGGGCGCTAGGATTCGAACCTAGGTATGGCGGTACCAAAAACCGCTGCCTTACCGCTTGGCGACGCCCCAACTGAGGCGCTGTTTAGCGAAGGTGTTTGGGGGGTGCAAGAGGCATTTTGCGAAAATCTTCATGCGGTTGTCAGAGACTATGTTGGCAGGCTAGGAGAGCGTATGGAACAGGTAGATGTCATCGTTTTAGGCGCCGGCGCGGCGGGTATGTTGGCTGCTATTGAGGCGGGGCGACGTGGGCGGCGGGTGTTGGTGGTCGATCACGCCAGTGCTGCGGGGGAAAAGATTCGCATATCTGGCGGTGGGCGCTGCAATTTCACGAATCTGGGAATCGCGCCGGATCGGTTCTTGTCGAAAAATCCGCGCTTTGCGCTGTCGGCGCTGAAGCGGTTCACGCAGTGGGATTTTATTGCGCGGATGGATGCGGCTGGAATCGCGTGGCATGAAAAGACGCTTGGTCAGTTGTTCTGCGATGGGTCTGCGCGGCAGGTGGTGGAGTTTCTGTTGCGCGACATGGCTGACGCTGGGGTGAAGTTGTGGCTGGGGTGCGCGGTGCAGGCTGTGCGGCGGACGGCGGTGGGGTTCGAGGTGGAAACAGCGCGGGGTGTGGTGCGGGCTGCGTCGGTTGTGGTGGCGA
>Ga0255096_1000480_pt1 | contig 19148 bp, 20 predicted proteins | sample Colum_Atlam_RepA_2_FD_188563 | JGI IMG/M metagenome (GOLD analysis project Ga0255096, IMG submission 188563) | Freshwater microbial communities from Columbia River, Oregon, United States - Colum_Atlam_RepA_8d | ecosystem: Environmental > Aquatic > Freshwater > River | place: USA: Oregon... | reverse complement strand
GAACGTGCGCCGCGCAAAGCCCCGGCCGCGCGCAGCGAACGTCCGGCCCGTGCCGACAAGCCCGCTTACGAAAAACCTGCCTACGAAAAGCGTGAAAAATCGGCCTATGTGCCGAAGCCGTCGCGTTTGGTCGAAGAGGCGATGGCCGATGGCTATGACCCGATCCGTGGCAGCGAAGCACCGCCCGCCGAAGCCCCGCGTCCGCGCGCAACCGCAGAGCGCAAGCCCTACGTCAAGCGCGATGATGCTGATCGCAAGCCTTACGCACCGCGCGCTGAAGGCGACCGCAAGCCCTATGCTCCGCGTGCCGCTGCTGCGCCGAAACCTTACGCCAAGCGCGACGACGCCGACCGCAAGCCCTATGCGCCACGCGCTGAAGGTGCAGATCGCAAGCCCTACGCTCCGCGTGGCGATGCCGATCGCAAGCCTTATGCGCCGCGTGCCGAAGGGGCCGCGAAGCCCTATGCACCGCGTGGCGATGCCGAGCGTAAGCCTTACGCGCCGCGCGCCGAAGGGGCGGCCAAGCCCTATGGCAAGCGTGCCGAAGGCGATGATCGCAAGCCGCGTTCGACTGGGTTCAAGTCGCATGGTGGTGGTGCCGAAGGCAAACCGGGCAAGGCTTTTGGGTCTAAATCGCACGCGTCTGAAGGCAAAAGCTTTGGCAAACCCGCCTTTGCAAAGCCCGCTGCACCGCGCGATGCCAAGGACACCTCGAAGCGGTTTGTGCCGCCGAGCAAGCCGAAGAAGTGATTTCGGAATAAAAGTTCACATGGGGCCGCCTTCGGGCGGCCTTATGCTTTTATAAGCGCGGCGAATTCACCATGCAGGGCGGGCGCCATTGCCAGACAGCCCGCCGATTGTGCCGGTTTTGAATTGAAACGCAGCGGCGCACCGAAGCGATCTGTCACTTTCGCCCCGGCTTTTTCGGCAATCAGGCTGCCTGCGGCAATGTCCCATTCCCATGAATCGCGGAAGGTGATCATGCCGTCAAAGCTGCCATCTGCCACCAGACACAGCCGATACGCCAGCGAGGCGCGGAAGCTGCGCTGAAACTCTGGCGCGGCAGAGTGCCAATGGTCGGGCGACAAAGTTACCTTTGATGTCAGGATATTAGGCCGGTCTGCCAGCGCCGCCGACTGGCAGGTGATGGGCGCACCATCCACCAAAGCGCTGCCGTCACGGGTGGCGGTATAGAGCCGGTCCAGCGCGGGCAGAAACACCACGGCCGCCGTGACAACCCCGTTTTGGGCAACCGCCAGCGAATGGGAAAAATGGCTTTCGCCAGCGATAAAGGCACGGGTGCCGTCAATCGGATCAATTATGAACACATGGTCATGTTCAAGCCGTGCGGTGTTGTCGGGGGTTTCTTCCGACAGCCAGCCATAGCTGGGGCGGGCGCGGGTTAGCATGCCGCGGATCAGATCGTTGCAGGCAAGGTCGGCTTCGGTCACCGGACCTTGATCACCTTTTTCCCAAGACTTCGGGGCATTGCGCCAAAAGCGCATCGCCACTTCGCCCGCCGCGCGGGCCGCCTCGGTCAATAGGGCAAGATCATGCGCCGGCAAGGATCATCCCTTCGACAAGCAGGCTGGGCACCCGCGTGGACAGATGCGCGCGGGCGTCGTTGGCCGGAATGATGCGCAGCAGCATGTCGCGCAGATTGCCCGCGATGGTGCATTCGTTGACCGGATACAGGACTTCGCCGTTTTCCACCCAGAACCCCGATGCGCCGCGCGAATAGTCGCCGGTGGTGGGGTTGATGGTGGACCCGATCATCGAGGTGATCAGCAGGCCAGTGCCCATGTCGCGCAGCAGATCGGCGCGGCTGGCGCTGCCTTGGGTCAGATCAAGGTTCGACGATGATGGCGTCGGCGGGGCCGAGGTGCCGCGCGCGGCGTTGCCGGTGCTTTGCATGCCAAGTTTGCGCGCGGTGGCCAGATCAAGCGTCCAGCCCAGCAAGACGCCGTTTTCCACCACCATGCGGCGGGCGGATGGCAGGCCTTCGCCATCAAACGGGCGCGACCCGGAGATGCGCGGGCGCAGCGGGTCTTCGACCAACGACAGATGCGCGGGCAGAACCTGTTTGCCCAGATCATGCAGCAGCCAGGACGAGCCGCGCGCAATCGACGCGCCGTTGATCGCCGAGGTCAGATGCCCGATCAGCGACGAGGCGACGCGTTCATCAAACAGCACCGGATAGGTGCCGGTTTTCGGTTTGGTGGCCCCGGCGCGCGACAGCGCCCGGCTTGCGGCCAGCATGCCGATTTCGGTGGCGCTTGGCATATCGGCGGCAAAGATCCGGCCTTCGCCGGCATAGTCCCGCTCCATTTCCGTGCCGGACCCGGTGAAGGCGACGGCGGAAACCGAATGTGAGGTGCGTTCGTAACCGCCCGCAAAGCCGTTCGATGCGGCCAGATGCACCTGACGGCGGCCATAGCCTGCCGAGGCCTCAACCTGCGAAATGCCAGCACTGGCCATCGCGGCAGCTTCGGCCTCGCGCGCTTTGGTTTCCAGCATGGCAGCCGACGGTTCCGGCGCGTCTTCGCACAGTTGCAGCGCGGCAAGATCCCAGTGCCGCGCGATCTGATCGGGGTCTGCAAGGCCCGCGTAGGGGTCGTTCGGGGCTTCGCGCGCCATCGCAACCGCGCGTTCGGCCAGCCGCGCCAAGGTGGCGGGCGAGGTATCAGACGCCGAAACGCAGGCTTGTTGCCCGCCAATCAGCACCCGCAGGCCAATTTCAACGTCTTCCGACCGTTCCGCCTGTTCCAGCGCACCGGCGCGAATGTCGATGGATTGCGACGTGCCCGACAGCGCCATCGCATCGGCGGCCTCGGCCCCGGCCTTTTTGGCGGCGTCAAGCAAAGCTTCGGTCAGCGAGGACAGGCGGGACATGGAGGAACCTTACAGGAAATGGGCGGCTTTGGCCCAAAGTCATGCTTTTGACGCCAAGATCAAGGTGTTGGGGATAATTTAGCCGATCAAGTTGTTGCGCGGCGCGGGGGGGCGTTGGCGCGCGCGCATAGAAAAGCCGCCCAAAGCAAAGGCTTGGGCGGCTTTGACAGCTTGGCTTATTGCAGCTTTTGGCCGTTGGCATAAAGACCCTTGTCTTTGAACTCGATCGACGAGGTCATTTCGTCTTTGTCCGGCGCGGTGTTGGCGAACATCGACGCCATCATCTGGAAGCCCGACGCATCGTCTTGCGTCAGCATGCCCATGGTCACCAGTTTGGCCAACAGGCCATTGCCGCCGACCAGCTTCAGATCAAGCTTGCCGGTCGGGGCGGGCATGCCGCCAAAGGTGGCCAGATCGGTGTTGTCAAAGGTGAAAGCGCCCGCGCCGGTCAGTTCGGCCCCCGCGACAGAGGCCTTCACTTCGGTGATGTCCAACGCGTGCAATTCGCCCGGAGGGGTTTCGCCCAAGGCGGCCATTTCGGCTTCGTTGAAGATTTCGGTGGTCAGCTTGGCCTTGCCCTTGGTGTCGATGATCAGCGTTGCCGGATCATGCGGCAGGGCGTTGGTCGGGTCGATCATGCCCCAAACCTCGTCGGAAACCGAGAAGCCGACAAGCTTGGTCAGCAGCGCGAAATCGGCCGGTTCGTCGGTTTTGCCGACAGGCATCAGCATGTTGAACGCGGCTTCTTGATAGCCAAGCTTTACTTCGGGGAAGGGCAGATCGGCGCTGGCAATCGTCAGATCCAAGGCTTTGCCGCCGACGCCGTATTGGAAATGGGTGGCGTCCATCGCGAAAGACACGTCGCCGCCCGCAGAGTTGCCCGAAACCTTGGTCGGCTTGCCAGCATCGGTGACCGCCAGATCGAAGGTGGTCGCGCCATGGCTGAAACCACCCGAAACCGCGAAACCGGCTTTCAGTGCTGCGGCCAGATCGGTCATCGCGGCGGCACCAAGGAAGTTGCCGTTCGAATTGCCCGCAATGTCGGCGACGCTGGCGGTCAGGTTGATGTCAGATTGCTTTTCCTTGTCAGCCCCAACAACCGTCAGCTTGGCGCTTTCGGCTGCGAAGTCAGAGGTGACTTTCTTGGCCTCATCGCTGCCTTCGACAAGGTAAGACCCCGACATATTGGTCAGCGCCACTTCGGCGGTAATGTCGATCACCGCGGCATCGACGCCGTTGATCGATTCCAGCTTGGCGGTCATCTTCGGGGCTTCGAATTCGTAAGACAGCGCATCGGCGCTGCCAGAGGCGGTGACCACCATATCGGGCTGGGTCAGGGTGATTTTCACATCGGTCGGGGTGGCACCTTCGACACCTTCGGCGGCGGGCGTCGTCACGGTGATCGGATAGGTTTCCGACATGGTGACCTCAACGGTGCCGTCGCCGTTGTCGGTGAAGTTCAGCTCGGCAATGCTGCCCGCAACCTTCACGCCGTCTTTGTCATAGGAAATGGCCACATTGGTTGCCGTCAGGGTGTCGCCATCACGTTCCGCGCTTTCGGCGGTGACGGTCTGACCATAAGACGCCGACATGTCTTGCCAGTTTTGCCAAACTTCTTCTGGGGTTACGTCGGCGAAAGCGCCGGTTCCGGCCAAAATGGTGACCATTGCGGTGCTGCCCGCAAGTTTCCAGTGTTTCATAATAAACCCTTCCCGGTGGAAATATATGGCGTAAGCATCCGTCCTTGCGCGTGTAGGGTCAAGGGATTCCCGCCGCGCTGCGGTTGGGCTAAATGGATTTGTCATCCGGCAAGATTGATGACGGTTGCGAGGGGGAATACGATGCAGGGCAAGGTTGTGTTAATCACCGGGGCAAGCCGTGGCATTGGGGCCGCCGCCGCGCGGGAATTTGCGGCGGCAGGGGCGCAGGTGGTGGTGCTGGCGCGGTCGGATGTATCGGAATTGGCGGCAGAAATTGGCGGCATGGCGCTGCGCTGCGATGTGGGCGATTGGGCGCAGATGCAGGCGGCGGTGGCGGCAGTGGTGGGGCGGTATGGTCGGCTGGATGTGCTGATCAACAACGCCGGGGTGATCGAGCCAATCGCGCATCTGGCCGACGCCGATCCGGCGGCTTTTGCGGCGGCCACCGATATCAACCTGTTGGGCGTGTTTCACGGGATGCGCGCGGCGCTACCGGTGATGAAGGCGCAAGCGGCGGGCACGATTATCACGGTGTCGTCGGGGGCGGCGGTAAACCCGATGGAAGGTTGGGGTGCCTATTGCTCCAGCAAGGCCGGGGCGCTGATGCTGACGCGGGTGGCCGATCTGGAAGAACGCGCGCAGGGGGTGCGGGTGCTGGGCCTGTCGCCCGGAACCGTGGCGACCGATATGCAGGTGAAGATCAAGGCGTCGGGGGTGAACCCGGTCAGCCAGTTGGATTTCGCGGTGCATATTCCGGCAGATTGGCCCGCCAAGGCCTTGGTCTGGATGTGCGGGCCTGCGGCAGATGGCTGGCTTGGCCGCGACGTGTCTTTGCGCGATGAAGCGGTCAGAAAAGCAGTGGGGTTGATTGCATGATCGGAATTGAACGCGACGGTGGGTTGTTGCGGCTGACGCTGCGGCGGCCTGACAAGGCAAATTCGTTGACCAAAGCCATGCTGGAAAGCCTTGTCGCCGCGTTGGATGACGTGCCGCAGGCGTTGGTGCTGACTGGCGAAGGCAAGGTGTTTTCCGCCGGGGCCGATCTGGACGAAGCGCGCGCGGGGCTGGCCACCGATCCGGTGTGGGAAACCCTGTCGGCCAAGATTGCGGGCTTGGGCTGTTTGACCATTGCGGCGCTGAACGGCACGCTGGCGGGCGGCGCGATGGGCATGGTTCTGGCCTGTGATCTGCGGTTGGCAGTGCCGACGGCGAAGTTCTTTTATCCGGTGATGAAGCTGGGCTTCTTGCCGCAACCGTCAGACCCGGCGCGGCTGGTGGGCTTGGTTGGCCCCGCCCGCGCCAAGATGATCCTGATGGGCGGCGCCAAGATAGAGGCCGACGAGGCGCTGGCTTGGGGTCTGATCGACCGCATCGTTGCCCCTGAAGCTTTGTTGGAAAGCGCCAGCGCTTTGGCCGCAGATGCCTTGGCGGCCAAGGCAGGCCACGCTGTGGCGATCAAGGCGATGATCGGCTAACGCCGCGCCTTTGGCACCCGGCTTAGAAAATCGGCCGGGCGCTTGGCGATCCACGCCAGAAACGCCTGTAATTCGGGGGCGGCGCGCAGGGCCTCGGCACTGTTCAGGTGCCGCGCCAACTGCGCTTCGCTAAAGCGCGCGTGAATTTCCTTGTGGCAGATGTGGTGCAGCAAAACCACCGGCCCGCCCTTACCGCCTTTCAGCTTTGGCACCAGATGGTGCAGGCTTTGCGGCACGCCTTCGGGGATCGGGCGCAAACATAACGGACAGATCGGCGCGTTTGTCATGCTTGTTTCCGCAGGCTTTCTTTGTCACTGGAGAGGGGAAGCAGTCTGAAATTAGGCGGGCGCGGTGGAACGGCAATCTGAATTTGTAACAAAAGTAATGGTGTGGCTGACCGAAGCCGGGGATATTGCGACAGGCTGGCTGCTTTCGCCCGCCGCGTGGTCGCAATTTGGCCTGTTGGCCTTGGCGTATTTTGCCGCTGTCTATGCCACCCGCAAAGCCACGCCGGTGGCGACGCGGCTGCTGGACCCGGGTGAAAAAGACAGCCTGCTTGCCACCGCCCGCCGCTTTGCGCTGCGGTTCTTGCCGCTGCTGCTGCCGGTTCTGGCCTATGGCCTTACCGCCGCCGGAGAACAGATCACGCGGTCGATCTTCGGGTCGGGCGCGGTGATTGCCTTTGGCAAACGGCTGTTCCTGTTTCTGGCGGCGCGGCTGTTCGTGCAGCGGGTGCTGACCGACAGTTTCCTGAAACTGCTGGGCAAATATGTGCTGATCCCGGTGGCGGGGCTGTATGCGCTGGGCATCCTGCCCGATATTTCGGCGCGTCTGGAAGACACCGTGGTGGCGCTGGGCGACATTCGGTTTTCGGTGATGGCGCTGATCCGCGGCGTGATTGCGGGCAGCTTGTTGTTCTGGCTGGGGTCTTGGTCAAACCGGCAGTCGGCGGATTACATCAAGAAGCAACAAGAACTGCGCCCGGCCACCCGCGAACTGGCCGCCAAGGCAACCGAGGTGGCGATCTTTGGCGCCGCGTTCCTGCTGCTGATGAGCATCATGGGCATCGACCTGACGGCGATTGCGGTCTTGGGCGGCGCGCTGGGTGTGGGGGTTGGGCTGGGCCTGCAACAGATCGCGGCGAACTTCGTGTCGGGCATCATCTTGCTGATCGAAGGCCAAACCACGGTGGGCGATTATGTTGAACTTGATGGCGGCGAAAAAGGCACTATCGTGAAAATGACCGCCCGCGCCTGCGTGCTGGAAACCTTTGATGGCAAATGGATCGTGGTGCCAAACGATCACTTCATCACCACGCGGGTGGTGAACTATTCCGACCAAGGCTCTGCCAACCGCAACGAGGCGGCGTTTTCGGTCAGCTATGACACCGATATCAACCGCGTGCCCGCGATCATCAACGCGGCGGTGGCGGCGCTGCCGTTCATTTTGCAAAAACCTGACGGGCCCGATTGCGAACTGCGCGGCTTTGGCGAAAGCAGTGTCGATTTCGCGGTTGAATACTGGGTGAATGGCATTGATGACGGTAAGAACAAATATGGCTCGGCGGTGCTGTTCGCAATCTGGAACGCGCTGAAGGCGGAAGGCATCGAAATGCCCTATCCGCATCGGGTGGTTGAAATTAAGGGCGCACTGCCCAAGGGGAACGCGTGATGGATGCTTTGGTGATCGGCGCAGGGCCTGCGGGCCTGATGGCGGCGGAAGAACTTGCGCGCGCAGGCCGCAAGGTGGTGGTCTGCGAGGCCAAGCCAAGCCCGGCCCGCAAACTGTTGATGGCGGGCAAATCCGGCCTGAACATCACCAAGGACGAAGACCGTTCGGCGTTCATCGACGCCTATCGCTGCGATTGGTTGCGCCCGGTGCTGGAAAGCTTCGGCCCGCGCGAGGTGATCATCTTCGCCCGATCCTTGGGGCAAGACGTGTTCACCGGCAGTTCGGGGCGGGTGTTTCCCAAAACCATGAAAGCCTCGCCGCTGCTGCGGGCTTGGCTGCGGCGGTTGCAGGGGCAGGGGGTGGAACTGCGCACCCGCTGGCGCTGGACCGGCTTTGCCGAAGACGGCTTGCGCTTTGACACCCCCGACGGCGAACAACTGCTGCAGCCTGCGGTCACTGTGCTGGCGCTGGGCGGCGCGTCTTGGGCGCGGCTTGGCTCTGATGCGGCTTGGGTGCCGTGGCTGGCGGAAAAGGGTGTCGATATTGCCCCGTTTCGCCCGGCCAATATGGGCTTTGCGGTCGATTGGTCGCCGCATATGGCCAAACATTTCGGCGCGGCCATCAAGGGGGCGGCGCTGATCGTTGGCCGCCTGCGCGAGCGCGGCGAATTCGTGATTTCGGCGCGCGGCCTTGAAGGCGGTGGCATCTATGCGGTCAGCCGGGCCTTGCGCGACGGCGGACGGTTGACCGTCGATCTGATGCCCGACCTGACCGAAGCAGAGATCATCGACCGGCTGACGCGGATGAAGTCCGGCGAAACCGTGGCCAACCGGCTGCGCAAATTGGGCCTGACCGGTGCCGCGATTGCCTTGGTGATGGAATTTGGCCGCGGCATGGCCCCGGTGACCGCGATCAAGGCCCTGCCCATTCGCCTTGCCGGCCCGCGCCCGATTGACGAAGCCATCTCGGTTGCAGGCGGCGTCGCGCAATCGGCGCTGACCGATGCGCTGGAACTCAAGGCGCTGCCCGGCGTTTTCGTCTGCGGCGAAATGCTGGATTGGGAGGCGCCGACCGGCGGCTACCTGCTGACCGGGTGCTGGGCCACGGGCCGCTGGGCCGGACAGGCGGCAGCGCAGCACTGATCGCCGCTTCACATTGGCAAAAATATCCCGGGGTTCGGGGCAGAGCCCCGTGGCCTGCCGCCAAACCCCAGCTTGGCCTTTAAGGCAAAGCGATCTCGTGCTAGGGGCAGGGAATGAACACTCTTCCCACCAAAGACCAGATCCGTCAGTGGATCCTTGAAAACCCCGGCCTTTCGGCCAAGCGCGATATTGCCAAGGCTTTCGGCGTCAAGGGCGATGCCCGCATTGACCTGAAACGCATGCTCAAAGAGCTGGAATCCGAAGGCAGCGTTGAAAAACGCGCGCGGCGGTTCCGCGATCAGGGGGCGCTGCCGCCGGTGGCGGTGCTGCTGGTGCTGCCGCCCGACAGCAATGGCGATCTGTTTGCCCGTCCGCTGGAAGACACTGGCGAAGAAGGCCCCGAAGACACGCCGCGCATCCTGATCTTGCCGCAAAAGGGCGATCCGGCGCTGGCGGCTGGCATGAAAATTCTGGCGCGGCTGACGCCGGTGGGTGGCGAAGACCACGGTTATCAGGCGCGTCTGATCCGTGCGCTGGGGTCGAACCCGCTGAAAGTATTGGGGGTTTACCGCTCTGGCGCCGAAGGTGGCCGCATCGTTCCAATCGACAAGGGTGTTGATAAGGAATGGAAGGTTGCGCGCGATAACACCAATGGCGCCCGCGATGGCGAATTGGTCGAAGCCGAACAGGTCGGCCCGAAACGGCTTGGCCTGGCGCAAGCCCGCATCACCGCGCGGCTGGGCGACCCCACCGGCCCGCGCGCCGTATCGCTGATTGCGATCCATCAGCACGGCATCCCCGACCAGTTCCCCGATGCGGTGATCAGCGAAGCCGACCGCGCCGAAGCCGCAGAGTTGGGCAAACGCGAAGACCTGCGCCTGCTGCCCTTGGTCACCATCGATCCGATCGACGCCCGCGACCGCGACGATGCGGTTTATGCCGAATCCGATCCCGATCCGAAAAACCCCGGCGGCTTTTTGCTTTGGGTGGCGATTGCCGATGTGGCGCATTACGTCCGCCCGAATTCGGCGCTGGATCGCGAAGCGCGCAAGCGGGGCAATTCGACCTATTTCCCCGACCGCGTGGTGCCGATGCTGCCCGACGTGCTGTCGGGCGATCTGTGTTCCTTGCACGAACATGTCGACCGCGCTTGCATGGCGGTGATGATGAAGATCGACGCGCATGGCAACAAGCTGACGCATCGCTTCACCCGCGGCCTGATGCGCTCGCAAGGGTCGCTGCACTATGCACAGGTGCAAGACGCGATTGACGGGCGGCCAGATGAAAAGACCGAACCGCTGCTTGATCCGGTGCTGCGGCCGCTTTACGCCGCCTATGCCGCGCTGAAATCCGCGCGCGGCACCCGGCAACCGCTTGATCTTGAACTGCCCGAACGCAAGATCGTGATCTCGGACGAAGGCAAGGTGCTGTCGGTGGCGTTCCGCGACCGCTTTGACGCGCATAAGCTGATCGAAGAATGCATGATCCTTGCCAACGTCGCCGCCGCCGAAGAACTGATCCACCTGAAACGGCCGCTGCTGTTCCGGGTGCACGAAGAACCGTCGCCCGAAAAGCTGGACAGTCTGCGCGAAGTGGCCGAAGCGTCTGGCTTCACGCTGGCCAAGGGGCAGGTTTTGAAAACCGCGCACCTGAACCGGCTGTTGTCGCAGGCGCAGGGCACGGAATTTGACGAGCTGATGAACATCTCGACCCTGCGGTCGATGACGCAGGCCTATTACAACCCGCAGAACTTCGGGCATTTCGGGCTGGCGCTGCGCAACTATGCGCATTTCACCTCGCCCATTCGCCGCTATTCCGACCTGATCGTGCACCGCGCGCTGATTGCCGGGCATGGCTGGGGGGATGACGGGTTGTCGGTCTGGGACGTGGAAAATCTGGACGAAACCGCCAAGCTGATTTCCGATACCGAACGCCGGTCGATGGTGGCCGAACGCGACACCACCGACCGCTATCTGGCCGCCTATCTGGCAGACCGCGTCGGCAGCGAGTTTACTGGCCGGATTTCGGGCGTGCAGCGCTTTGGCCTGTTTGTGAAACTGGACGAAACCGGCGCCGATGGTCTGGTGCCAATCCGGTCTATCGGGCGGGAATTCTTCCATTATGACCAAGACAGCCAAACCCTGATGGGCGCCGATACCGGTGTGACCTTGGGCATCGGGCAACGGGTGACGGTGCGGCTTGCCGAAGCAATTCCGATGACCGGCGGTCTGCTGCTGGACCTGTTGTCGCTGGATGACAAGCCGCTGCCGCAAGGCCGCTCTGGCCGCCCCGGCCGGTATCAGCCGCGCAAACCGGCCAAGGCTGCGGCGAAAGCCGACAAGCTGAAACGCAAGGTGATCCGCAAGCGCCGCTAAGCGCTTGCACCGCCTGCGTGGCCCGATAAGCTGATCTGGTTACGGGGTTCGAGGGTGCCATGCGTGCGGTTTTCATCCTGATCACGGCTTGTCTGGCGGGGCTGATGGTGCCGCCACAGGCGCGCGCGCAAGACATAGAGGAAACGGGTGTGCAGGCGGGTTTGACAGCAGGCTCTGAGGCCGGATTGCAAGATTGGGTCGCGGCGTTCCGGCCGCGTGTCTTGGCGGCGGGGATTTCGTCGGCGGTGTTCGATGACACCATGGCAACGGTGCATTTTCTGCCCGCCGTGGTCGAACGGGACCGCAAGCAAGACGAATTCACCAAGACGATCTGGGACTATCTGGACAAAGCAGTGTCTGACGACCGCATCGCGGCGGGGCAGCGCGCGCTGCGCGACCGCAAAGATCTGCTTGACCGTATCGAGGCCGCCTATGGCGTCGACCGCGAAGTGGTGCTGGCAATCTGGGGGCTGGAAAGCGCCTATGGCCAAGTGCGCGGCGATATTTCCACGCCAAGCGCGCTGGCAACGCTGGCCTATGACGGCCGCCGCGCCGCGTTTTTCGAAGCCGAACTGCTGGCGGCGTTGCGGATCATTCAGGCCGGCGATGTCAGCCCCGATCAGATGCTGGGCAGCTGGGCCGGCGCCATGGGCCACACCCAATTCATGCCGTCGTCCTTCCTGAACTTTGCGGTGGATTTCGACGGCGATGGCAAACCGCGGATCTGGGGCGACGACCCGAGCGATGCGCTGGCCTCGACTGCGGCCTATCTGGCGAAGTTTGGCTGGCAGAAGGGCAAAGGCTGGGGCCGCGAAGTGACGCTGCCCGCAGGCTTTGACTATGGCATCTCGGGTGATCGCACGCAAAAGCCGATCTCGGTCTGGGCGGCGATGGGCATCGTTCCGGCCGAAGGTGGCAACCTGCCCGATGCGGGCTGGGCATCGCTGTTGCTGCCCGCCGGTGCGCGCGGCCCGGCCTTTCTGGTCTATGACAATTTCGCCAGCATCGAAGCCTATAACAAGGCCGACGCCTATGTGATCGCGGTGGGCCATCTTGCCGACCGCATCAAAGGTGGTGCGTCGTTCAAAGCCAGCTGGCCGCGCGATTTGCGGGCGCTGACCCTGCCGGAACGGATTGAAATGCAGCAACACTTGCTGGGCGCCGGGGTGTATGCGGGCACCGCCGATGGCAAGATCGGCCCGCTGACCCTGTCGGCGGTGAAAGCGTTTCAGCGATCAAAGGGGATGATCCCTGATGGTTACCCCAGTCTGGATGTGCTGGAAAAACTCCGCTAGGCCACGCGGCCCGGCTTGCCCCCATCGAGGGGCCAAGCCGGGCATTGCCATGGTGGGGCATGGACCCGGTGCGGCGGCAGACAGGTCGCTGCCTCCGGCGGGAGTATTTCAAAAAGAGCAATGGCTTTAACGCCGCCTTAACCTTGATCCGGCAGGTTTGGTGGTGCGGTACAGGGAGGAGTCCCGATGACCGCAAAGAGCAAGTCGCCTTGGCCCACGGCCCGGTCTTTGCACCCGGCTGCGGGTCAAGGCGCGCCTTTGAATTGCTCTTTCTGAAATACTCCCGCCGGAGGCGTCGCCGTTTTCACGCGCGTTCGGGGGCAGATGCGGCCAAGGCATTGCCGCCAAGCGGTGCCTCGATGGCACCCGCGGCGGCTTTTGCGTGATGACTTTTCTGTGATCGCGTCAGGTGGGGTGATCAGACCTAAGTCCGTAGGCGCAGACTTGTCGCCCGCTATACTTCGACCAATTGTATCAAACCGGAGCGTGACATGAAATTTTCAACCAAAGCCCTTACCGCCGGACTTGCGCTGATTGCGGGCGTTGCTTTTGCCGAAGTCGAAGCCACCGATCCGCTGGTTATTGCGCAGAAAGATCTGATGAAATCTTTTGGCGGTGCGGCCAAGACCTTGGGCGGCATGGCCTCGGGTGAGGTGGCGTTTGACGCGGCTGCCGCCGAAGCGGCCAAGGCGGTGTTGGTGGCGGGTTCTGCCGATATTCCGGTTAAATTCGAAAAGGCGGGCAATGATCCGGCCTCGGAAGCCAAGCCGGAAATCTGGACGGCTTGGGATGATTTTATCACCAAGGCCAATGGCTTGAACACCGCAGCCACCGCGATGGATGTGGCGTCGCTGGAGGGGGTCAAGGCCGGGATGGGGGCGATTGGCGGCGCCTGCAAGGCTTGCCATACCACCTATCGCATGGAGTGATCGCGCGATCCGTGACACTACAGCCAGCCCCCGATGCACTGCGGGGGCTGTTTGTTAGCCGCAGGTCAGGCTGGCGATGCGGCCGTCACGGTCAAGCCGAACGGTAAGCCGTGTCGGGCGAAAATCGGTGGTGGCGCGGGCACCATAGGCGATCACCCGCAGCGGGCCGTCGCGAGCAATGCTTGCAAGTGCCTCTGCGGGCTGGCCGATCAGGTTGGAATAGGCCGCGGCGCCGCAGGTGTCGGGTTGGGTCTGACCTTGCGGGTCTTTAGCCACAATGCACCGCCCTGATCCGGTCTTCGGTGTTGATTTCGATGTTCAGACGGCCCGGCGCGTAATCCATCGTCACCGCCATGCCCGGACGGATGATCCGGGTGGGCGCGGCAAAGCGCAGGGTTTGCAGCACCGCAGCGGGCTGACCCACCAGCGATTGCAGCTCATTCGCGCCACAACTGTCGACCGGTGGGGTTTCAAAGCTGGGTGGCGGCGGGGTGGGGACACAGCCGGCCAGACTGCACGCCACGAAAAGGCCCGTCAGGTATCGCATGATTTCCCCCTATCGCGGCATCTGTCAGCCGCAGAATAGCGCCAGAATACGCTGATCGTCTGCCACTTCTGCGTCAAGCCGGATCGGGTCGATGTCGGAACCGATCTCTTGCCCCGGCCACAAGATCCGCAACGGGCCGATCAGCTGTTGGTCGGCCAGCGCGGTGAAGGGCTGACCGATCAGCCCGCGCAACGTCACTGCGCCGCAATAGTCGGGCTGTGGCGGCAGCATTTCGTGCACCGGACCCATGCGATTATAGCTTGCATAGCTGCTGCAGCCCGCCACGGCCATGCAAAGCGCCAAGACGCAGCCCCGGCGCGGCGGGAACCAAAACACAGACAACACACAAAGACTTTCAATAAATATCTGTGCGAAGTTTAGCGCGCGCCCCGGCCACCGCAACCGCCAATGCCAATAGGTGCGGGAAACAACCGTGATCTGTCGTTTCCCGCGTTGCGTTTTCCGCGACTTTCCCTCAGCTTGGCGCGAAATTCATCAGGGAGGATTACCCATGCGCACCCGCGCCGCCGTTGCCATTGCCCCCGGCAAACCGCTTGAAATCATGGAAGTGAACCTTGCCGATCCGAAGGAAGGCGAAGTTCTGGTCGAAATCAAGGCGACCGGCATTTGCCATACCGACGAATTCACTCTGTCGGGCGCCGACCCGGAAGGGCTGTTTCCGGCCATTCTGGGCCATGAAGGCGCCGGCGTGGTTATTGCCGTTGGTCCGGGCGTGAAAACGCTGAAAGTCGGCGATCACGTTATTCCGCTTTACACGCCGGAATGCCGCGAATGCCCGTCGTGCCTGTCGCGCAAGACCAACCTGTGCACCGCCATTCGCACCACCCAAGGCCAGGGCCTGATGCCCGATGGCACCACCCGCTTTTCGATGCTGGATGGCACCCCGATCCACCACTATATGGGCTGTTCCACCTTCGCCAACCACACGGTTGTGCCGGAAATCGCGCTGGCCAAGGTGCGGGAAGACGCGCCGTTTGACAAGATTTGCTACATCGGTTGCGGCGTGACCACCGGCATTGGCGCGGTGTTGAACACCGCGCAGGTCGAAATCGGTGCCAAGGCAGTGGTGTTTGGGTTGGGCGGCATTGGCCTGAACGTGATTCAGGGCCTGAAAATGGCCGGGGCCGATATGATCATCGGCGTCGATCTGAACAACGACAAGAAAGAATGGGGCGAGAAGTTTGGGATGACCCACTTCATCAACCCCAAGGAATTGCCCGAGGGCACTTCGGTGGTGCAAGCCATCGTCGATCTGACCAAGACCCCGTTCGACAAGATCGGCGGCGCGGATTATTCGTTCGACTGCACCGGCAACGTCAAAGTGATGCGCGACGCGCTGGAATGCACCCACCGCGGTTGGGGGCAATCGATCATCATCGGCGTGGCGCCGGCTGGTGCCGTGATTGAAACCCGGCCGTTCCAACTGGTGACCGGTCGGGTCTGGAAAGGCACCGCCTTTGGTGGCGCGCGCGGCCGCACCGATGTGCCGAAGATTGTCGATTGGTACATGGACGGCAAGATCGAGATCGACAGCATGATCACCCATGTGCTGAAGCTGGAAGACATCAACAAAGGCTTCGATCTGATGCATTCGGGCGAAAGCATTCGCGCCGTCGTCGTCTACTAAGCGGTCCACCAAAGGAAGGCGGGGGGTGCCCCGCCTTAAACCATGGCATCAACACCGGGACTGTTGTTTTTGAAAACCAAAGGGGTGGAGGTTTCGCTTCACCCCTATGCCTATGACACGTCTGCCGAGGCGGTCGGTCTGGCGGCGGCGGCGGCTTTGGGGCTGGATGCGGCGCTGACCCTTAAAACCCTGATGGTCGAAGTTGACGGCACGCCCGCCTGTTGCGTTATTCCTTCGGATCGGCAGTTGTCGATGAAGAAGGTCGCGGCGGCGTTTGGTGGCAAGGCGGCGGCGATGATGCTGCCTGCCAAGGCCGAAAAGCTGACCGGCTACAAGGTGGGTGGCATTTCGCCCTTTGGCCAAAAGCGGGCGGTGCCGGTGGCCATAGAGGCTTCGGTTTGTGCTGCGGCCAAGGTTTGGATCAACGCCGGCGCGCGCGGTTTGCTGCTTGGCATCGCGCCTACTGCCGCGTTGGCGGTGCTGGCGGCAAACCCGGCAGAGCTTCTGGCCTGAACGCCCTTTCGCTACCGCTGCGAATCCGTCACAACAACAAGAAAGGAGCCGCCATGCCGCCCAGAGACATTCCCTTTCTTGCCGTGCTGATCGACGCCGACAACATCCCGGCCCGTCATGCCAGCGTCATTCTGGATGAAATCGCAGGCTTTGGCGAACCGTCGTTGCGGCGGGTTTATGGCGATTGGTCCAGCCAGGCACTAAGCCAATGGAAAGAGGCGGCGCGCGATCTGGGGCTGGTGATGCACCAGCAATCGGCCAACACCAAAGGCAAGAACGCCAGCGACATTGGCCTTGTGATCGATGCGATGGATATTTTGCACGCGGGCAAGGTTGATGGCTTTGTGCTGGTGTCTTCGGACAGCGATTTCACCCGCTTGGCCAGCCGCATCCGCGAAGATGGCTTGCAGGTGATCGGCATTGGCGAGGCGAAAACGCCGGAATCGCTGCGCAAGGTCTGCAATCGTTTTGTGTTCATTGAAAACATCGTGTCGGGGTCGGAACCGGCAGTGGCCGAACCCAAGCCCGGCAAGCCAGAGCCTGCGGCGGTAAAAGAACCGCCGGCCAAGGCGATTCCGTTCATTCGCGATGCGATGAAAAAGATCGACCCCGATCAGGACGATTATTCGCTGGGCCAGTTGGGGCAGGTGATCACGCAACTGCACCCCGATTTTGATCCACGCAGCTATGGGTCGGCCAAACTGTCGGATCTTTTGCGCAAAACCGGCCGGTTCGAGGTGTTTCAGGGCCAGAACAACGCCATGAAGGTGCGCGACAAGGCCTAAAGCGCGGGGCGGTTAGCCGCCAAGCAGCTTGCAGGCAATCTCTTGCGTCGATTTTGACATCGCGTCGGTCGGACCGTCGACGATGCCGCAACCCAGCAGGTTGTTGTCATCGGTCAGGCGGGCCGAATAAACATTCACATTGACCAAAGGTTCATTCACATTGCCAATCGGTGCCGCGCCAAGCGCATTGCCGATGATGATGGTCTGATCCAGCGGCCAGACGGTGTAACTTTCCGCGCCAAGGTAAAGCATGCCCATTTCGTCCAGCGGCAAGACATTTCCGATGGCGGGTTCACCCGAATATATGACAGACACCACCACCATTTCGCCACGCTCTTGCAGGGCGGTGGTCGATGCGGTGTCAAAGCTGATGTGCAGGGTTAGCCGGGTTTCCTGTGCGGCGGCGGGCAAGCACAGCAGGGCGAAAAGCGCCGAAAGGGACAAAAATTTCATCTGAAATACTCCGGCAAAATGCCGTGAAACTATCGGGCGGGTGCCGGAGTTTGGCAAGCTTTGCTTTGCGGGCGGGCCTTATTCGGCCCACATCCGCAGCAGGTTCGACCGGGTTTTTGCCAGCTTGTCGAACAGCGGCGATTTGCCGGATTCGGCAAACACCGCATCGACCGCTTGATCCAGATCGAACAGCATTTCGCGCTGCGCTTCGTCGCGGATCAGGCTTTGCACCCAGCCCACCACCGCCAACCGTTCGCCACGCGTGACGGGTTCGACACGGTGCAGCGTGGTGGACGGATACAAGATCAGATCGCCCGCGTTCAGCTTGATCGCGCGGGCTTCGAACGGGTCTTCGATGATCAGCGCGCCACCGTCATAGCTTTCGGGGTCGGCCAGAAACAGCGTGAACGACAGATCGGTGCGCAGCCCGCCCATCATCGCATCGTCGACATGCAGGCCATAGGTCTGCCCCTGACGATAGCGCGACAGGATCAGCGGCGTCAGCGCGCGCGGCCGTGCGGCCGACCGAAACAGCGTGCTGGCGGCCAAGGCGGTGTTCACCTTGGCCAAAATCGCGTCGCGCTGCGGCGAGGCTGCGGCCTGATCATTGGCCTTGACCGGGGCCGCAAAGCGCCCGGCAGTCAGCTTGCCATCATCAAAGGCCAGCGTCTGCGCCGCTTCGCGCATCGCCGCAACTTCGGCCGCAGACAGCACAGAGTCGATGACAAGCATCATGTTACTTCACCTTGTAAGCGCCAAGTTCGATCTTGGCCGCGGCGGCAAGGAACCAGCTTTCTTCGCCCGGCAGCGCGGCTTCGGGGGCCACGGCAGGCACCGCTTCGTCAAGTTCGGCCAAGGTGCGCAGCGTGGTTTCCGCCGCTTGTTTCACCGACGCATTTTCGCTTTGGTCCAGCACGGTGGCGCGGGCCTTGGCGGCCTGCACAAAGCCCCAAGCGTCTTGATATTCATGCAGGTCCGTCACCGCACCCGCTTTGACGCCATCGCCATATTCTTTGCCCGCTTTGCGCAGCAGGTTCACAATCGCGGTGAATTCGTCTTTCGGTTCATCGGCAGCGGCGGCCTTGCGCGCAGCATCGATCTTCACAAAGATCTGGTCGCGCAGTGCTTGCAGATCGGTGTCGGGCTTACCGGCGGCGGCGGCATCCACCAAAGCTTCCAGTTCGTCTTCAAACTGCGCAGCGCCCAGATCTTTCAGCTTGTCTTCGATGCCGGCGTAAACTTCGGCATAGGGGTGGCCCATATGCGCCTGACCATTGTCATGGTCGCCCGCCGTCCACAGCGCAAAGCCCGACGTCAGGTGGCCTTCGATCATCAGCAGGTTGGCCAGAAAATCCACGGTGTCATCGCCGGTGGTGATGCCGCCCGATTCACCGCCTTCGCCACCTTCCGAGGCAACCGTCCACAGCTGCGCGTCTTGGCTGGCGGGGTGGTGATAGATCGGCAGTTGCGGCAGCCGCACTTCGGCATGGGCGGTGCCCAGCGTGGCAAGGCTGACCGATGCGGCGGCCAAAGTGGTCCAGCGGCGGGGTTGGGCGGGGCGGACTGGGGTGTTGCTCATGGCTGACCTGTAAATCTGACTGTTAGACTCGGAATTATCGCAGCGTTTTCGGTCCGTCAAGTGAATCCAACTAAATTACTCGGAATTGGCGGGGTCGACCCGCAACCATACGCCGCCTTCGGGGCGCAGCGTCAAGATCATCAC
>Ga0255096_1000479_pt1 | contig 19199 bp, 16 predicted proteins | sample Colum_Atlam_RepA_2_FD_188563 | JGI IMG/M metagenome (GOLD analysis project Ga0255096, IMG submission 188563) | Freshwater microbial communities from Columbia River, Oregon, United States - Colum_Atlam_RepA_8d | ecosystem: Environmental > Aquatic > Freshwater > River | place: USA: Oregon... | reverse complement strand
TGGTGACACTTTCGCCACCGCGCCGCAGGATGCGCGTGGGTTCGCTGGCGGGGGTAAACTCTAGAATATCGGGGTGCTCTTGATCCCACGCCAAGCCACCGCGATCGCCTGCGATGCGAAAGCGCAGCGCGTTCTTGGTGCCGGGGGCGATCTGGCTGGCCCAGATCATGCCCTTTGCGCCACCATTGAAGCGCAGCAGCACCGCCGCATTGTCGTCCAAAAGGCGCCCCTGCCCGAAGGCGGTAAGGTCGGCCAAAACCTCGGTCAGGACAGCACCGGTGACGAAAGTTGCAAGATTAACCGCGTGCGTGCCGATGTCGGCGATGCAGCCGCCTTCGCCCGAGAGCTTGGGGTCGGTGCGCCAAACGGCCTGTTTCTGACCGCTTTGTTCGACCGGCCCTGCCAGCCAGTCTTGCAGATATTCGACCTGAACATGACGCAGCTGACCGATGGCGCCACCTGCCACCAGCGCCCGTGCCTCGCGGACCATCGGATAGCCGGTATAGGTCTGGGTCAGGATAAAGGGCGTGCCGGAACGGGCGACAAGATCGGCAAGTTCTTCGGCCTCGGCCAGCGTTGCCGTCATTGGTTTGTCACAGATGACGGCGATTCCACCCTGCAAAAAGGCAGTGGCCACTGCAGCGTGCAGGTGGTTCGGCGTCACGATGGCGACCGCGTCGATCCCGTCGGGGCGCAGGGCTTCGGCTTGGGCCATCTGGGCATAGTCGGCATAGGCGCGATCCGGTGCGATGCCCAGTTCTGCGGCCGAGTTTGCAGCGCGCACCGGGTCGGAGGAAAACGCGCCGGCAACAAGTTCCCACTTGCCATCTAGCCGCGACGCGATGCGGTGAACTGCGCCGATGAACGCCCCCTGTCCGCCGCCAACCATTCCCAGTTTCAGGCGCATTCCGCCACCCCCAGCATCCGGTGCAGCATGGCTTGATCGACCGGCGCCGAGGCAAAATCGTCAAAGGCTTTTTCTGTGACCTCGATCAGGTGGCGCGCGATGAAAGGCGCGCCCTCTGCCGCGCCTTGCGCGGGGGATTTCAGGAAACATTCCCATTCCATCACCGCCCAGCCGCGATAGCCGTGCTGCGTCAAGCGCGTAAAGACAGAGGAAAAATCCACCTGCCCGTCGCCAAGACTGCGGAAGCGGCCCGCGCGCCCGGCCCAAGGCGAGTAGCCGGAATAGACGCCTTGGCGTCCATCGGGGCGAAACTCAGCGTCCTTGACGTGAAAGGCCGAGATGCGGTCGTGATAAAGGTCGATGAAGCCAAGGTAATCCATCGCCTGCAACAGAAGATGCGACGGGTCATAATTCAGCCGCGCCCGCGGATGTTCCGACACGGCAGACAAGAACCGTTCCCAGCTTGCGCCGTCGAACACATCCTCGCCGGGGTGCGGTTCAAATCCGATGTCGATGCCATTGTCGTCATAGGCGTTCAGGATCGGCAGCCAGCGGCGCGAAAGCTCGCCAAAAGCGGTTTCGATCAATCCGGTGGGGCGCTGTGGCCAAGGATAAAGATAGGGAAAAGCCAGTGATCCGGTGAAACTGACAGTGCCGGTCAGCCCAAGACGCCGTGCGGCGACGGCAGCCTTTGTCACCTGATCGACGGCCCATTCCTGCCGTGCAGCGGGGCGGCCGCGCAACGCTTCGGGGACGAAACCATCAAAGGCGGTGTCATAGGCGGGGTGGACGGCGACCAGTTGGCCTTGCAGGTGGGTGGAAAGTTCGGTGATATTGACGCCCGCATCGGCGCAAATACCGCGGACTTCGTCGGCATAGGTCGCACTTTCGGCACACAGGTCAAGATCGAACAACCTGCGATCCCAGCTTGGGATCTGCACGCCTTTGTAGCCCAAGCCCGCCGCCCATTGGACGATACCTGACAGGCTGTGGAAGGGCGCGGTGTCACCGGCGAACTGTGCCAGAAACAACGCTGGTCCCTTTATCGCCCCGCCGGTCATGCGACCCACTCTGACAGCATGGTCAGCGGCCGGATATCCACCGGACAGGCCAGCAACCGGTCAAGCTGCGAGAACAGCGGTTGCAGATGCGGCATCGCAAGATGTGCGTCCAGTGCGGCGCGGCTGGTCCAGTTTTCGTAGAACACGAACACGCAAGGATCGGCGGCATCCACATGGAAGTCGTAGTTGATGCAGCCGGTTTCGGCGCGGGTGGGGGCGACCTGAGCTTGCAGCAGGTTTGCAAGTTCGGCGCGGGTTTCGGGGCGGGCGGTGACGGTGCCGATGATCGTATACATGTCAGGCCTTCTTCTGGCTTAGGGCGACGGCAAGGATGATGATCCCGCCGCGTGCAATCAGTTGCTGGCTGAACTCTAGCCCCATCAGGATCAGGCCGTTGTTGATCAGGCCGATCATCAGCGCCCCGACGATGGTGCCAATGACGGTGCCCTTGCCGCCGAACAGGCTGGTGCCCCCCAGAACCGCCGCCGCGATGACCGAAAGCTCGTCGCCTTCACCAAGCTGGAAGCGGCCCGATTGCAGACGCCCGGCGTAAAGCATTCCAGCAAGCGAGGCCGCGCAGGACGACAGCACCAGCACGCGGAACTTGATCGCTGCGGTGTCGATGCCGGAATAGCGCGCAGCCGTCTCGCCCCCGCCCGTCGCCAGCACCCTGCGGCCAAAGCCCGAGCGGCGCAGCGCCACATGCCCGATGCCACCAAGTATGGCCATCCAGAACAGCAGGACGGGAATGGGGCCGACCGAGCCGCCGCCAAAGACCCAGGAATAGCCGGGCGACAAAATTGGAACGGCGGCGGTGTCGGACACCCACATCGCAACCCCCTTGGCGATGCCCATCATCGCCAGCGTGGTCAGAAACGACGGGATGCCGATTTTCGTGGTCAGCCAGCCGTTGAACATGCCGACAGCCAGCCCCGTGGCCAGCCCTGCAAGGATGCCGCCCAACGGCCCCGCAACCGCAATCGCCATCGCGACCGTCACGGTGGCAAGCCCCGCGACCGCGCCCACTGACAGATCAATCTCGCCCGCCGACAGCACGAAGGTCATGGCCACCGCCATCACCGCGATCATGGCAGTCTGGCGCACGATGTTCAGCAGGTTGTTGGGATTCAAAAACCCCTTGTCGTTCAGCGTCAGTGCGAAGACCACGAAGATCACCGCAAAGCCGATGTAGATGATGTTCTGCCGCCAGTTGGCGAAGAATGCCCCTGCAGGGGCGGTTGCTGGCTTAGCCATGGTTGGCCTCCTTTATGCTTAGGGCGTTCTGGATTTCGATTTGCAGGCGGCGCTCGGCAGCCTGAAGGGCGTGTTCAGGATCGGAGTTTGCGGGATCGTCCAGATCGGCGCGGTCCAGCATCTGATGCGCGCGGCCGTCTGCCATCACAAGGATGCGGTCGCAGGCGGTCAGCAGTTCCGACAGTTCGGACGAGATGACGATGACGGCTTTGCCCGACTGGGCCAGATCGCGCACCAGACGGATGATTTCGGATTTCGACCCGATGTCGATGCCTGCCGTGGGTTCGTCAAGGATCAGGATTTCAGGTTCGGTCGCCAGCCATTTGCCGATCACCACCTTTTGCTGGTTGCCCCCCGACAGGGTGGACACGGCATGGTCGCGGCTGGCGGTCTTGATCGACAGCCGCTGGATCATGGCATCGGCAATCGCGCGCACCTGCGAACGGTCGACCATGCCGCGCGGCGCGATACGGCCGATCACAGACATCGCCATGTTATCGGCAACGCTATGCGCCGGAATGATGCCTTGGGTCGCCCGCGCCTCTGGCACAAGCGCGATGTGATGGGCAATCGCATCGCCGGGGCTGCGGATTGCAACCTTCTGGCCCTTGATGCGGATTTCACCCGCCACGGCCGGTTCCACCCCCGCAATCACCCGCGCAAGGGCCGAGCGGCCTGATCCAAGCAGACCGGCCAGACCCAACACCTCGCCCCGATGCAGCGCAAAGCTGACGTTTTCGGGTTTGTGCGGCCCGGTCACGCCGGACAGTTCCAGCAAAATCTCGCCCCGCACGGCGTCACCGCGCGCCACATCGGCCAGCCCTTTCGATCGTCTGCCGACGATATGTTCGATCATCACATCAATTGGCAGATCGGCCAGCGGTGCTGTGATGACGTGCCGCCCGTCGCGCAAGATGGTGGCGCGGTCGGCGATGCGGGCGATTTCATCCATGCGGTGGCTGACATAGATGATTGCCACGCCTTCGGATTTAAGCTGCCGCAGGAAGGTGAACAGCCGGTCCACATCCGACACCGACAGCGCGGTGGATGGTTCGTCAAGGATCAGAACCCGCGCCTTCTGGCTGATTGCCTTGGCAATCTCGGTCAACTGCTTTTGCCCTGCGCCCAGATCACCGACCAGCGCATTTGGGTCGACCTGCACTTGCAGCATGTCAAACAGCGCCTGCGCGCGGCGGATGGAATCCGCATCGTCGATCATGCCGCGCGCATCCCGTGCCTCGCGGGTCAGAAAGATGTTCTGTGCCACGGTCAGCGTCGGGATCAGTGACATTTCCTGAAAGTTCATCGCGATGCCAGCGGCGCGCGACGCTTCGGGGGTGTGGGTGGCAAGCGGCTTGCCCCCCACGAAAATCTTGCCCTCTTCCGGCACATGCACACCGTTCAGCACCTTGAGGATGGTGGATTTTCCCGCCCCATTGCCACCCAGCAGGGCATGGACCTCTCCGGCGTGAACTTCGAAATCCACGTTATCCAGCGCGCGGATGCCGCCGAAGGATTTGGAAATCCCGGTCATCCGCACGGCGACTGGGGCGGGGGCGGTCATTCCACCCGCTCCCACTTGCCGGTTTCGCCCGACCGCAGCAGCGCATCCGCAACAAGTTCGGTCAGCAGACCGTCCTCAAAGTTCGGGCTGGGCTGCTTTCCGGTGGCAATGGCGGTAAACAGGTCGAAACATTCGACGATCTTGGTCTCTGAATAGCCGATGCCAAGACCGGGGATCGGCCACAGACCGCCACCATAGGGATGAGCCGGGCCGGTATAGACGGTGCGGAAACCGCGCGCATCTGCCGGATCATCGGCGAACATCACCTGCAATTCGTCGCGGCGTTCATAGTTGAAGGCGATTGAGCCTTTGGTGCCGTGGATTTCCAGCGTGATGAAGTTGTTGCGGCCCCAAGCGTTGCGGGTTGCCTCAAGGCTGCCGATCGCACCATTGCCAAAGCGCAGCATCGATACGACTTCATCGTCGACATCGACTGCGGCCCGTTCGGAATGGGCGGATTTTTCGGAGGCGCCCAGCTTGTCGACGCCACCCTGCTGAATCGGGCGGGTGGTGACATAGGTCTTGGTCATCGCGATCACCTCGGCAATCGGGCCTACAAGGTAATGCGCCAGATCGACGACATGGGTCGCAATGTCACCAACCGTGCCTGACCCTGCGATCTTCTTTTGGAAGCGCCACGACAGCGGGCCGTTTTCATCCGCCGACCAGTCTTGCAGATAGGTGCCGCGGAAGTTGAGGATGCGCCCGATGCGGCCTTCGTCGATGTATTTCTTGGCCAAAGCCACGGCGGGGGTGCGGCGGTAGTTGAAGGCGACCATGTGGATAATGCCTGCGGCCTTGGCGGCCTCGGTCATTGCGCGGGCCTCTTCGACCGTCCGTGCCAGCGGTTTTTCGCAGATGATGTGCTTGCCAGCCTTGGCAGCGGCAATCGCGATTTCGGCATGGACGTTGTTCGGGGTGCAAATATCGACCACGTCAATATCGGGCCGCGCCACAACCGCGCGCCAATCGCTCGACGCTTCGTCAAATCCGAAACGGCGGCGGGCCTCTTCGGCGGCGCCGTCGGTTACATCGACCACCACCTTGCGGTGCGGAATGGCAGGGGCGGGCCAGAAGAACATAGGCATAGAGGCATAGGCCATGGCATGCGCCTTGCCCATAAACCCGCCGCCGATCATGGCGACGTTCATTACTTTGGTCATTGTCGGTCTCCGGTGCTGGAAGGAAGCGGGGGGATGAAATGTTGGGCCTTCCAGGGCGGGGAGCAATCACCACCGAAGAAGGCCCTGGGTGCGCGCGGGGTGATAGGGACACCCCGCGCGGCATCGCTTACTGCATCGACGCTTTCACGTTGTCGGTGGCTTCGGTCGAATAGACCTGCTTCCAGGCATCCAGCAGGTTGCTTTGGCTGACGGGGAGCGCAGGCAGGGCAACAAAAGCAGGTGCTTCCTTGCCAAGCAGGGCGTAACCGGCCAGCTTGGCTTCAACCACACCGGCGTCATACGGACGCTGTGCGCCCAGACCCTTGATGAACCCGCCTTGCGCCATGCTGATGGCGACGTTTTCGCCAAGATCCACAGTGGTGATGATCAGGTCATCGCGGCCAATGGCACGCGCTGCGGCCATCACACCTTCGGCGGGCACATCCCAGACTGCCCAGATGCCTTTGATGTTGGGGTTCGCGGTCAGCATCGCACCGGCTGCCTTTTCGGCATCGCCAGAAAAGTCCGGTCCACCAATGCCTTGTTCATCGACGATCTTGATGTTGGGATAGTCGCTGGCGATGGTTGCCTTGAAAGCGTCGTAGCGCTGTTTGGTCACGAAGAAATCAGCGGCATGGAATACTAGGCCGATTTCGCCGCCATCAGGCCCAAGTGCCTTGGCCATCAGATGGGCCGCGGCGACGCCGTTGCCGTAGTTGTCGGCGGACACAACCGAAACATAGTCCTTCCCTGCCACGAAGCCGGTTGGAATGTTATCCATGAACACCAGCTTTGCCCCTGCTTCGGCTGCCGCACGATAGGCGGCGGCGGTGGCTGTTGGGTCGGTCGGGATCGACACGATGATATTGGGGGCCTGCGCCATGATGGTTTCAAGGTCGCTGACCTGCTTTTCCGGCTTGAAGCCAGCGTCGGTGATGGCAATCACCTTGATGCCCATTGCAGCGAACTGGGTCTGCAGGCCGTTGATCTGTGCCCGGCTCCAGTCATTGCCGCCGTAGTGCATGACGATGGCCGCAGTTGCCCCCATCTCTTTGATTTTCGCCATCTCTTCGTCGCTTAGCACGACAGCGGATGCGGGTGACGGATCTTCACCGCTTGGCCCTTTGGACAGCACGGTTTCTTGCAACTTTGCAAGCGCCGAGTCCGGATCGGCAAAGGCCGGCATGGCAAGCCCCAACGCAAGCGCAACAGCGGTGGCAGAACACATAAGGGTTCGTCTGGTCAACATAGCTTCTTCCTCCCAGAGAAGTTGTGGGGTTGCCCCCGTTTGGTGGGCAGGCGGTCTAGCCCGCGATAGCCCGAGTTAGGTAATCCATGCTTAGCCGCGCGCCCTCCGCGGGGTCGGGCCAGGCGTCAAGTTCGGCGCAGACCCAGCCCGAAAAGCCGATGTCCTTCATTGCCTGAAGAATGGGGCCGGTGGGCACATCCCCCCGATCCAGCGGGGTAAAGGCGAAGGGTTCGCGCTGGAAGCCTTTCAGGTGGACATAGCTGATGCGCGCAGCATGGTCGCGGATCAGCTGTGCCGGATCGCCACCGGCCGCGGCGAGGTGCGCCGTGTCGGGGCAGAAATCAATGGCGGTCAGATCGAAGATCTTGGCAACTTCGGCCGGACCTTCAACAATGGTAGACAGGTGCGGGTGGTAATGCGCCCGCAGGCCACGCGCCTCGGCCAGTGCCTTGACGCGGTCAAGTGCCGCGCCCAGCTTGTGGAAATCCGGTTCGCGCGTGCCGTCAAAGCGTTTCGCGCCGCCACCCACAACCAGATGCGGCGCACCCAGTTCCGCCGCGCGGTCGGCGGCGCGGGTCACGCGGGCCAGTTCCTCGGGCAAGATGTCGTCGAAGATGAAATTGCCGCCCGCATATGTAGCAACCAGTTCCAGCCCGTTGTCGGCCAGCATCCGGCGCATTGCCTCGGGTGCAAAATCCAGCAGGTTGCCATCAAAAAGTTCAACCCCCGCATAGCCCGCCGCCGCAATGTCGGCAAAGGCGCGGTCCATGTCGCCGAAGGTGCGATAGCGCAACTGGGTGATCGAGGTGACACCCACCGCATCGCCCCCAAGGCTGCCCCAGCAATTGGCGTGATAGGCCAGCTTCAACGCTGTCATGGTCTTCCCTCCCCCCGTTTTCGGCGGCCTCCTCCGGCCGTGTGACTTTTGCTTAGGCTGCGATTCCAATTTGGTCAACATTATTTCAGCACATCATTCATAACTTCTGCATTTTTACAGCATAAGTTTTTTCTTGAACAACATAAGTCACCCCCGTATCCCTAAGACAACGTCAGTCAGGACACCATTTTGCCGCCCTCAGCACCGACCCAAGCCGAATCGCTTCGCCCAAGGGGCAAAGGCCGCCCGCGGACGGTCGAAACCGCTGCGCCGTCGCTGGTGGAACTGCTGAACCTTGTCCGCAGCGAAACCGCCACGACGCGGCAAGAGTTGGAACGCCACAGCGATCTTGGACGTGCGGTCGTCGCAGACCGGTTGACCATGCTGGGCGAGCTTGGCCTTGTGGACGAAAGCGAACTTGGCACCGCCACAGGGGGCCGCGCGCCGCGTCTGGTGCGCTTTGCCGCGCGGCGGGCGGCGATCCTTGTGGCGACGCTGGACCAGACCGCCATTGGGGTTGGTGTGGCGGACCTGTCTGGCAACTTGCTGACAGAACATCACGAAGCTGCAGATCTGACCGCCCCGCCCGCGCAGTTGACCGAAAGACTGGCCGCGCTGTTTCGGTGGTCATTGGATCGCCATGCGGCGGCGCAAGGCGTCTGGGGGCTTTCGCTTTCAGTGCCCGGTGCTGTGCAAAGCGGGGCCGATGGCGCTTTTCTGATGACCACCCCGCCGATCATGCCCGCATGGGATGGCTTTCCTTTGGTGGAGACCCTGACGCGGACCTTTGGCGTTCCGGTCTGGATCCGGTCCAGCGTGGAAACCATGACGATGGGAGAGTTGCATGCCGGGGCGGGGCTGGGGCAGCGCACGATGTTGTTCATCAAGGTTGGTCGCCGCATCGGGGCTGGCATTGTCTGTGACGGACAGCTTTTTCGCGGCGCGCAGGGCGCTGCGGGGCTGATCGGGTCGTTGCCGGTGACTTCGGGCGGGCAGACCGGCTCGTTGGACAGCCTTGCAGGGTCGGACATGATCCAGCGCGAGGGTATGGCAGCGGCAACCGATGGCCGCAGCGCGGTTCTGGCCGACATCTTGCGCCGTGGCGGCGAGATTACCGCGATCGAGGTGTCGCAGGCGGCTCAGGTGGGCGATGCGGCGGCGATTGGTATTCTGGCGACTTCGGGGCATCTGATCGGTCAGGTGGTGGCCACGCTGGCCAATGCGCTGAACCCCGACCTGATCGTGCTTTCAGGGTCTCTGGTCCAGACCAACGACATTCTTTTGGCCGCCGTGCGCGAGGCGGTTTACGGCGCGTCGCATCCGCTGGTGACCCGCGATCTGCGCATCATCCGGTCGCAAATGGGCAGCTCTGCGGGTCTGGTTGGGGCGGCTAGAGTGGCGTCAGAGGCGCTGTTCGCCCCCGGGTTTCTGAAGGAATGGGTGATGCAGGGCAGCCCGCTTGGCCATGCGACTTTTGCCGATTATCTCGGGCGACTGGCCGATGCCTCGACGCCAGTGCCAGCGGCGATGCCGCCACCGACACGCCGGCAAGGAATGGAGCCATTGGCATGACGATTTCTGGTCTTGGCCCACATGGCGAACGGGCATCACCGCCCGAACGCGTGACCTTGCTGCCCGATGATCGCGCCGCCGCCAAGACCGCGGGTTGGCGCGTGGCCGTGGTTCTGCACACTTTGGAAAGCGACTGGGCCAAGCAGCAGCTTGCCGGAATGGTCGGAATTTTTGGCGATTGCGGGGCTGCAGTGATCGACGTGGTCGATTGCGGCTTTTCGCCTGATCGGCAAGTTGCGGAACTTGACCGGCTGATCGCGCTGCATCCCGATGCCATCATCTCGCTTCCCGTAGCCAACGAGCAGGTCGCCGCCGCCCACGCCCGCGTTTCGGCGGCAGGTATCAAGCTGGTGTTGCTGGACAACGCCCCGACGGGCCTGCTGCCCGGCAAACATTACACGGCCTTGGTGTCGGCCGATAACTTCGGGCTGGGCAAGATCGCGGCTGCGGGGCTGGCCCCCCACCTGCCCCAAGATGCCGAGGTTGGTGTTCTGGGCTATGCCGCCGATTTCTTTGCAACGAATGAGCGTGAAATCGCTTTCATCAAGTGGCTGCAGGCCAACCGGTCAGACGTCCGCGTGCATGTCGCGCGCTTTGGTCGGATTGACGAGGCCGCTAAACTTGGCGAGCGCATGGCGTTAGAGCACCCCAAGTTGGCGGGCTTGTTCATCGTCTGGGACACCCCGGCGCTGGCGGTATCGGCGCGGCTTGCCGAAATGGGCCGTGTGCTCCCTTTGGCTACGGTCGATCTGGGCGAGGCTGCGGCGATTGATTTGGCAAAGGGTGGGGCTGTTTGTTCAATCGCCGCACAGCAGCCCTATCAGCAGGGCATCGCGGCGGCTCAGACGGTGATACTCAGCCTTCTAACCCGCCCCGTTCCGGCATGGATCGCCCTGCCGGGGATCAACGTCACACGCGCCAATGTGGTGGAAAGCTTTCAAACCGTATGGCGCCAACCTGCCCCGAAAGAGGTCCTTCGGGCGCTTGGGCTGTCCAGCTAGGGCCAGCCCTGTTGCGTGTTCGGCTTTGCGGCGGCGGTAAAGTTGGGGCGGCATCGAAACGCCACTTTGCCTTGGCGGCATAACGCCACACCACGCGGCCCTGTCACGGATGTGTCACCGTTTGCGCGTCAGGCTCGCCGGGTGAAGGAGCCTTCTATGACCGACAATAGCCTGACCACCCTCGCCAACGATCTCGCGGTGCTGAAAGCCGCGGTGCAGACCGACGCGGAACAGATCGTTAAACGCTGGTCCGGCTGGATCGACACCGCCGACTTTCAGCCAAGCGCGGAAAACTTTGCGCATTATCTGGCGTTGCGCCACAAGGATCTGCGCGACCTGCAGCGCCGGATGATGGCTGCGGGCCTGTCGTCGCTGGGGCGGTCGGAAAGCCGCGTGATGCCAACCTTAACGGCGGTCGAGGCTTTGCTGGCAACGGCCACAGGCAAATCCGCGCATCCGCAAACCAGCGCAGATCAGTTCTTTGCCGGCGAAGCGCAGATTGCCGCCCGCGCCGACCACCTTTTAGGTCCGCTGTCCGATCATAGCGGTGTGCGGTTAATGGTTACCCTGCCGTCCGAAGCCGCCGATGACGCCAAGTTTCTGCTGCGGCTGGCAACTTTGGGCGTCGAAGCCGTGCGGATCAACTGCGCGCATGATGACGAAGCCGCTTGGGGGCGGATGATTGCGCATGTTGGCAGCGCCGCCACTGAAGCCGGTCGGCGGATGAAGATCATGATGGATCTGCCCGGCCCCAAAATTCGCACCGGTGCCGTGCATGCCCGCAAAGACGGTAGCCGCGTGATGACGGGCGACGAATTGGCCATCACCTTGCCGGGGCAGTTGCATCTGGCTCCCAAAAAACTGCCGGGCATTGAATGCACCTTGGCCGAAGCCCTGACCCTTTCGGATGTCGGCCACCGCATTTACGTCGATGACGGGAAACTGCTGACCAAAGTGCTGCGTCGCGAACCTTGGGGCGTGGTGGTGCGCATCACCGCTGGCCCCGACGAAAAGGGCTACAAGCTCAAATCCGAAAAGGGCGTCAACTTTCTGGACGTTGATCTGGATGTGCCCGCCCTTACCGATGACGATCGGGCGATTTTGCCCTTTGTTGCGCGGCACGCGGACGGGATCGAATTTTCCTTCGTGCAGTCCGCAGAGGATGTGGCGGCGTTGCAAGACGCCCTTGCCGCCGAACGCCCCGACGATTGGAACAAGATCGGGCTGGTGCTTAAAATCGAAACCCAGCGCGCCGTCCGCAACCTGCCTGACATCATCGTGCGCAGCGCCGGGCGGCAACCCACCGGCGTGATGATCGCGCGCGGGGATTTGGCGGTGGAAATCGGTTTCGCGCGCCTGGCCGAAATGCAGGAAGAGATCCTGTGGCTGGCCGAAGCCGCACAGGTGCCGGTGATCTGGGCGACGCAAGTGCTGGAAAGCTATTTGAAAACCGGCCTGTCCTCGCGCGGTGAAATGACCGACGCGGCCATGGCTGCCAGAGCCGAATGCGTGATGCTGAACAAAGGGCCGTTCCTGTTCGAAGGGATCGAACTGCTTGACCATCTCTTTGATCGCATGAAGGGCCACGTGAACAAAAAAGCACATCTGCTGCGCCCGCTGCAAAGTTGGTAGGCAACCGGCTTTTGTCGCCAAGACGAAGTAGACAAGAGCTGCATGCGCGCTGCGTCTTTGGGGCCGTTGAACCAAAAGCGGCCATTGGGGTCCGACGAAAATGGTCTTAGGGCGGGCCACGGTTGGAACCCTTGGTAAGGCGTTTCCGCGAAAAGCTTGAAAATTTCGGCGGCCCATTTGCGTGCCAAAGGATCGCTTGCATTGAATTTTGCTATGTCGATATCCTCGGGCGCAAACGATAGGACGCCAGAGCGATAGCGGTTATTTGCGCCGCCAGACAGCGTGCAGCCTGTTCGGCGGCCCAGCGTTCAGAATTTCAACTTTCCGCGCGCGTTTCAAAACGGTCATTTCGCCGTCACCGGCAGGTCATAGGGGCCATGGTTTGCTGCACCGAATTTTTATGGTGTCGCAAGGAAACTCACATGCGCTTTACGCTTCCCGGTCTAACCTCTGCCTTGGCAATTTTTACCGCCCTTCCGGCGTTGGCCGACCCAACCTTCAACCGTATCGCCAGCTTTGCGACACCGTTGAACATGGCAGCGGGCGAAGACACCGCGCGGCCGACCAGCGCCGAGATCATTTCGGCATCGGAAGATGGCATGACCGTTGTTTACACCGACAGCCCGTTGGGTGTGATCGGGTTGATTGATATCACCGACCCCGCCGCGCCAAAGCCGTTGGGCAATGTGGATATGGGCGGCGAGCCGACGACCGCCAAAATCATCGGCAACACGGTGTTTGCGGCGGTGAACACGTCGAAGGATTTCGTCAACACCTCGGGCAAACTGGTCAGCGTTGATCTGGCAACCAAAGCCATCGTTGCGGAATGCGAATTGGGCGGCCAACCGGATTCGGTCGCGGCGGCCAAGGACGGATCGTTTCTGGCAATCGCGATCGAAAATGAACGCGATGAAGACCTGAACGATGGCGCGCTGCCTCAGATGCCCGCAGGCTATGTTGTCAAACTGCCGCTGAAGGCAGGGGTGGTAGACTGTGCCGGGCTGCAAAAGATCGAGCTGACCGGGTTGGCCGCCATTGCCGGGGACGACCCCGAACCCGAGTTTCTGGACATCAACGCCGCGGGCGAGATTGTTCTGACCCTGCAGGAAAACAACGAAATCGTCCTTATCGGCGCCGATGGCGTGGTTTCGGGGCATTTCAGCGCGGGTTCTGTTGACCTTGACGGCATCGACACCAAGCGCGACGGCAAGCTTGATTTCACCGCGAAACGCGAAGGCGCGCTGCGCGAGCCGGACGGGGTGAAATGGCTGGATGACACGCATTTTGCGGTTGCCAACGAAGGCGATTACGAAGGTGGGTCGCGCAGCTGGACCATCTTTAACCGCGATGGCAGCGTGGTTTACGAAAGCGGCGCGAGCCTGGAACGGGCGATTGCCGAGATTGGGCATTACCCAGAGCATCGCAGCAAATCCAAGGGCGTCGAGCTTGAATCGGTCGAGTTCGCGACCTTCGGCAGCACGCCGATGGGCTTTGTTGCCTCTGAACGCAGTTCGGTCATCGGGGTCTATGACCTGACAGACCCCACAGCCCCGGTGTTGAAGCAACTGCTGCCCTCTGGCATTTCGCCCGAAGGCATGGTGGCGATACCGTCGCGCAACCTGCTGGTTTCGGCCAACGAGGTGGATTTGCGCGCAGATGGGTTGGCCCCGGCGCATGTGATGATCTATGCGCTTGCAGACGGCCCGGCAGCCTATCCGATGATCACCTCGGCGGGCTCTGACCCGTTGATTGGCTGGGGCGCGCTTTCGGGTCTGGCCGCAGACCCGGCCACGGCGGGCAAGCTTTATGCCGTGTCTGACAGCGTTTATGACGCCGCACCGTCGATCTATACCATTGATGCGACACAGGTTCCCGCGAAGATCACGGCAGTGCAGCAGGTCACGCGCGGCGGGAATGCCGCCCAAAAGCTGGATCTGGAAGGCATTGCGATGGACGGCGAAGGCGGCTTCTGGCTGGCCTCGGAAGGCCGCAGTGACCGTCTGGTCCCACATGCGATTTATCACACCGATGCCGAAGGCGCGATTGACCAAGAAATCGCGCTGCCCGAAGCGCTGCTGCCGCAGGAAATTCGCTATGGGTTCGAAGGCATTACCATGGCTGGGGATTGGCTGTGGATGGCGGTTCAGCGTGAGTGGAAGGACGATCCGAAAGGCATGGTCAAGCTGCTGGCCTACAACACCAAGGAAGAAAGATGGGGCGCGGTGCATTACCCGTTGGATGCCGCAGGTGACGGCGCGTGGATGGGGCTTTCGGAAATCACCCTGAACGGGGATTGGGTGTATATTGTCGAGCGTGACAACCAGATCGCCGGCAACGCCGCGACCAAAAAGCTATACCGGGTGGCCGCCAGCCAAATGGTTGCCGCCGAATTGGGCGGGCCACTGCCGGTTGTCAGCAAAGAACTGGTGCGTGACTTTTTGCCAGACCTTGCGGTTTTGAAAGGCTATACGGCTGATAAGATTGAAGGTTTCACCATTGATGCGGCTGGCACCGGATGGGTCGTTACCGATAATGACGGTGTTGATGACAGTTCGGGCGAAACCCTGTTCTGGTCTATCGGCGAGGTGAAATAAGCCGCAGTAAAATCAGGCGGTCTTCGGGTAAATTGGCGCGAAGACCGCAGATTTTATGTGGCGCCGTTGGGCCGCGCCTAATTTAGAGTGTAATGACGGGTAGGCCATTCGACGCAAGCGCCTTGTTTCTGTAGTTTTCATCGTCGGTCAATTCCGCACCAAACCATTCTGGTGGGTTAAAAGATAAGGCGGCGGCAAGGGTTTCAAATTCAACCTCTACCATCACCAGCGAGTTCAGATGGCCTGAAAATACGTCAAGTTCGAAGGTTTGCTGATCTGCGATAAGGCCAGTGTAGCGGGTCTTTTCGACCCGCCGACCGGCGGTTGCAGGCCACAGGGCTTCGAATTGGGATTGGTCTATCGGAATTTCATACTCGGTCCGCTGTAGTCCGCTGCCAGATTTCACGGTCATAAAATAGGCGTCTGCTTTTTGGCGTAGACGGACTTCGGTAAAATCTGCAGCCAAGGTCAGATAGCCCTGCCGCACCTGAAAGGCCTGTAGGTCTTGCAGGACCGGCAGCGCGGCAACCAAAAATTTGCGTTCGATTTCAACGGGTGGATTTTGCGTCATTCGCCAGCCACGCGTTTGCCAAGCTCTGCAAAAAGCGCCGCATAGGCTTTGCTTGCGGCCCCGTTCGGGGTGGTGGCCATAACCGGCGCACGGTGGACGCCCATGCGTTCGACATCCGACGCAAACGGGATTTTGGCCTTCATAAGGCGTTTTTTGGAAGTGCTGTTCATCGCATCCATCGTTTCAACATGCAGGCTTTTGACATTTTGAACCATGCTGAAGAACCCGTGCAGTTTTTTAACAGACAGATCGTTTTGCTTAAAAAAATCGATCAGTTGTTCGAAGGTGCGTTGCGACAGCGTGGTCGGAATAACCGGAACAACGATTGCATCGGCGGCACGAAACACATTTTCCGACAGGGTCGAAATATTGGGCGGGCAATCCAGTATGATAATGTCGTAATCTGCCTGAACCGCTTTAAGCGCCTTTTTAAGCCGGGAACGCGTGTCGCGCATGCGTGATAGAAACACGTCAAAATCACGGAAGCTCATGTTTGCGGGCAATATATCCAGATTGTCGTAATCGCTGCCCCGGATGGCATGGGTGAATTTTTCAACGTCTTTGAAAAACCCGGCCTGTGTCAGCTTTTCCGAAGGTTTTACCCTAAAATAAAAGCCTGACGCGCCCTGCGGGTCCAAATCGCACAAAAGCGTGCGCTTGCCAGACGCGGCGGCGGCATAGGCAAGGTTGACCGACGCCGCCGTTTTGCCAACGCCACCTTTGTTGGAATAACAGGCAATAATCTTCATGGCTTATGTCTTTCCTGCATGAAAAAGGTCGCAGAACGCGGTCTGCATTGCCGTGCTGTTGAACTGCGCGAAATTCTCCACGACCTTCGCCCGCTCTTCGCTTTGGCGGCGGTGCAGCACGGCGGTTAAGGCGCCGACAGTTTGCGCAATTTCCAGATTGGGGCCGCTTGGCCAACGATCTGCCTTGTGAAGAAAATCTTGCAGGCTGGCTTGTTGAACGCCGAAGTCGTTGAAAAGACCTAGATTATCTTGCAGAAGTTTTAGCGGCTTTAGCAGCGCCTTGAACGCGGGCGTTGGAAAAAACGACGCGAAAAACTCCATCAGGTAACGCAGTTTCTTGCAATGTATCCGCAGCGCATGGACTTCGGCGTCATCGGTTTCGGGGCCGATATGGGCCGCCGATTTGCAGATGTTTCGATACCGCTTCCAGATCAGGGTGCAGGCAAAATCATGCGCGCCGCGAGTGGCGCTTGGGCCGGGGTGTAGTTTTTTGCGTTTCTCAAACAGTTTGGCAAGGCCCGACATCTCTTTGATGTAGCCCTTGCTTTTAAGGATATCGGCCAGTTTGGCGTGTTCAACCTTTCTGTCCTTGGTGAACACGGCGAATATCTGATCTAGCCCGCCATGCAGGGCCTTGGGCAGAAAGTCGTAATAACGCTGTTTTTCCAGTAAATAGACATCAAGATCACGCAACCGCCCGGTTGCTGCCATTAGATCCGCAAAGCGGGATTTAAGCTCTACGGTCTGTTGTTCTGCATAGACGCCTTTGAACAAGCTTAGAACCGAGCGGATTTTACGCAGGGCGATCCGGTAGTCGTGCAAAAATTCGGTGTCATGGTCGGCGATGATGCCTGCCTCATTGGCTTCGGCCACCGCAAGATAGCCAGCGATGATATTGGTGGCAGTAGTGAAAGCCGCTTGATCCGCGTTGATACTGATTTCGGGTTTCGCTGTGTATGCTGTTTTCCGTGGTAAAATCTCTGCGCTTAACCCGGCGATATTTAGCGGGATGCCGCCGCAGGCTTCGATATGTTGGCGCAATGCGGCATGAGATTTGGCGTAGCCGCGAATACCCTGCAAAGTAACCAAGGCCGTGCGCTTGCCGCCGTTGCAGGTAAACAGCCGCAAATGCGCCCGACATTGGGTTTTTTCTTCATCGTCCAAAAGGGTCAGAACCCCACGGCGCAGGGTGCCTGAACCAATGGGCAAAAGGCTGCGCAGGGGCGAGATATCTGCCAAAGCTGATTTGACGGGGCCGTTTGGAAGCCCCGCGATGAATTGGACTTTCGCGGGCGTTGGTTGCGAGATTATTTGGCCATCGGGCGTAAGCAGGTCTACGCGGTCGCCGAGTTTGAACAGCAATCGGTCAGAATTGCGCAACGGCTGGTCAAAGCAATCAAGCAAGGTGATCGGGGTTGCGGCGTCTTCCAGTGTAAGAACCGGAGTAAGTTTGCCAATTGGGGCCTTGGCCAAACCGACAACCGCCTTGGTTGGCAAATAATAACACTCGCACGTCGCCACCGTCATCGGTTGGTCTTTCCGCTAAGTTCTGGGCGGCCCCAAAGTCGGATGTGACCTTGGGCACCGCAGATTTAGAAACAGCACACTCCATCGCGTTCGGCGGGCGAAAGTGCCCCTATCGCGCGGCGCGCTTTGGTTTTTTCGTGGGGGTTTCAGTTTCGGCAACTGGGGCTACGATCACGTCCACACTTGCCGGTTCTGCTGCGGCATCCGCCGACGCTATTTCGGCGCTGGCTTCGGCAGTTTCAACGGCTTCGGCGGCGACGGAAACGTCGGGGGTTTTGTCTGCATGCGCCGCAACTAGGTCGCGCATAAAGCGGCGGATTTCGCGGGCGGCGCTGGTATCCAGCCGATCACATAGCGAGACGAAGGCGTCACGCTCTGCCTTGTCGACCCGGATCACGAATTGGCTGCCCTTTTTCTTGTCTTTGCCGTTTGATTTGTGCTTGCTCATGGTTCCACCTGTAAAAAGCATATACAATGTATATACACTTCTGTTGTTAAACAAGTGTATACCGATGAAACTATGTGGCGTTAGGCTGACCCGCAGCGCGCCAAATCAACGGAATATCTGATGGCAGACATCACTCTTTTCATGCGCCTTGCCGTTGCTTTGGCGATTGGCCTGATGGTGGGGATCGAACGCGGCTGGAAGGCGCGCGATGTAGAGGATCATGGCCGCGCGGCGGGGCTGCGCACCTTTGGATTGTCGGGCCTGATGGGCGGCGTTTGCGGCGTTCTTGCCACCCCGCTTGGGCCGCAGTTTGTTGGCATCGGCTTTGTTGCTTTTAGCGCAGCGTTGGGCGCGTTTGCTTGGATCGAGGCGAAAGCAAAAGGCGACCTAAGCGCCACGACCCTGATTGCCGGGATGCTGACATTTCTTCTGGGGTGATGGCAACGGTGGGCGACGTGACCATCGCGATTGCCGCTGCGGTCAGCATGACGGTTATTCTGGCGTTTCGCACCCAATTGCACCGCTGGTTGGCGATGATCACATGGGATGAGATGCGCGCGGCGCTGATCCTTGTGGTGATGTCGTTCCTATTGCTGCCGCTGCTGCCGAACCGCGCGATTGACCCTTGGGGGGCCATCAACCCTTACGAAGTGTGGCTGCTTGCCATTATGGTCGCGCTGATTTCGTTTGTTGGCTATGTCGCGGTGCGGCTATTTGGCGATAGGCTGGGGGTTGTTGTGACAGCGGCCGCGGGCGGGCTTGCGTCTTCTACCGCGACCACGCTGACCTTTGCGCGAATGGCGCGGCAGCAGCCGGAAGCGGCCAAGCTGTTGGCGGGCGGTATTTTGATAAGTGGTGCGGTGATGGCGCTGCGGGTTTTGGCGGTTGCCGCCGTGCTGAATCCGCATCTGCTGTTGGCTTTGGCGATACCGCTTGGCACTGCGGCGGCGGCGTTGGGCCTGATTGCGCTGCTGTTTACCTTTGGCGCGGCGGGGTTAACCGGCGGGCAAGCCAAGGCAAGGCTGACGAT
>Ga0255096_1000477_pt1 | contig 19256 bp, 14 predicted proteins | sample Colum_Atlam_RepA_2_FD_188563 | JGI IMG/M metagenome (GOLD analysis project Ga0255096, IMG submission 188563) | Freshwater microbial communities from Columbia River, Oregon, United States - Colum_Atlam_RepA_8d | ecosystem: Environmental > Aquatic > Freshwater > River | place: USA: Oregon... | reverse complement strand
ACTCTCTGCTGTTGTCACCATTGCTGGGCTTTTGCTGCGCCGCCTTGCTGATGATGTTGTTGCGTGCGCTGGTAAAAAATCGTGAGCTGTACGAAGCACCCAAAGACACCTCGCCACCACCGTTCTGGATTCGCTCGCTGCTGATCCTGACTTGCACCGGCGTGTCGTTTGCGCATGGGTCGAACGATGGCCAGAAAGGCATGGGCCTTATCATGCTGATCCTCGTCGGTACAATGCCGATTGCCTACGCGTTGAACCGGGCGATGCCGGTCGAGAACATGGTGCAGTTTGTGGCGGTGTCGCAAGTTGCACAGGCAACCCTGGACAGAACTTCCGGCTCGCCGTTGTTTACCGGCAATGCCAGCGACACCATTGCGCAATACGTGCGCACGAAAGAGCTTGATGGTGAGGTAATGCCTGCATTGTCAGCCTTGATTGGAGGCATCGGCCAACAGATAAAGGACTACGGTTCGCTGACCCGTTTGCCGATGGCCGCCGTGCCCAACATGCGTAACGACATGTATCTGGCTTCTGAAGGGTTGAAGTTTCTGCAGCAGGATCCAGACGTCGCATTTGATGCGGAAGCCCAAGCCAACCTGGATGCATTCAAGCAACAGATCGACGATGCCACCCGATTCATCCCGCTGTGGGTCAAAATCGCTGTTGCGATAGCACTGGGATTGGGCACCATGGTGGGATGGAAGCGTATTGTCGTCACCGTCGGCGAAAAAATCGGCAAATCGCATTTGACCTACGCCCAGGGCGCTTCGGCTGAACTGGTCGCCATGCTGACCATTGGTGCCGCGGACATGTATGGCCTGCCTGTGTCTACCACTCAGGTATTGTCGTCGGGCGTGGCAGGCACGATGGCTGCCAGCAAGTCGGGTTTGCAGTGGAACACTGTCCGCAATCTGGCAATGGCATGGGTGCTGACTCTGCCGTCAGCGATGGTGTTGTCAGGCAGTTTGTATTGGCTGTTTGTGCAGATGTTCTAGTTTTGCCTGCTTGTCGGAGCAGCAGTCGTGGCTATCGTTTTCGGCTTCGTACTGTTCAGTACAAACACCATCGGCACCAATGACAGCACCAGCCACATCATTAGTTTGAAATCATTGATGTAGGCAATTGTCATCGCTTGCCGCGTTATTTCCAGATCAAGCATCCGCAGTGCTGTTGAGCTGCCGGTGGCAATCGCCTCCGGGCTAACCGGCAGATCCAGCCACGTTGAATAGGGTGTAATGGCCTCACCGATATAGGCGTGCTGCCGTGCGGTGTTGCGGCTGAACAGCATGAAGCCCACCGACACGCCAATGCTGCTGCCAAGATTGCGGACCAGGCTGAATAGGCTGGCGGCTTCCGCGCGGTATTTTGGATCGAGTGTCGTGTAGGACGCACTGCTGAGCGGGATGAAGACAAAGCCAAGTCCGAAACCCTGGATCATGCCGGTGATGGTGATTTCGCCGGCCGGCACAAAGGTGGTGAAGCGACACATGCGATTGAGTGCATACGCCGTCAACAGCAAGCCCACCAGGATCAGCTTCCGTTGATCGATCCTGCTGGCGACACGGCTGACGATCATCATCGCGAACAGGGTGCCAAAACCGCGTGGTGCCAGAATGAAGCCGACATCCAGCACGCTGTAGCCCATAAGGTTCTGCATGTAGGGAGGCATCAATGCCATGGTGGTGAGCAACACCATGCCGACGATAAACATGAAGAACAGTCCGAGTTGCAGGTTCTTGTCCTTCAGCATGCCCGGCGACAGGAATGGATGCGGTTCCTGCAAGGTGTGCACGACATACATCCAGGCAGCGCCGATAATTACGGCGAAGTACAGCTGGATTTCCAGCGAGTCGAGCCAGTCTTTGCTTTCGCCACGATCAAGCACCAACTGGATACAGGCGATGCAGAGGCTGAGTGTCAGAAAGCCCAGCTTGTCGAACGGGCGTTCCTGTTTTGGACTTTCTGGCAGGTAGATCAGCAGTCCAATTAGCGACAGGATGCCGAGCGGCAGGTTGATGAAAAAGACATAGCGCCAAGTGTAATACTCGGTCAGATAACCGCCGAGCGAGGGGCCGACAATAGGTCCAAGCATCACGCCCATGCCCCAAACCGCCATGGCCTTGCCGTGGTCCTTGCGTTCGTTGATGTCGAGCAGCGTTGACTGCGACAGCGGCACCAGCGCGGCGCCGAAAACACCCTGTAACACACGGAACATGACCATCTGTTCCAGCGAGGTGGCGAGCCCGCACAATACCGAGGTGAACGTGAAGCCGGTCACGGCGATCACCATGATGTTCTTGCGGCCGTAGCGGCCGGCGAGCCAGCCGGTGGGCAAGGTCATGATCGCAGAGGCAACAATGTAGGATGTCAGCACCCATGACACCTGATCCTGTGTTGCCATCAGGCTGCCCATCATGTGCGGCAGTGCCACGTTGGCGATCGTGGTGTCGAGCACTTGGATGATCGTGGCCAGCATCACTGCGAAGGTGACGATCCGTTTCGTGGCCGGATTGAGTTGCTTGTCGGCAGTCATCGGGAGATGCGCCTATTGCCAGGGCAGCGTGCGCTTGTGACCCGTATCGATCTCGACCAATGCACTCATGCCGGTGGCCAGTATTGGCGAATCCGGTAGCGGTGCCATCTCGAGCTTGACGTTGAGGCGCTGCACCACCTTCACCCAGTTGCCCGAGCTGTTCTGGGCCGGCAGCAGCGAGAATTCTGACCCGGTGCCGGGTGTCAGAGCCACTACCTTGCCCTGCCACTCAAGACCCGGATAGGCATCGACCTGGATGGTGGCAGTCTGTCCCAAGCGCAGCCAAGTCAGGTCGGTTTCCTTCAGGTTGGCTTCCACCCACACGCGTCTGTCATCAACGATGCTGAACAGCGGGATTGTGGCGTTGATTACTTCGCCGGCTTTCACATTGAAGTTGGCGAGCACGCCATCTATGGGGGCTTTGACTTCGACATGTGTCAGGTCGAGTTCTGCCTTGTCACGCTCGACGAGGGCCAGTTGATAGTCGGGATGTTGTTCGATCGGCAGATCAGCGCTTACCAGTTTGGCTTTCACGACTTCCAGTGCCTGCTTGCTGATATCGATTTCCTTCTGTGCCGAGGTGGCCTTAAAGGTGGCCTGGTCGATCTGGATCGCCGGTACTGCTTCGCTGGCAGCGAGCTTCTGCAAGCGCTCGGCTTCCTTGCGGTAGTAGGCGTAGTCACTCTGGGCTTTTTCGACATCGGCCTGCTTGTTGCGCAGATCGGCGCGAAGACTTTCGACATTGCTGCGCACTTTCAACAAATTGGCCTCGGCATGCGCCAGCGCAATGCGGTAGACCTCGTCATCAACCCGCAGCAGTAACTGGCCTGCCGTGACCCGCTGGTTGTCTTCGACAAGCGCCTGCATCACCTTGCCGCCGACTTCGCTGCTGATGCTGACCATGCCGCTCTTGAGGTATGCATTGTCGGTACTTACGATGCGCCCGCCGTGCATGTACATCCAGCCACCGGCGATAGCGATCGCCACCGGGCCGACCCACAGGATCACAATGCGCAGCAAGCGCTTAACAAAACTCATGAATGGCTCCGGTAATCTGACTGCTGTTGGTGCGGCAGCCTACAGAAATTGATTTGCCAAGAATACCGAAAACTGACTGGTGAGTCATAATTTTGCTGTCATAACGGCAATCATTGCTTTGATTGCCCGGTGGGCACTTTTAACATGGCGTCGCAGGTCGCCTTCCATGCCAGAGTATTGAATGAAATCCCGATCCCCTTATTTCGCCGCCGTTGACCTTGGTTCCAACAGTTTTCACATGGTAATTGCCCGCGTGGTCCGCAACCGCGTGGAAATCATTGATCGGGAAAAGGAAATGATCCAGCTCGCCAAGGGCATCACGGCCGATGGCGGCCTGCGTAGCGAGGCACAACGACGAGCTGTCGATTGCCTGCACCGCTTCGGCGAGCGATTGCGAGACATTCCAAAGGATCAGGTACGTGCAGTAGGCACCAAGACCCTGCGTTCGATCAAACTCTCGCGCAATTTCATCAAGGTGGCGGAAGCGGCGCTTGGCGTGCCGATCCAGATCGTGTCCGGCTTTGAAGAAGCGCGTCTCATCTATTCCGGGCTGGCGCACTCGGTCACCAACGACCACAACCGCCGGCTCGTCGTCGACATCGGCGGTGGTAGCACCGAGCTGGTAATCGGGCGCGATTACGAGCCGCTGTGCCTTGAAAGTCTCAACATGGGCTGTGTGACGTATTCGGAACGCTTTCTCGCCAAGAGTGGACGTATCTCCACTGCCACGTTCCGCAAGATGTATGTTGCTGCCTGTGCGGAGATCGAAACAATCCTGCAGGCTTATCGCAAGGCGGGCTGGAAAATTGCCTATGGCACATCCGGTACCATCAAGGCGATCAGCCAACTGGTGGCAGCCAGGGACGGCGGTGCTGTGATCACCCAGTCCTCGCTGCAGACATTGGGGCGCGATCTGCTGGCCAACCGCATCGACCTCGCTGATGTACCGGCTGCGCGCCGCTCAGTGCTTCCCGCGGGTGTTGCCATCCTGCAGGCTGTGTTCGACCTGTTCGAACTCGACGCTGTGCATGTTGAAGATGCAGCGCTGAAGGAGGGGCTTTTGTACGACATTATCGGCCGACAGGGACGCGAGGATGCCCGATTTGTCACCGTGGCCAAACTGCAGAAGCATTACAAGGTAGACATGGTACAGGCGCAGCGCGTGCAAACCACCGCGCTGGCATTCTGGCGCAAGCTGTCGACACCGCCACTGCCGCGCGTGTCCCGCACCAAGCTGCTCACGTGGGCAGCGCAATTGCATGAAATCGGGATGAGCATTTCGCATTCGGGCCATCATCATCATGGCCATTACCTGTTGCGCAACAGCGATCTCGCCGGCTTCGGCCGCTACGAGCAATACATGCTGGCCAATCTCGTGCGAAGCCAGCGCAAGGGGCTGAATGCTGCTGATTTCGACGAGTTCGATGAGCAGACCCGGGTGGCGCTGACGCCGCTGATCCTGTGTCTTCGCCTGGCGGTACTGCTGCACCGCCGCCGTGAAGACATCCGCCCGCTTCCGCAGTTGAAGCAGGCTGGCACTGAATACCGCCTTACCTTCAACAAGCGCTGGCTAGCGGCGCATCCGCTTACCCAAGCCGGGCTGGAACAGGAGCGTGAATGGCTGGCTGCTTTCGGCGTGAACTGCCGTTACTGCTAGTGGTATGACGGGCCGGTGCCCTTGTGCCGGGTTGTCGTGCGGAGGGCAGTGACAATTTCCCTGTAATAGGTCAGCCTTCGCATGCCCGACAACAATAACAAAACAAGCAAGAGGGGATATCCATGAGGAAACTGACAACAACGCTGGCAGTGGCCGTATTGGGTGGCGGCATGCTGGCTTCCTGGTCTGTTCTGGCCCACCACTCGTTCAGCGCAGAGTTCGAGGAAACCAAGGGCGAGATCCACGGTGTAGTGAAGAGTGGGCGTTTCGCCAATCCGCATCCGCGCTACCAAGTAGAAGTCACCAAGGCAGACGGCAGTACAGAGATGTGGGAATTGCAGGGTGCCAGCGTGACCACAATGACCAACGGTGGCTGGCCCGACAACTTCATCCAGCCTGGCGACGAAATCACCGTTAAAGGTTCGCTCGGTCGTGCAGGCGCAAAAAAGCTGTTCATCGAAGGCATCACCAAGACCGACGGTGCCACCTATCCGCCGCAGAACCTCGTAAGGCGTGATCCGAACCAGGTGCACGCAACGCCCGGCAAGAACTACGGCTATGCCAAGGTCAATCCGGATGCACCATTTGATATCAGCGGTCCGTGGCGCAACACGTACAAATTCCACGTAACGGTGGACGATCTCGAACCGAAGCCGACTCCCTTCACCGCCGAAGGCAAGGTGCTGTTCGACAAGACCGTACACCACGATGACTACTCGCTGCGCTGCGTGGCGCCCGGCCTGCCGCGAATTTTCGGCGCGCCCTATGACATGGAAATCATCGACGGCGGCATGATGTATGAGTTCGTCTACATCGAACACAACACGCCGCGCCGCATTTATATGGATGGCCGCACCGCGCCAGCCGAGTACCCGGACCGTCCAATGGGTTATTCGGTAGGGCATTGGGAGGGCGATGCGCTGGTGATTGAAACCACCCATCTACTGGGCGGCTGGCTCGATGGTTCCGGCTTGCCACTAAAGGGCGGAGCCAACACACGGATGGTGGAGCGCTACACCTTTGCGGCGGATCGTCTGTCACTGGATCGCACCTTGACGATCTACGATGACTACTACAGCCAGCCGCTGGTACGCAGCCGTGGCTCGGCACGTGATGACTACATGACCATCATCGAGCACGACAGCTGCGATCCAACCACCTATTACTCCGATCTGCTGGAAGCGGGCGAACTGGAAGAACGCATCAAGGCCCTGCTGTAGCGCGACATTTTTCCCCGGGTTTACGCGACCTGCAATCGTGCAGTGTTTGTGCAAACCCGGTGGAAGAGCGAAGGATAGCCGGTTTTGCGTTGCGGCCGTCGCCGCTGGCGGGAGACTAACGCAATGCCACTCTCTACAATCCGGCGGATATTGACCCAACCGGATTTTCGCGTGACCTTGCTGCCATCCCTTCAAACCTTTCTATCACTGTCCAGACAACCACTTCACCGGTACTGCCACTTGCTGGCCGTGTTCCTGTTGTTGCCGGTGTTGCAGGCCAGTGCTGCCGACCTAAGCCTTGGCAGCGACGGCTCCAAGACAATCGTCATCCCGAAACTGACGCAGGAAGCCGGTATTGATGGCGTAATGGACGAAGCAGTGTGGCGCGACGCGCTGCTGATCGAGGATTTTCACCAGTACGAACCGGTTGAATACGCCGAGCCCTCACAAAAAACCCAGGTCTGGATGTACTACACCGAAGATGCATTGTTCATCGCCAGCTTCTTCGAAGAGCCTGACATGTCCAAGGTATCAGCCAACGTCATGCGTCAGGGGCAGGGTCTGAATAGCGACGACATCCTTGCCGTAATACTCGATCCCTATCTCGATCGCCGCAGCGGCTACCGTTTCGAAGTCAATTCCAACGGCGTGCGTTGGGAGGGATTGTTCCAGAACGTATCGGAAATCGAAGGCAACTGGGACGGCATCTGGCAGGCAGATGCGCATCGTGTCGAAAATGGCTGGTACAGCGAAATGAAGATTCCATTTCAAACCATTGCCTTCAATCCCGATTCGGATTCATGGGGTATCAACTTCCGCCGCGCAATTCGCCGCAACAACGAGAGCATTGCTTGGGTGTCGCGCAACCGTCAGGTCAACCCCGGTGTAGCTGGCACCATGTCCGGACTCAACGGCATGAAGCAGGGTATAGGCCTCGATATCGTGCCATCGATGGCCATGCGTACGACGCGTACCTATGGCCCGGCCGGTACATCACAGCAGGATTACGAACCGCAGATCGATGTGTTCTACAAGCTGACACCACAGTTGAATGCGTCACTGACTGTCAATACCGATTTCTCGGCCGCCGAGGTCGATAGCCGCCAGGTCAACCTGACACGTTTCAATCTGTTCTTTCCCGAACAGCGCGACTTCTTCATCCGTGAAGCTGACATCTTTGAGTTCGGTTTGATTGGTACCAGTGGTTTCAACAATGGTGGCGGTGGTGGCAGTAGCGGCAACCCGGCTGTGCCAGGCGCAGCAGCGCAGAACGCGCGGCCATTCTTCTCGCGCAAGATCGGTCTCAGTGCTCGCGGCACGCCTGTCGGTATTGATGTCGGCGGCAAAATCAGCGGACGTATTGGCGACTGGAACGTGGGTACCCTTGTGATACGTCAGGATGCAGACAAGGTCACCGGCGTCGATAGCCGTGATATTTTTGTTGGCCGTGCCGTCTTGAACGTGTTGTCGGAATCGCAGGTCGGTGTCATCACCAGTTATGGCGATCCACAGTCAAATCTCGACAACAGCATGGGGGGTATCGACTTCCGCTACCGCAACTCGAAACTGCCAGGCGGCCAGACCCTGCAAGGTGTGGCTTTCTACCAGCAGACCGACAGCCAGTTGCTGCAGGGCGACAACGCATCGTGGGGTTATGGCATAGGTTATCCGGCCAGCCAGGGCTGGCGTGGTGGCTACAATTACAAACGGGTCGAAAAGAACTTCAATCCTGCGGTGGGTTTTGTCAACCAGACCGACATGGACGAGCACGCACTGGATTTTGGCTTCCGGCATTTTTTCCGCCCCGGCTCCATGTTGCGTTCGACCTATCTGGGACTTGATGGCTATCGCGCCAACTATCTCGACACCGGAACATTGAACAACCAGAACTATGGTTTGCGTTTCACCAACCAGACTAATTCCGGTGACGCAATTTTTGCGCGTGTTATCCACAACGAAGAAGTGCTGCGTACGCCGTTCACGATCAACCGCTCGTCCGATGGGCGTTCGCGCACCGTCATACCGGCGGGCAGCTTTCAGTTTGATGATGTGTTGATGGGTCTCGACATCGCCACCCAGCGCAAGCTCAGCGGTCGGTTGTCGACACGTTTCGGCGATTACTACGATGGTACGCGCCGTCAGCGCACAATCGACCTGAGCTGGCGTCCAACCGCGCGCTACAGTTTCGGCAGTAGTTACACCGAAAATGTAATCAAATTGCCGCAGGGACATTTCACCGTACGTCTGTTCACCGTGCAGACGCAGATCGCATTCTCGAACACGTTGTCGTGGACCACGCTGTTCCAGTACGACAACGTTTCTGAGGTGCTCGGTTTCAACAGTCGCCTGCACTGGATTCCGCAGGCCGGTCGCGAAGCGTTCCTGGTGTTCAACTACGGTATGAACGATCTCGACAAGAACAATGATTTCACGGCAACAAACGCCGATTTGTCGCTGAAATTCAATTACACCTTTCGCTTTTGATGGTTTATATTCCGGGCAGAATCCCGCAAGACCTCTGAGTCAACGTCCATGCAGCACCGACATCTCGCTGGTATGACTGCCCTGATGCTGGCGCTATCGCTGGCGGCGTTGCCGGCAGCCGCCCAACGTTTTCCGTTCCGCAGTGACGCTCCAATCGAAGGTGATGTGCCGGCCGATGCTGACGGTTCCGAATTCCATTTTGCACGGCTGATCTATGGTGGCGACGGCTACAGTGATCGCTTCTCGGGCCGCGGCCGCAGCTGGACGACCGATATGCCTGAAGCAGAGCATTTCTTCATGCAGGGCCTGACGCGCTTGACGCTGGTCGACGGTATGGCAGTAAGTCTCTACAGCGGCAGTGGCGGCGAGCGTCTAAGTCTCACCGACGACAATATATTCGACTATCCGTTCATGTATGCTGTTGAAGTCGGTTACTGGAAGCTTACCGATGAAGAGGCCCGTATCCTGCGTGACTACCTGCTGCGTGGCGGCTTTTTGATGGTCGATGATTTCCATGGTTCGCAAGAGTGGGCCGGCTTCATGTCGTCTATGCAGAAAGTGTTTCCTGATCGTCCTGTTGTCGATATCAAGGATGACAACGAAGTGCTGCACGTGTTGTATGACCTTGATGAGCGCATCCAGATTCCGGGCCTCGCGGCGTTGTATAACGGCGTTACCTATGAGCGTGATGGTGTTGATCCGACCTGGCGTGGGGTTTACGACGACGAAGGCAGGCTGATGGTGGCAATCAACCATAACATGGATCTTGGCGATGCATGGGAACATGCTGACTCGCCGGACTATCCGGAGAACATGACGGCAATGGCCTACCGTTTCGCCGTCAATTACGTCATCTATGCGATGACGCATTGATTCTTTGTCTGCCCTGTTGTGGGCAGCCAATAACCAACGATCAACAACCAGAAACATGAGGATTTTGTATGCGTAGTGTATTGCGGGTTGCGCTGTTCGTGGTTGCCGCTGCGGTTTCGACTGCGTCATTGCAGGCGGCCGATGATCTCGAGGCGCGTGCACGTGCAATTCACGGGCGCGTGTTCACGATCGACACCCACTCCGACATCGAACTCAGCTTTGCCACCAGCGAATACATGCCTGCGAATCACGCGGAAGCGCAGGCTACGCTCGACAATATGGAATCCGGCGGACTCGGTGGATCCTTTTTCATTGTTTATGTTGGCCAGGCCCAGCGCACGCCTGAGAATTACCTGAAGGCACGAGCCGATGCGCTCGCCAAGTTTGATGCGATCCACCGTCTGCCGCTGCTTTACCCCGAGCGTGTCGGATTGGCGACCACGGCGGCCGAAGCCAGGGCGATTCATGCCAGTGGTAAACGTGTGGCGTTTATAGGCATCGAAAACGGCTTTGTGATGGGTAAGGATCTCTCGGTGCTGGCTGATTTTCGTGCCCGCGGCGCGCGTTACATGACGCTCGTGCATAACGGCCACAACGATCTGGGTGATTCTGCTCAACCGCGCAGCGAGTTCGGTGATTCTGGACCTGAAGAGCACGGTGGTTTGAGTGCATTGGGTGGGCAGGTGGTGGCAGAGTTGAATCGACTGGGTATCCTGGTCGATGTGTCGCATGTGTCAAAACAGACCATGCTGGAAGCGACAAAATTGTCGAAGGCACCTGTAATTGCCTCCCACTCCAGTGTTGATGGCGTATTCATGCATCCACGCAACATGGACGACGAACAACTGGCGGCATTGAAGGATAACGGCGGAGTTATCCAGTTGGTGGCGTTCAACGCTTATCTGAAGGAGGGTGGCAAGGCCAATATCAGTGACCTGGTCGACCATATCGATTACGCCGTGAGCAAGGTAGGTATCGAGCATGTCGGCATTTCGTCTGACTTTGGCGGTGGCGGTGGTATCGCCGGATGGAATAATGCCGGTGAAACCTTCAATGTCACGCTCGAGCTGGTCAAGCGTGGCTACTCTGAAGACGATATCGCCCGAATCTGGGGTGGCAACGTGCTGCGCATCCTCGAGCGGGCCGAGCAGGTGGCGGCCGGCCGCTGACTGACTCTGGCCTGTGTCAGCGCCCGATCGGGTTCTTGACAGAGTGGATTTCTCCCCGATAATCTTGGCCCCTGTTTGACGTGTGGAACGGTTGATCACCCATCGACGAGTTCCCGCAACGATTTCTGCGGCAGGTTGCGTAGAAGTTTGCGAGAAAGCCACGCACTGGCGGACAGACGCCAGTTGCAGTCAACGACCCGCTTGAATACTCCCTCCGTGTCCGCTTGCTGGGCCGGGAGCATTCTTCCTCTGGCTCATAACGCCAAGGGTCACTTGGTTCAACCCGAACCGTCGATAGGAGCTGGTCTAGCGTGGGTGTTATTCCCTGCTGGATCACCCGTTAGAAGTTGGCCCCAAAAAAAGTTGGCCCCAAAAAGTTGGCTCGTATTGCCCTTATCCGCTCGCCCCGATTGTGCGCATTGGCGCCGCAATCCTCCGCTTGCTGTGAGCAGTATTGAGCCAAACCATATAGCTGGTTTGTGAACCTGGAGGATACAACCATGACATTGTTGTCTGGTGGTGAAATGTTGCTCAGGGCTCTGCACGATGAAGGTGTTGAGTTCATTTTCGGCTACCCCGGCGGGGCCGCCTTGCATATCTACGATGCAATCTTCAGGCAGGACAAAGTGGAGCACATTCTGGTGCGCCACGAACAAGCTGCCACACACGCCGCCGATGGTTATGCCCGTGCCACCGGCAAGCCCGGTGTGGTGCTGGTGACATCCGGCCCCGGTGCGACCAATGCAATCACCGGCATAGCGACTGCTTACATGGATTCGATCCCCCTGGTCGTCATTTCTGGCAACGTAACGCGCGACTCGCTCGGCACAGATGCGTTTCAGGAAACCGACATGATCGGTGTCTCGCGTCCGATCGTGAAGCACAGCTTCATGGTGCAGAACCCACAGGACATTCCGGAAATTGTCAAAAAAGCGTTCTACATTGCGATGACCGGCCGTCCCGGTCCGGTTGTTATCGACATCCCGAAAGATGTCACCGATCCGAGCATCAAGTTCGAATACAGGTACCCGGAAACCGTGAAGATCCGCTCTTACATACCGCCGACTAAAGGCCATTCCGGTCAGATCAAGAAGGCGATCGACATCCTGCTGGCTGCCAAGCGTCCGATCATCTATGCCGGTGGTGGTGTAATCCAGGGTGAGGGCTCTGAGTTGCTGACACAGCTTGTCCGCAAGCTGGGTTATCCCGTCACGAATACCTTGATGGGACTTGGTGCTTACCCGGCTACAGACCCGCAATTTGTCGGCATGCTCGGCATGCATGGCACCTACGAAGCCAATATGACGATGCACTCAGCCGACGTAATACTCGCGATCGGCGCACGTTTCGATGATCGGGTGACTAACTCGGATGTTCGCAAGTTCTGCCCTGATGCAACGATTCTGCATGTTGATATAGATCCGGCGTCGATCTCTAAAACCATTACTGCTCATGTGCCGATCGTTGGTCCCGTGGCGCCCGTATTGAAGGAAATGCTGGAAGTAGTTGAGGCGAGCAAGTCGAGGATTGATGTCGAAGCGCTCTCTTCCTGGTGGGAGCGAATAGAACAGTGGCGCAAGCGCGACAGTCTCAAAGTGGTTGATGCTGGCAATGACGTGATAAAGCCGCAGCAGGCAATACAGGCGCTATACGAAGTCACCAACGGAGATGCTTACATCACATCTGATGTGGGTCAGCATCAGATGTTTGCAGCGCAGTACTACCATTTCGACAAGCCGCGTCGTTGGATCAACTCCGGTGGTCTCGGCACGATGGGCTTTGGACTGCCTGCGGCGATGGGCGTAAAGCTGGCGTTTCCGCAGGAAACCGTTGCCTGTGTGACTGGCGAAGGCTCGATCCAGATGAACATACAGGAACTTTCGACCTGCAAGCATTTCGCCATTCCGGTGAAGATCGTAAACCTGAACAACGAGGCGCTTGGGATGGTCAAGCAGTGGCAGGACATGCAGTACGGCGGCCGCTATTCACATAGTACCTATGCGGATTCACTACCGGATTTCGTCAAACTGGCGGAGGCATATGGCCATGTCGGTGTCAGGATCGAAAAGCTGAGTGAACTCAAATCGAAGCTGAGGGAAGCATTTGCCCTGAAGGACAAGCTGGTATTCATCGACATTGCAGTAGACCGTGAGGAGCACGTCTATCCGATGGCCATTCGTGGTGGAGCAATGAACGAGATGTATCTGAGCAAGACCGAGAGGACCTGAACATGAGACGCATAATTTCTGTATTGATGGAGAACCAGCCGGGTGCGCTTTCGCGGGTTGTCGGTCTGTTTTCTCAGCGCAACTACAACATCAATTCGTTGACTGTTGCGCCAACGGAAGACCCTACGCTGTCGCGGTTGACGCTGACCACTGTGGGTGATGATCGCAAGATCGAGCAGATCATCAAACACCTGAACAAGCTGGTGGATGTGGCCAAGCTGGTCGATCTGACCGAGGGCAATCACATTGAGCGTGAGTTGATGCTGATAAAGGTCAAGGCCACTGGTGCCCAACGGGCCGAAGTAAAGCGAGTGGCGGATATATTCCGTGGCGTCGTGGTTGACATTACCCCGACTATGTATACCATCCAGCTCACAGGTACCAGCGACAAGCTGGACGGATTTATCGCCGCACTGGCAGGCACGCCCATTCTCGAAGTGGTAAGAACAGGCGTTTCAGGCATAGCAAGAGGGGAAAAGGTACTGAGTCTCTAACAGGCCGCCAGCACTACGCTAAAAGGCCCAAACCAAATGACCGGTACACGAAAACTATAAAGACTGTTGTGGATTACAAGTCTGCAAAAGATTCAGATAAAACCAGGCCAAAAAGCCTGGTTTTTTTATGTCCGGGATTTGGTGTTGCCGAGTATGGAATGGTGCGATTCTTGTTCGGCTGCTTCGAATGCTGCAAGAAAGGTTTTCCAGGATATAGCGGACTATTTTTGCCCGTAGCTCGATTGAACTGCGGGCAAAAGCAATGTTTCTCAGACGACCTTCTTCATATCTGTCATGTGGCCACGAAGTCTCTGGCCGATGGCTTCGATGGGGTGATTGCGAATGGCTGCGTTGACTGAGATCAGTTCGCGGTCGTCGACGCCGTTGTCCTTCGCATTAAGGCCTTTGCCAACTACCGTTGTGTCTATGCTGGCCATCAGTGGCTTCAACAGTGGTACAGCAGCATGCGAGAACAAATAGCAGCCATACTCAGCGGTATCGGATATCACCTTGTTCATTTCATACAGCTTCTTGCGGCCGATAAGGTTGGCGATCAGCGGTACTTCATGCAGGGATTCGTAGTACGCCGATTCGGCGATTACGCCGGCAGCAACTAGCGTTTCAAAACAAAGCTCAACACCGGCCTTGATCATGGCGACCATCAGCAGTCCTTTATCGTAGTAATCCTGCTCGCTGATTTCGCCGGCACCTTCTTTTGACGAGAGTTCAAACGCCGTCTTGCCGGTTTCCTCACGCCATGTCAGCAGTTTGCGGTCGTTGTCGGCCCAGTCGGCCATCATGCCACTGGAGAAGTGGCCTTCCATGATGTCGTCCATGTGTTTCTCAAACAGAGGGCGCAGGATGGATTTAAGCTCTTCACTCAAGTGGAATGCCTTGATTTTGCCCGGGTTGGTGAGGCGGTCCATCATGTTGGTGATGCCACCTTGTTTCAGGCCTTCCGAGATGGTCTCCCAGCCGTGCTGGATCAGCTTCGAGGCATAGGCCGCTTGGATGCCCTGTGCGACCATGAGGTCGTAGCAGAGGATGGAGCCTGTCTGCAGCATGCCGCACAGGATGGTCTGTTCGCCCATCAGATCGGATTTCACTTCGGCGACAAACGAGGATTCGAGCACGCCGGCACGATGACCACCTGTAGCAGCAGCATAGGCTTTGGCAATTTCGAGACCGTCGCCGTTCGGATCGTTTTCGCGGTGTACTGCGATAAGCGTCGGGACGCCGAAACCACGTTTGTATTCTTCACGAACTTCGGTACCCGGACATTTCGGGGCAACCATGATTACCGTAATGTCCTTGCGGATTTGCATGCCTTCTTCAACGATGTTGAAGCCATGTGAGTATGCAAGGCACGAGCCGTGTTTCATCAACGGCATTACCTTGTTGATAACCCCTGTATGTTGCTTGTCTGGGGTCAGGTTCAGTACCAGGTCGGCAGACGGGATCAATTCTTCGAAGGTGCCTACTTTGAAGCTGTTTTCAGTGGCGCTCTTCCAGGATTGACGCTTGGTTTTGATGGCGTCTTCACGCAGTGCATATGAAATGTCGAGACCGCTGTCGCGCATATTGAGGCCTTGATTGAGGCCCTGAGCGCCACAACCCAGGATCACGACTTTCTTGCCTCTAAGCCGATCGACGCCGCTTGGGAACTCATTTTTGTCCATGAAGCGGCACTTGGCCAGTTGGTCCAACTGGAGCCTCAGCGGCAGGGTATTGAAGTAGTTCATGTCGCCTCCTGTGGCGCATGGGGTGGTCGGGGCGCCCATGGTAATGAGGCGGCTTTGTTGCGTAAAATGAAATTAACGCAATTATTCATTCCAGTCTATGCAATGATCTATGCCTATGCGGGTGTGTCAGCTCCATGAATCACAAGGAACTTCAGCTATTCATTCATCTAAGCAAAACCCTGAGTTTTGCCAAAACCAGTGCTGCCTGCCATGTGGCACCCTCCAGCCTGAGTCGGGTCATCCAGCGATTGGAGAAAGAGGTGGGGCGTCAATTGTTCGAGCGCGACAGTCGGCGCGTGAAGCCGACGCCGACCGGTCGTGCCTTCAGGGTTTATGCCGAGCAAACCTGTGATAGTTGGGCAGTGTTCCGCCAATCGCTGCACGATACTGACACATCGCTACAGGGTGAAATCAGTCTGTTCTGTTCAGTCACCGCCAGTTACAGCTTCCTTGATGACATACTCGGCCGATTCCGGTTGCAGCACCCCGGTATCGAGATCAAGCTGCATACTGGCGACTCGGCGGTGACGCTGGAACGCATCAATTCCGAGCAGGAGGATATCGGCATAGCTGCTTTGCCCGAGCGAGTGCCAGTCAGTTTCTTGATTCAGGAGCTTACGCAGACACCGTTGGTGTTTATTGCTCAGCAGCGTGCTGACAACGCATCGATCGAGCAATCAGTCAAAACAGGCAAAGGCTGGGGAAGTGTACCGTTGATCCTGTCTGAAAGCGGGTTGGTCCGCGATCGTGCAGATCGCTGGTTCCGTTCGATGTACGTGAAGCCGAACATCCATGCCCAAGTAGGTGGGCATGAAGCAATTGTCAGTATGGTGGGGCTTGGTTTTGGTGTGGGGCTGATACCACGTATCGTGCTTGATAACAGTCCATTGGCCTCGCGGGTCCGCCAACTGGATATACACCATGGCATGCAGCCGATCGCAATCGGGCTTTGTGTGCTCCAACGCAAGATGAAAAACCCTTTGATCAAGGCTTTTTGGACGCTGGCTGGACGGTCGATAGTCAGCAATATGAAGCTATAATTCCGGTCCCTGAATCGTAGCGGTGCTTATATGAATACGGACACTGGTCCTAAAGTGGACGCAGAAGAAGTCGAGCCGGCAGCCGGCAGCCCGGAAGAACCGAGTGCACTCATCGATGAACATGAGGAAGAGGTTTCACAAAACGGGCGCAAGGTAAGGCGTCGTGGGATATACCTGTTGCCTAACTTGTTAACCACCGGGGCGCTGTTTGCCGGCTTTTATGCCGTAATTGCCGGCATGGGGGGTGATTTTCACAGCGCTTGCGCCGCTATTGTGGTTGCAATGTTTTTTGACGGCATGGATGGGCGTGTAGCGCGCCTGACCAATACTCAGAGCGCCTTCGGTGCGGAGTTTGATTCGCTATCGGATATGGTGGCGTTCGGTGTAGCGCCGGCACTTATCTGTTTCAGCTGGGCATTGTCCGGTCTTGGCAAGATTGGTTGGACAGTGGCATTTATCTATGTTGCTTGTGCCGCATTGCGATTGGCGCGCTTCAATGTACAGCGCGCAGAGACAGACAAGCGGTTCTTCGTCGGTCTGGCCAGTCCATCGGCGGCTGGGCTTGTCGTGTTTATGGTATGGGCGTTCTCGTCACTAGATGTCGAGGTGACGCTGCCGATGTCGATTATGGCAGCCGCAGTGACAGGTCTGGCGGGCGTATTGATGGTTATCAATGTCCGCTACTACAGCTTCAAGGAGCTGGACTTCAAGAATCCTGTGCCGTTTTTTCTCACGCTCGTCACAGTCTTTGTGATCGTGGTGGTATCGTGGGATCCACCAAAGATGCTGTTCCTGATGGCGATAACTTACGCCGCTTCCGGGCCACTTATGGCGATGTATTCAAGGCGTAAAAAGAAAGCTGTTGGACTGTCGGTCAACAAGGGTGTGGTTGGTGATGAAGGTGGTCCCAATACAAGCAACTGACTAGAAATCCATTTTGTTAATTGTGCGATCATTTAAGAGGGTGTCGTATGTTGATCAAGACCATTACTTGTAGAGATATACCGTCATCTGAAATTACGCCTGAGTCTGTTTATCGTTCACGTCGTGATTTCATTCGTGATGCTGCCAATGTAGCCATGGGTGCAGGCATTGTGGGTGCGGGAAGTATTATGTCGCCTACTGCACTTGCCCAGAGCGGTCCGCGAGCGCTGACTGATCTGAATATCGCCAGCCGCCCGCAGTGGCTCGCCCAAATGGTAGCGGGCCGATTGGCCGCTCCTGGTGCAGGTCCATACAGCGCCACCGAAGAAGTTACTCCATTCACTGATGTTACGACTTACAACAATTTCTATGAATTTGGCACGGACAAGATGGACCCCTCCAATCGTGCCGAAAACTTCCCGATTGACCCATGGACTGTGGAGGTTGCCGGTGCGTGCGCCAAGCCGGGCAAATATTCGCTGGAAGATATTCTCAAGCCGCATGCTCTTGAAGAGCGGGTATACCGCTTGCGTTGTGTTGAAGCGTGGTCAATGGTGATTCCATGGGTGGGTTTTTCTTTGCGTGATTTGCTCAAGCGTTTTGAGCCTGCCGCCGATGCAAAATTTGTCGAATTCCAGACGCTTGTCGATCGTGAAGTATTTCCTGAGCAGGGTTCACGTTTTGCGACCATCGACTGGCCCTATCGCGAAGGATTGCGAATGGACGAAGCTATGCATCCGCTCGCTATTCTCGCTGCTGGTCTCTACGACGATGTGCTTCCTGCCCAGAATGGCGCCCCATTGCGGCTTGTTGTGCCTTGGAAGTATGGATTCAAAAGCATCAAATCCATCGTGCGTATTAACTTCCGTTCCGACATGCCAAATACCACCTGGAACGATCTGCAGGCGAGTGAGTATGGCTTTTTTGCCAACGTTAATCCGGCAGTCAGTCACCCGCGCTGGAGCCAAGCTACCGAGCGGCGACTTCCAACCAGCCTGTTGATGCCGCGTCGAGTAGAAACCAAGCCGTTCAATGGTTATGCCGATGAAGTGGCTAGTCTGTACGACGGAATGGATCTGCGTCGGAATTACTGATCACATCTGACATTCAGCGGTTTGCAACATGCCAAGGTTTTTCAAGCCGCTTTTGTTCCTCGGATGCTTTTTGCCAGCGGGCTGGTGGGGCTTTCAGGTGTGGGTAGTCTTGCATGGTGATCCCAGCCGCCTCGGGCCTGATCCCGCCAAGACATTGGCGCTTGAATCTGGTGAGTGGGCGATCAGGACATTGGTTGCTGCGCTCGCCATCACGCCGCTTCGATTTCTGTTGAATATCGCGTGGCTCTGGCAATCGCGCCGCATGGTGGGTTTGTTTGCATTCTTCTATGCGTCGCTGCATTTCGTAGTTTTTCTGTTTTTGTATCTTGGGCTGGATTGGTCGGCATTGGGTGAGGAAATTGCCGAGCGCCCCTATATCACGGTGGGCTTTGGCGCGTTCCTGTTGCTGCTAATGTTGGCGATGACCTCGTTTGCAAAGGCCCAGCGCATCATGGGCCGAAACTGGAAACGGCTGCATCGCGCCGTATACGTCGCTGCAGTTTTGGCCCTGCTACATTTGGTCTGGATCGTCAGGTCAGATTTTGGTGAGGCGCTTCTTTACAGTCTTCTTGTTTTTTTCTTGCTTGGATATCGACTCTTGCATAAGCTCCTTCCCCCCGTGCGACGCTTTGTCTGGCGTCGTTAAAGGTCTGAAAAAAGATTCATTCAGTGCCTTGCCAAGGGAAGTCTGGTGCGTATAATGCGCGCTCCCGCAGACGAGGGTCGGCGGGAAAGTTCAGAGAGAGTTGTTATAGTTTCT
>Ga0255096_1000476_pt1 | contig 19260 bp, 13 predicted proteins | sample Colum_Atlam_RepA_2_FD_188563 | JGI IMG/M metagenome (GOLD analysis project Ga0255096, IMG submission 188563) | Freshwater microbial communities from Columbia River, Oregon, United States - Colum_Atlam_RepA_8d | ecosystem: Environmental > Aquatic > Freshwater > River | place: USA: Oregon... | reverse complement strand
CCCAAGGGGCGTTCGCCCAACTGGCTGACTGTACGTCACTACTGGGGCAGCAATCCGCTGCAAGAGTTGGAATGGCAATGGATGCGCGCCCTGTACGAGGGCGAGCTACGCGAGACAGATGCGATCGTGCGCGATCTGGTGGCGGCGGTGGACGCTGCGCCCAGCGGAAGGCCGCGCCTTGTGTATGTGCTGTCCGATCACGGCGAGAACTTGGGTGATCACGGCCACATCAGCCATGTCTTCAACCTGTATGACTCCAATGTGCGCATTGTGCTGTTGGGGCGAGGTCCGGGGATCGCAGCGGGCAAGCGCGACACGCAGTTGGTAGGCATCCGCGACTTGTACCCGACTCTCTTGGCTGCAGCGGGTCTTCCGGCGCCTGCCAGCAACGGCGAGACCTATGACTTGCGCGGTCCCTTGCCCGAGCAACGACTGCTCGGGGCAGCTTTAGATGTGCCCAAGCTGACCATCGAGAGCTTCCCTGATGAGATGGAGCGCGCACCACAGCTGGAGATGCACAAGCGTGAGCTCGAAGCCGTGATCAGTGCGCGTTGGAAGATGATCCGTGGCTCGGATGGCAGTTGCCTTGCGTTTGACTTGCTTGCCGACCCGCACGAGTCGCACCCCGTGCCGTGTGCCGAGCTGGAACCGAGCGTGCGTACCGGGCTGGATGCCTGGCTCGACCTGCAGCGGCAACGCCGCGTAGGTGATGCGACGCCGACCTCGGCGCCTCAAGACCCGGCCACACGCGCGGCTTTACAGTCCCTTGGCTATGTCGAGTAGTTCGCGTCCCGAGGCCGGGATCGCGTCGACTTGAGCTTCGGCATTGCCTACGCTCAGGTCGACAACGCTAGCCGGAAGAGACCTGATGATGAACCTCGCACTTGCCCTTGCTGCTGGTGGCTCCATGGGAGACCAGCTGCCCGTGTGGTCGATCGCGCCCTTTGCGCTGATCCTGTTGTCCATCGCGGTGTTGCCCTTGGTGGCGCATCACTGGTGGGAGAGCAACAGGAACAAGGCAATCGTCTCGTTCAGCTTGGCCATCCCCTTCGTGGCGTGGTTATGGACCACCTTCCCCGAACACGCCGGAGGAGCACTGACGCACTCCGTACTGGAGTATGTCTCGTTCCTGTGCCTGTTAGGAGCGCTGTACATCATCTCGGGCGGCATCTACTTGCGTGGATCGCTGAATGGCACGCCGCTCTCGAACACCGGCATGTTGGCGATTGGCGCATTGCTGGCGAACCTGATTGGCACCACGGGCGCATCGATGGTGCTGATTCGGCCGTTCTTGCGCGCGAACAAGTCGCGCCAACGCCGTGCGCACCAAGTGGTGTTCTTCATCTTCATCGTGTCCAACTGCGGAGGATTGCTGACGCCCTTCGCCGACCCGCCTCTCTACCTCGGCTTCCTCAAAGGAGTGCCCTTTGAATGGACGCTGCAGCTGTGGAAGGAATGGATCATCGTCAACGTGCTGCTGCTGGTGCTGTTCAACTTCCTTGACAGCTACTTCCTCGACAAAGAGGAGAAGGAGCGCCCTGGCTCACAGCTAGAAGAGGCGATGAAGCACGAGCCGCTCGGCATCGATGGCAAGCACAACATCGTGCTGTTGATCGGTGTGGTGTGCGCCATCCTTGGCAGCGCGCAAGGCTGGTTCAACGCCGGTCAACCGTGGACCTTTGGTGTTGCCGAAGCATCCATGGCGGGTCTGGCAGTGTTGGGTCTCGTCCTGACGAAGCCGGCGATTCGCGCGGCCAACTCGTTCAGCTATGGTCCGATCCTTGAGGTGGCGATCCTGTTCGCAGGCATCTTCGCCACGATGATCGCGCCCATGCAGTTGCTGAATGCACGCGGTGATGATCTGGGCATCGCCCATCCGGCGCAGTTCTTCTGGGCTGCGGGACTCCTGTCCTCTTTCCTTGACAACGCGCCTACCTACCTGACCTTCGCAGCTGTGGCGTGCGGTCAGGCGGGCATCCCGTTGGAAGGCATGTACCTCGCCAAGTTCTTGGCCGCAGGCGGCGAGAATGTGACGATCCTGATGGGGATTTCGTGTGGTTCCGTGATGATGGGTGCCATGACCTACATCGGCAATGGCCCGAACTTCATGGTCAAAGCCATCGCCGAGGAGAACGGCGTCAAGATGCCATCGTTCTTTGGCTACATGGCGTGGTCGGTGGCGATCTTGATCCCGACCTTCATCGCCATCACCTACATCTTCTTCGTGTGAAGAACGCCGTACTGTTAACAACTCCACGACAGGCTGCTTAACCGAGCAGCCTGTCCAGCGGCCACACCAACGGGATCACGACCAGAGCCGTCGCCATCACCACAAGGTCAAGCGCTAGCCCAACCTTGAGGAAGTCCGTGAAGCGATAGCCTCCCGGACCGTAGACCATCAAGTTCGTTTGATAGCCGATGGGCGTCGCGAAGCCGCACGACGCAGCTACGAGCACCACCATCACAAAGGGCAAGGCGCTACATCCCAGTGATGCAGCAGTAGCCATCGCGATGGGATACATCAACGCTGCGGTGGCGTTGTTCGACAACAGCTCCGTAAGCACCATCGTTGTCGCATAGATCGCGGCCAGCACAAACCACGGGCCGTAGTCGCCGACAGCGGAGACTACGCCGGTGGCTAAGCTCTGTGCGAGACCTGTGCTGCGCATCGTTTCGCCTACGCCCAAGGCTGCGGCGATGGTGATCAGGACCTCCCAGTCGATGCTGCGGCGTGCAGCCTGCACATTGCAGCAGCCGCTCAGCAGCATCGCACCAGCACCGAGCAGCGCGGCATGCATCATCGAGAGCCACTCCATGCCCGCGACGAACACCATCACAACCAAGATGCCCAAGGCCCACACCGCCTTCTCGTGGCCGGGCGGTGTCGAGTTGTCGAGACGCGAAACAAGGTAGAAGTCGCGCGAGTTACGCTGCTGTTCATGCCAAGACGGATGGGCTTCCAAGAGCAACTGATCGCCGCTTTGCAGCACGATGTCACCGATCTTGCCTTGCAAGCGCGCGCCTGAGCGGCCCACGGCAATCACCGCTGCGTTGTAGACGCTGCGGAAGCGACCGTCACGAATGCTCTGACCAACCAAAGGGCAATGAGGTGACACCACGGCCTCGACCAAGCAACGCTCCGAGCGCGGCTGCGTGAGCTTGTGCACTTGTTGCGTAGCCGGCACTAGGCCGCGCACGCGTTGCAGGTCGAGCACCGAATCGACGATGCCTACGAACAGCAAGCGATCCTGAGCGCGCAGCACTTCGCTGGAGGCCACCGCGGGCATCGCGCGTCCATCGCGCTCGATGCCGGCCAAGTAGGCGCCCGGCAAGCCGCGCAAGCCGGCCTCTTCGATGCTGCGACCCACTAGGGCACTGCCAGCCACGACCTCCATCTCGACCGCATACTCGCGTGGATCAGCGGCTACCACGCTGGGCTTGCGATCCGGCAAGAGCCACTTGGAGGTGAGCAACAAGAAGCCCATGCCCACCAGCGCGCACGGCACGCCCACCCACGCGGGCGTGAGCAACGAGAGCGCCTCACGATCACCTGTCTCGGCCACCCACAGGCCCTGCACAACCATGTTCGTGCTCGTGCCGATCATGGTGCATAGACCACCCAGAATGGTGGCGTAACTCAGCGGGATGTAGAGCTTGGAAACAGCGATGCCTGCGCGCTTGCCCAAGTCGGACACCACCGGCATGTACATCGCCACGATGGGCGTGTTGTTAAGAAAAGCTGACAAACCAGCACTGGAGAGCATCAAGCGCACCTGTGCCGTGCGCACTGATCTAACGCGCGCAAACAAGCGCCGTGTCACGAGCTCCATCGCACCAGTACGCGTCAAACCCGCGACCACGACATACAAGACAGCGACCGTGATCAGCGCTTCGTTGCCGAGACCCGCAACGAGCTTGGCCGGAGACGGAAAGAGCTCCGAAGCCAAGCTGGCTGTCATGAACAACGCCAACGCTCCCACCATCACCACATCAGCAGCAGCGTTGCGTGCCAGCGCAACGACCATGGCCACCAACACCGCGAGCGTGAACCAAGCTTCCCAAGTCATGATCAGGAAAGCCTACCGAGCGGCAGCCCTAAGGCGTAAAGGTCACATCGACAGCATTGGTCAGGTTGAAGGTGCTGGCCGTGCAGTAGTTCGCCGCGTTGCGGTACCAGAACTGGAAGCGCCAAGTAGAACTCAACGCAAAGCAACCCAGTCCCGGTGCCGCACACGCCTGCACTCCGATGCCTGGCCCGCGCGTCAGCACCCCTGCAGCGCTGGCCTGCGCGGCACCCAAGCGATACAGCGGCGAGCCCACGCACCGCCGACCGTCACCGAAGGGTGTGTTCGCTGCATTCGGCCCCAAGAACATCAGCACGGCAGCATTGGGCGGAAGGCCGCTCGCGGTAAGCGTGAGATCGTCCTCCACCAAACTCGTGGAGCCACCGGGATCCAGACCTGCGCCCACACCCGTCGAGTTGCGACACCCGGTGGTCGGCTCATCATTGCCACACGGACCCATACCCGTGGTGCAGAAGCAGCTCTTCACATACTCGTCTTCGCACTCATCCGGAATGGAGTTCTGGTTGTTGTCCGACGAAGCGCCTTGGGCGATGTCGACCGAGTCTTCCACTCCATTCTGGTTGCAGTCCCAGTACGGTTCCTTCTCGACAGCGAGAGCATCGACATCATCCGCTTGGACCGCACCGCTGCGCTGTGTGCGCATACCCATGGCCTCTGCCGGAATGTAGATCGCTGGACGGCCGAGACCGCCAACCGGAGTCGTGAGGATGTCACCCGGCTCGATCGGCAGATTGAAGAGTGAGTCCAAGCGACCGATGACGCGCGAGCCACGACGCACGGAAAAGAGCAGCATGTCTTTGCTCTGCGTGCCATCCGCTTGCACCCAGTCATTGGGCGCGAGGCTCGGCTCGTACACGCCATCGCCGTCGTCTGCTAGCACCAGTGCATCCAAGTCGTCCGTGCCAAAGCCCTCGAGATCGAGGCCCAATTGCGCGGGAGTGGCGTAGACCGTGACAGCTGTACCCGGTGCGCGACGCAGCACAGCTGCAGGCGAAGTGCTGAGTGTGCTGGCGGTGTTGCTGCCGTTGATGCCTGTGAACGGATCGAGCAAAGCACCGTCGACGGAGTAGTACTGCACTCCACTGGGGTTGGGCAGACTCAAGCTCAATGCATCGAGGTTGTCACCCGAGTCCGCCGGTGTGCCGGGTTGAATCGGTTCGATCAGACCCAAACCGCGCGCACGCAAGCCAGCAGATGTGGGCAAGCCGTTGCCGTCGAGCACCAAGAGTGTGCTCAATGGGAACGGACCCGGTTGCAGAGGACCTACCAACAACGGGCGTGTGGTGTAGACATCGCTGGCGGCTTCGAGGGCGCTGGCCTCGAGCGGCAGACGGTTCTGCAGAGGCGAGCCTGTATCCACACCGCGGGCATACTCGTCGACAGACCAGTAGATGCGTGGACGAAGGCCCGGCACGCCTGTGGGACGGAACAACGAGTCGGTGCCATGCGAGTGCGCATCCACCTCAACACCACACGGCGTGCCTGCAACATGCCCCGCGCAGGTGGTGTAGTTGGGCAAGCCCAAGGCAGCACCGTTCGTCACCACCGTCATGCGCGGCAAGGGCCCGAAGCCCACGAAGGTAGGCGCCAGCAAGTCGCCTTCTGTGAGTGGTGCGGCACCCGTGCCATCAGGCAAACCAGTCGAGGAGCTCTGCCACTCGATGGAGCCTACGAAACGGCCGGGTGCTTGCGCTCCAACGGAAGCCGCAAGGACCGCACAAGCGAGACTAGCGTACGCGTGGCGCGAGAGAGGGTGCTGCATAACGGGGCCCGATGTGGTCTCGATGATCGCACGAAGGCGCGATTCCGGCGAGATGGGGTCTGTCAAAGGTTCAGGACTCGGCCGGAAGGACCGTGGAAGGGAATCGCGGAATTATCGCTCTGCCCGCGGCTCAAAGCGCAAAGGAGCCGCCAAACCCTGCTCTAGCTCAACTTCCCAGCCCTCCAGCTTGCGGGGCAGGCGCCTCAAAGCCGCTGGTAAAGGATCCTTGTCATAGATGCGCACCAAGCCGTCGCTGCCTCCCACCAACACGCGCGTTCCATCGGCCGAAAGAGCGCAGGCAGTCGCGGCAGCACCGCTTAGGTTGCGCTCCATCCACGGTGTGCCGTCGCGTGCATCACTGATGGTCAAGCTGCCATCGTTCGCGATCGCGACCACCGTGGTACCGCTGGCATCCAGATCCGCATCGACAATGGAGGCTGTGGGGCGTGCATGCGGCCATGTGGAGCCACCGGTGGTCAGATCCTGCAAGCGCAGGGCGCGACCACCAAAACGTCCCACCAGCAGCAGCGGTGAGCCGCGCTCGGCCACGCGCAAGGTGGCCACTTCAAAGACGGCGATGGCTTCGCGCCACTCTGCACCCATGCTGTTGGGGAAGCGCACCTTGCCATCGGCGCAGTACAGCGCCCAACCACCTTGCGGCACGGCCACGGCTGTGTGCGCGCCCTGTGCACCACTGCGCGAAGTCCATTCCAGTGCTCCGATCTTCCGGCCTGTGGCGACCTCCACCACTTCGGCGCGGTTGTCGCGACCTAGGCACAAGATGTGCAAACCTGTGGCATCCAAGTACGCACGCTGCACTGGCATGGTGTCAAGTGTTTGAGACGGTGCACCGTTCCTCCACACTTGTACCCGCTGTGCATTAACAGCCACCACCGCCTGTCCTTGAGCCGAGAGATCAAGGTGCTGCACAGCAGCGAGCGACTCGGTGCGACTCCATGCCAAAGCACCCGTCGCCAGTGAGACCACGGTCACCTTGCCATCAGCCGTCAGCGTCGCAAGAGCGGTGCGCGCCACATCACGGGCTGCAGCGCGCAACACGCTGCCTCCACCGTGCACTGCCACGAGATTCGCTGGCGACATGGCAGGCGTACCAACGGCATACACCCGTGCTTCGCCGGTGGCATCGACACTGTGAATCGTCTGTGCCGCACCCACACCGGCGAAACCAGCCAGGCGCACAGCGCCACGATGCCCCGATAGGAACACCGCATCAGGCCGTGACCCGGCGTAATGCACTTGCACCAAGGCGCCTGCACCACGCTCGACGATGCGTTGTCCATCTGGCGTGGCCAGCAACTCCAAGGCACGCGTAGGCGACCAACTACGCAAGAGCTCTCTGCCCGTAGTCACATCGGACAAGCACAAGCTCGTGTCCGCGCCAGCAGTCCAGACTCGATCTCCATCCACCGTCACGCAGAGTGCTTGCACGGCACGGCCTTGATGACCAGCCAAGGGCACAAGCGTCATGCTCTGCACATCAATGACCCATGCACGGCCTTCTTCACCGCGTTTGCAGGCAGCGACCAGACGTTCGCCGTTGGCGGCAAAAGCCAAAGCATGCGCGGGTGGATCGAGGCGCGTCGTGCCAATCAAATCCCAGACTTCGCCCTCGCTCGTGACACGCTGTTCCAGCACGCGCAGCGTTCCATCCGCAGACGCTAGGCCCAAGCGCTTCCCGTCGAGCGACAAGCATGCGGTGCTGCAGGGATCACCCGGAGGACCAAGCACCTTGCCCATCAGCACCTGTGCATGATCATCCACCACCAAGGTGTGGGAGCCGTACGATTGAATCAGGCGCGCGCGGCCGCGCAGCGCGGCCAACGACGATCGCGTCTCACCTTCCAGCGCATACCACGCACCAGCGGCCACGATCCAACGCGTGGTGTCGTGCGCCACACGCTCAACCTCGGCGCCCATCTCGTAACGACGCTGCTCGGACAAGTCCTGCGTGGAGACAAACACCACACTAGTGCCTTGTCCAACGGCCAATTCCGGTGCTTCACGATGGAAGGCCACGGAACGCGGTGCAGGGTCATAGCGGCGCTCGGCCAGTTCATGCCCATCTGTCAAGCGTACAAGACGCAAGGTGCCATCATCGAACACCATGGCGCACAAGGTGCCTTGAGGATGAACGGCCAGTGCGGTGCAGGTGCGCGCAGGCGGTGCTTGTACAAAGCGGCGCTCCAAACAGCTAGATTCAAGCGCACGCGAGAGTGCCCCTCGTGACAACCAATTGGGTGCGCGTTCGACCGCTTCCACACCCAACAAATGAGCACGTGCACTGTCCTCAGTGACCAACATAGTGGTGCGTTGAGTCAGATGACGGCCTAGTGAATTGGAGAGCGCGTCACGTTCCCGCGCCAGCAGCTGCAGCGCAACGAGCAAGCCGATCGACAGCGCGACGAACCCACCGACCGTGGCTGCTGCTGTGCGCGGATTACGGCGCATCCAACGCACAAAGCGCAGCCATGGCCCTGCAGGGCGGGCGTGGATGGGTTCGAACTCGCGCACACGCCGCAAGTCCTCGGCGAAATCGAGTGCGCTCGCGTAACGACGCGCAGGGTCCTTTTCCAAGGCGGTGGCCAACACGATGTCCAGATCACGCGACACCGCGGCGTTCTTCGCACTGGCCAGAGGCGCAGGCTCGCTGCGAATGGCTTCGAAGGTCGCAGCCAACGCCGGACGCGCCCACAGGCGCTGCAAGGTCAAGGCTTCATGCAAGCTGCACGCCAAGGCCCACACATCCGTACGCGGACCGACCAAGTCGCGCCGTGCTTCAACTTGTTCAGGTGCCATGTAGTCGGGTGTGCCGTGCACATCCCCTTCCATGGTGAGTTGGCGATCGCTGGTGCGGTCCTCAGCCACGCCAAAGTCGAGCACAACCGGGCGGCCGGAAGCCTCCACCATGATGTTGCCGGGCTTGACATCACGGTGCACCACGCCGGCCACATGCGCGGCATGCAAGGCACGTGCAGTGCGCTCGAACAGCGCACACACGGCGCGCACTTGCGTCGCGTTACGCGGCACGAGGTCGAGACCGCCAACCTGGGCGGAACCATCGTCACGCGCACGCGCTAGGGCCGCGGCCAGGGTCTCGCCCTGCACCAAGTGCATGGCCAACCACGGCGGCTGCGCGCTCAAGTCAGCGTCAAGAATTCCGCACAACGAAGGATGGTCGAGGCGCGCCACCACTTCGGCTTCACGACGCAAGCGCTCGACCCGACTGGAAGCCAAGGCGTCAAATCCACCTGACAAAATCTTGAGCGCCACCTCGCGCCGCAAGCGCGTGTCGCGCGCCAAGTAGACCGTGCCTTGACCACCCCGCCCAAGCTCACGCAGCAGCTCGTACGGACCTACGAGCGAGGATTGCGGCGGCTCCGGTGCGGCCGCGGGCTGTTGCAAGGCCAACCATTCCGCAGCCACCTCAGCCTGACTGTTCGGAAAGCGGCGTAGCCACTCATCCAGCGGGCGCTCCACTCCGCGTGCCCTATCCGCTTCATATTGATCGACAAAGTCGCTGACATCAGCGAGCTGTGCATCGTCCAAAGGGCGGTCACGATCCAGTTGGGACACGCCAGCAGCATACGCTGCGCCAGCCCGAACCACATCGGCTACCATGAAGGCCTATGGGAGCGTCCCCGGACAATGATCTGACTCAGCAGCTGGCTCGTGCAGCTCAGGCCGACGCCACGCGCTTTGAAGAGCTGTGTGCGCGCGTGGCGCCGGCCTTGGTGGCCTGGGCAGAGTTGCGGCTCGGTGCCAAGCTGCGCGGCAGCGTCGATCCCATGGATGTAGTGCAAGAGACTTGGTGCCGCGCTTGGCGAGCCTTTGCGAATTTTGATGCCAATCAAGTGTCGTTTCGCGCGTGGGTGTTCCGCATCGCGAAGAATGTGATCCTCGAGTGCTCACGGCGTGCTCGCCGCGACGGACCAAGTGACGCAGGCACTACTGCGCGCCTAGAGGCTATTCACGCTGCGCCTGACCGAGCGACAGCCTTGTCGCGGCGCGTGGCTCGTGATGAGAGTGCGGCGGCTTTGCTGGCATGGGCGCGCGAGCTGGGCCCTGAAGAGCACGCGTTGTTCGTGCATATCGGGCTCGAGGGCTTGAGCTACTCCGAGGCCGGGGAGCGGCTGGGTCTACAGAAAGACACCGTTGCGAAGCGCTGGCAGGGCTTGCGAGAGCGCGCCGCACGTCTTGCCAAAGCGGACGAGTACCTGGCCGAAGTGTAAGGCGATCTTGACAGGTCCCTCAGCTGCGCAGCCTGCGCAACACCCGCTGCCAGAGGGACGGCGCACCCGGGCTGTGCAGTTGCAAGGCTTCAAAGGCGCTGCGCACTTGCGCGAGCTCTGCAGCAGACAACTGGAGTGCCGCAGCACCCGCATTCTCTTCTGCTTGAGCGGCTGTGCGCGCGCCGGCAATTGCCGCGGTCACACCGGGTTGGGCAATGACCCACGCGAGCGCCACTTGAGCACAGGTCGCGCGATGCCTCTGGGCCACAGGCCGCAGGACGGTCTCCACCACCCGATTCACCTTGGCACGATTCGTAGCTTCGAAGCTGGCGCGTTTGTGGCGGCCGTCGCTGCTGTCAAATGTACGTGATGCCGGGACTTTGCCTGTCAAGAGTCCTTGCTCGAGAGGCGAGTACACCAACACACCCACCGACTCCTCGTGACACCATGGCAATACATCGCGTTCTACATCACGCGCAAGCAAACTGTACTTGGGCTGCGTGGAGGCCAACGGCACACTGCCATCCGCAGCGCTCGCCAAGTTCTGCTTCGCGCGCCTGAGCAAGTCCACGCCATGGTTGGACAGGCCAATCTCACGCACCAAGCCTGCGCGACGCAGCTCGAGCAATGCGCCCAGCGTATCCTCGATCGGAGTGGCGGCATCGGGCCAGTGCACTTGCATCAAGTCGATGCACTCGATGCGCAGGCGGCGCAAGCTCTGCTCGACTTCATGGCGCACAGACTCTGGCCGGGCGGTGCGATAGACCCTGCGCGGCACGCCATCTTGATCCTTGGTCTCAAACCACAACTGACCTTGCGTGTCATCCCAACGCAAACCCAGCTTGGTCAGCACCAAGACCCGGTCGCGGCGGCCCTGGAGCGCCTTGGCGACAAGTTCTTCTGACAAGCCAAAGCCATACACCGGCGCGGTGTCGATGGCATTGACGCCAGCAGCAAGTGCAGCGTGAATGGCACGAATCGCTGCGTGCTCTTCATCCTCTCTGTTGGTAGTCGAGCCCCACGCCCAACCGCCGATCGCCCATGCACCAAACACGATGGGCGTGACATGAAGGGCACTCTCACCCAGTTGCCGCGTCTGCATCACCGCTGTCCTTTCGGAACACGAAGCGTTGGTAGAGAAACGAGACCAACAAGAGGGACACAGCCAAGCCCAGCATGCTTGTGGCGCGCCACAGCCCTTCGAGCCGGCCTAGATCCACGAGGAAGACCTTGCCGATCGTGAGCAGCAAGAGTGCCAAGCTGCCCCAGCGCGCGGCCACCAACTTGGTCTGTACGCCCAGGATCAGCAACGCGAGCGAGTAACTAGCCCACGCAAGCGACAGCACGAAGTCGCGTTGAGGAAGTCGACCCAAGCCGCTCAGCTGCACCGTCTCCACCGCGTAGCCGTCGATGATGGCCACATTCAACCACGCAAAGCCCACCAACAAGGCCATGCTGCCTGTGGCCAAGCTGGGAAAGCGCTCCTTAGCACGCACAGCAAGGGCTGCTGCGCCACCCATGCATAGCGCTGGCAGGAGCAGATTCCACGCATGGTCGTTCCAGAACCAGCGTGCTTCGGCGAGGTCCGCCGTGGGCAAACGCAGCACTAGGACCAAGCCAGCTAGGGCTGCTGCCACGCCGGCACCGTGTGCGAACGGTGTGTGGTGCGTCGATCGCCAGGCGCACATCAAGCCCAACGCAAGGAAAGCCAGAGCAGGCCCGACCAACCACTCGGGACGCACCTCAGCTAGAGACACTGCACCCAACACGATGGCGGCTGCAAGCCACGCATGACGAGCCGTGAGCTCACAACGCACACCTGCCCATGCGCGTAGTCCAACCGCCATCAACGTCCAACCGAGCACGGACCACACATCGCTGCTGAGCTGGTACTGCTCACGCATCAAGGTCACCACCATGGGCGTCAACGCCACCCACAAGATGGCTGCGATGCGCTGCTGCCAGGCACGTGTGCGAGCATCACCTTGAGCGGTCGTACTCAGCCCGATCGACACGAGCGAGAAGCACACTGCGCCTAGCGGCAGGATCCAGTGCCGAGCGGACGCATCGCCTTGGTGCGCCAGCGAGGAGGCACTCAAGCTCATGACCGCAGCCAGTGAGGTCAGTGCTTGTGCCACCAAGGATTGCGCGCGCACAGCGGCCACCAGCGGCGGCAGCAGAGCAATTACCAGCGCCAAGGCCCACAAGGACGGATTGGCCTCGCGGGCTGGCGCGCTGAATCCGATGGCTGCAGCCACGCCAAACGCCAGCAAAGCGGGCGCAACACTGGCTGCTGCGCGCTGTTCGCGCGGCACTAGCCATAGAGCTACTGCGCTGACTGTGCTTGTCAAGAGAATCAGACACAGAGCCCCTACCCATGCATCTGGCCATGCTGCGCTGGACTGTGGACTCGGGTGCTCGACAGACCACAACCACACCACCACGCCGGCCACCAGGGCACCTGCCCACGTCCATTCGGGCCGGCCACCATGAGCCAGCCGTCGCACCAGTAGCGCGCACACCACGACCAGCACAAGAACCAGCACATGCAACGGCACGGCTACACCCAAGGTCACGAGTGGCATCCACAACAACAACGCGGGCAAGGCAAACACCGCGAGTGCGAGGCGCGTAGTCTCCACACGGCCAACGGCGCGGATACGCCCTGACAGTTCGAGACCGACAGCGAAAACCAGCGCCAAGGCCACGAGCGAGCCGGCAAGTTGCCATGCTTGCGCACTCTCCAGCACGAAGTCGCGACGCGCGCACCATGCCACCATCATCGAGATGGAGCCAGCAGCAGCACCTACGGCAAGTTGGTGGTGCGTGCTGCGCACGGCCATCAGCAAGGCTGCGCTGCTCAAGCAGACGGCCAACACAGCCAAAGGCCACAAATCCGGGCCGAAACTGGCTTCATGTGCAAAGTACGCTGCAAAGGCGAAGGGCAAGAGCAGCGCCGCCGCCATACCGAAGGTGAAGCCGCGTTGAGCAGCATCTGCGCGCAACAAGGTCCAACCTGCAAACAGCAGGGCAAACAGCCCCAACACCACCAAGGCTACCGTGCCATCGGTGGCTTCGGCGCGCAGGAAGAGCCACGCGGCCTGCAGCACGGCAGTCCCTAGAACTGCAACCGTGGCGACCGACGGCCAACGGCGCTTGGACGCGACAAACAAGTAAGCCAAGTCCAGCAGCAGCACATACCCGAACAGCTGGATCGGATGATTGCCGCCGCGCGACAGAACCAGCGGAGTAGCGAAGCCTCCTACGAGCCCCAAGATGGCGATGACCTGCGAATCGCGTCTCACAGCGGTCCAACCGCTGATCGCTGTCACTGCACACATGCCGGCAAAGGCATACGGCATGTCAAGCAAACCATACAAGGCGTGCGCAGCCCAAGCGGCGGCGAACAGCGCGACGGTGCCACCCGCGTACAGCGCGTTACCCAGCAGCACATACTTCCTGCGCACCAGCGGGATGGAGCCAAGCCAAGCACCCAACCCCAACAGCACGCCGATGGTGATCCGCGCCTCAGGCCCCAATAGGCCGCGTTGAATCGAGTACTGAACGAACAAGAAGCCCGCAATCGCAAGCGCGATGCCGCCCAGCACAGCCGCTCCGCGCACACCGAGCCAGCGCTCGACACCGCCACGCTCGGTCGTGTGCTCGGTGGTGTGCGCCGCTGCCTCCAAACCCGCGTACAACGGCTCAACTGTGGGCACAGGCGCTGCGATAACAACCGCAGGCGGCGCGATAGGCGCCGGTGCGGGAGGAGGCGGACACACCGGCGCTTGCGGGCGCGCAGCGTTCAGTTCGCGCTCCACATCCTTCAACCGGCGTTGGAGCCGGCTCATGCGCACCAACAACACCACGCTCAGCACGGTCCCTGACAAGGTCAACGCGACCCACGCCAAGACGACCGCAACCCAGAAGGCCTCACTAAGCGGCATCATGCCCCTATGCTACTGATCGCCGACCTCCGACACGCTTAGCGTTGATTCCAATCGTAGGTATCACCGGCCCGCAGCACATCCAGACGCAGACCGCGCGCGGAATGCTGGGCACCCGCTTCGCAGGGTTGCAACTGCGCTTTGCGCGCGTCAATCACCAGCACTTGGCCTTCACCCACAACCTGCACACGCGATCCGCGCACAATGGCTGCTGTGCGCTCTTCCACGCCCATGCCCACCAACTGCGGGCGATCGAGCACCGCGGCCAAAAGCCGCGTGAAACGCTGCCGCTTGATGAAGTGTTGGTCGACGATGGCATCACCCAACAAGTCGAGCCCTTCGCCCAACTGCGTGCCCCCGACCTTGATGCTCTGCAAGTCCGCCAACTCGCCACCTAGGATCATGGCGCGCGATTGGATCGCGGCACCTGCGCTCGTTCCACCCACCACGCAACCTTCGCGATGACGACGCGCGATCTCAGTATCGAGACCAAGTACCTTCAACTTGTCGAACAGTACTTTTTGATCGCCACCACCCATCCAGATGATCTGGGCTTCGGCGAGCTGTTGCTTCGCAAGAGTCGCGTCCTCTGCAATCGCCACAGCATGCGTGGCGCCCTTCTCCTTCCAGAACACTTCAAGCTCTTTGCCCTGATTGGGATCCTCGGAAGCCCACGGCACCAGCACCATGCGCGCGTCCTTGCCGCCCGCAAGGCGGAACAACTCGTCGGAAATCGCCGCCGTAGTTCCTCCGCCGCCTGCGACCACGAGCGCGCCGGGCTCAGCCTTCGGCACTAGCATGGCACACGCAACGGTGATCAGACCCAAGGCCACAGCGAGGAGCAGGGTACGGCGCATGACCTACACGGTACACTCTGTGCGCGTGCAGGACCCTTCGGCCGTCGCAGTCGGGTTGCTGGGCGCAGACCTACGAAGGAATCCCCGATGAACCGCCTGTTGCGCGCGTCTTCGCTCCTCGCAGGCTTGGTGTTGACGCTGTGTGCCACCGTCTTCGTTGCTCCGACCTCGGATGCACGACAGGGCGATGCCTTCCAGCAGAAACACGAAGCGCTGACGAAGGAGTACGAAGAGGCCAAAACGAAGTGGCGTGCTGAGTACCAAGCGGCCGACAAGGCTAAGCGCAAGGAACTCAACACCAAGAAGCCTGCACCCGAGTACTTGGCGAAGTTCCAAGCTCTGGCCGATGAAGCCAAGGGCACGGAGACGGCTCCCAAGGCCTTGATCTCGGTCATGAACGTCGCGATGGAAGCGCGCCGCATGCCCGAAGCCGTGGCCGCCTATGACACGGTCCTGGCGAACTACTTGACCTCGCCAGCGATCGACATGTTGCCCTTTGTGGCGCAACAGATCGTCGCGCCCGAGCAGTACGAAGCCCTGTTGACGAAGCTGCAAGAGAGCTCGCCGCACAAGAACGTCAAGGGCGCGGCGGCCTTCATGCAGTGGCAGATGGCGCAGCAGAAGATCTCCATGGCCGGCGGCGATCCCAATGCGGATGCAGCCATTCTGGAGATGGCCAAGAAGCTGGCGAAGGACTACGCGGATGTGAAGGCGCCCTTCGGCGACCAGACCTTTGGCCAGATGGCCGAAGCCTTCGTGTTCGTGGCCGAGAACCTGACCATCGGCAAGGTCGCACCGGATCAAGAAGCCATCGACGAGAACGGCGTTAAGTTCAAAGTCAGCGACTACCGCGGAAAGGTGGTGGTGCTCGACTTCTGGGGCTATTGGTGAGGCCCTTGCCGTGCGATGCTCCCGCACGAAAAGACGCTCGTGAAGCGTCTGAAAGACGAGCCCTTCGCCCTGATCGGCATCAACAGCGACGGTGATGCCGAGAAGGTTAAGAAGATCCTCAAGGAGCAGGAGATCCCGTGGCGTCAGGCCATCGACGAGACCACCAGCGGCCCCTGGGCCTCCAAGTGGGGCGTGCAGGGCTGGCCGACGATCTATGTCCTCGACCATAAGGGCGTCATCCGCTTCAAGGATGTGCGCGACGAGGACATGGACAAGGCGGTCAATCAGCTGCTGGAAGAGCTGAAGGCCGAGCAGCAGAAGGCCAAGGGCACCGGCAAGTAGCCGCAGGGGCCGCTTAGGCACGATTGGCACGCTTTGGGGCAGGAGGATGTGAATCCTCCGAAACGCCCTGAAGCGTGCTGTCGTAGACGGGGGTGGTATGACCAGCCACGCCCCCCGCGCCACGATCCGCCCGAAAGGGTGGTCTATCCCCTCGCCGCGCGGGGCGGCGGGCCCTACCATGGGGGCCCTCGACCGTCGTACGCAGGTGCGCCAGCGGGCAAATCCGCTCGAACCGTGCAACACGACGGCCTCAGTCCCCGTGACCTCCGTAACCCCCGAACCGATCCTGCACCGCGTTGCCGCGGGTGACCCTGCCGCAGTGCAAGAGGTCATCGATCGCTATGGCGGTTTGGTGTGGTCGCTGGCGCGGCGCTTCTGCCCCAACAAGGAAGAGGCGGAGGACGCGGCCCAAGAGGTCTTCATCGAGATCTGGAACAAGGCCAAGCGCTACGACGCATCCTTATCATCCGAGATCACTTTCATTGCGATGATCGCCCGCCGGCGGTTGATCGATCGTGGTCGTCGGCGCCAGCGGGCGCTGAAGGCCGATGGTTTGGAAGACGATGCCATTCTGCCGAGTGATGACCGCGACCAAGAGATGGTCGATGTAGGCGACGAAGCGGCGCGTGCGGCCAAGGCGCTAGCGCAGCTGCGCCCCGATGAACAGCGCGTGCTGCGCTTGGCGATCTACGACGGGATGTCGCACGACCAGATTGCGAAGGCCACGACCATGCCTTTGGGCACGGTCAAAACGCACTTGCGGCGCGGACTGCAACGCGTGCGCGAGATGCTCGGTGTCGAGCAAGAAGCGGGAGACGAGGCGTGAAGAACCGCTTGCGTCACATCCCGGCCAACGAGACCGAGCAGCAGCTGTTCGAGTTGATGTACGAACGCGCGATGACGGGTCTCGATGACGAGCGTCAAGCCGAGTACGAACGCCGCGCAGCGCAGCATCCGGATCTGGATGTGGATTGCTACGAGCGCGCCGCAGCGGCGATCTGGCTGCATCACTCCGATGGCCAGTGCCAGACGATGCCGCAAGCACTGAAGAGCCGCATCGCAGCGAGCGCGCCTACGCGTCCAGAACGCTTGACAGCGCGGCCTTTCGCTTCGGCATGGACCTGGAGCGGATGGGCAGCGGCCGCAGGCTTGGCAGCGTGGTTGCTGCTGAGTGCGCCGCAGCCGTCCAAAACGCTGGACGCAAGCGCCCAGCGTGCCGCTTTCTTGGAGGCCGAGCCTACCGCTCGCCGTGCAGCATGGACTGCCACCGAAGATCCCGATGGCCGCGCCGTCGCCGGTGATGTGGTTTGGAGTCCGGCCTCTCAGCAAGGCTACATGCGCTTCACCGGGCTGCCGCAAAACGACCCCAAGGCCAAGCAGTACCAGTTGTGGATCTTTGATGCACAACGCCCGGATGCCACGCCAGTGGATGGCGGTGTCTTTGACATCACCACCAACGCCGAGATGGTGGTGCCCATTCAAGCCAGGTTAGCCGTGGGTCAAGCAACCATGTTTGCCGTGACCGTGGAGGCACCTGGCGGCGTGGTGGTGAGCAAGCGCGAGCACATCGTGGCGCTTGCAAGTTTGTGAGCTGAAGAGCGCGAGGCTATCCTCTGCGCCTCTATGCTCCGCATCCTGCACGTAGGCTTGGGCCCTTTGGGCGTCAAAATCGTCACTGACCTCCACACGCGGGGCGTTGGCAAAGTAGTGGCCGCCGTTGATACGGCACCGGAACTGGTGGGCAAGAAGCTCTCCGAAGTGGTGTCCGGTGCACCTGACAAGCCGCGCGTGCAGAAGGACCTCAACGGCATCGACTTCAAAAAGATTGACGCCGTGGTCGTGGCGACCTCGTCCGACCTTGCGAAGTGCGCGCCGACCTTCGAGGCGCTGCTCAAGCATGGTGCGAGCATTGTCAGCTCGTGCGAGGAGCTTTCGTGGCCTCATCTGCGCCATGCCGCTTTGTCCAAAAAACTGGACAAGCTCGCCAAGGCCAATGGCGGCCGGCTGCTGGGCACGGGCGTGAACCCCGGCTTCTTGATGGACGCCTTCCCGGTGGCGGCCACGGCCATCTGCCGCAGCGTGCAGAGCGTGGAAGTGCATCGCTTCCAAGATGCCTCGTCGCGCCGCGTGCCCTTCCAAAAGAAGATCGGCGTGGGTTTGGATGACGCAGGTTTCGAGGCTGGTATCAAGGCTGGTTGGCTGCGCCATGTGGGCTTGGGCGAGTCGCTGCACTTCATCGCTGCACGCATGGGATGGACACTCGAGCGTTGGGAAGAAGATCGCCCGCGCGCAGTCAAGGCCACCAAGGCCATGAGCTCGGGCTTGGGCCCGGTGAAGAAGGGCCTTGCCTGTGGCGTCTACCAGGAAGCCCGTGGCTACTGTGCCGGCAAGGAAGTCGTCACGCTCAAGTTTGAGGCCGCCTTGGGCCTCAAGAACCCGCATGACCGCGTGGTCGTCGTGGGCGAGCCGTCGATCGACCTCACCTGGAAGGGCGGCGTGCAGGGCGACATCGCGACCTCGGCCATCGTGGTGAACTCGATCGCTTCGCTGCTGCAGGCGTCTCCCGGTCTGCACACGATGGCGAGCATCCCGCTCGTTTCGTGCACGCCGGGCTCTGTCAAGAAAACCTGACAGACACGGCCATGCCCACAGGACGCCTGCCTATTGAAGCCGCCGCGCCGGCGCGTGCGACTCTGCAGGGCAGGGAGCTCGTGTTGTGGGCTGGCTGCGACTACTTGGGCTTGGCCCGCGATCCGCTGGTTCAAGCTGCGGCGCAGGCAGGCTTGGTGCAGTACGGACTGTCGACCTCCGGCTCGCGCGAAACCACCGGCAACACGTGCGCCCATGACGAGCTGGAGCCCTTGCTCGCGGCACACTTGGGGTTGGAGGCCGCGCACTTGGTGCCCGACGGCTACCTCTCCAATCTCTGTCTCTTCCAAGGCCTCGGCACGCGCGTGCGGCGAGCATTGGTGGACAAGGAATGTCATGTCAGCGTGCGCGATGCGCTGGCCGCGTGCGGGATCGAAACGCGCGACTACAACCTGTGTTCGGCGAGTGCAGCGCGCGCCGCAGCAGCCGGCTGGGACACCGACTACAGCATCGTGACGGATGGTTGTTATCCGGTGA
>Ga0255096_1000467_pt1 | contig 19388 bp, 16 predicted proteins | sample Colum_Atlam_RepA_2_FD_188563 | JGI IMG/M metagenome (GOLD analysis project Ga0255096, IMG submission 188563) | Freshwater microbial communities from Columbia River, Oregon, United States - Colum_Atlam_RepA_8d | ecosystem: Environmental > Aquatic > Freshwater > River | place: USA: Oregon... | reverse complement strand
TAATAAAATGCGTCGATCAGGCCCCTCCTTCAAATCTCATTTTGGAGTGTCTTGTGTGGCTAAACACGGGGCTGAGACCGGGCTTTGAGCCTGAAACGGTCTTTTTGGGGATCATTTTGCGACTGACATAGGGGTTTTCGGGTGTTGTGCATCTGAAAACGGGACTTTGGGCCGGATTTTGACGGTCTGGAGGTGCCTTGATGAAACATGGCTTGGACGGTGGTTTGGATGCTGGGGTGCCTGTTGGGTGCCGGTGCGGTGGTTTGGAGTTCCGGCTTTATGCGGATGGTGTTGGCCGGTGCGTGGGGTGCGGCGGGGGTTTGCCTGTTGGGTTTGTGCTGGCTGTTGTTGTTCGTGTTGGGCTGGGGGAAGGGAAGCGACTTGATGCTGATTTCTCGGCTTACTGCGGGGAAGTAGCGAAACGTGGAATTTCTCAAAATGCGATTGGCGGGGTGGCGTAATGGCGCTGCTTCAAACGACGCGGGGGAACTTCATCTATCAACCTGATGGGGAAGTGCTGACCGAATATTTTTGGGACCGGTCGGAACTGTCGATCATTCAGGGGCCAATTCAATCTGGCACGTCCACGGCATCTTGCTTGAAGCTGTGGGCTATCGCTGTGGAGCAGGAGCCGGATTTTGACGGGGTGCGCCGGACGCGGTTTATCGTGACGCGGGACACATACAAGGAATTGCGGGAAACCACGATCAAGACTTGGCTGGAATGGTTCCCCGAAAGCGAGTGGGGGCCGATGATCCGCGCAGAGCCTTCCTTCCACCACCTCAAGCGCAAGCACCCGTCCGGCGATGGGACGCGCGTTGACTGCGAAGTGATCTTTCTCGCCGTGCCTGATGCCGACGTGGCAGAACAAATTCTCGCATCCTACGAAATCACCGGCTTCTTCCGAAACGAAGGCCAGTTTTGCGACAAGACCGTCATTGACGAACTGCTATCACGGTGCGCCCGCTACCCTTCCATGAAGAACGGGCCGGGAGCGACGTGGCACGGCGGCTTCATCGACCTTAACGCGCCGGTCGAAGGCCACTGGATACCCTACATGCGCAAGGACATTCCCTTGCCGCCCGATATGGCCGAAGAAGAACGGGCCGAATTTGAAAAGCCCGAAGGCTGGACATTCCACACACAGCCGCCCGGTCTGATCGAAGTGCGCCGCGATGGGAAACTGGTCTATCAGCCAAACCCTGCCGCCGAAAACCAAAAGCACACCAAGAAATCCTACCTGCAAATCGTCCAAGGCAAGGCGAAGTCGTGGATTGACCGGCGCGTCATGAACAAGGTCGGCCTTTATGTCGAAGGGAAGGCTGTCTATCCGACGTTTAGCGAACAAGACCACGTTTCGAAAGCCAACCTTAAGGCCGTCGAAGGCTATGAAATCATCGTGGGCCTAGACTTTGGCCGCGATCCAGCCGCCGCATTCATGCAAGACATTAACGGCCAATGGCGCATCCTTGACGAACTGATTGGCGACAACGAAAGCGCCGCCCTGTTTGCCCCCAAGGTCAAACGCCGCATTGCTGAGAAATTCCCCGGCTTCGCGGTTTCCTTCTCTGGCGACCCTCGCGGGGCAGACGGCAACCAAAACAGCGAAATAACCGCCTATGACGTGTTCCAAGCCCACGGAATGCGGGTGTTCCCCGCCACCTCCGACAACAACCCCCAAATGCGCCGGTCAGCGGTGGAAACCGTGCTTCTGCGCCGCAATGGCCTGCTGGTAGATCCGCGCTGCCTTGTCACCAAGACCGGCTTTGCTGGCGGCCACCATTACCCGAAGCTGAAAGTGCGCGGTATCGCGGGCCTCTATTCCGACAAGCCCTTCAAGGGCCGCTACTCCCACATCATCGACGCCGTGGAAAACGGGCTTCTAGGCGGTGGCGAGGGTGAAGCCGTCATAATTTCGCAGTCGCGTGAAAAGAAGAAACCCTCAAAAACGGTGCGCCATACTGTGAAAATGCGGAGGTCAGCATGATCTTGGAATGGTTTATCGGCTTCCATAAACCCACGTTTCGCAACGCAAACGGTCGGATCGACCCGCGCGGCTGGCTCGGACACTGCGAAATCTGGGGCTATACCGAAGATCAAACATGGCTGTTCATTGATCCTCAAGGGGCCGGAACGCGCGTCCGCGTCATACACCGCTACGACGACGTAAAAGACCAACTGGACGCCCGCTCGATGCTCTGCGCGTCCATCCTAAAGATCGAGGGCGGCGACCCTGATTTCAGCTTTCCCCTTCATGCAAACCTCACTTGCGCCGCCGTTTGCGGCCACCTGATCGGCATACGTGCATTGGTTCCAGCGACCCTTAGCCGGAAGTTGCGGCTCAAAGGTGCAGAGGTGATCCATGAAGCCGAAGGAAGACCCAAAGGATAAAGCGGCCCGGTTGCGGGAACGCCGGATAACGGACGTTGAACGCCAAAAGGCCACAGAACAAGCGGCGGGCGGGCTGACTTCTGACCTGCGCGCCGTCTATGGCCTGCGCGGCCTGTCCCTGTTTGGCGCTGGTCCGAAAACCAACACGAAGTCTGGCCGGTCAAAGAAATGACCCCAACCAAAGGCTTCCAAACGCGGTTTTCCGCTGCAAAGGCGTTTCGCAACGAAGTTGAGCCGTTCATCAAGGATGCGCTGCGGTTTTGCTGCCCCGGTCGGGAACATGACTTCCGTTCGTCTGGGAAATCCGTCCCAACAGAACACGATACCGACGTGTTCATTTCGATTGGCGAAGACCTCGCAACCGATCTAGCCGGTGATCTGATCACTTACTACACCCCGTCCGAGGTGAAGTGGGCCGAATATCAGGTGATGATCCCAATTCCAGAGGATCAGGCTTCCGCCGTTATGCAACTGGTGGAAGACCGCGAGGACACGCTTGCTGACCTGATCACGGCATCTAATTACTACGACATGGCCCCGCAATGGGCCTTCGAGGCCGCCAGCCACGGCACCCCCGCTATCTGGGTGGACAAAGCGCACCTCGCGCAGCCGATCTTCTTTGAGGCCATTCCGCCGCACCAGATTTACGCCGTGCCCGGCCACCTTGGCTTCCTTGACCGCTTCCGAGAAACCCGCGTCCAGGCAAATACCCTCAAGGCTTTGTTTGACGGTTGGGACGTGAACCTTACCGATCCGCAGCTTGTGATGAAAATGGCGAAGGACGGCCTGTATGTCGTCTGCGTCTGGGGCTTCTGGCTGGACTGGACTGATCCCGGAAACCCGCTCTGGCGCTGCGAAATCACGGTTGACGGCAAGCGTATCACGCCCGACACCCCGCTTACCCTTGGCCCTATGGCCGGGTCTTGCCCGCTCTTGATTGGCCGCTTCAACCCGCAGGTTGGCAAGCCTTGGGGCCGGGGGCCGGGATGGAAGGCCCTTCCCGATCTGCGCGTGCTGGACAAGCTGGATGAGGTTGTGCTGTCCGGTCTTGATCAGTCGATCATGTCCACCCTGATTTATCCCGACGACGGCTTCCTTGATATGTCGGAAGGCGTGGAAGCCGGTCGCGCTTACCCGGCATCGCGCGGCTTTACCCGCGATCAGGTCTATGACCTTTCCAGATCGGTAAACGTCGATCAGGGCTGGTTCACCGAAGAACGGATTGAGGAACGCATTCGCCGCGCCTTCTATCAGGACGGCCCGCGCCAGCGTGGCGACACCCCCCCAACTGCCGCACAATGGATTGATGAGCGCCGCCGCGTGCAACAACGCCTTGGCAAGCCGTCTGCGCCGCTCTGGTCCGAACTTATCTACCCGATGATCCAGCGCGTCGAATACCTCGCGGTGAAATCCGGCCTGATGGAAAGCGCCATCACCCTCGACGGCAAGTCGATCAACGTCATGCCGATCTCGCCGCTGCAAAAAGCCCAGAACCAAGACAAGGTTATGGTTTCGCGGTCCAACCTCGAAATGGCCGTTGGCATTTTGCAGGATCAGGCGGGCAGCGTGATCGACATGGTTCAGACCATGAAAAACATCGTCAAGGTTTCCGGCGATGAATTGACCGTCATTCGCGCCGAACAAGCCGCCCCCACTCAAGGAACACCTAATGCCCCTGCCGCTCCGGCTGCCTGAACCCGGCCCGCTCCTGCAATACATCTCGTGGCTTTCCGGCTTTGACAAGCAACTTGCCTTGGACACGGTTGCAGCGGTCAAGGTGGCTCTTTCCACACGGGAAGGTCTTATCCTATTGGATTTGCTAGAAAAAACTCTCGAAAAATCGCCGCTTCCGATTGCGGACGATGGGCGTGCATTGGCCGCACGCAATGCTCAATGCTTCATCGCCTCGGATTTACGGAGATTTCTGAGCGATGAAACGCAAAAACTTCTGGAGCGACAAAATCAAGTGGCAGGCTCCCGGCGAACCGTCCGGGGGAACTCCTGAACCGGCACCGGTTGCCGAAGCAATTGACGTTTCTTTCATTCCTGAAACCTTCGTCAAAGACGGCAAGCCCGACATTGAAGCCTTCAAGGCCCACTATGCCGATCTGACCAAAGCCCCCGACATTCCCAACGCTTACGACTTCGCGCTACCCGATGATTTCAAGCTGGATGGCCTGCCCGAAGGCATGACCATCGACATTGACGCCAAAGACCCCGCGATGGCCCCGCTGTTCGAAGACCTGACCGGCATCTTGAAGGGCATCAAGGCACCCGCCGCCGTGGCGCAGCAAGTCACCGGACTGCTTGCCAAGTATGAGGCCGCGAAGTTTTCGCAGGCATTGGCAGAACAGCAAACCCAGATGGAAGCCCTTGGCCCGCAGGCCACCGCCCGCATTGAGGCCGTCACGCGGGCAATGCAATCCATCCTTCCCGCCGATCAAGTCACCGCCCTGCAAGGCGTGACCAAGAGCGCAGCCGCCTTGCAAGCTATTGAAAAGCTGTTGGGTCCGCGCGGCATGACGCCGACGCCGCCCCCGCCAGCCCCGCGTAACGACCTCGAAGATTATTACAAAAACCCCACGAAATAACGGAGGCCATGAATGGCAACTCTTACGCAATCCACGCTTTCCATGGTTGACGCCTACAAAAACGTCGATGGGAAAGGCCGCTTCATCGACGTGATCGAAGCGATGAACAACACCTCGCAGTATTGCCTTGACGATTGGGTCTGGATGCCTGCCAACGGCGGCACCAAGCACACCCGGTCGATCCGTACCGGCCTGCCCACTGTTTCGTGGACCTCGCTCTACGAAGGCATCCCGCAATCGAAGTCGTCCAAGCAGACGGTTGACGATACCTGCGGCATGGTTGAAGGGCTTTCGTCGGTCGATCAGCGCCAACTCAAGCTGTATGCGGGCAATGAGGCGGCAATTCGCAACGCCGAAGGCCGCAGCTATGTTGAGGCAATGTCGCAGGAATTGCTGACTGCGATGTTCTACCACAACCCGGCAACCAACCCGAAACTGCCGAAGGGTCTGGGCGCGCGGTATGGCGTCAAGGCAACCTCTGGTGCTGGCGCGCAGATCATCGACGCTGGCGGTGTCGGCTCTGCCAACACGTCAATCTGGATGGTCGAGTGGGGCTACGATGGCCTGAGCGTCATTCACCCAGAAGGCACCGTTGGCGGCATTGAACGCGAAAACATGGGAACCCAGCGCGTTACTGATGCTGGCGGCAACCCCTACTACGTCGAAGAAGAACGTATCGGCGCAAACGTCGGCTTCTCGCTTGGCGATTGGCAGCGTGTGAGCCGCATCGCCAATATCGACGTGGCAAACATGCAGGCAGGTTCGGTGAACCTGTTCAAGTTCTTGCGGTCGGCCTACTACAAGATGAAGTCGCGCCGCACCAACAAGGTGATGGATCAGGCCGCACCGGGCCGCTGCGCGATCTACGCAAACCGCGATGTGCTGGAAGCCCTCGACGGTCTGGCAACCAACTCCGGCAGCACCGACAACTTCACTCGCCTGAATTGGGGCGAAGTCGAAGGCAAAGAGGTGATCACCTACCGGGGGATGCCGATCCGCGAAACGGATGCCCTGCTGAAAACCGAAGCGCGTGTGGTCTAAGGAGGGCCAACAGATGATCTTGAACCAAAACCTTTTGCTTTCTAACGCGCAGGCAATCACGGCCACTGCCATTTCGGCAAACGTGATTGCGTGGCCCGACACCGGCATTGCGCCCAACGAAGCGGCAGCTATCCTTCGCAACATTGGCGGCGGCACGGAATTGCCGATGCTCATTCAGGTGGTTGAAACCTTCGCAACGCTGACCTCGTTGACGATCACCATTGAAACCGCAGACGATGCGGGCCTGACATCTGGTGCGGTTGTGCTGGCATCTTCGGGTGCCATTGCCGCCGCAACGCTCGTTGCCGGTCACCGCCCGACCTTCTCGCGTGTCGTCCCTGATGGCACGATGAAGAAGTATTTCGGCCTGCGCTTTACGGTCGGCGGCTCCAACGCAACGGCAGGCAAGATCACTGCCGCCGTCGGAACTGAGGTGAACACCTAATGGCTGATGAAGCGCAAGTTACGCCGGAAGTAGCCCCGGAAGTTGTTCCCCCGGCTGCTGTTGAACCGGCTGCCGTTCCTGCACCGCTGACGATCAACGTCACCGTGATCGAACGCGGCACGCTTGGCCCTGCTGGTATCGAAGCCGTTGGATCGACGCACGACATTACGCCGGAAAAGTTTTCCGATGTTTGGATGCGGCCAACGACCAAGGCGGATGCAACCAAGTTGGCGAAGTGGAAAGCGTCACAAAGCTAGGCGCAATAGCCTGTCATGGGGCTGCGTCCTTAAGGGGAGCGGGGGAAACCTCGCTCCCTTTTCATTTGTGCATAGGGCAAATTTGGCATCAGGCAGATTTTCGGCCAAATCGCAAAGCTATAGGTAGGCCATGTCCAGCATCTTCTCTGATCGAATTTTCAACGGCACCCTTGGCGCGCTGAATGATGAATTGCGTGTTCCGCTTGGGTCTGCATCGGGTGCGCGGCTCGATGTGCGCGGCACATTCACGGCAACTCTCGTGCTTGAAGCGACCGTAGACGGAACAAACTGGGTTTCAATTCAGATGACAACTGGCGGCGTCATGGCGACCAGTGCTGCTGCGGTTGTTTCAATTACTGCTGCGGCAAGCGTAGTTTCTGCCGATATTTCTGGATTTGTAGCTGTTCGGGTTCGCTGCTCAGCATACACGTCTGGTTCTGCGGTTGTATCTCTTGTCGTGACGGAAGAAAGCCAAGTTGATCAAGTCGGCATCATCGGGACTCCGGCTGTATCTCTGGCCGCTGGCACTGCCCTTGTGGGACAGGTTTTCAATGCCGACAACATGTTTTTCAACGATAGCACCACGCCGCAGGCTGGCAGCGCGACGCTTACCGGCACGGCGCGCGATGTTGGTGTTGCTGCTGCGGCTGCGCATCGCTATGCGGCGTTCAACGTGATGGCCTTTGCTGATCAGGCCGGAACTGTCCGCATCGAGTGTTCCAACGACAACACGACTTGGCGGCGCGCTTCGGCTGACGCTGCTGTGGGTGTCAGTGCGGTGGTCACGCTTTCTGTGCCGGTTATGACACGCTATTACCGCGCGGTGTATGTGAACGGCGCGACGATCCAGACTGCATTCATGCTTAACACCAGCTTCACGGCTGCATGATGTTGCGCACGGCCATTCAAAACGCGGTGAAGTCCGCAGTACAAACGCCAACCGCATATCGCAGGGGTAAGAAATGAACGCACCATCTGGCAAGCGGTATCAGGTCTTGAACGCTGCCGGAACTGATTGGGACGAAACGGCTACGGTTGCGGCATATCAGAAAGGCGAGGCTAAGGCCTAAGTCTAGGCGGCCTAAAATCGCAATGTGCATAGGGCGGCGGCGGCCAAATTGGCAGTCTGCCGCCCATGACAACACAATTCTCCATGCTCGGCATTATGAACGCGGCCCTGATCAGTCAGGGCTTTGAGGAAATCCTTGCCGAAAATGACGGCTCGGATGAGCACCGGCTCTTGTCGCGCAACTGGCCGACAATCGTTGAGGCCGAACTTGAGGACGGCCTTTACTTCTTCACCAAGAAGCAAGCCGCGCTGTTGACGCGGACGGATGGCATTTTTGGGTATGACGATGCCTATCTTGTGCCTGCGGATGCGCTGCATGTGCGCCGCCTATGGGTCGAAGAAGCTGACGGATCGCGCAACTTCATAAGCTGGGTTCAGGACGGCGCACGCGTCTATGTCGATGCCCCTGATGGCGTTGTGGTCGAATATGCGGAAGCGGCGGATGCGTCGTTCTGGTCGGCAAATTTCACGCGCGGCGTGCAACTGAAAATGGAAGCCTGCCTTCTGCGGTTCAAAGAGGAACACGCGACGGCGCAGGCGACGGACACGCAGGCAGAGATTTACTTCCAGCGCGCCCGCACCAATTCTTCAAAGTCCCGCTCTGCGCAAAACCCCTACAAGGAAAGCCGCTTCGCAAAGGCGAGGTTCCGCCGTGGGTAAGCAAACCATCACGCAGCGCAGCTTCATCTTGGGTGAAACGCGGGAAGGCTTCCTTGAAGGCGATGATCTGGAATTGCGCCAGCAATCTTGCCGTGGCGCTTCAAACGTGCGCGCAACTGCTACCCGGTCGCTCAAGGCCCGTCCCGGCTCTTATTGGATGCGGACGCTTGGCGCGGCCTACGACATTACCGAATTGCGGCCTGAAACTGGCGTTGTTTTCGGCCTGATGATCAATGATGGCTCCCTTGAAATCATCGACATAGACGCGCGCGTGGTGTTCAGCGCAACCAGTATGCCTTGGGCCAGTGGGTCGGAAGTCTGGGTAGAGCCGTTCCGTGAAAAGACCATGATCGGCGGAGAATTTGGCATCCTGACGCTGACATACGCCAACGGGGCATGGTCGCTTGGGGATTTCGTCTTTGCAAAAACCTCTGGCGGCCAGCTTGCGCAGCCCTATTGGGCATTCCGAACCGATCTGACAATGAAGCCGTCTGGCCGCACCGGTAATATCACGGTCACAGCCTCAAAGGCGTTTTTCTCGTCGGCCTATGTAGGTCTTCGGTTGCGCTATGGTCAGCGCGAAATGCTCATCACGTCGTATGTCAGCCCAACGGTTGTAATGGCGACGGTGGTTTCTGCGCTTCCGCCAAGTTTTCGCCTCACCCTTGCAAGCGTGTCGGGCTTCCGCGTTGGGGACGCGGTTGTTGCGCAGGACACGGATTTTCAAGGGCTGATCGTTGCGATTGGCACCAACACGCTCGACGTGATCACAACGGCGTTTTACGATGGACCTGATACGTCGGAAAAGCTGTCTGGCCCGTCCTTCACCTCAACCGTCTCGGCCAAGGTGGCTCTACCGCCGCTGGCATCCCCGATCTGGGATGAACAACTCATGTCGCCGGTTCGGGGTTATCCGCGCGCAGGCACTTCCGCAGCCGGTCGGCTTGCCCTGACAGACTTCCCCCTTGTTCCCGATCTGATCTGCCTTTCGTCCAGCCGGTCAATTGACGACTTTGAAGTTGGGGCAGACGACGACGACGCAATTACCCGGCAGGCCGGGGATAACGCGCCGCGCTTCATGCACATCGTAAACGCCGGTGATCTACTCCTGTTCTCGGATCGTGGGCTTTACTACATTTCCATCCGCGACGGGTCGATCTTGACCCCTTCGAATTTCAACGTGGTGCTATTCGACAAGCGTGCTTCAAGCCCTGTTAGGCCTATCGCGGTTGAAGACAACGTGGTGTTTATCGAGGCATCCGGGCAGTCCATCGGTGCGTGCCTCTTGGATGGCAACATTTACCTGAAATGGTCGGTTCGGACGATTTCAACCTACCATGCCCACCTGATCAAAAGCCCGATCAAGCTGTGTGGCCCATCGCAATTCGCGGAAACCCCGGAAAAATACCTATTTGTCGTGAACAACGATGGCACGCTGGCTGTTGTCTCGTGGTTCTCTGACTTCTCTGCCGATAGCGTTGGCTTCATCCCGTGGTCAACGCAGGGCAATTTCAAAACCATTTCGCCGTTGTTTGGGGGCTATTGGGCGATTGTTGACCGTTCCATCAACGATGTGTCGCGCCGGTTCCTTGAGCGGATGGATGATGGGGCAGTCATGGATTGCTGCGTCCCGATCAACACACCCGCTTATCTTACCGTCAACGGCAGCTCCTTCACTGTGAACGGAAGCCCTCTGTCGGTGACGGTTCCCTTGGCTCTGCCGCTGGCCGGTGAGCAAGTCCACCTCTACGGCGGCGGCTGGTATGCCGGAACGCGCGATGTTGGGACGGACGGCATTATCCCGGATACGGACACCTTGGTTTCTACCACGGTCGCAGGCTTCAACTTCCAAAGTGCGGTTATGCCGTGGCCGGTCGAGAACGTGACTTCCTCGCGGGCTGGCATGATCAAAGCGCGGTTGATCCGTGGCAGCGTTTCCCTGCTTGCCACAGGTGCTTTTTCCATCCGCGCCAATCGGTCCACGCGGGACTATGGCGGCTATTCCTTCGGTGACGATGTAAGCGCGCCGCCTTCGCCAAAGACGCAGGTTTGCCGGTTCAACGTGCTGGGCCGCCGTGATCACCCAGAAATCGAAATCCTGAAAAAAGAGCCGGGGCCGTTTGAAGTCCTCGCCATTACTCAAGAGGTTCAAATTTAGGATGCAAGCACTCGTCGCACCCATGATTTCCGCGCTTGCTGGGCCTGTCGCAGCCGGGACCGCAGCCACCACTGCCGCAACTGCGCTGCAAATGGGCGCAGCCGTAGCGGGTGGCGTTGGCGCAATGGCCGATGCCAAGGGCCAAGCCGAAGCTGCCAAGGTCAACGCCTTCATTGGCCGCACGCGCGCCATGCAGACCGACGTTTCGGCCCGCCAAGGTCTTGATAGCGAACTTGCCACCATCCGCGCCACGCTTGGAGCCAACGGCCAGCGTCCCGGCGTTGGAACTGCCGCCGTCATGGACACGCTTCGCTCTGTGCGGGCGCGCGACCGGCGCATTGAATTTGGCAACCAGATGCAGCTTTCCGCCGATTACCGCACGCAGGGCCGCAATGCCGGTCGGCTGGGCGGATATGCCCTTGCAGGCGGATTGTTGAAGGCTGGGCCTTCCTTGTTTGACCTCTACGAACTTCGCAAAGGATAAGATTGTGGCTGAAATCAAAAAGATCATCCCGAACGCGCCACTTTCGAACTTCCGCCAAGCCGCTCCCGATGCCGGGGGCGCTTTTCGCTTTTTGGCGGGGGCGATGGAGGAAGGCTATAAATTCCTCGCGCCTGCTGCCGAAGCCGAAATGAAGGTGCATGGTGAGGCGCTTGGCAGCGAGATTGCGCGCCAGCAGATCGGCAACCCTTCGGCTGAAATCACCGCGTCCAGCATGGGCGCTGATGGCTTCAACGCTTCGCTTGCGCAGACCGAAAGCGGCGGAAATTACCAAGCGCAAAACAGCGAAGGCTATGTTGGTAAATACCAGTGGGGGGCGGCGCGGCTGGCCGACTTCAACAAGGCCAACGGCACGTCAATTACGATGGAGCAATTCAAGGCCAGCGGCCCAATCCAAGAGCAGGCGCAGAAGTGGCACATTGCCAACATCGACAAGAGCGTTGGGGATTTGGTCGGCAAAGTCGTAAGCGGCGTGACCATGACGAAGAACGCCCTTCGCGCGATGGCCCACCTTGGCGGCATCGGCGGCGCGCGGAAGTTTGTTGAAAGCGGCGGAACCTACAACCCGCAGGATAGCAACGGCACAAGCCTTCTGGATTATGCCGTCACCCACGGCGGCACGGAAACAACTGCGTCCAGCAGCAGCGGCCCTTACGCGCCGCCAACGATGTTGCGCGATGCCGACGGGAAGCTGACGGCGCGGCTCTACTCGCCCTTGGCCGGTCCGCTCTTGCAGGTCAGCAACGCAGCCGCAGGCGTGGCCTATCAGTCCGATGTGATGCTCAAGGGCATGGCGGACATGATGGATATTTCCAACCAATTCGCGCTGAACCCTGATGGCTTCCGGCAGGCCGCCACGTCCTACGTTGATGATCTGGTGAAGGCCGCGCCGGACATGTTCAAGGGCGACATTCGGGCCGGTATTGAGAAGGTCGTGGAACAGCGGTTCCTTGGCATGGTCGAAGAACGCCAGAGCGACATTCGCCAGCGTGCGGCAAACAGCAGCGGTGCCTTGGCTGATCGGTGGAGCGACACGCTGGCGCAGGCCGTCGCCACGGGCAACCCTGATGCAATCGCCTCTGCGCAGGCGGAACTGTCCAGCGTGCTACGGGCGCGCGAAACTCTGCCCGGCCTGTCGTGGACGGCTGAGCAATCGCAAAACATGATCATCAAGGCGCATCAGGAAGGGGAGCGCATCGCAGAGAAGGCAAAGACTGATCGGGGCAACAAGATGAAGGCCGATCTGAGCCTCATCAGCGATGCTGCGCAAGCCGGTCGCACGTCTGACACGGAAGCCTTGCTCCAAGACCCGGAAGCGCAGGCGCTTTTCCCTGATCAATGGCGTGAGGCGGCTGCAAGCGTCATGCTTCGGGATGAAATGCCGTCGTTTATGAAAATGACGCCAGCCGAACAACAGCAGGCCCTTGTCGATATGAAGGCGCAGCCGGTCAGCGCCGATTGGGAAATGGACCTTTACGGCGCGGCGGAAAAGGCGGCTACGGCCAATGCGGCGGCTTGGGAAGCTGATCCAATCAAGCACGCGGGCGAAGTCCTCACGGAAAAGCCACCGGCCCTTCCAACGGTCGAAGAAGCGATGAACCAACCGGGGTCTATCACTGAGGCGCTTGCCGCGCGCGTGGCCTATGCGGAAACCCTGAAAGCAAAAGGCTATGTCGATTTCACCTCAGTCTTCACAGACGACGAGGCCAAGACATACGGCGCACTGTTCGGCAAGGAAACGCCGCCAGAGGTGAAAGCGGCGCTGGCGGGCGCGGTCGTTGCCGGGGCCGGTAAAGATGCGGCGCGCGTCTTCAAGGAACTCAAGAGCGATGATCCAGTCACGCTTCGGGCCGGGATGCTCATGGCGCGCACGGGCGATAGCGTGGTGCCGGTGATGGCGATGAATGGGCAGGCGATGCTTGACCAAGGCATTGTGCAGCCCCCACAGAAGGCAACGACGGTCGGCGCGGTAAGCCCCGCGATTGCATCCGCCCTTGGCGTGTTGCCAAACGCAGAGGCAGTTATGGGCGATACCCTGAAACTTGCCACAGCGATCTATGCTTATTCGTCGTCGCCAAACGCAACCGACACCACGTCGGAAAAAGAGCGGATGGATAGTGCGCTGCAACTCGCATTGGGGCAGTCCACCAACAAGCGCGGCGAACTGACGGGCGGCGTGCAGACCGTTGGCGCTGGCTCTGTTCTTCTTCCTGTCGGCATGTCTGGCGAAAAACTCAATTCCGCGCTTGAAACTGCCTTTAGTGGCATGAAGCAAGGCACGGGCCTTAGTGTGGGGATGGATGGATTTGCCCCTACCGTCAGCCTAAATCTTGGCGCTTCGCAAAGTCCTGATGCCGCGAAAATCTGGACGGATGCCGGGGCCGGTTCCGCCCCAATGTTGGGCGGTGAACCCTTGAAGGCCGAACACTTCAAGCGGGCTGTCCTGACCCCTCTTGGCGGCAACATGTATAGCCTCTCGCTCAACGTGAACGGGCAAATGGTCGATGTTGGCACCGCTACCGGCGCACCCTTCATCTTTGACGCGGCCAAATTGATTGCACATGCAAATGGAGGTGTTGCTTCGACTGTCTCCCCTTTAGCGCATCCGGGTCAAAGTGATGGCCCGGTGCAATCAGCAATCACGCAATATCCTATTTTGCGTGACTTAGGATTACAGGTGAAATCATCCATTGGCGCATCTGATGCAGTTATTGAGTTTTGGCCGCCCGGTGAAACCGGTGATAAATCATATCCTAGACCGTCAGAGTTAGGCGCTAATAAACCCGGAATTGAAATTTATAGCAATAAAGCTAGACCAATTGATATTCTTGGCGATGTTGTGTCTCACTATTTAGTAAACACTGATAAAAAGATTTCAGGTTATTACAGTGATTTTCAAAAGTCGCTTACATCAGATCAGCATAAAACACTCCAAGAGCAATATAAATACGCTCAGGAAAATAATGGAGAAAATAGACCATATTCTGAGTGGCTTAAGACTTCAGGAATTCCAGCGTATTTCCGTGGATACGCATTTGATCAATGGCAAAACCCGAAAGAACTTTACACAAAAGAGCAAATTGCAATGTTTGATGAAATGATGATCTATTTGAAATCCGCTAAGTCTACAGGTAAGAAATGACATATTTCCTTGACGACTATAAGCCGGAAGCCGTGCCGCAGCGCCGGGGGCCGGATATGCAGCCGCAATCTATCATCCCAAGCTTTATTGCCAGCTTTTCGCGCACCATGCGGGATTGGAACGTCAACCTTCAACGGCAACAGGAAGTTTCAACGGAAACGCAATCTGTCGTGTCCGATGTATTCCCCCGCCTTGGCTCGGAGAATGTTCTACAGCGATTGAAGGACAAGGGGATTGTCCCGCCGTTTATGACGGAACTTCCCGCCGATAGCCTGCGCTATAATTCCGATGCGAAAACCGAAGTGCTTAATATGGCGCGCGAAGCCGCAGCGGCAGACCCGGAACGCTGGAAGGGTGTTGACCTGACCGACGAGGGGATTGAGGCGCGCGTTACGGAACGGCGCAAAGCCGAAGACGAGGAGGAGGCGCAAATCCTCTCTATGTCCAACCATCCTGTCATTGCCGAACTTCTGGGCAGCGTGGCGGCGTCTGTGGTGGATATTCGCCAAGCCCCGCTATTGTTTGCCGGTGGCGCTGGTGGCGGTTCGCTTCTTCGTGTTGCCGCGCGTGAGGCGCTGATTGGTGCAGCCGCAGGCGCGCTAACCCTGCCGTCAAATTACAAAACTGCCAAGGAACTCGATAAGCCTGATCCGAGTATTTCGGGCGCGCTGGTAATGGGCGCGGGCGGCGGCGCAGTTATCGGCGGCGGCCTGCACATCATCGGGAAGGGGCTGAGTGCGCTTGGGCGCGGCCTTGAATACAGCAGGGCGCGGGCGGAGGTTCCAGCAATCCTAGGTGTTGATCCGACTGTCACCCATGCCGCCGTAAATGCGGCAGAGGATGCGCTTCTAAGCGGTGAAAACCCTCTCGCGGCGGTCAAGCGCATCATTGATAGCGCACCGCCCCCGGAAGCCCCAGCGCGGCCTCCGTTGATCCTGACCAACCCGCGCCTTCCCCAGCCTGTCGAAACCACTGTGTTGCCGCCCGTCGCCGGTGAAGCGCCGAAGTCCGTTGGCGAAATCGGGGCTGTTGCCAACCGGGCGATTGATAACGCAACCGGCCTTGATGCAGCACTTGCCGATGCAAAGGCGGCGGATAACTCCCGCGCCAAGCCCCTGATTGGCTGGCTGCGCGATAACCACCGCGTCACCAAGGCACAGAGCAAGGCGGCTGAAAAGGCGGGGCGGCCTGCTCCAACAGGCGGCGAGAACTACCAGATTGACCCCAACGGCCCGCTTGGGCTGGAACTGAAAAACGCAGGCGTCACGCCGCGCACCGCGCCGGGGCTGTTCAAGGCTGGCGGGCGCAAAGAACTCGACAACCTTGTAGCCTCTGAAATGGAAGACGCTTTCCCCGGCATCATCGACGCAACCCGCACTGCCCGCGATGCGACCTATATTGACCGGCAGGGCATGATTGATCTGATCGTGCGGGACGCCAATGGGGATGCGAGTTGGCTTCACTCGCGCGCCGACCTTGAGCGCCTGCAAGCCGAAGCCGACTACAATCAACGCTTGGCTGACGGCGAAATCGAAGGCCCTGCCGCTGACTACCTGTCCATGAAACCCGCCGACAACGGTTTCTTTGTGGACTTGAACGCCTATCAATTCGACAACCCGGATTGGCAGGCTGCGATTGCACGCGATCTGGATGCTTACATGGCAGAGAAGTGGCCCACGGTCACTTTCACCGCGAAAGAACGCGAGGAAATCCTTCACCACCTAACAACCAATGGCGGCGATGCGGAATATCTGGTAGAACGCGCGCTAGAACGCGAACTTGATTACGTCGATCTGCCGCCGAATGAGGTTCATTCCCATGCTGAAATCACCGACCCATCATATCAACGCTTCCTTGATGAAGCCGAGGCATCAAGAATATCTGATGCGGGCGGAGAAGGCGCTGGCGGACCCAACGAAAACGGTGGAGCAGCGGGCGGCGGCTTTGCGGGTGAAGTCGGCCCTGACGGCCAAGTATCAATCCCCGGTACCGACCGAGTAGATACCGGCCAAGCGCAGCGCGACCGCGCAACCATCGCCGCCAGACAGCAGCAATCCAAATCTGGGCGTCTGGATCAGACGCGCGTGGAAGACGACGCAGGCGGGCTATTTGGTGGCGCGCAGAGCGATCTATTCTCTGACCCTGTTTCACCAGAGGCGCGGCGCATCCAAGATGCCGTGGCGGCTGATTTGCGCGATCAGGTTGCGGCGAAGAATGGTAAAATTTCTGTCGTAACGCAGAACGTTGGAGGTGCATCTGTCCAGAGTTTAAAAGGAAATGTGCGGCTACTTCATGGATATTCAGGTCGTGATACCGTTAATATTTTGACGGACTTTGCGGGAGATCGCTACCCAGACGGAAACGTCTACGGAGACGGTGGCATATATTTAGACGGCGACGGGAAGTGGACTGCAAATGATCCATATCGAGTGATGTTTGAAACTGAGCGCGTCGCAGAAGTAGCCGTTGATTTTCGCAATGCCCTCATTATGACGCCAAGCAACGCCGCAAGCATTACATCAAAGGCTCGTGTATCTAGTGAATTAGCCACAGGGGAAGACATAGCGAATTGGGCTAAGGCGCAAGGATTTGACGGAGTTATTGTGACCGGGTTTGACCGTATGATGGCAGACAAAATTGGGCCGATACCGTTAGATTATATGGGTGATGATCCTGCTATTGGATTGAAATTTGCGCAATTTGAAGCCGATGTGCGGGCGATGGGGCTTATAGATGATGCCGCACAGGATCAAGTGTTAGCTTTCGACACGAGCCGCATAAGCGTCGTGAGAGACGGGCTATCCCATGGTGAAATCATTACCCCAATAGAAAGTGTAATTGATCGCGCTCAAGCTGGTGACTTCACGGTCGATCTTCGTGACGGCAAGGGTGAGCGTAGCGTTTCGAGCCTGCTTGATGAATTGGACGCTGACGATGAATTTTCAGCGATCTTGGACGCCTGCGGAAAGGGAAAAGCATGAGCCTATTTGATTGCATTCAACGAGCGATGGACGACACGGGGCCGGATGGCGTGGGCGCTGATCGGGACCGTGGGCAGCGGGCGCAAGAGGAATGGCGGCGCAAGGCAGATCGGTATGAAGCCGACGGGCATCCGCGCCATACCGCCGAGGCTTTGGCCGCCGAAGACGTGAAGGAAGCCTTCAAGCGTGAAGCTGGCGAAAAGCGCCATGTTTACCTTTCGGTCGCAGCGCAGCAACGCAAGTCGCAGGCCCATGTCGCGGCTGCATCCACGCCCGATATGTCGAGCCGGATGGAAAAGCTGAACTTCAAGGCGCGCGGTATGGTGCGCCGGTTCAACGGTCGGCTTGGGGCTTACCTGAAAGAGAACCACCGCGACATTCTGGGGCGCATGACAAACCCCGCGCAGGAAGCCCATATTGCGGACGAACTGCACGGAATTTCGAGCGGTAATGCCAATGCGGCGGCGCTTGCGAAGGGCATTTCTGAGGCGCTGGAAGACTTGCGCCTAATGTTCAACGAGGCGGGCGGGCTGGCGTCAAAGCTGGACAATTGGGGCTTGCCGCACGTTCACAACAAACTAGCGGTCATGCGCGCCGGGTTTGATGGCTGGTTCTCCCGTATTGACAGCCGCCTTGATTGGGCGCGGATTAACGACCCCCTGACGGGGAAGCCAATTGCGCGCGGGCCTGATGGGCAAGTGCCGATTGAGTTTAAGCGGTCATACCTCAAGGACGCCTACGACAACATTGTCTTCGGCAAAGACGCGGACGAGGCGGTTTACGGGCGGCCCAAGGGCGTTGCGACCTATCGCAAGCACATGGACAGCCGCCACCTCCACTTCAAAAGCGGCAAAGATTGGCTGGAATACAACCGCGACTTCGGCACGGGCGGGCTGCACCAGTCGCTTATGGGCCACGTTCACCGCATGTCACGCGACATTACCCTGATGCGCGAGTTTGGGCCAAACCCGAAACTTGGGGCCGAGTATGAAGCCGATCTATGGCGCGCGAAGGCAAAGAAGGCCGGGGATGAAAGCATTCTTGGCGCAATCGCCTCTGATAGCGCCCAAGCCCTGCGCATGTTGAACGTCGAAAGCGGTGGCGGCGTCCCGCAAGACCCCATGCAGCAATGGATTGCCACCTTCATGTCTTCGACGCGAAGCCTGCTGGGCGCGGCTTTCCTTGATCGGGCCATGATCGCATCCATTTCCGACATGAACACGATGCGGATGGCGGCGAAGGCCATGGGCATGAACGCCTCCAACATGATCAGCAAACAGGTTGGGCTTTTGCAGTCCATGACGCGCGAGGAACTTCTGCGCGCCGGTTGGATTGCTGACACGATGGCCGATGCAGGGACGGCAGTTGCGCGCTTCCAGCAAGAGGTTGCACCGGCAGAGTGGGCCGAGCGTGTCATGCAAACCTCAATGCGTATTCAAGGGCTTTCCGCGTGGACAGATCGGGCGCGGGCCACGGCCTATCAGGAGTTTTCCGGCTTCATGGCGTCCCAGATCAACCGCGACCTGTCAGACCTTGAGCCAAGGCTTCGGACGCTGTTGCAAAAGTGGGGCGTCACGCAGGCGGATTGGGCAGAGTTTGCGCGGCCAGAGCACCTGTTCACGGCAGGCAACGGCGCAACCTTCGCCATGCCGCTGAACTTCCGCAACGTCACGAAGCTGTCAGCCGACAAGGCGGATGCGCTGTTCTTCAAGATGCAGGGCGCGACGGAAGAATTTATGGAAATGGCCGTGCCGACGAAAAGCCTGCTTGCGCAAAGCTGGGTTGATCCTGCTGCCTTCAACCTTCCGCCCGGTTCTATTGGCTATGAGGTCATGAAATCAGGGGGGGCTTTCAAGTCCTTCACCATGACATTCACGATCAACCAATATCGGCAGATCATGGCCGCTGGTGGGTTTCGGTCGAAAGGCGGTATTACCTATCTTGCAGATATGGCAATGGGCGCAACGGTGCTTGGGGCCATTTCAATTCAAGCCAACGAAATCCTGATGGGGCGCGATCCGCAGGATATGACTGACCCCGCCTATTGGGTGCGCGCGGCGGCTAAGGGCGGCGGGCTTGGTATCGTGGGTGACATTGTTTCTACGGGGCAATCGTCGTGGGGCGGCGGGTTTCAGGGCTATGTTGCCGGTC
>Ga0255096_1000465_pt1 | contig 19442 bp, 10 predicted proteins | sample Colum_Atlam_RepA_2_FD_188563 | JGI IMG/M metagenome (GOLD analysis project Ga0255096, IMG submission 188563) | Freshwater microbial communities from Columbia River, Oregon, United States - Colum_Atlam_RepA_8d | ecosystem: Environmental > Aquatic > Freshwater > River | place: USA: Oregon... | reverse complement strand
AATATGGACCATATGTGTTTTAGGTTATTAATGAAATGTCTTTCCCGCCCAAATTAGACCTACGACTCACATTCAGCAATGATTCGTTGCCCGACTCTATTGCTCTGCCTCGTGAAAAATTCGCTTTAAATTGCCATGATGATGTTCTTGCTGCATTAAATGGCAATTCTTCTGTAAATGCCCTAGGTAGGCGTTTAACTTTGGTGCTGACACATCTCTGCGCCCATGGCAGAACCTCGGTAGTCAAGGGCGTTCAGGGGAACGATAACCATGGCTGGCGCAGAACCCCAATGGGAGGGAACAACGGTTGTCATTATTATCTTTGGTGGGCGCCTGACACTGCACCGCCGGTAAAATCAATTTCGAAGCAATCACATTCGATTTTTTTAAGAGCCATTAGGCACCACGATGACCATACCCCTTTAAAGTCTGGAAAAATTGGGGATTATCATGAAGTGCATAACAGCGATTTGATTAGTGGAACAGATTTCCCTCTTCCATGGACACCAGACCAAAAATTATTCATAACTAGTTTGTCTGCAATTCGTCTGCTCCGAGGAAATCCAGGTAGCGGGAAAACTGCATCTCTTTGGCAGGCAATCCAAGCCCGATCCAATGAGAATGTCCTTTATCTTACCTGGTCTGCAGGGTTGGTCAGGCAGGCACTAGAATATTTTGAATCCTTTTCCCCCAAGGGTTCAACCATTCAAGTTAAACTATTCTCCGATTTCATCAAAGAAATGGCTCATGGTTATACTCCCAGATGGACCCCCGATGAAGCCAAAAATGCTTTTAATAACGGCATTGCCCGCCTAAGCCCAACACTCCTTAGCCGTTGGCAAATGCTGCCTGATATTTTGTATGCAGAAATTAGAGCCCACTTTGTTGGCGAATATTTGAATACCTCAGAAAATTACAATTCTAAGCCCGCCATTGAAGATTATGTTTTTAGACGCAAACCATTTCTGGGTGTTGCTATTGATGGAATCGTGGCAGCGGTATCAGCATTGGAAGGTGCGGCTTCGATCTGGGATTATTTTCCTGATCTGGATTTGGCAAAGCTGGCTTTATACAGGCTTACTTCCAATCGTTTTTTAAGAACCGAATTAGCCTGTCTTAATCGAATACTTTTAGATGAAGTGCAAGATCTTACCCCGCTTGAAACTTCGGTCCCTCTTCTTCTTGCCAGAAAAATTGCAGAATTCAATAACGGCGTTGCCCCTTATGTTTTAGTAACTGGAGATGAAGGGCAGACCGTTCGGCCAACAGATTTTGAATGGGGTAAACTCAAAGATCTCATCTCCAACATTCTTAAAACCCCTGAAGATATCTCTCTACCTGCAAACCTTCGTAACCCTAGTAGCATCGGTCATCTTGTCAACTCTGCAAGGGGGTTGTATCAACATCTTCCAAAAGAAGATCGACCCAGAGGCTTGGAAGAAAACCCTGTTACCGAATCAACAAACGGGAAAATCATTCATTGCGTTGCGTCTAATGGGGTTTCACTTTCTCGGTTGCTGAAGTTAATGGCTGATTTGCCTGGTTGCGCCATAATCAGAGTGCTGGAAAACACGCCAGCCTTCTTTGCAGAAGAAATCAACAAAACAATTCTTTCGGTCGCTGAAAGCAAAGGGCTGGAATTTCAAACGGTGTGTGTGCTTGAATCCGCCAGTTTACTTACCCCCATCATGGAAATAAAAGAGGACATCAAAGGCGTTGAAATAAACCGTTTGCGAAAGCGTCTTGCGATTGATCAAATACGGGTTGCTATAAGCCGTCCTACAGAAACCCTGATTCTTTTAGATATTGATCCCAACGAAAATCAAATCAAATCCATCAGTAACTTTCTATCGGGTTCGCAGGTGTTTCATATGAATGCAGAAGAACTTCTGCATTTTTTTGACTCTGAAGATAACGGCCCTGAAATTTATGTTCAACAATGTATTCAAGATGTTCGTAATTTAATTGAAGTTAAACCTTTTAATGCTTTACATCGCTGCAAACAAGCCGTTGCTTTGCTCGGTAACCCCAATCTTCCAAACGGTATCGCAGACTTCAGCCTTCGTAATGAAGTCTACCTGCTACTATCAAGAACCTACCTGCAGCTTTTGATAAACCGGGATGGCAGCAATCTAAACGAGGAAGAATTATTATCCCTGGCAAACTCAGCAAGCCATAATGCACAAAGGGTCGATATTGCAAAGGTGATTGCTTCTGTTCTTGCATACCGTCACGAACCGTTAATTCTTAAAAAAGCAAAGCTATTACCTTCCTTGCTTGATTTGATCAAAACATTAGGAAATTGTGATCCCTGGATTCAAGTTGGCTTGCGCTTGTTCTATCCTGAATTTCGCCAACAATTAGAATTCCTCGTCGTTCAACCAGAATCCTGTATTGAACATTGCGGCAACTTGGCTGATTATTATCAGGTGCTAGAGGTTCCGATTGAAGAAGCGCAAATTAGCATCATGAAATTACGAACTCTTGCGGTGGAAACTCTTGCTAATGCTGGTAATTATCAAGACGCATTAATTTTGGCAAAGCAAATAAGCCCCAAGCCAAAAGAGTTAATCCTTCGTTTTCAAAAAGCCTTGAATAAAAATGTTCCTACTCCTCTCCCCAGTAGTGATCTAGAAAAAAAACCTCTTGGAGAGATTCTAAAAACACAAGTGATTGATCTGGGCAATGGTATCACTCTAGATCTAGCTCTTATCCCTGCAGGTTCATTTTTAATGGGTTCTCCCACATTCGAAAAGCATCGGTTTATTAATGAAACTTTGCATAAAGTTGCCATTTCGAAACCCTTTTACTTGGGTACCCTTCCTGTAACCCAGGAACAATGGAAAGTTATTATGGGAAATAATCCCAGTTATGTTAAAGGCCCAAAGATCCCTGCTACCGATGTATCTTGGAACGGTTGCCTTCTTTTTATTGATAAATTGAATGCTTTAACCTCGGGCGGTTTTCGTCTCCCTACCGAGGCAGAATGGGAATACGCTTGCAGAGCGGGAACCACAACTGCGACTTATTTTGGCGAAACCATTGGTTTAGAAAATGCAAATATCAGAATCTCTGTTCCCTTGAAGCCATTACCCGGAAAAAACGTCAAGCCTAAACTGGCCTTCGGTGAAATTGACATAGTTAATTTTTCTAACGGCATCAATTACCACCGACCACAACCTGCAATAAAACCTGTCAAACTTTATTCCCCAAATTCCTTTGGGCTTTATGACATGCATGGCAATGTCTGGGAATGGTGCAGTGATTGGTATGGCCCTTATCCCAAAGGCGATGTCATTGACCCAAGCGGGCCTAAAAGTGGTCAAAAACGTATTTGCAGGGGCGCTTCCTACATCGATGACGAAACGTGCTTGCGGACTGCATTCCGGGGTATGGATGCTCCTAATAGTTCAAATAGATTGCTTGGCTTTCGCATCGCAAGAACATGCTAAGCACATTTACAATTCACGCAATTTCCCAACCAACTCACTTTAAAAAATCAACTTACAAATCTAATTAATTGCGCACGCTTCACCTTCAATGTATTATAATTATTCACTATTTTTCAGGACTGTTTTCAAGGAGCTTAATGATGAAAAGGTTTGCAGTACGATTACTATCCATGACTCTTGCACTATTAATTGCAAGCAATTCCTTCGCAGAAGAAAAAATCAAAGCTTTGATTCTTGATGGCCAGAATAATCACAATTGGAAAGGCACCACTCCTATTCTCAAGAAAATTCTTGAAGATACAGGTAAGTTCAGCGTAGAAGTTGCTACCTCCCCCGCAAAGGGCCCCGAAATTGCAACCTTCAGACCTAAGTTTTCCAACTATCAAGTTGTTGTAAGTAATTACAATGGCCAGGATTGGTCCAAGGAAACCCAGAATGATCTGGTTGAATTTGTAAAAAATGGTGGCGGCTTTGTTCCTGTTCATGCAGCTAATAATGCTTTCCCTGCATGGGCAGAATATAACGAAATCATCGGTATCGGCGGCTGGGGCGGCAGATCCGAAAAGAGCGGCCCTTATGTCCGCTTGAAAGATGGTAAGTTTGTTAACGATATGACCCCAGGCAAGGGCGGTAGCCATGGCAAACAACACGAATTCGTTGTCGTTACCCGTAATACCGAACACCCCATCACCAAAGGTTTACCCGCAGAATGGCTGCATAACACCGATGAACTTTACGATAGGCTTCGTGGCCCTGCAAAGAACCTAACCGTTTTGGCAACTGCTTTAGCAGACCCAAAGACAGGCGGCTCCGGCGAACACGAACCCATGCTCATGGTGCTTGATTACGGCAAAGGCCGAATTTTCCATACCACTTTGGGCCATGCCGAACCAGCAATGAAATGCATCGGTTTTGAAGTCACCTTCGCAAGAGGGACCGAGTGGGCTGCCACCGGAAAAGTCACCCTAAACACCATTCCAGCAAACTTCCCCAAGGCCGATAAAGTTAGCATCCGCTAAAAACGCCTTATAATTTCATTTAAGGAAGGGCACTGAAAACCTCAGCGCCCTTCTTTTTTTATTGCTACAGGTTCCGATTATGGGATTTATTCTTCTGTAAAACCCCTTCCAAAACAGCTTTTTGTGCTTTATAGACGACTTTATTTCCGATATAAAGAAGGTTGTATTTAATAGACTGCGGTTTTGACCCCACCCACTCCTTCTGATTGCCTTCCATGAACTTAAATCATCCAACATCTTGGATTGCAGTAATAGCCATGCTTCTCTTAAATGGGACAGGATATGGAGCAGAAACCACCCCCTCCTTCCTTCATGAAATCATGCCTTTGTTAACAAGGCATGGTTGTAATCAAGGCGCTTGCCATGGAAAAGGCAATGGGCAAAATGGATTCAGACTTTCGCTTCGAGGTTATGCACCCGAGTTAGATCATGCCTGGTTGACCCGCGAATTTTTAGCTCGCAGAATTGATACTGCAGACCCGGGCGAAAGCCTGCTTGTTCGTAAAGCCATGGGCGAAGTGCCTCACGAAGGGGGCAGGCTGTTTTCCAGAAACAGCAAATCCCATGAAGTGATGGTTCAATGGTTGAAAGCGGGAATGCCTGGCCCACTAAAAAATGAAGTAAAACTTACCGGATTAAAAATCACCCCCGCAACCATGCTTCTTGCAAAAGATCAAAATCAACAACTCAGGGTTCTTGCAGAATTCTCCGATAACAAAACAGTTGATGTAACTTGGCTGGTAAAATTTGCAGTTGCTGATGCTTCCCAACTGAGTGTGGATGCCAATGGTTTAGTTACTGCGCTTCGTCCTGGCGAAACTTCGGTACAGGTATTTTTCGAAGACCAAGTTGCAATTGCCACCTTTACCACTCCTTATAAAAATCCAATCTCCATCGCATCTTTCCCCAAAGCAATAAACCCCGTTGATGATGCAGTGTTCAAAAAACTTTCAGGATTGGGCATTCCTACAAGCCCCCCTTGCACTGATGAAGTCTTCCTGCGCAGGCTATACCTTGATGCTGCAGGCATTCTGCCCACCCCTTCTGAAGTCACCGCCTTTCTAGCAGATAAAAACTCGAACAAGCGTACCATCATGATCGATAAGGTTTTGGATAGACCCGAGTTTGTCGATTTCTGGACCTTGCAACTTGCAGACATTTTCCAGAACCGAAAAGAACGCGATCACGATGTTCGGGGTACCAAAGGCGTCAGGGCGTTTCACTCATGGCTTCACGACCAAGTTCGCACCAACAAGCCTTGGGATTTGCTTTGCAGTGAAATTCTTACCTCGACGGGTACCACGTCTGAAAACCCCTCCGTCGGTTATTTTATCGTAACCGTAGGGGAACAGCGCGAGGCCCATCGCAGCGAAGTCGTAGCATCCATGGCGCAATCTTTTCTAGGCACTCGCATTGGCTGTGCCCAATGCCATAACCACCCACTTGAGAAATACACCCAAGATGATTTTTATCGTTTCTCAGGTTTTTTCTCGAGGCTGCGACTGGATCGAAAAGATCCTAAAGATGGTGTCACCACACTTTTCGCAAACTTAAAAGAAGATGAACAAAAACGCCCCCTCGGCGTAACCCAACCCCGAACCGGTGAATTCCTAAACCCAAGACCCATCGACCGAACCCCTGTTGAAACCAACAAAGAAACCGACCCCAGGCAGGCGCTTGCCAAATGGATGATCGACCCAGCAAACGAATCATTTCATGGAGCCTTGGTCAATCGGGTTTGGAAACATTTCATGGGTATGGGCCTTGTCGAGCCTGTGGATGATTTGCGCTCGAGTAACCCGCCCTCCAACAAAGAACTTTGGGCTTATCTTAAAAGCGAATTCATCAAAAATAAGTGCGATACAAAGCATTTGATCCGCTTGGTTCTTAACTCTCAGACTTACCAACTTGAATCGGGAACGGTTCCAGGAAATGAAACTGACACCCGGTTTTATTCCCACTATTATCCCAAACGTCTGGGTGCTGAAGTTATCCTTGATGCAGTTAGCTTTTCAACAGGTATACCCGAAAACTTCCCTGGCTATCCCGAGGGGATTCGTGCGGTACAAGTCCCCGACCCCAGCATCCGTTCTTACTTTCTTTCAGTGTTTGGCAGATCAGAAAGAGTTACAGCTTGTGCTTGCGAACGATCCGAAGAAGTAAGCCTGCCCCAATTGTTGCACTTGCAAAACGGGCAATGGATTGCAGATAAAATGGGCAATCCCAAGGGCAAACTAAAAACCCTCATCTCTGATAAACGAACAGATAACGAAAAAATCTCAGAAATGTTCCTTACGACCTTATCACGACTTCCGACAGAAAAAGAAACCTCTGCCCTAGTTAAGGAATTAGCAAAGTCGACCTCGAAGGAAGAGTTTTATCAAGATGCATTCTGGGCATTGTTGAACACGGTGGAGTTTTCATTTAATCATTAAGCCACCTGAATATAAAGGATGAAGCCATGCTGGATCTGATACTTGGAAAAAAAGCTAATAACTGTGATGGTGTAAACCGCAGAGATTTTCTCAGGGTTGGTGGCATCGCTGGCCTTTCACTACCGTCGCTTTTACAATTAGAAGCTCAGGCTAAAACTAAGAAAGCCCGTGCTAAGAGCGTAATCCTTGTCTACTTAGGTGGCGGGTTAACTCATCACGATACCTTCGACATGAAACCCGATGCGCCCGAAGAAGTGCGGGGAAAATACAAATCCATCGATACCGTAGTGCCCGGTTTAAGAATTGGTGAGCTTCTGCCCAACATGGCAAAGGTGATGGATAAAGTAGCATTGGTTCGTTCGGGCGCTCACAATAACGATCATCATGAAACTGCTACCAACTGGGCGATGTCTGGGCGCTTTGGCTCTGCCTTTGGCGACTTCCCCGCAATAGGCGCAGTCGTTGCCCATGAAACCGGTCTGGGCGGTTCCATGCCTCCTTATGTTGCAGTACCGCGAAACCCATCCTTCACCTGGGAACTAGGAAAAAGCGCCTATCTGGGTGGCAGATACGAATCATTCAAAGCAGGCGATCCCAACGATGCGAATTTTAAGGTACAAGATCTTTCTCCTGCTGAACAACTATCCCCAACACGATTGGAACGCAGGGGCAATCTAAGACAGGCAGTTGATCAACTCGCTAAGAAACTTGATAACTCCGAGCAGGTGAAAACCTTTGGCGAATTCCAACAACGCGCTTCTGAATTGGTGCTTTCGCCCAAAGCCAGATCAGCTTTTGCCATCGGTTCAGAGAACGATAAATTAAGAGATCGCTACGGCCGTACTACTTTTGGCCAAAGCTGTTTGTTAGCACGCAGGTTGGTAGAAAATGGAGTGCGCTTCACCACGGTCAACTACGGTGGCTGGGATCACCATGCGAAAATCTTCGAAGGCTGCGACAAGAAACTCCCTGAATTCGACAAAGGCCTTTCCGCACTAATTGAGGATCTCCAAGTTCGTGGTTTACTGGATGATACCTTGCTTGCAGTCTATGGCGAATTTGGCCGTACTGCAAAGATCAACAAAGATGCAGGCCGGGATCATTGGGCTCAAGCAGCTTCCCTGTTATTTGCAGGCGCAGGCGTAAAGCCTGGATTTATTCTGGGCGCAACCGATAAGTTAGGTGCATTTGTTACCCGCAGGCCTGTAAGCCCAGCTGATGTTGCCTGTACTATTTTTGAATCTCTTGGAATCGACCCAAGAAAACAACTGCTTTCACCCGATGGCAGACCGATTGAAATTCTGGATCAGGGCGAACCCGTGCGAGAGTTGTATGTTTAATTTTATTCGATTGCTATTCCTTACCGTGAGCTTGGTTGGCTTGCTATTAAGTACTAATGCAGTTGGGCAGGAAAAGAAAAAAACAGAGAAGCCCCCAGAACCGCCTAAGATTCTCATGGTGATCCCACCCTTCATGGAGCAGGATAAAACTTCCAAAATTCTTCTCAGGGGCAAGCAACTCGATCTTGTTACCTCGGTGGAAGCTGCAGGAAAAAAAGTAAAAATTACTCGCAAGGGCAAAGCTGGGGTTCCACAAGGAATGTCTGCTGACAAGCTTGGCGATACCGAAGTCGAAATTGAAATAACTTCACAAAAAGAAGATCGTCTGGAATTGGTCGCAAAAACAGATGCATTGAATTCCAAGCCTTTTGAGTTACTGGTCAAGAATGGCATCCTAGCAGAGAAAGAACCAAATCAAGGATTTACCCAAGCCCAAGAGTTGACTATACCATCCATAGTGCTTGGCAAAATTCAAGCAAATCAGGATGTTGATGTTTTTAAAATTAAGGCGGCCCCTGGAAGTTTGATACAAGTTAAAATTCATGCAGAAAAATTTGGCTCGCCTTTGGATGCCATGCTTACGGTTTATGATGATGTGGGAGTTAAACTTTTTTTTGCAGATGACTCGAAAGAATCACGAGATGTATCTTTAAGTTTTAAGATGCCTGCTGGGGGGATGGTAAATCTTTGTGTACAAGATGCGCATGATCGAGGCGGGGATTTGTTTCATTATTTGTTAGAGGTGGGGAAATAAAAACGCCGCAGGAGATTGCTCTCCTGAGGCTGACCCGGGAAGACTCGCCCAAAGTCTGTCCCAAGCTAACTTAATTATAGGCACGATTTGGATAGTATGGTTTTTTTTGTTAAAGTAATTAAAATATTATTCAAAACAATTAAAAAACTAAACACTTTAACTATAACTTTTAAATCAAAACTACGGCTTTTCACGCATTTAAAGAGCCTTTGACCCTAATCCGACTTACCGCAAAGTCTTAAAAAAGTTAAGCAATTAATTCCTTGATAATGCCAGTGCTATCTCCATGGCGCTCGGCTTTAATACCAAGGCCATGAAGCAAAGTGAGCCATGCATTAGAAAGTGGTGTGTTCTTAGGCAACGAAATATGCTGGCCCCGCTTTAACCCCGCACCACCCCCAGCAAGAATTGTCGGACAGTTATCAAGGTAATGGATCGTACGAATATTGCTGCCATAAGCGAGCACGGTATGATCAAAAAGGCTGGTGCCATCAGGTTCCTTGGTGGCTTTGAGTTTATCCATAAGACGGGCGAGGAGTTCGCTTTGGGCAACGTCCCGCTTCTGGGATGCTTCCATTCTATCGCCGGGTGAGTAGTGGCTCATATCATGTGGCGCAACTTTGATTGCAAGGCTTTGAAGCAATGTACCAACAGGCTGGCGATAAGTAATTACCCGTGTGCTATCGGTTTGAAGTGCAGCAACGATAATATCATACATAAGCGCAACTTCATCACGCCCTGCAAGCCCTTGCTTGGGTTCAGTAAGTGCAGCTTTGGGTTTGAGCACATTAAGCCATTGCTCGTCTTTACCAAGGCGGGTTTCAATGTCTCGGATGCTCTGAAAATACTCATCTAATTTAGCGGTGTCGGTCTTGTTCAAGCTTCGTTGTAGGTCACCTGCATCGGTTAGCACTGCATCCAAAACACTTCGTTTTTGTGCAAGCATTGCTTGTCGTTCTGCAAGGGGCGTGGTATCAGCAGAGAATAACTTATGAAAGGCAAATACTGGATTATCGAGACCAGCAACAGGCTTACCACGGGAATCCCATGCAAGGGAAAGTCCGGGGCCATGGCCCGAATTATTTACATCAGGGCTATTTAGTTGAAGCGATGCAAAGCGAGTTTCTTTGCCAAACTGCAATGCTGCAACTTGATCTACGGAAATACTATTGTGCATACTCTGGCCGGGTTCTGCATAGCGATTGGCTCCTGTAAGCCAGAAGGTGCTGCCCCAATGGGCTTCATTAGCAAACTTGTTTGAAAGCCCTTGAACAACCGTGATATCCGCCTTGTGCCTTGCTAAAGGAACCAACCCGGGAGGCAAAGGATAATTGGCACCTGTCTGCTTCAAATCAGGAAACCATGTTTCATTGGTCACGCCCCATCCGAAATTGAGAAATACCGCACGCTTGGGACGGGGATTCTCAGGATTAGCGGCAGGGGCCAACTTGCGAAAACCAAATGATTCAAGCGCAGGCAATGCAATTAATGCACTCGCACTACGAAGAAAATGACGCCTAGATTGTTTTGTTTTCATATTTGTTTACTTTGTTTGAAAAGCCTTACTCTTAACCAATTCATAAATGAATTCGCGCATTGCAAATTCTTTCTTTTCTGCTTGGGCAACTATTTTTGCAGCGAGATCTTCATCACTGAAACCATAGGGCCGACCAAGGGCATATTCAATCAAGGCCTCTGCCAGACCGCGTGAAAAGTCCGCAGGTTTGGAAGCCACAATATCTCGAAGTTCAAAATAATCCTTGAAAGCCTCACCTTTATGGAATGCCCCGGATGGATCAATGGTCCAATTTTTCTTGCCCACACCCTTTTTCTCATAACTATCAACAGTACGCCATTTACCAACCGCATTAAAATTCTCTAATCCAAATCCAATCGGATCAATCTTACGATGGCAGCTTGCACATTGTGGTTCTTCTTGGTGCGCCAAAAGCCGTTCACGGGTGGTCAGCAACTTGCCCTCTAACCGGGTAAGTTGAGGCACTGCAGGGGGCGCGGGTGGAGGGGGATCATTAAGAAGAAACTTTAGTACCCAAACTCCTCGCTCTACCGGACTAGTGACTTCGCCGTTGCTTCCCATTGCCATGATCGCTGCCATACCTAGCAAACCGCCACGCGGTGAACCCTTAGGCACTGGGACCTTGCGGAATTCGTCACCACTTATGCCATCAATGCCATAATAATTTGCAAGAATGCCATTGATTACAACGTAATCAGATTTCAATAAATCACGCACGCTACTATTCACACGAAGCACATGCTCAATAGTTCGAAAAACTTCACTGCGAGCTGCAGCCTTGGTACTTTCATCAAAATCACGATAAAGCTGGGTGTTAAATTGGAAGAAATCCAAGCGGTCCATCCGAAGCCATTGATGAGTAAAACCATTAACAAACTCACCCGACTTGCTGCTGTCGATCATGCGATCCACCTGCAACACAAGCACATCAGGTTTTATTAAATCACCACTCCTAGCAAGTGCAAGCAGTGTTTCATCTGGGGGCGCACTCCATAAAAAATACGAAAGGCGGGAGGCAAATTCCAAGGGTGTCAATGCGCGTGGATTCTTCTCCTCTGCTGGTTCGCTGAGGTATAAAAAATGTGGTGTGGCTAAGACTACGCTTAGCGGTTCCTTAATTGCATTTTCAAACTTATCCCCCGCCTTGACTCGCATATCAAATAGCTTAACTAATTTTTCGATATATTCTGGTTTGGGTGCCTTATCACGGAAAGCACGAACAGCAAACGTCTCGATAATTTTCCGGGCATGATCTCGCTCACTTGCACTATTCTTGTTTTCAAAAACTACCGGGATTATTTTCGCCCTTGAATCACTGGCAACCAATGGGCCCTCGTATTCAATCCAGTCAATCCACAAAACGGGATCACGCTGCTTCGCATCAGTGATGGCACGGGTGCGACCGGGCAGACTGATTCCCTCCTTCTTCAACGGGCGCTTTTCCATCAGGATAAACTTGCGTGCCCCTCCCGGCCTCACTTTAAATGGCAGTTCAATAATCTCAGGTTTGCCGATATTCGCCGTTATCTGTTTGTTTGAAAGAAAGGTGCGATCATCCTTGTCGATCGGGCTGGCTTCGACAAAAGAAAGAAAGGCACGCTCAGCCGGCATGCCAGGAATACGGCCAATCTTTACTCGCATCACATAATCACCTGTCTCAAGATTCGATGGTAAATCTATCGCATATTCAGAGGTTTCATTGACCGTGTTATCAAGATAAAGCCCAGTCTTTGAAAGAGGCCTGTCAAGGTATTGTTGAAACCAACGGTTGTTGCTTTCCCACACAACCTTGGCGAACTCAGCATGCGATTTGTCGGTGAAGCCAAAATCCTTTAACTTTGCTTCCTCGCCACCCGCAGCCTTCCATTTGCCATATTGCTCGTTAAGAAATTTGTAGCGAAGGTGGCTACGCTCCACCTCTGCCCGACGCGATTCGGGTTCGATGTGTTGAATTTTTGCAACCGGCATTTGCTTCACTAGAGGGCCTTCCCACTCCACCCAGTCGATCCACAGCGCACTTGGAGGACCAACACCAGTTGCTTTTTGCGCAGCAGTATAAATTTCATGATCTAGCTTCACATCGCGTTTTTCGCGAAGCACAAAAGTGCGTGGCCCAATGGCTGTAATGCTAACAGGCACTTCGATTATCTGGGGGGCATCGGTGCTACCACTAATCTGAAAGGTCTGCATCAAACCAAATTCATCTTTTTCTTTCCTGCTGCCTAGCTCGACAAAGTGCCTCTCCTTGGGCGTGCCCTTTACCGCACCAATACGGAAGCGCAACATGTATTCGCCGGGCACTGCGTTTTCAACTTCGTGCTTTGTCTTAAGCCACCCTGATGGCTGATCTGGAGGCAGTGTAATTACTTCCTCCGTATGCACATTAAATGTGGTAAGGTACGCACCAGTCTTCGTAAGGGGATCATTCAAATACCTTAAAAAGCTAGGCCCATGCTGCTCGAAAACCTTCACACGAAACTTTGCCTCTAGTTCATCGGGGATGCCTTTTTGAGGTTGTCCAGTCTCTAGGAACTTTTTGGCAGCCTCATTACCACCTTTGAAATAACCGTTGTAGGTACCACCGACCATTGCATTCGCATGCAACTCTACTTCGCGACGCTCTTTGATTGTCTTGACCGTAACTTTGGATCCGTTCGCACTTTCCACTTCAATCCAATCGATCCATAACGCGAACTCAGGGCCAATGCCATTGCGCTGCTTCGCCTCGGCAAAGAGACGGCTTGAGGCAGCATCGGATTCGTGTGATCCACGTTCGCGAAACATGAAAACGCATGTGTTTGTAGGTGAGAATTTCAGCGGAATCTCGAGCACCTGCGGAACGCCCTGCGTACCCGTAATTTCGTGCGTGCTTATAACCGAACATGAACCCCCTTCGTGCTGAGGGCCGAACTCGACAAAGCGCCTCTCCTTCGGTATGCCTTCCATCCCCGCAATCCTCACACGCACGACATAATCACCTGCAGGCCAATCGTTGGGGATGCGAAACATCTGGCGCGAGTTTACAAAAGCATCATCTATTGTTAGAAACGCGCCCGTCTTTGTTAACGGGTGTTGCATATAAGCGCGGTGGTGAGGCACAAAATGCACCCAGTCCCTACGCCCCTGTTCATCCGCATTCACCGCATCAACAAAGCCAAAATCCTTAGGCGATGGCGCGCCGGGAATTTTATTCCAAGAGAAATAAATGTGGGTGGGTTTGTCTTTCTTCTCGGCTCGAATCTGTAAGGCGACGGCCGCATTCTCAGGCTTTTGCGCTGCAGAATCGACCGCAGTAGTCCATTTCGCATAGCGGTCGTGATCGTCCACGCGCTGTTGAAGTCCTTTAGCAATGCGTACGTTCGTCGCCTCTGCCTCTACATGCATCTTCCTTGGTTGTGCGCCTGATGGCAACACAAAGCGTGAGAAATGTTCATCCAGAGCTTGTCGCCCGATGGCAAGGTATTGCTCGAACTGATCCGAAGACATGAAGAGAGATGAGCCGACCGTATCGAAGGTGCCCGCACCGCCATCCGCAGGAAGCTCACGCACATTGATTTCTACCCCGAGCAAATCACGGATCGTATTTTTATACTCGCGCCTGTTCAGCCTTCTCATGGTGATATTCCCACCACCATCAACCAGCGACTTGCGCGCGGTAACCAAAGTGCGAGAGAGTAAATCCAAAAACTCGGTCTTTGCGACCCTCTCTGGTTGTTTGGCATCCTCAGGGGGCATCTCGCCTGAGTTCATTTGATTAAGAATCTTCTGCCAGCGATCCGCCTTTTCCACCGAATCAATCGCAAACGAAATATCATCAAGCCGAAGCTTGCCTTCCTGCTTTTCAGCATTGTGGCAACGGACGCAATAGCTCTTGAAAAACTCGCGCTGTTTCTCATCGAATATTGCTTTGGGATGCTCTGCAAAAATATGGTCTGACCTCAACAACAGCATTAAAAACGATGCAGATAATATTCGAAAAAGTGATGGCATTATATTCATAGCCCTGAAATCTGATTGCACTTCGAACTTAAGATCGAGCTACTTTAAATCAAAATATCTTTCACCACTTCACCTGCGACATCGGTTAGGCGATAATCCCGCCCGTTAAATCGATAGGTAAGCTTGGTATGATCAAGACCCATAAGATGCAGTAGTGTTGCATGTAAATCATTCACATGAACTTTATTTTGAACTGCTTTATAACCGAATTCATCAGTTGCACCGAAGTGAAAACCACCCTTAACACCAGCGCCAGCAAGCCAAATGGTAAACCCATTCGGATTATGATCGCGGCCCTTGGCTCCTTGCGAATCGGAAGTGCGACCAAATTCGCCTCCCCAAATCACTAGAGTAGAATCAAGTAAACCCCTAGCTGCTAAATCTGTCAACAATGCCGCTGCTGGTTGATCGGTATGTAATGCGCACGATCGATGGTTCGTTTGCACATCGCTATGGCAATCCCAAGGCACATCATTCACGCTGCCATCACCGCCAACACCCTTGCCCGCAAAGATTTGCACAAAGCGCACGCCTCGCTCAACCATTCTGCGTGCAACCAAGCACTGCCTTGCAAATGTTGCGCATTCAGGCTTATCAAGGCCATAAAGCTTCTGCGTCGTTTGAGTTTCCTTGTTAATATCAAGAGCCTCGGGTGCCGCCATTTGCATACGATACGCCAGCTCATACGAGTTGATGCGTGCCGAGAGATCAGATTGCGTAGGGCGTGAAGATGCATGATGTTGATTCAACTTACGCATCAGATCCAGTTGTGCAACTTGTTGGGCATCAGTATGTTTTTGATCACGGAAAAGATTATCGATCGATTCTTTTCGTCGCGCATCAAGCGCAAGGGCCTGATATGATTTTGGCAAAAAGCCTGCAGACCAGATTTGATCATCGCCACGCGGCCTCGTATCATGCAACACCACAAACGAAGGTAAATCCTGATTCATCGATCCTAGCCCATAGTTCAACCAGGCACCCATCGAAGGTAAACCAGGGCGGTTCGTACCACACATCAACTCGATCGAGGCAGGCGCGTGATTGTTCTGCTTCAAATACATCGAATGCAAAAAGCACATCTTGTCTACATGCTGCGAAAGATGCGGAAAGATTTCTGGCACCCATGAACCCGACTGACCATGTTGTTTCCATGCGAAAGGCGACTTCAAACATTTTCCACTGGTGCTGAAGAATCCCGTTTTGGAATCAGAACCTGCGAGCGCCTGACCATCCCGCTTTTGCAATTCTGGTTTGTAATCCCATGTATCAACCTGCGAAGGTGCGCCCGTCATGAACAGCCAAATGATCGATTTCACCTTAGCTGGAAAATGAGGCAGTTTAAGTGCAAGAGGGTCCACAGGGCTAGGCGCGGCTTTCGCTTCATCGTGCATCATGCTGGCTAACGCCATCGATCCAAAGCCTAGGCCTGCCTGTTGCAAAAACCTGCGACGCACTGGAAGACCCAAATTTTCAAACGGTAATTCAAACATCTTTAACTCCCGTGATAATTCACTCTGCAAACTTAATCGATGTACACAAATTCGTTGAGGCAAAGCAGCGTATGACAAAACTCGATGAAAGCTTTATCGTTATTCGCTGGGTTTGCACCACCCATGATTTTTCGTTGCGACTCCATGAACTTTTGCATTTCATCCTGCTCGTTATCGCTAGGCACCCTTGCAAAAGCAATACGATAAGCCGCTAGAATAGCATCTTTCATGGGCGTTTCAGGGGAAGGGGCAATACGCTTTGCCAACTTTTCTGCCTGCTGCCTTACGAGTGGCGAATTAAGCATTACCAGCGCCTGCGTAGGTACCGTGGTGCTAATGCGTTCGCCTATGCTTTGCGTTGGTTCAGGCGCATCGAAGGTGCTCATCAGCGGAATTAATTCGCTTCGCTTTACACGAAGATAAATGCTGCGCTGTTGCGAGTTATCGTTAGTGGCACTAGGCCCGTACATATTCTTGGTATCAAGATTCCCGCCCACCGCAAGCAATGCATCACGAATGAGTTCAGCATCCAAACGGCGTGGTTGATAGTGCCATAAATATCGATTGTCGGGATCGATCTTACTATTTTCGGCATTGGATTCATGCGATTGCTGATAGGTTGCACTCAACATGATCTGCTTATGCAACGGCTTAAGCTTCCAACCGTTCTTTGTGAGTTCCTTGGCAAGCCATTCGAGAAGTTCTGGATGGGTTGGTCGCTCTCCTTGGAATCCAAAATCATTTGAAGTACGAACTATGCCATTACCAAAGTGGTTCTGCCATAATCGATTCGCCATCACTCGGGCAAGCAAAGGGCCTGCCCCTTGTTCCAAATCAGTCATCCAATCAGCAAGTGCAATCCGGGGATCTTTTTGTTCAGCACCTTTGGGTAACTCGCCCCGGGTAAGAACCTGCAAATAACCGGGAGTTGCTTTTTCACCCTTGTTATCCACTTCTCCCCTGCGCAGATAGAAAACATCCTGCCCGCCATCGATAGTGGTGTAAACTTCCTTGAGAGGTGGACGCGGCATCGCCAGGTCGTGACTTCTTAAGGATTGAACAACTTTATTCGTGGCTTCATCGAACGGGGCGAACCACCGTGCCAAATTTTCACGCAACGGGTCAGGCACCTTATTATTGTTCGCAGCAAGAATACCACGAATCTCATACACATTCTGTGGTACAAAATCGCCCGCCCATGTTGTCGGATTCGGTTCGGTACTCATTGCAACCCGCAACCGGCCAATCCCCAACTCACGGAATTGCAAGGTGATTTGAATCTCAGTTCCGCCTGCAAAGCCTGCAAGTGGTTTGTCCAGTTCGAAGATGGCAGCGTTATCTTTCTTAGCGGTTGTTTTTACAACCCAAGCAGTAGCGGGTTTGCCATCAACTGCATTGGCCAAGGGTTGATCTTTATCTTCAAATGCAGCAAAGACAGCCTTAAGTTTTAATTCCTGTACAGGCTCTTTTGATTTGGCATCAAGTGGCTTCGCAGTAATCTTCAACTCGGTAAGTTGAAATCCACCATCCGCATTTACACCTGGCCCCCGTTGTGGCAGCGCTTTATCAGTAAAGCAATCGAATCGAAATGAACTAAGATTCTTTTGATATGTATTAAAGGTAAGATGATACTCATCGTTTGCAGGAGTTGCTTTTTTCGCTCCACGACCTCGCTGCTTCATGGCGCCAGGGCTGATCGTGCCATCTTGAGCAACGATACCACCGGGCAACCATTTCAGATACGAACGCTCTGCATCCACAGTTACAGGCTCTAATATTTGCCAGCGTGTTGCTTCAGGTTGTTTCGGAAGTTCTGTTTTCTGCCAAGCTTCAAATCGTTTGGGTAACTCATCGTTGGCAAACTTACGCAATGCGGTTGCCAGTGGTTCGCGATCTTGTTGGTGCTTATCCAACTTTGCTTTCGTAGCAACTGGATCGGGATCAAGCACCCGGGTACCATGCACGGTTTTTGCCAAGCTCGCAGCAAGTGCATAATAATCTTTGTGCAGCAAAGGATCATACTTATGTTCATGGCAACGAACACAACCAAGTGTAAGGCCAAGCATCGAACCACCAACAGTCATAAGCATGTCATCGATTTGGTCGTAGCGAATTCGCTCGACGGTTTTTGCTGTGATCTGCCCAGGGTATGGCCCTGCCACGAGAAACCCAGCCGCACTAGCAGCATGAAAATCATCTGGGTGCAATTTATCACCAGCTAATTGCATTTTGACAAATTGATTGTAAGGCATATCCTCGTTAAGTGCTCGAATCACCCAATCACGATAATGATACGCAGCGGGTCGGAATCCATCGAACTCATAGCCACCACTCTCTGCATATCGGGCGACATCAAGCCAATGCCTTGCCCATTTTTCACCATACCGGGGGCTCGCCAATAGTTCATCAACTACCTTTTCAAACGCACCTGAAGATGTATCTTTTGCAAAGGCATCGATCTGCTCAGGCGTTGGTGGCAATCCAATAAGGTCGTAATAAGCCCTGCGTAATAACTGTTCCTTCGTCGCAGGACGACTCAATTGAAGTTTTTTCCCTGCACTTGCCTGTTGAATGAAGCGATCGATTGAATTGCTTGCTTTACCAGCAGGGGGTGCGATTTCTTTTAAGGGTTGAAATGACCACCACTGTTTTCCTTCCGCAATATTTATCTCACGCTTAGGCTTTGCGGCCAACTCTCCCTGACGGGGATCAGGAGCTCCCATATCAATCCACTTGGCGAAATCAGCGATCACATTTTCTGGCAGCTTACCAGAAGGCGGCATATCTAAACCATCATACTTAAGAGCCTTCATAAGCAAGCTCTTCGCTGATTGACCTTTAATAAGCGTTGGCCCGGTCTCTCCACCAGCTAACATTCCCTTGGCAGTATCAAGAAACAATTCAGCCTTAAGCTTCTTGTTGGTTTGCGCATCTTTTGAATGGCACGAATAGCAATGCTGGTTAAGCACTGGGCGAATCTTTTGTTCGAAGAATTTCAACCCCTCATCATTTGCTTCTTGGGCAATTGAATGATTCACAGAAAGACAAAGGGTTATTCCAACTAACGCATATCTCAACATAATGAAATTCCTCATCGAAAGAGCTGTTTATTAAACGCTCACCCTGATTCTCAATTTATTTCTCGACATCGTAAATGAAAGCCTTATCATCTGCGGGTTTAACCCAAACATTTCGAAACTTCACAGGGTTGTTATGATCCTGAAGAAATACCGGTCCGGTCATCGTCTTCTTTTGCATATCCCGAATCTTTTCCAAATAAGGCGTTGTACCAAATCGGAATGGATGAAATGTTGACCTAGGTTCGCCAAAGGTTGTGCCATCTTGCACTTTCATTCCGTTGAACCAAACCGTGACGGTGCCGTTCTCGGTAATCGCCCCTGCATCATTACGCC
>Ga0255096_1000464_pt1 | contig 19504 bp, 33 predicted proteins | sample Colum_Atlam_RepA_2_FD_188563 | JGI IMG/M metagenome (GOLD analysis project Ga0255096, IMG submission 188563) | Freshwater microbial communities from Columbia River, Oregon, United States - Colum_Atlam_RepA_8d | ecosystem: Environmental > Aquatic > Freshwater > River | place: USA: Oregon... | reverse complement strand
CACAACTTGCCGCCCCGTCTGTCGGCCAACAAACACCCGCGAGGAGCGGGCGCAGCCGATCTATCACCACGCACCTTGAGAGGAAAGACCTTGATCTCACCAGAACAACTGCGCGCCATGACGCCAGAGGCGAGAACGCAACTGTTGAATGCCTATGCGACGGCCTTCTACGGCACGCCGGATTTCGTCACGAAGCTTTCCGCTGATTTTGACGTGTCCAAGGCAACTGTTTTCCGATGGAAAAAGGACAACAACGCGCCGTGGGCTGTGATCTTCGCGCTTGATGCGTGGCAAAACACCGACGCGATGGCGCAAAACATTTTGCAGGATTGGCAGGAAGTGCCAGCGCAACTGATCGACGCCGCGCAAGCCATGTCGCGGGTTGGGGCTATTCTTGCTCGGATCGCGCGCCGTTTGCCCGCCGTGCGCGATGGTGAGTTAGAAGCCTAGTCCTTACCGCCGCCTGCTTCCGGCTTTGCGCGATATACCGCAACGACATGCCGCTCATTGGCCCGCGCCGCGCGTAAAACTCGACACCAAGTGCCTTTGCCCACTCCAACACGGTCTGGAAGTTGGGAAATTTGCTTGGTTCGTCTTTCTCGGCCTTGGCGAAGAAATCAACTGATGCGCCGGCCATTTCCTCGACCTCTTTGATTGTCAGGCCCAGCCCTTCGCGGATGCCCCGGAGCATCATGCGAATGTCTGCGGTCTGATCAATCAGCACGTCGCCAAATTCCGGCTGTGGATCGCAGGCTTTCGGCACCGGCTTGCCTTCGGGAAGGTTGAACCGCATCGAACAGCCATGGCGCGGGCATTGGACGCGCGCATATTCTTCGCTGACCTTGACCAGCATCCACCCGGCCCGTTGCACGTCGCGCAGGAAATTCTGATCCATCAGATAAACCCCTCTTGCGTGGTGTCATTGTCGCCCAGCTTCCAAAACCTGTTGGTGGCGTCGTGAAACCCGACTTGCGCGGTTGCTTTGCGCCCATGCCGGTTCTTGCGCACGATCAATTCCATGACGTTGCGCACCGCCGCCAGATCGGCCTCAAACTCTGTGCGCGCCTGATCGGTAATGTGGCCCGACTTGTCCAACTTCGGCCCGTGCTGTTCCATCCAGTAGCCCTCACGGTGGCAGAACACGACCTGATCGGCGTCGTTCTCAAACTGCCCTGTTTCTTTGATATCGGACAGCAGCGGGCGCTTGTCGTCGCGCATCCCAATGTCCCGGCTCAATTGGACGAGAGCAATCACCGGACATTCCAGCATCCCGGCCAGCGTTTTGATGCCAATGGAAACCTCTGTCATTTGCTCAAACCGCGACTTGCCAGTGCCGCGAATAAGCTGCGCGTAGTCGATCACCAGCAAATCCAACTGGCCCCCGAACTCGCGCTTTACGCGGCGCACGGCGGCATGGCCCGCAGCCAAGTCTCGAATGTTTTTCGGCACGATGCGAAGCGGCGCGTGCAGGATGGCTTGGGAGGCTTCGACCCAGCGCCGGAAATCAGCCTCTTTCATTTCGTGGGCGTCCCGCAGATCGGCATAGGGAACCCGCGACCGCGCCGAAATCATCCGCGTTGAAAGCTGGTCGTCTTCCATTTCCAGCGACCAGAAGCAAACCCGCTTGCCCTGATCAATCGCCACGTTGCCCGCGATTTCAACGGCCAGCGAGGTTTTGCCCATGGAGGTTGTGCCGCCCAGCAGCATGTAATCCCCCGGCCCCAGCCCGCGAATGATGCCGTCCAGCGCCGAAACGCCAGTTTTCAGGAACGTCTGTTCGCCCTGATACGACGCTGCCGCCTTGCCAACCGCCTTCGTCACGGACTTGAGGAACGAGATTGAGCTTTCTTCCCCAGAGGCTTCTGGCAAGGCCTGCAAGGCGTTCAGCAGCCCCGCCTTCACGTCAGAGGCTTCGGCACCGGCCCCAAGCTGAACTTGCGCTTCCCGCAGCGTGTCGCCAATGCGCCGCCGCACGGCCTGCTCCACTATCATCTTGGCATAATCGCGCGCCAACCGGGGCATGATTGCAGAGCCGCCGATCTGGACGAGATACCGCGCGCCGCCGACCTCGGCCAAGCCCTGATCAGACGCAAGGATGGCCCCCAGCGAAACGGGCGAGGCCAGATGCCCCTTCACAATCCGGCTGGCGCATAGCTGGAAAATCTTGGCGTGCAGCGGATCATAGAAATGTTCGGCGGTCAGCACGTCCGAAACCTGATCGAACAAAGCGTTGTTGGTGAGGATGGCCCCAAGCAATTGCTGCTCGGCCACCACGTCGAATGTTTGGTTTTGCGTCATGTCGTTCATCGCACAATTTCCCCCCACTGTGGGCCGCGTGGCCGTGGCATGATGGCCTTCGGCGCAATGTCCTCATCCAGCCAGCGTTGCCCGTTCAGCCAGCCTTGCGGATATTTCGGGATGGGCCGGAACTCGCCCTTGTCGCCACCGGCAAGGAAATCGGCATAGCGTTTTGCCCCTGCGATTATTTCCTTAGGGTCCGCGCCGTCCTTGACCTGTTTGGCGAAGGCATCTTGGGCTTGGGGCTTGCCAGCTTTCTTGGGATAGACTTCCCAGAAGCGATTGAAGGCGTCCTGCAATTCAGCGGCTTTCTGCGCCTTCGTTGGCCTGACCAATTCAGCGGCTTTTGCGCCGAACAAATCCGCCTCTTGATCTATTGATGGTTCATTGATGGTTCTAAGTGACGGTTTGGGTGACATGGGTGTCACCCCATGACATTTTGTCACCCCGCCATTTTGTCACCTCTTGGACCCGATAAAGGTTCGATCCAGACCGTCCAGCGTTCGGCGTCACAGCGACAATTCCGGCCTCTTGCAACTCGGTTATGCAGCGTTGCGCCTGCCGATCTGAAAGCCGCGCCTTGGCTGCGATTGATGAGATTGCAGGCCAGCACTCGCGCGACCGTTCATCGGCACTGTCTGCCAGCGCCAAAAGAACCAAGAGCGTGCCTTGCGAAACGGTTGCATGGTCCCAAACCTCGCTCATAATTTTGATGCTCATTTTTGCGTTCCAGAGGTAAAAATTCCCGACAGGCTTGTCATTTGGTGGGACCGGCTTTCCATCGCGCATGTGAAATCCCACAGCGCCGCCGCGTCGGCTGCATCGCCGTCGCGCACGTCCCAACCGAGCAAGTGGCAGCGCGACATAACCGCAGCTTTGATTTGCTTCTTTGCTGCCGCAGCGTTCTTGCTGGGAAAGTCCCTCGCGGTGAGAGCCTTGCCGAGAAAGTGCTTACGGATGGTAGCCGGGTAATATGACACAACGCGCACCCCGCGCCGCGTGGCTTCGCCCTTCACGCAGGCGATTAGGCCGATCAGGAAGGCGCTAGCATTGGCCCCGCCGACAGGAGCCTCAACCGCCACCAGATCGGGCTTGAGGCGTTCAATCATGTCGCCACAGACCGCAATGGCCTTGGCGTAGCGTTGATCCTCGGAAGTCCCAAGGCTGATTGAGCCAGCCTTGGGTTTGCCCCCGACCACGCCAAAAGCAATGCCTGTTTTCGTGGCAAGATCGAAGGCTAAGACTTTCATTCGGCGGCATCCGCCAAAGCAGCTTCAAAGTCTGCCGCTTCCTCTGCGATTTCAGGGTCGGCAGGATCAAAGTCTTCTGCATAGGAAGGCGCGGGAAGCGGTTCTTCGTCGTCCATAACCGGCGACACACCGTCTTCGTCGTCTTCATCCTGGGCGAACATATCCGGGGTCCGCTGGCCGCCCCAGTTCTTTTCAAGTTCGCCCCGCAGCGCATCGAACGACCGCAGCACGTCATCGCGCTTATCCGCTTCCATCTTGTGCAGTTTCTTGCCCCAAGCCGCAGCGGTCTTGTTCAGCCCAGTCAGTTCCAGCAACTTGCCGTGTTCTTCGCGGTCAGCGCCAGCCTCGGACGCGCGGTCCCGTTCATGGCTGATGTGCTTGTTGAACAAATTCAGGATTTTATCGTGAAATGCTTGAAGTTCAGCCATAGCTGATTGCCCTTCCATTGGTTGCTGAAATTGCCCGCTTCTCGCGTTGGGCTAGAGCGCCTGTTGGACCCGTTTGCGCCTATATGCCGCCCCGCCAAGGGCGCGCGTCACGGAGCCGTCGCAGCGTCAGGTGCGGCTGTCGGAATAGCCCTCGGCGGTGTTTGAATTTGCATGACCAAGCGCGCTCTCCTTTTGGGCAGCGCGCAATACTTCGGTGCCGTCTTCCAGACCTTGCGAAGCCACCCCCGGCTTCCCACGTCTATTGGACGCGATCCACGACGCGGCAGGCACTTTCCCACCCGTCAGGCGTTGGATTTGGAACGCGAGTTCAAGACCCGGAGATTTAACGCCGGTTGCCAGTTCACTCATGTATGAGCGTGACACACCCAGCTTCCGGGCAAGCTGCGCCTGCGACGTTGAAGTTGCATCTAAATAGCTTTGGAGTTTTGACATGCTGAAAAGTTCGCACAAAGAGAACCCTGCGGCAACCTCAAAAGTTCGCGCGGTGCGATTGGCTTTTTCTGGGCAAAACGCGCATCATCATCGCATGAAACTCAAACTCAAAGATTTGCGAAATAAGCGCGGCTGGACGCAAGAACAGCTTGCCGACATCGTTGGATGCACCAAAAGCCACATTTCCGAAATGGAGAGCGGCAAGAAGAACGCATCTTCACCGATGCTGGAAAGCCTTGCCACGGCCTTTGATGTGCAGGTAGTCGATCTGATTGATAGCGGCGATGCAGGCGAGGATTTACTGCGCCTTAGCGAGATTATGCACCAGCTTTCGCCCGAAGATAGGAAGGTGATCCTACGGGCGGCACGAGGACTATTGCCGCAAACCGATCATTGACAGAGCGTGCGAAGGTAACAGCAGAAATATCGCTGACTTTCAGAAGAATTTCAAACAATTCAGTAACTTGCCTGTCGTGCATTATTCGACCCCAGCGATACGCGCCACACGGGAACTATCCCTAAGGATGCAAAAAGCCACTAAAAGCTGTCGCTTGCAACCGAAAACTGTCTGAAAAGACAGGTGCAGCCCGCGCCTGCCCGCATAGCGCGAAGCATTTTCCCGCACATAAGCCAGCCCAGATCAGCCGTTTACCGGCCAATTCTGCCTGCGCATTTTGCCGCACCTCGCCTGATGGTTGATCATCTGCAAGGGAATCAACTTCATGGTTGTTCTCAAAATATCGCGCGAAATCACATCATTAACCATATTAACCCCTTGACCTGATCACCGGGCGCGAACTCAACTTAATTTTGTTCGCTCAAGGTGAACTTTTCCTCTTGCGCTTAGGTTCTCTGTGTGCGAACTTTCGGTTACACCGCGACACATGGGCCGGTCAAGAGGATCGCATGACAACCAACAATGTAAGCGCCGATGATGCCTGCCGTTACTGCCGTGGGACTGGCCGTGAGCGCAGCGTCGAGTTTCGTAATGGCTACTCTGTGGAGATCAGCGAACCGTGCTTCTGGTGCCGTGGTTGCGGCTTGAAGACTTTTGTTTTGAGGGAACAGAAATGACGATTTTTCCTGAGAGTTTCCTGACCTACCCGCCGCAGGATGGCTTTGAGCCTGCCCGCCGCGCCCTGTCCGATGCCAAATCCACTGAGGAAGTTCGTCGGGCTGCGATTGATGTTCTGGCCGACAGCAATGATTGGCGTGACATTGCGATGGTGCGCGAAGCCCGTATGCGGCTGTTTGCACTCCCCGGCGCTGAAATCCGCACCGCAGACGGCCATGTTGACCTTGGGCCTAATGTGAATGCCACCCCGGACTTCGTGCCTGATTTTCGCGTAACGGACGCGGCAGGTCTGATCATCGTTGCGTCCTGCCTGATCACGATTGGCGCGATTATCGGCCTGATCCTTGCCCGCTCTGGTGTGCTGTGATGCGCGCCGAACCCTCCATATCTGAGAAGATTGAGCAGATCGACGACGCCGAAGAATTGACCGGCTTCGAAAACCAGCTTCGCGCTGATGGCCGCCTTGATGATCGGATGAAAAGCCTGATCGGGATGCGCCGCCACGAACTGCGCACCATGAAAGGGTGGAACTGATGAAAGCCCTTGCCCTTCTGATCTGCGCGCTTGCCAGCCCTGCACTTGCAGACGGCGAAGAATGCTTTGACCGCACCACGCTGATTGCCACGCTAGACCGCAGCTATTCGGAACGCCAATTCGTTCGGTCGATGGAAGATCGTGGCGGCATGGTTGAAGTCTATGTGTCTGCGGCAGGCACTTGGACAAGGGTTGTTGTCCCGCCCCTGCCGGGAACGCCGAAAGCATGTGTCGTTGCCACCGGCACGGCATGGATGATGGTCGCCCCCGGTATCGCGGGCTGATTTAACCCCCAAGGATGGAAACCCATGGATAACTCTAAAATCGTCTTTCTGATCAACGACCAAGCCCGCGCCATTATGGCAACCTACGAGGACACCGCAGGGGCGGAAATGTTCAAGACACTGGATCACTCGATTGAGGTCGGTGACTTCGTTGTTGTTCAATCGACCACTCGGCACAAAATGACGGTTGTGAAAGTGACCGCCGTTGACGTGGACGTGAACTTTGACAGCACCACGCCGCTGAAATGGATCGTGCAGGCAATCAATATCAAAGACTTTGATGCGACCATTAACGCCGAGACGCAGGCTATTTCTGCCGTCCAGCAGGCCGAATTGCGGCGCAAGAAGGAAGAACTGCGCAAGACGATGTTTGCCGACAACGAGGAAAGCATTGCGCGCCTCTCGCTGACCAGCCGCACGGTTGATGGCGTTGTTGAATAGATAGAATTGATGGCGTGCCCTAGTGCCTTAAGCCCCATAGGAGCGCCTCAGAGTAAGGCCATGCGGCCTTACTAATCTTTGCCTAAAGTCAAAGATTCAGCGGGTTTTAACAGTCGAATAGCGTGGGGCTTCTAAGGCGAAGTGACCGGCTGTTAAAACCGCCGCTAATTTATAGGACCGTCCATGTTTTGCAGAAAATGCGGATGCAAGAAAACAACAAAGCGCAGTGCCGGAGTTTTCCATTGCAAGCACTGCGGAATGCAGCCGGGTCAGTCCAATATGGACCGCTTTGGAAACGCTAAGGCGACAATCCCCGCAGTGATCGACTTGCAACCTTCAGATTACGTTTTTGCCACACGGCAACCGAGGCTGCGCGCAGGTTCAAACTCCACGCCAGCCTAACCCGAACAGCCCAGCAAAGGAAAAGCCATGGCAAGTTCTTCACCCGTGACCCTTTACGACGCCAATAGGACCGCATGGGATCAGATCGCTATTTATCGGCCCTACACGGCAGAAATGGCGAAGCACTTCATTGACTTCGCCAGCATGGAAACTGCGCTCTGCTACGGATCAAGCGTCATATCCAAGTGGGTCAAAAAAGCTGGCGGAGTATCGGCTGAAACTGACCGCCGCGCGAAACAGTGGCTTTCCCTGAAAGAGAAGAAAATCGACGGGGATAAGAATATCTTCTCAACGCGCGGTAAAGTTTTACTTGTCGCATGTTCAGATGAGGTTGCCGCAAAGGCTGTCCTTATTCTCGAACTTCTTGGGTGCGAGGTGACGGACGTATGACCTTCGAGATACGCACCCTTGCCGCCGACGAGAAGATAACCGCCCCCGGCTTTTACAACATCAGCCTTGACCGGCACCACAGCCAGCCCTGCGACGGGCCAAGCCTGACTTCCGGCGTGCTGCGGAAGATGGAACTGGCAACGCCTGCCGATGTTTGGGCGTTCTCGAAGCTGAACCCTGATCGCTGGGAGCAGGAAGACAAGACCGCTCTGCGGCTGGGCCGTGCTATGGCCGCGTATGTTGAAGGCGGGATGGACGAAGTATCCAAGCACTTCCTTGTGCTGCCAGAGGACAAGCCGCGCCGCCCGACCGCCGCACAGATTGCCGCCTATAACTCTGGCAAGATCACCGATGCCAACAAGGCCAGCGTTGAGTTTTGGGCCAAAATGGACGCCGACCCGCGCGACCAGATCACCGATGCCGAGCAAAAGATGATCGAAAACATGGGCAAGGTTCTGGCCGCCGATCCTATGGCTTCGGCCGTAATGGGCGGCATCCCCGAAGTGACGATGGCCTATCAAGACGATCAGACGGGGCTTTGGCTCTTGTCGCGCCCTGACACGGTGAACTTCGATGGCACTGTCACCGATTACAAGAAGATCAACACGCAAGGTCGCCCGTTCAACTATCGCGTGCTGGACAACCGCATTACCGACCATGGCTATGACATGCAGTTGGCCTTTGCTGCCGAGGTTTTTGAACTTCTGACAGGCGAATGGCCGACCAGCGCGGGCGTTATCGCCCAATGGGATGCGCCGCCGCACCACGTCATTTTGCGCGAGATTTCCGAAGAAGACTTGCGCATCGGCCAGTTTCGCAACCGGCGCGCAATCAATCGCTTCGCGGAATGCCTGCGGTCTGGCAACTGGCCCGGCCCCGGCGACGACCCCGGCGTCTACCAGCGCCCGCAATGGCAGCGCGAATTGCTCCTGCAAGAAATGAACACCGAAGGGAAAGCCCCATGAACGATAGCATTGAAGAACGAATTGCGGCGCGCACCAACTTAGCTGTTGCTGGCGCTACGGAAGTTTCCGGCGCACTTGGCGGCTTGTCCTTTAAGGACATGGGGCAAGTGATGGAGTTTGCAAAGCTGATGGCCCTTTCTGGGCAAGCTGTGCCGAAACACTTGCGGGCGCAACCGGGCGCTTGCTTGGCAATTTCGCTGCAATCCCTGAACTGGCGGATGGACCCTTTTGCCGTGGCAAACAAATCTTACATGGTCAATGACCGCATCGCCTACGAAGCACAGTTGATCCATGCCGTGATTGAGCAGCGCGCCCCGATCAAGGGCCGCATACGTGGCAAAGTGGAAGGCAAAGACGGCACGCGGAAATGGCTTCTTCAAGTTGAAACCAATGACGGCGATCTGATCGAATATGAAGGGCCGGAACTCGGTAAAATCACGGTCAAGAACTCACCGCTCTGGAAATCTGACCCTGATCAGCAGCTTTGGTATTACGCAGTGCGCGCCATGTGCCGCCGCCACTTCCCCGACGTGATCTTAGGCGTCTACGAGAAGGAAGAAATCGAACAAGCCGAAGGGATGCGCGACGTTACCCCTAAGGCAACAGGCGGCTTTGTCGCAAAGGCGGCAGCGGCTAAGGCTGCGGCAGTTGAAGCCGTCCAAGAGCCTGAACCCGAAACGGTTGATCAGGTTGATCAGGAAGAAGAAGCCGGTTCGCACTGGACCACCGATGTTTCTCTTGACGACGCCTTCCCCGGTTCGGACGCATGGCAAGAAGGTGCCTCGGCATTTGCCACCATGCCCGCCGAAGCCTGCCCCTATGCCGATGATCTTGCCCGCGCCGCCGATTGGCTTGGCGGATGGCATGGCGCGCGGAGGGCTGCGGAATGACCGACAAGGACAACGGCGGGCCTGCGTTCCCGATTGAGACGACCGCAACGCCTTGGGCAGAGGGTATGACCCTGCGCGACTGGTTCGCAGGGCAAGCGCTGGCCGGTATGCTTGCACATGGCATCGGACCGTCGGGTCCAGCCGACGTTGCTTGGGCAGCATACCAAGCCGCAGACGCCATGCTGGAGGCCCGCAAATGATCGACTTCAACGACGGAAAAATCCACGGCTGGAACGGCGGCGAGTGCCCGGTGCATCCTAAGACAATGGTGCATTATTGGATTCGCAACCACGGTGAAGCCACGACGAAAGCCGAACTTCTCACTTGGGAACACACCGACGGCAACGGTGACATCATCGCGTTCTATGTCGTCAAGGCCCACCGCGAACCCAAGGTGATCTGGGTGAATGAATACAGCGAAGATCGGATTGGCGCGCATTTCTCGTCCGATGACGCTAAAGCCCACGCCGGATCAAATGCCATCCGCATCGCCGTTGAATACCGCGAGGTTCTAAAATGATGCGCCGCATGACCACTCAAGAGGCGCTGGACTTCATCGAAACCGCGTTCAACTGCGGCCCAGACGGGATTGCCCCCGGCATCATCGACGCCACGGTTGCAGGCATCGACGTAGATCAAGCGCAGACCGACCTTGAAAGCTACCTTGCAATCGTCCCGGCGCAGATCGACCCCGACAGCATCCAAATTCACGCAGACCGCATTGAGGACAGCGACATGGCCGCTGTTCGCATCATCATCAAGACAGGTGAATAACATGGATACCGGCGAATACGACGAGCGTTCAGACGACGAGCGCGCCGAGGAAATCGACGCGATCATTGACCGCATATCGAAAGTCTTGCCTGCCGAAATCACGGGCGAAACTCTGATCAACATTTGCGTTTGGATGATCGGCAGTTTCTTGGCCGGTGACTTCCCCCAGCAGGTTTTGACCTGTTCCGAAATCCTGCGCATCCTCACCGACGACGAAATTGATAACGTCGCGGCAGCGTGCCAATCGTCGGAGAACCTGCAATGACCGTAGGCACGCCAGAACAAGCAAAAGAATGGCTTTGCCCTGTGTCCCGCACCTTCGGGGTGGCTAAGGCGATCCCGCACTGTCAGGGGCCTTCCTGCGCCGCGTGGCGGTGGGAGAAGATCACGACGGCACACCCGCTCTATCGGGACGCTGTGCGTAAGGCGGCAGAGGAAATCGATGACAAGCCGCCCTATGCCAAAGCCGCGCGCATCGTGGCCGACGATCTTGAAGGCCACGGCCTCACAGTTGAACGCGGTTACTGCGGCCTTGGCGGGCCAGTCTGATGATTATCAGGATCAGGGAAGCACCCCGCGAGGCTGACGAGATTATCCTGTTTGCCTTGCGGGAAAAGCAGCGAGGCGTCCGTGTCCACGCCATTGCGAAGCGCCTTGATATGGACCCCGCCTATGTATCCGCGATGATGCAGCGCGTCAAAAATTCAGACGCCAAGGAATGCGCCTATTGGGGCGACGATCCTAAGAAAATCCGAGGGTTTTACGAATGATCCACAAGATTGATGATTGGAAGGGTGAGCATTTAATCCGCGCCCCAAAACGGGAACTGGTTGAGCCGACCGCCCCAGCGCCAGCCACAATGGCGTATCAGAAGAAGTTTGCCGAAGCGCGCCAAGAAGACGCGGAGAAGATCGCGGCCTTGGCAGGGCGCATGACCCGCGCCGAAATCAGGGACGCTACCGGCATGACCATGAACCGCGTCAACGTGATCTGCCAGAAATTCAAGATCAGACCGGTGGACCACAAGTATTCTGCGACCAAGCGGAAGGGCGTCAAATGAGCATGATAACCAACCCCATGCTGTTGCCGAAAATCCGCTCTGGCGCATTGCTTGGCGCGGTTAGGGACATGCCTTGCGCCCTGCGCATCGCCTCATTCATTCCGGGTGGCATGTGTGCGCATCAGTCAACCGTTGTCCCGTGCCACATCGACATGACGATTGGCAAAGGCATGTCGTCCAAGGTTTCTGATCTGTTCGTGGCTGCCGGTTGCATCCACTGCCACGACATTATGGATGGCCGCGACCGCAAGGGCCGCGACTACATCACGGCCAATTATCCGACAGCGATGGTTGAACGCATCCTGAAAGGCATGGCCGAAACCCAAGCCCGCTGGGTGGGCATGGGCTTGCTGGAAGCGAAAGGCATGGAGGTGATTTGATGGCCGATCTGACCATGAACGCAGACGCGGCTTACGGCTCTGACCGCTGGTGCGCCACCACCCTTGGCAAGTCTTACGACTGGTTCAAGAAGTCCCGGCCACTCTTGGAAGGCGACGGATTTCCGCCGAAAGACCGCATCCTTGGCCTTACGATGAAGGATGATGTTCACGCATGGATTGCAAAACGCCGTCGGATTGCCGATGTTGTTGTTGCGCCGCTCACCACACATGGCGCTCAACCAAACAAGGAAAACCTTTATGCCTTTTAAATCCGCCCTCTGGGATGGGTCTGATCCCCTATATGCGCCCTGCACACGCCTAACGAAGAAATGGTTCTACTGGCGCGCACCCGCGCAATACGTCAAAGCAGGCTATTCGATCACGTCCTACCGGCTTCCCGGCGAAGTTGGCGACGGCATGGATCAAGCCCGCGCGCAGAAAGCCCGCGACCTTACCCGCGAAATGTTGCGCCACTACGAGGCGTCCGAAACGCAGGTAGCGCCGGGGTCGTGGCTCTGGCTGATTGGCCGCTACAAGAGCGACGAGTTTTCACCGATCCATGACGTGAAGGAAAACACGCGCGAAAGCTACATGGGCATGATGGCGAGGCTTGAAACCGCTATCGGCTCAACGCTGATTGCCGACACCGATCTTGTGGCGCTGAAACGCTGGCAGAAGGCCATGAAGGAAGGCCATGAGGCCCGCAGCCGCGAGTTTAACCAACGTGCCGAAAAACGCGGCTTCTGCGCCCGCCCGGTTGACGCGACAGACTATGTGAAACGCATGTTCCAGATGGTCCGCACGCTGATTGGCTATGGCGTCCAGATCAAAGCCCCCGGCGCGCGGGACGTGCGGGACATTCTGTCAGAAATGCGGATCAAGGCACCGAAGCCTCGCAACGTCAGCCCGACAGAAGATCATATCGCCGCCGTGGTGGCCGTGGCCGATGAGGCAGGTAATTCGATCTTCTCGCTTGGCATCCTTTGCCAGTGGTGGCTAACCCTGCGCGCCGTGGACGTGCGCGGTCAGTGGCTTGGCAAGGGCGGCTCTGCACGCTGGGCCGATGGCTTGACGTGGGACATGATGGACAAGGACTTGACCACGCTGCGCAAGGTTCCTTCGAAGACTGAACGCGCCGCGCCCGATGCCCTTGTGTTCGATCTGACCTTGCTACCTGAGTTGCGGGAGCGGTTGCTGGCTATCCCACAGGATCAGCGGGTCGGGCCGGTTATCAAGCAGGCAAACGGTGTTCCGTTCCAGCGTGATACTTGGTCAAAGACTTTCCGCAAATATGCCGATCTTGCTGGCGTGCCGCGCGAAGTCTGGATGATGGACACGCGAGCCGGTGCGATCAACCACGCGAAGCGCCAAGGTGCATCCCAAATCCAGATGCAGCATCAGGCAAATCACTCGCAGTCCAGCACGACCGACCGCTACATTCGGGAACGCTCAGACACGGTGAATACCGTTATCCAGATGCGCCGGAAATCCGCCTGATTCTTCGGTTGAGAACAATCTTACAACCGATGTTTCAACCACTTTACAACCGTTCCTGACAAACACCGCTAAGTGCTTGATTTAATGGTACCGACGCCCCGGCTCGAACGGGGGACCCCTAGATCCACAATCTAGTGCTCTAACCAACTGAGCTACGTCGGCACTCAAGGGGGCATTTACCCCCCACGTCCGGGGATTGCAAGAGCAGGATTGCCATTGATTGCCCCTCTTGTTACGCCAAAGTGAAAGATAATCAGGAGCCGAGCCATGGGCATCGACAAGCAAAGCGACATCGCCGCAAATATTCAAATCGGGCCAACCGATCAGGGCATGGTGCGAATCTATATCGAGGCCGATGGCGGCATCGAACTTCCGCTGGATTTCGACGCCGACGAAGCCGAAGAAATTGCCGAAGAACTGATGGCCGCCGCCGAAGCGGCGCGGTCGCTGGCAGATGGCAACAACCCGCAGAAATCTAAACCGAAAAAGCGCTGACCCCCGGGTCACGAAAGGCTTGCAGACGCGTCGCAGCGTGACGGGCAAACTTTTGCACCATCACCTTGCGCCGCGCTGCTGGCAGCGGCGTTTCCGGCCCCGTTCGCAAAATTTCGGCGTCATAGGCGTCAGCGATGATCAGGCCAGAGCCATCGGGCAACAAATCGGTCGGAAACGCGCCATCCACCGCCCAAAAGAATCGGTCGCACCATTCCAGATAGCCTTGCCACTTCTGGTCGGTGACAAAGTCGCTGCGGCTGGACTTACATTCAATCACCCAAATTTCGCCCTTCGGCCCCAAGGCCATCACATCAACGCGCAGGCCGGGGGTGGGCACCAGTTCTTCCACCGTCACGAAATCAAACTGCCGCAAAGCACGGCAGACGCCACGCGCAAGGCGCTGGCCGGGCATCGCGGGCAAGGGCAATCCATCTTCCATCTGTGAAATATGCACAAAGCGTGAACATCACGCAAGCCGTCGCTGCATTGACAGCTTATGGCGGCCCCGCTATCCCCAGCGTACCGAAAAATGTCTGGCCGGTTGGTTATCCCGGTCCCCGTGCAAACGGGAGTGTAGCGCGGTTTGCGCGAACCCACGGTGTTTTGACACATGCGCTGCGGCGCAACCTTTCGGGACACGCATAATGACACATTCCACCAGAACCGTCTTGCTGGCGCAGGTTTTCATTTCGGCCATGATGGCCACCTTGATGACCGGCGTGTTTGGCATGCTTAATCTTGGCCCAACCTCTGCGTTCTTGGCGCATTGGGGCGGCAACATCCTGACCGCTTGGCCGATTGCCTTCGTGTTTTCCTTGGGTGTCGGGCCGATTGCCTTCAAGCTGGCCCACGAAATCAACCGCCTGCTGCCCTAAGCCTTGCGGGGCAGTCGCATCGCGCCTACATTGGTCCTTGGCGGGTTCTGCTCTTCTCGTGCGAGGCACCTTTTCCAGTGGCCGATAAGCAAACGCACGGGGGCTGGCTCTGGCAAGATCCTGGTCTTGTTACCTGGCGCCCACCTGAGACCTCTGGCTCTCGGGAAAAACCTGTTCTCCACGGCCGCTGCGGGCCCGCCACCTAGTCCTTAGCAGAGATTTTGACCGGCATCATCCGCCGCGACACATCGGGGGCGCGCGTGCCACCCTTGGGGCCTTCGGGGTCCTCGGCCAGTCGCATCACCGCGATGCCAAACTGCACCCCGGCAAACACCACCCCGTTCATCACAATCATCATGATCGCCGCCACCGGCCCCATACTTGATTCGAAAATCAGGTGGCGCAGCCCGGCCACATCCATCGCCAGCAACATGCCCAAGAACAGCACCGATAGCCCAAAGCCTATGGCGACGTTGACGATATAAAGCCGGATCAGTTTGGGCATGGCGACCTCCTGTTTCGCCAAACCTAGCACAGATTGGCGCAACCGGCATGCAGTGTAATGCCGCAGCTAATCAGGGTGCGGTTTTGGCGAACACCAGTTCGTGGCCATTGCCGCTTAGCCGCAACTGGCCATCCTGTTGCACCGCCGTCTCAACGCCGTGCAGCGCCTGAAAGAAATCCTGCTCTGCCATCATATCCGGGCAGGCCATTTTGGTTGACCCAAGCGCGCTAAGTTTGAAACTGTCGCCGTCCTGCACAACATCCGCGAAATAGCGGTTACACGGCGCAATCCCTGTCACCCGCCCCGGCGCATCAAGGTTCAACGTCGCCTGATAACCGGGCGCAACGCCATCCGTCAGCACCAAAACCCAATCCTTGGTCGCAAGATCAACCGGCGCGCCGGTTTCATCGGCGCAGGCAACCGCCGCACCAAACAGCAGGGCAAAGCTGGCAAAAAAAACAGATTTCATCATCAAAGGCTCCCTTATTGGTTACCATTATGACGCGCCCCGCGGCGCAAGTCTTGGCCGCGGGCAGAAAAATCTGCGCGGCGGCTTAAAACGCCGCAGGCTTGGCTTCGCGCGCCATATGATCCAGCACGGCATTGACGAATTTCGATTCCTTGCCTTCCGGAAAGAACGCCTTCGCCACGTCGACATATTCGTTGATCGCCACTTTCGGCGGCGTGATCATCTGCGTCAATTCGGCCCCAGCCGCCCGAAACAGCGCCCGGATCACCGGATCAATCCGGTCAATCGGCCATTTCGCCACCAGCGCGCGGTCGGTCATCTGGTCAATCAATGCCTGAAAGTTCACCGCATGGTCCACCACAGCGCGGAAATGGTCGACATCGCCTTCGACCATCTCTTCGCCATCATACACCGCACCGAAGCGATGCGTTTCAAACTCGCGCCGGATCGCTTCTACGGTTTGGCCAGAGGCCTCCATCTGAAACAGCGCCTGCACGGCATAAAGCCGCGCGGCCGATTTCATCTGCTTCTTGTCAGGCTTAGTCATGGACGAAAACCGATCCCCTTGGTGTCGGAGGCCCATTTGCGCGACAATGCGATCAAGTGCAAGGCCGCAGCAGCAGCGCCGCCGCCTTTGTTTTGTCCCGCAGGGTCGGCCCGCACCTCGGCTTGCGCCCGGTTTTCCACCGTCAGAATGCCATTGCCCACTGCCGCACCCTGCAAGCCCAACATCGAAAGCGCGCGGCTGGAATCGTTGCAGACCGTGTCGTAATGCGTGGTTTCGCCACGAATAACGCAACCCAGCGCGACATAGCCGTCAAAATTCGCCATCCGTTCCGCCAGCGCAATCGCGCTTGGCACTTCCAGCGCACCGGGCACTTCGACCAACTCCACCGTGGCCCCGCACGCCGCCGCAACCGCGCGCGCGCCCGCCACCAAATTATCGGCGATGTCTTTGTAATACGGCGCCACCACGATCAACAGGCTGACAGGCTTGTCAAATTTCGGCAGCGGCAAGGTGTGGTGGTTTTCATTCGCAGCCATTTTTCACTCCGTAATTGCGCGGGTTCCGGCGATGCTCAGGCCGTAGGCATCCAGCCCAACAACCTTCGGTGCTGCCGAATTTGTCACCAAAGTAATGCTGGAAAGCCCCAGCGCCGCCAAGATCTGCGCGCCCAACCCATATTGCCGCAAGGTCTGCGGGCTGGCCTCGTCTTCGCTGACCACCTTCATCGTGGTGTCGCGCAACAGCACAATCACACCGCGCCCTTCGGCGGCAATCACCCGCATCGCGCCCTGCAAATCGCCAACATGGCCTGCGCCAATGCCCAGCACATCTTCCAGTGGGTTCAGCGTATGCACCCGCGCCAAAACCGGTGCGTCGCCCGAAAGATCGCCCTTGGTCAGCACCACATGCTCGTCACCGTGGGTTTCATCGGCAAAGATTCGCATCAGCCAATCGCCGCCATGCACCGAATGCACCCGCTTGACCGACCGCTCTTTCACCAGATTATCGTGCCGCCGCCGATAGGCGATCAGATCAGAAATCGTGCCGATCTTTAGGTTGTGCTTCTGGCCAAAGGCAATCAGGTCGGGCAACCGCGCCATCGTGCCATCGTCATTCATAATCTCGCAGATCACCCCCGACGGGTTCAGCCCGGCCAAACGGCTGACATCCACCGCAGCTTCAGTATGACCGGCCCGCACCAGCACCCCACCATCGCGGGCGCGCAGCGGAAACACATGCCCCGGCGTTGCCAGATCTTGCGGCCCGTTTTTCGGGTTGATCGCCGCCGCCACCGTCACCGCGCGATCCTTGGCCGAAATCCCGGTTTCCACACCTTCGCGCGCCTCGATCGACACCGTGAATGCGGTTTCATGGCGGCTAGAGTTCTTCGATGCCATCAGCGGCAGGCCCAATTGGTCAATCCGCTCGCCGGTCAGGGACAGGCAAATCAGCCCGCGGCCAAAGGTGGCCATAAAGTTGATCGCTTCGGGCGTGGCCATCTGCGCCGGTATCACCAGATCGCCTTCATTCTCGCGATCCTCGTGATCCACCAGAATGAACATCCGGCCATTGCGGGCGTCGTCGATGATCTCTTCCACCGAAGAGATTGCAGCAGAGAATTCAGTGGTTTTGCTCATTTGGGCCATCCTGAAAAGCGTAAGCTCAGGATAGCCCCGCGCGGGCACGAAAGCTATAGCCAGACAGCCGCAGCCAAATTCACCTAATCCTGAACAAACCGGCCCGGCCTTTGGCCCAACAGACCGCGCTTAGCCCCACTCGCGCAGCCGCGCGACATAGCGCGCCATGGTGTCCACTTCCAGATTAACTGCGTCGCCCACGGCAACCTCGCCCCAGGTCGTCACCGCTTGGGTGTGCGGAATAAAGTTGATGCCAAAATCGCAGCCATCGACTTCGTTCACCGTCAAGGACGTGCCATTCAGCGCCACCGACCCTTTTGGCGCGATAAACTTCGCCAAAGCCTCTGGCGCGCGGAAGGTCACCCGCAGCGACTCGCCCTCAGGGCGCAGCGCCACCACCGTCGCCACCCCGTCAACATGGCCCGACACGATATGCCCGCCCAATTCGTCGCCCACCTTCAACGCCCGTTCAAGGTTGACCCGTTTGCCCACCGTCCAGCCCGACAGGTTGGTCTTGCTGACGCTTTCCGCCGAAATCTGCACATCAAACCAATTGCGCGGGCTATCGCCCAGCGCCACTACGGTCAGGCAAACGCCTTCACAGGCAATCGACGCGCCAATATCAATGCGGGCCACATCATAGGCCGTGCCGATGCGCGCGCGCAGATCGCCCCGCTGCTCCAGTTCCAGCACTTCGCCCACATCCGTCACGATTCCGGTGAACATCATCTTGCCCCTTTTGCTTGCCCTACTGCTAAACCGCGCCCGCGCTTGCGACAAGACCGCGCTTTCGCCGCAAATTTGCCGCGCTGCTGGGCTATATGCAAACAATCCTGCCGCTTTCCCCCTTTCCGCTTTGGTAAAATCGGCGCATTTGTCAGTGAAACGAGTTGGGCGATACACGAGTGCAAACGCAAATTTCAGGCCAAAGCCGTCGGTTTTTGTTTTTGCAAGGCCCACATGGCCCGTTCTTTCACCGCTTGGGCAAAATGCTTATCGCCGCCGGGGCAGAAGTTTGGCGTGTGGGCTTCAACCGTGGCGACCACGCGTTCTGGCCAACACGCGCCACCTACATCGCTTATAGGGGCACCGCGCAAGATTGGCCGGCCACCTTCCGCAGCCTGATCGCGCAAAAACAAATCACCGATATCGTGCTTTACGGCGACACCCGCCCAGTACACGCCACCGCCATCGCCGCCGCCCGCGCCGAAGGTCTGACGGTGCATGTCTTCGAAGAAGGCTACCTGCGCCCCTATTGGGTCAGCTATGAACGCGGCGGTTCGAACGGCAATTCGCGGCTGATGCAGCTTTCCGTGACGCAGATGCAAAAGGCGCTAGAGGCGCTTGATATGGATCTGCCCGACGCCCCCGCCCGCTGGGGTGACATGCGCCAGCACATGTTCTGGGGTGCGCTTTATCATTGGTTCGTAATGGCCGGATTCTGGGATTATCGCAATTTTCGCCCGCATCGCTCCCTGACTGTGGGGCAAGAATTCTGGCTTTATGTCAAACGCCTTGCCCTGCTGCCCTTCCACCGCTGGGAACGCATGGCCGCCACCTTCCGCATCAAACATGGCGGCTTTCCCTATCACCTTGTGCTGCTGCAACTGGAACATGACTCCAGCTTTCAGATGCACTCGCCATTCAAAACCATGGCAGAATTTCTGGCGCTGGTGATGGATGGCTTTGCCAAAGGTGCCGCCCCCCACCACCACATCGTGTTCAAGGCGCATCCGCTGGAAGATGGCCGTGTGCCGGTTGCCCATGAAATCAAACGCTTGGCAAAGCTGCACGGCGTGCAAAACCGCGTGCATTTCGTGCGCGGCGGCAAACTTGCCGCACTGCTGAACCACGCCCGCAGCGCCGTCACCGTCAATTCCACCGCCGCCCAACA
>Ga0255096_1000463_pt1 | contig 19505 bp, 15 predicted proteins | sample Colum_Atlam_RepA_2_FD_188563 | JGI IMG/M metagenome (GOLD analysis project Ga0255096, IMG submission 188563) | Freshwater microbial communities from Columbia River, Oregon, United States - Colum_Atlam_RepA_8d | ecosystem: Environmental > Aquatic > Freshwater > River | place: USA: Oregon... | reverse complement strand
GTGCTCGACGGCAACCTCGTCTACGACCGCAGCAAGGACCTGCGCGCGAAGCACCTGTTGGAAGGTGTCGAGCAACCGGGCGCCGCGCAGCAAGGTCTGACCGACGATGAAGTCGATCCGCATAGCGGCCAGAAGAAGACTCCGGCCAAGACCGGCAAGAACGAGAAGAAGGACTGAGCATGCGCTCTTTGTTCCAACTGGCTCTGCTAGGGGCTCTAGCTGTTCCGCTGACGGCGGGCCTCTCCTTGGCGGGAGGTTCTGTGGCGTTGCGTGCCGGCACGGTGCACACGTTGGGTGGCAACACCTACACGGGTGGTGCCACGGTGTTGGTCGTCGATGGCAAGGTCGTCGCGGTCGGCAAGGATGTGCAAGTGCCCGGTGGTGTACGCACCGTCGATTACGGAGCGGATGCCGTGATCGTGCCCGGCCTTGTGGCTGCTGACTCGTCGTACAACGCGCCGCAAGGTTCAGGCCGCACGGCCGACACCTTGGTGCGCGCGGTCGATGGCTTTGATCCGTACGCGTCGTACTACTTTGCGTTGCAGCAAGGTGTGACCACGGCGTACCTCGCACCGGCGCGCGCGCGTTTGCTCGCAGGCCAAGGTGCGGTGGTCAAGTTGGCCGGTGATCCCGAGGGCCAGCGCGTGTTGAACGCCGCAGCTGCGCTGCAAGGCACGATCACCAAGGAAGCGCGCAGTGTCCCGGGTTGGTGGGAACCGCCGATTCCGGCGACCATCGACGAGGGCATGGGCGTCGTCCAAACGCAACTGCCGCAGTCGTTGATGGGTGCCATCGTCGCTTTGGGCGAGTTGGCCCAGCTCGCCAAGGGCGAGAATGTCACCGAGCTAGAGGCCGAGTACGGCCCCGGCTTGTCGGCCCAACTGCAGGCTGTCAAGGAAACTGGCATGCCGTGGCGTATCGGTGCCGACAGCGCGGAAGAACTGCGCGCGCTGATGGCCTTTGCCAAAGACAGCGGCTTGCCGATCGTCATCGACGGTGCGAATCATGCCGCCGAAGTCGCGGATGAGCTGGCTGCAAGCGGCTTGACGGTCATCGTCGATGCCGAGTACCAGCCGAACAGCGCCGCCCGCGATCAAGGTAAGGACGCGACGAGTGAGTGGAAGCGTTACGACGCTGCCGCTGCACTCGCCGCACGTGGCGTGAAGGTCGTGCTGGCTCCTTCGCCGAACATGGGAGCACATGAACTGCGCTTCGCTGCTTCGTTGTTGCGCCGCGGCGGACTGTCGGCGGATGCTGCACTCAGCGCAGTCACGCGCGATGCAGCCCAGGTCTTGGGCGTCGGCGAGCGCGTCGGTCGCTTGTTGCCTGGATTTGACGGCGACGTGGCCGTCTTTGCAGGCCACCCGATGGATGCGGGCACGAGCGCGCTGGCCACTTGGGTGGACGGTGACTTGGTGTACTCCGCTGCGGATCGCGCCGGTCAGGCTGACAGTGATCGCTACACCAGCGGACCTGTGGTGCTGCAAGTCGACGAGCTTCATGTGGGCGATGGCAGCGTGGTTGCACCGGCCGAGATGCTGTTGCGTGATGGCCGCATCGTCGAGATCGGTCGTCGCGTCGGTCGTCCCGCGGGTGCGGTGGTCGTGCGCGGTCACTCCGCCATGCCCGGCATGATTGACACCTTGGGCTTCCTCGGACTGGAAGGTTCGATGCGCGGGCCTGCGGCGCGTCAGTCGTTGACGCGCATCTTGGAGCCCGGTGATGTTGCCGATCGTCGCGTGGCGATGTCGGGTGTGACGACAGTGGGCTTGACCCCGCGCGGCCAAGGTCGCGCGACGCAAGTGCTGGCCTACAAGCCTGCGGCTCACGATGTCAACGCGATGGTCGTGGATGACCCGTGCGCAGTGCGTTTGATCTGGACGGATCGCAACCGTCGTGAATCGGGCAAGGTCGTCGCGGATCTACTGAAGAAGGCGGCCGACTACGCCAAGAAGTGGAACGACTACGAGCAGAAGCTCGCGGCCTACACGCCGCCGAAGGCCGAGCTCCCGCCGGTGCCGCTGCCCGAGAAGAAGAAGGACGAGCCGAAGAAGGACGGCGAGGCCAAGCCTGCAGATGCCAAGGCCGAAGAGGCCAAAGCAGCCGAGGGCGACAAGAAGCCCGAAGAAGGCAAGAAGGAAGACAAGAAGAAGAAGAAGGGCGAAGAGGAACCGCCGAAGCCGATGACCGGCGCCTGGGAAGGCAAGGTCAAGCTCGGTGAGACTGAAGCGCGCCTGCGCTTCTATGGCAACGAGACCGACGGCCAAGTCGAGGGCACGCTGCGTTGTGACGCGGTGTCGTCCGAGCTGGTGGTGGTGTCAGGCAAACGTGACGGGCACAAAGTGTCACTCACAGGCGCGTGTGACGCTGGCGCCGTGATGCTCGAAGGCGAAGCCAAAGAAGGCAAGCTCAAGGCCAAGCTGACGGTGGGCGCGCAAAGCGCCGACATCGAAGTCGCGCAGACCTCGACGGAGTATGTCGTGGCTCGTCGCAGCGAGCAGCGCAAGCAAAAGGAAGCGCGCGCTGACGAGCCGAAGGGCGCACCGAAGGCCCCGCCGATGGATCCGGATCTCGAGCCGCTGCGTCGCGCCATGATGGGCGAGGCCGCGGTCATCGTCTCCGTCGAACGCGAAGACGAGATCGTTGCTTGCGTCGATCTCTTCGAATCCTACGGAGTGCGCCCGGTGCTCTATGGGGCGTCGGATGCCTGGAAGGTGGCCGACCAACTGCAGGGTCGCGTTGCGGGTGTGCTGTTGTCGCAGCGCATTCAATACGTGGATCCCACGCAGGGCCAGCACCCGATTAACCGGTATGAGTTGCTGACTTCGGCAGGTGTGCCGGTGGCCTTCCACAGCCTCGCTGAAGAAGGTGCCGCGGACTTGCCGTTGATGGCAGCCTACGCCGTGTCGCAAGGCATGAGCACGACCGCCGCGCTGCGTGCCTTGACGGCGGATGCTGCGCGCATCCTCGCCATCGACGACAAGGTCGGTCTGCTGCAAGTCGGCCTCGATGCCGATGTGTTGTTGCTCGACGGTGCACCTTTGGATCCCTCGACCAGCGTGCTGCGCACGTGGGTCTCCGGTCGCGAGGTGCGCTGATGAAGGCTGCGTTCGTCTGGCTGTTGAGCGTCGCATCCCTTGTGGTATGTGCCGATGTGTCGGCGCAATCCCACGAGGAGGCTGCGCTTTGGCGGCGCGGTGCGGGCGCAAAGCTGTCCGAGCGCGGTCTCGCTTTGAAGGCGCGCAAGGTGTTGGGCACAGGCGGCGAAGGCCGCGCGTGGACCGACAACGCCGTGGTGTTGGTCAAGGGCGGCAAGATCGAGGCCGTTGGTCCCGCGCGTGCGATCGAAGTGCCGCAAGGCTACGAAGTCGTGGACCTCGGTGATCGTTGGTTGACGCCGGGCTTGGTGGACCTGCACAACCACATCTCCGGTGGCATGGGGGACATCAATGACATGGTGTACCTCGTCAACCCCGAGCTGAAGGCGAGCTCTACGGTCACGCCGCGCAACTCGCTACTGCAGCGCGCGGTTGCTGGTGGTGTGACAAGCGTGCTGTACATCCCTGGTTCGGGCACGAACATGGGCGGGCAAGGCATCCTGCTCAAGACGGGTCTCGCGACTTACGAGGAGATGCGCATTCGCGATCCGGGTTCGTTGAAGTTGGCGCAAGCCGGCAACCCCGAACGGTGGGCGATCGGTGTGGGCCGTTCGTTCATGAACTGGAACACGCGCGACACCTTTGAGCGTGGTCTGGCCTACGCTGCACTCAAGAAGAGCGGCAAGGTGCAGGAGAACATCCAATGGGATGTGTTCCCCGCGCTGGCCGACAAGACTACGCAGGTGTCGACGCACACGCAGCGCTACCAAGTCGTGCTTGCCACGTTGACGATGGTGCGCCAAGGCTTCGGCCTAGATGTCTATATCGACCACGGCGAGTGGCACGGTTCCAAGCTTGCGCCGCTGGCTGATTCCATCGGTGTGAATGCGATCCTTGGTCCGCGCGTCGTCGACCCGCAGTCATTTATTTTGGACACGGACGGCGCCATCTTGGGCATTGCCGCCGAGTACCAGAAGAACGGCCACCGTCGCATCGGCTTCAACACCGACGCGCCTGTGGTCTCGCAAGAAGAATTGTCGCTGCAAGCAGCGATGGGCGTGAAGTACGGCTTCGATGACTCGCAAGCGGACACCATCCGCGGCCTGACATGGGTGCCGGCTTTGACGGCGGGCATCGTGCATCGCGTGGGCTCGATCGAAGTCGGCAAGGATGCCGACATCTTGGTCACGACTGGCGATCCGGTAGATCCGCGCTGCTCGATCGAGCGCGTGTACATCGAAGGACAGCGCGTCTATGACGCGGGTGAGACTCGGCTATGGTGAGATCTGCTCTCTTTGCGCTGCTAGCTCTGTGTGCGACCGCTCTGGGTCAGGCACAGACGCCGACCGTGTCGACTCCGGCCGTGCTCAAGCTGACGCCTGGTCCGCTCGCCGGTGAGAAGGGCGGTCCGGGTCTTGCTCTGCGCACACGCAAAGCGTTGACCGTGCCGCTCGAAGGTGTGCAGCACATCGATGAAGCCATCATCCTGATCAAGGACGGCAAGATTGCAGGTGTCGGCCCGGCACGCACCATGGCGGTGCCGGCTGGCTTTGAAGTGTTGGATGTAGGCCGTCAATGGGTCATGCCGGGGATGATCGACTTGCACAGCCACATCGGCGGCACGCTCGACATCAACGAGATGGTCTACCTGACCAACCCGGGCTTGCGCGTGTCGGCTTCGGTGGTGCCCGCCAATGCTGCGCTGGAGCGATCCGTGGCCGCGGGCGTGACCTCGGTGCTGTTCATTCCTGGCTCCGGCGTCAATGTGGGTGGACAAGGTGTGCTGATGAAGACAGCGCACAGCAAGTACGAAGACGCGCTGATCCGCGATCCAGGTTCAATGAAGCTGGCCCAAGCCGGCAACCCCGAAGGCTGGACCGTGGGCGTGGGCCGTTCGTTCATGAACTGGAACACGCGCGACATGTTCGAGCGCGGCATGGCCTACGCCCAACAATGGCGTGACTACGAAGCGGGCAAAGGCCCGAAGCCGGTCGAGAACTTTGATTTGCAGATCTTCCGCGACCTCGCCGATCGCAAGACGCAAATTTCGACGCACACCCAGATCTATCAAGTTGTTTTGACAACGCTGATGATGGTGCGCAAAGGCTTCAACATCGATGTGTACATCGATCACGGCGAGATGGCCGGCTACAAGCTCGCTGGCTTGGCCCAAGAGCTGGGCGTGGCCGCGATCTTGGGCCCGCGCGTGGTCGAAGTGCCGACGCGCCAGTTCATTCAATGGACCGGCAGCAACCCCGAGGCGTTGCTCGGCATTGCGTCCGAGTACCAGAAGCGCGGCCACAAGCGCATTGGCTTCAACACGGACGCACCGGTGATCCCCGGTGAAGAGTTGCCGTTGCAAGCGACCATGGGCGCGCACTACGGCTTCGATGACTCGAACGCGGACACCGTGCGTGGTTTGACGATCATCCCCGCGGTGACCGCGGGCATCGACAAGCGCGTGGGCAGCATTGAAGTCGGCAAAGACGCCGACCTCGTGATCATGACGGGCGACCCCATCGATCCGCGCAACTCGATCGAGTTGGTGTACATCGACGGCAAGCGCGTCTACGACACCAAGAAGGACGTGCGCCGCTACTGAGCGTTCGCGGATCACATGCACCAAGCACCCGCACAACTCTGCACGATGACGCGCCTTCTGCGGCGTGTGGTGCAAGTGTGGGTATGGTGTTGGGTCTACGTCGCCGTGACGGCGTGTGGAGCGACGGGCAGCAGGTCGTCGGGCACGACGATGCGTGCGGAGCTCGGCCCAGCGGACCAAGGTGTGGCGATCCATTGCGCCAAGGCGCTGACCGTAGACGGCGAAGACCGCATCTTTGCGCCCGCGACCATCTTGGTGAAGAACAACAAGATCGTGTACGTCGGCGCGCGTGCGACGCCGCCGCAAGGTTACGAGGTGCTCGATGCCTCGGGCTTGTGGGCTTCGCCCGGTATGGTCGAGTTGCACAGCCACATTCACAGTGGCGGTTTCGGTGACACCAATGACATGGTCGTCCCGATCAACTGTGACTTCCGTGCCATGACGGCATTGCGCCCAGGCAATCCGTTGATTCGCCGCGCGTGCGCCGGTGGTGTGACCACCTTGTACGGCATTCCAGGCAGCGGCACGTCGATGAGCGGCTTCGGTCTCATCTACAAGTCTAAGGTCAACGCGACCTTTGACGAGTGCGTGGTGGCCGAGGTAGGCGGCTTGAAGGTCGCCCAGTCGTACAACCCGGAACGCGGCGCGGGCGACTTGGGCCAGACCCGCGCCGGTCTGTCGTGGATCTTGGAAGACGCCGCTGATCGCGCCAAAACATTGCGCGCCTCGGGCGTCGAGGACCTTGCCCACGAGAACCTCGGCAAGGTGATGACGCGTGAGCTGCCCGTGCTGATTCACTGTGCTGGTTCGGATGGCTTCGCGGCGGCGGCGCGCATGTGGCAAGTGAAGTACGGCACGCGTTGCGTGTTGTCGCATGGTTGCTTTGATGCGCACGCGACGGCGCCCTACATCGTGGGGGCGGGTGCACCTGTCAACGCCGGTCCGCGCACGGTGGATGTGTTCAGCACTCGCGACGGTCGCATCACTGGCACCGCAGCCAAGTATCTGGCGGCCGGCGCCAAGGACTTGTCGCTCAACACGGATTCGCCGGTCATGCCGCAGGAAGAGCTCTTCTTGCAAGGCGCGATGTCCGCGCGTTACGGAGCGGACGACTACTTGATGCTGCGCGGCTGCACGATTGCGCCGGCGCGCGTCTTCGGACTCGATGATCGCGTCGGCAGCCTCGAGGTGGGCAAAGACGCGGACATCGTCCTCCACAATGGCTCTCCGCTGGATCCGCGTGCGCGGGTCGAGCGCGTCTACATCGATGGCGTACTGCAGTACGACCGTCAGCGTGATGGGCAGTGGTTCTGACCAAGGCACACACGCACGAGAACGACACATGAAGAAGATGAAGCTCCACACCACCATCGCCCTAGTCGCCGCGATCAGCGCGCCGACCTTCGCGGGCGAGACCATGGCGATCCGCGTGGGACGCGCCGAAACCGTCACCAAAGGCGTGATCGAACACGCCGTGATCCTCGTCGAGGACGGCAAGATCGTCGTCGTAGGCGAAGACCTGCCGGTTGAGCGCGGCATCCCCGTGCTCGATCGTCCGGAGTGGACGGTGGTTCCGGGCTTCGTCAACTGCTACTCGCGCTTGGGTTGCGATAGCGAAGGTGGCGACGACAACAGCCCGGATGTGATGACGAGTGACGAGCTGTGGCCCAAGGCCGCCGCGTACAAGGAAGTCGTCACTTACGGTGTGACGACCTTGGGCTTGTACCCCGCAGGCAACGGCATCAGCGGTCAAGCTGTGGCGGTGCGTCCGCTCGGCGACACGGTCGAGGAGATGCTGCTGAAGGATGGCTCGTATGTGAAGATCGCGATGCGCTCGGATTCGCCTTCGAAGCGCCGCATCTCGGACGCTTTCAAGAAGATCGCCGAGTACGACGAGAAGGTCGCCAAGGCGCGCGAAAAGTTCGACAAGGACAAGAAGGGCGGCTCCAAGAAGGAAGAGAAGCCTGAGGAGAAGAAGGCCTTTGATCCTGCGCAGGATGCGAAGCCTGAGGAGAAAGACGCCAAGAAGGACGATGGCTTTGTCCCGCCGGATGCGGATGCCAAGCTGCGCCCCTGGCTCGAGATGCGCGTGGGTGCGAAGCGCGGCCTCGTGACGCTTGGCACCGCCGGCGACTACTTGCACTTCATGGATGCGCTCGGCACCAACGAGTTCGCGTATGACTTGCGCCTCGTGCTGCAGCGCGAAAGTGATCTGTGGTATGTGCTCGACAAGAAGACCTACGAGCTCGACGTCGACGGCATCGGCGACAAGAAGCTGCGCTGCGTGGTCGAGCCGCTGCTGACCGTGACGCAGGGCACGATGCGCACGCGTAACTTGCCGCATGAGCTGCATCGCGCGGGAGCCAAGGTGGTGTTCATCCCGCGCAATGACAGCCTTCCGGATCACAAGGCCTGGTTGCCGCATGTGGGTGAAGTGGTCAACGCGGGTCTGCCGAGCGATGTTGCGCTGCGCGCCATGACGCTGGAAGCGGCCGAGATCCTCGGTGTCGCTGATCGCGTTGGATCCATCGAAAAGGGCAAGGACGCGAACCTCGTGTTTTTGACCGGTTCTCCGTTTGAGGCCACCAGCAAGATCGCGGCCGTCATGCTCGACGGCGAGTTCGTCCACGGCGAGGTGAATCAGTGATGCGTCTCTCAACGATTGCGGCCTGCGTGGCCGTTGTGTTCTGCACCTCGACCTTCGTCGCTGCACCGGCTTGGGCTCAAGATCCCGCACCGGCTGCGGGCGAGACGAAGTCCGACAAGAAGACGGAGGACAAGTGGGTCGCGCTGACGGGCGGTGACATCTACACCGGCACCGGCGAGATGCTGCGCGGGGCCACGATCCTCGGCAAGAACGGCAAGATCGAGGCTATTGGCTACGACTTGGAGATCCCCAAGGATGCCAAGGTGCACAAGGTCGACGGGATGCGCGTGTATCCGGGTCTGGTCGCCATCTCGTCGCAAGGCTTGCTGGGCAACGCTGGTGGCGAGTTTGACGACACCATCGACCCGTTCAACTCGCGCATGGTGCTGGGTCTTGCGGCCGGCATCACGACCACTGGCGCGGGCAGCGCAGCGGTGAAGCTCAAGCGCTTCACTGTGGACGGCGCAGTGGTGAACGAGCGTCTGTACTCGGTGTTCAGTTGGTCGGGCCGCAATCCGCGCACGAAGAGCGAGCTGCGCGAGAAGTTCGCCGAGGCTGCGCGCTATGTGCGCGAGTTCCGCGAGTGGGAGCGCAAGGTCAAGGAGCAGAAGGACCTGCCCGAGCCCAAGAAGAGCGGCGTCGATGGCACGGTGCTGTCGGTCTTGCGCGGGGAGACCCTCGCCAAGTTCAACGCCTCGGACCGTGATGACTTGCTGGGCATTGCGCGTTTGGCGCAAGAGTACGGCTTCCGTCCCGTGATCGAAGGCTGTCAAGAAGGCTGGACAGTGGCCGATGAGCTCGGGCGCGCCGGTGCGCGCGTCATCTTGACGGCACGCGATCGCCGCTCGAAGGACGAGCAACAAGTTGCTGCTGGTGGTACGAGCATTGAGAATGCGGCCATCCTGCACAAGAGCGGCTGTATGGTGTCGGTGACACCGCCGACGGAAGGTGTGGATCTTGGTGGTCTCGAAGGCCGTGACATCCGCATGCTGACCATCGAAGCGGGCTTTGCTGTGCGCGGTGGTTTGCCGGACAAGGCGGGTTTGGAAGCGATCACCATCGTTCCGGCGCGCATCATGGGCATCTCGCACCGCGTCGGCTCGCTGGAAGTAGGCAAGGACTTTGACGTCCTCGTCACCGATGGCGACATCCTGCACTACAAGACCTATGTGCAATGGGCCTTTGTGGATGGCCGCATGGCCTACGACAAGGAGAAGGAACTCTTCTACGCGCACATTCGTCCGCGCCCGCAAGCGGAGTTGAAGGTGGATGCCGGCGAGACGCCGCGCGAAGACGCGCCCAAGGAAGGCGAAGCCAAGGAAGAGAAGCCCGAGGATAAGAAGGAAGACAAGCCGGAAGACAAGCCTGAGGAAAAGAAGGACGAGAAGAAGGAAGACAAGAAGGACTGAGCCTTCTCCTGTCACGAACCTGCACGCGGCGCGCACTCGTTGAGATTGCGCGCCGCGTTGTTGTGTGAGGTGTACTTGACGGCTACCGCTTTGCAGCCAAGGATGGGACTAGATGTGGACATCTGTTTCCAAGCGCACTCAAGCGGTACTCGCTGCGCTCGTCGTACTGGTGGCGAGCTGCTGGCTCTATGTGGGGGCCGGCGAGCTAGGCCTGCTACGCATCGATGATCCTGATTACCTCGAGCTCAACCCTTGGATCCGCGGCCTGACCGCCGCGAACTTGCAGCAGGTCTTCACCGAACCCTACTTTGCGAACTACTCGCCGCTGCACCTCGTGTCGTACATGCTCGACTACGAGATCAACGGCTTGGATCCCGCAGTGCTGCATCGCTCCAGTGTCGTGTGGGGTGCGCTAGTTGCCGTGGCGGTCTATCTGTTGGCCTTGCAACTCACCAAGCGCATCGCCCTCGCGTTGTTGGCGGGCCTGGTGTTCGCAGCGCATCCCGCACATGTGGAAGCGATCGCTTGGCTATCGAGTCGCAAGGATCTTGTTGCCGGCTTCTTCGGTGTGTTGTCCGCATGCGCATACTTGCGCTATCGCGAGCGCGCGGGAGCCAAGGCGTGGTATGTCGCGGCGTTGGTCCTGTTTGGCTTGGGGCTCGCGGGCAAGATGTCCGTGGTTGTCTTGCCTGGTGTCTACGCACTTCACGATGTGTGGGTCGAACGGCGCCGCTGGACCGGGGCCATCCTCGACAAGGTGCCCTTCGCGTTGATGGCGTTGGGCTTCCACCTAGCCGTCGCGTCCGCACAGCCAGCCACGGGGCAAGAGTTCACGCTGCTGAAGTTCGGCCGCGCCCTAGCGGAGAGTGTGTGGTTGGTGTCGGGGTTCGGAACCTACACGCTCTATCGTGACTGGAGCCTGCCAGATGCAGGCTCGCCGGCTGGGATCGCGTATGTGCTTGCTCCCTTTGCTTGTGCGCTCGCTCTCGTGTGGGCTGCGTGGAGGCTGCCGCGCACATGGAGTCGCGTGCCGCTCGTGCTCCTGGCTTGGATCGTCGTGGCTCTCATTCCGCCGCAGATCTTGAGCTTCGTCAGCCCGGTGACGGATCGCTACCTGTACTTGCCCACAGTGGGTTTTGCTGTGCTGGTGGCGTGGGGTGCAGGTGTGTTGACTACGCTGCGAGTTCCTTGGGGACGCTGGTTGGCTGTGACCGCTTCGATCGTGTGCTTAGCTCACTACGCACACGCCACACGCAGCTACCTCGCCGAATGGGCTGACCCACGCTCTGTTTGGTACGCCGCAGCGCAGCGTTCGCGTGAGCCAGAAGCGCACAGCAACCTCGCGATTCACTACCAAGACCTCTCCGATCAACTGGCCTTGCGTGCAGCGTCCGCCATCGCCCCAGCAGTGAACTTGATCCCGTATGTGCGCAGCGATGTGTCCACGCACGACGCGCTTCGCAGTGCGCTACAAGCTCAGCAATACGACCAAGCTGAGGTGCAGGCCTACATCCGCGAACTGCGCGCGTTGGCTATGGAGCCGCTGGACACAGCGCTTGCCAATCTGGGCACACGCATCGATCCAAACTTGTACTTCCGCAAGGCCAAGCTGCTCTTCGACCAGAGCGCGTACAGCGAAGCCAAGATCTGGTTTCAAAAGGCGCTCGTTGAGTCCGATCGCGTCACCTATTCCGAACGCAAGCAAGAGATGTTGGTGCGCACGCATCATGCTCTGGCGGTGCTGGCCTGGCGTGAGGCCGATTGGGAGGCAACCGTGCGCGCCTTTGAAACAGTCGTGCAGCTCCAACAAGCCGCGCAGCGCACTTGGGTAGACGACGCAGCGGGCTGGCTCGTGAAAGCCAAAGCCCGCCGTGCCGAGGCCAGCAAACGCTGAGTCGCTTAGAACAGCGTGTAGATGAAGGGCGCTGCGCCCGTCGAGCCGAGCACGACCAGCAGAGCGAACAGCAACAGCAAGAAGATCAGTGGGGCCATCCACCACTTCTTCGTGCGCTTGAGGAAGTGCAAGTACTCGGCGAAGAATGACTCGCGCTCGCCTTTACCAGCACGCGCAAAGGACTCCGCGTCCATCTTCTTGTTGGGATCACTCATGGTCAGGTTTGGCGATAGTAGCTGCTGGGGTCAGACTCGGTGCTGCGCGCGCGCCACTGCGAGGCACCCGCGCGTGTGTACAAGTGGAAGGGATCGCGACCGAAGAGGCGGAACACGCGCCCCACGAGTCCCAGCACCACCATATGGAAGACAAGCATCAGCGTGGTGCTGACCAGCCAACCAATGGGTGTGGCGATAGCCATGATCAAGGCATACAGCGGGCGCAGTGCCAGCGGCTTGGCTAGACCTACTCCTAAAAGGAATAGACCTAGACCAGCACCTGCGTACATCCACAGCGCCTCTAATCCCAAGCGGGTCAACAGGTACCCAATCAGCGTAAAGCCAATTGGACAGAACCAAGCAAACTGGCGTAGCTGCTTGGCGCTAGGTGCCCAGCTGAGCGTGATCATGCGCGGCCTCCAGTCTCGTTCGCGAGTGGCTTGCGGCCGATCATGATGAAGAAGCCGCCTTCCTGGTTGCCGGTCTTGATCATCTGGAGCTGCACCAGCGCGCGCTCGAACTTGGTGCCGCGCTGGGCCGGCGTGAAGAGCTGCTCACCTTCGGTGTAGGTCTCCCACGGCGTCGTCTTGGGCACCGCGTTCACGAACTGGATGCCGGCGCGGTCAAACCAAGCGAGGATTTCACCCATCGACTGTTTGGTTTCGTTGGGGTGCAAGTACTGGTCGTGGAACCAGGCATCTTCCTTCTCAGGGCTCATGCGCACCTTGCGGATGTAGGGGTCCACCCAACGCATGCGTCCACCTGTCAGGCGGAAGAACTGCCGGCGCGTGTCGACGCCCAGGCGACCATAGGTGTTGTACGAACCGATGATGATGTGTCCACCCGGTTTGACAAGGCGCGCAATCGAGCGGAAGCCGCCCTCGGGGTCGCTGGTGGTCAGCAGCACGCCATTGCACAGCACCACATCAAAGCTCTCGGGCGCAAAGCAGGGCTTGAACAGGTTCATCTGCACCAAGCGCACATGATTCAAGCGCTGGCGCGAGCGGAAGCCTTCCGCGAGACGCAGCGAGTTCAAGCACAGGTCCGCACCGAACTGCGTGCGCGTGGCGATGCCAAGATAATTGGACAACTGTCCGGTGCCGCAACCTACCTCGAGCACACGGCCATTGAAGGGGATCTGTTCGCCCAGTTGCCGCGCATAGATGCCAGCGCGCGCTTCCTCGACCATGGTCTGCGCTGTGTCGCTCGCGTCATAGCCCGGGAACGGGTGCGCTTCGTAGAAGCTCTTCACCATCTGGGTGATGTCGCCGTCGAACGGTGCGTCCGGCTGGAACATCTTCCATAGGCCTTCTTCGCGCACACGCTGCGCTCCGCAGCCTTGGCAGGTTGCCGTTTCGATGCCGGTGAAGGCGAATGCGCCGCCGCAGGCAGGGCAGCGCAACAGCTCGCGTAGCGCCGGATCATCATCCGCGTTATCCGGTGTCGCTCCGCGCGGGTCAGCGCGACGCGCGTCTTGCTCGGCGCGTTGCGCGCGCTTATCAAGCCAAGCCGTGCCGAGTGCCAAGGCATCGCCTTCGCCCGTCATGAACATGATCCACGCATCGCGCGCGGACAAGGCCAAGGGACCGCTGCCCAAGGCCAGACTCTCCGTGGCCAACACCGCGCAACCAGTCGCGCGCTCGAAAGCCTCCAGCACGGCCGCTAACTCTGGTTGCTGCACGCGGTCGACGGTCTGTACGCAGACAGTGCCGTTGGGCTGGACCACAGCCGGCAACAGGGCGGCGTTGCGCGGCAGGACTTCGATCAGGCCCGCTGTCAAGTTTGCTTGTCCGACCTCAAACCACTCGTGCGCCCGCTCCTGCAACACCAAGGCGCGCAACGCGCCGAAGCCCTGCTGGAAGCGCACGCGCAATTCCATGCGGTCACGCACTGCCTTGCCACGCGGGTCGGCCAGCAGACAGCGCGCTCCTAGCGAATGCTGCGCCAGCTCCGCGCGCCCTTGCGCCCAAGCGACCACCTGTCCCGCCGCCAGTGCGCTGGCCGTGCGTTGCACCAAGGCCTCGCGCTCCACCGCACTCCAAGTGGCCTTGCCTTCCTCTAGCGCCGTGCGCGTCTCGTCAAGAGTACTGGACGGACCACATAGCACCTGAGCCTGTCCCTCTTGACCCAACAGTTGCCGGCTCACCAACAGCGCCGCTCCTAGCGCCAGCGAACCGCCCGCACAGGCTGGATGCACCTCGACGCTGCGGAAGGGGCCTTCGCGCACCAGACGCGCGTTCGCAAGGCTGTTGGCACACAGGCTGCCCGACAACACCAAACGATCCAGCTTGGTCTGTGCTTGCACATGCCGCGCCGTGCGCAGCAGCACCTCTTCGTGCAGGCGTTGCACCGAAGCAGCCAAGTCCTTGTGCTTTTGTTCAATCGGGTCGTACGGATGTCGCGGCGCACCGAAGCGTGCATGGAACACCGGGCTGGTGCGCGTCTCGTCAGCACCGCGCTCCCAACACTCCATGTCCAAACGGAACGACCCATCGTCGCGCAGCTCGCACAGCCCGCGAAGTAGTGCCTCGTACTGAGTCGGCTGCCCGTGACGCGCGAGGTCCATCACCTTGCGCTCGCCGCCTACCGCCGCGAAGCCCAAGTGGCGCGCAACAGAAGCCCACACCAAACCTAGGTTGTGCGGTTGAGCTTGTTCGGCGCGCAACTCGATGCGTCCGGTGCGCCCGACGCCCCACGCCATGGAGGCGCGCTCGCCAGCCGCATCCATGACAAGGATGGCCGCATCGCCAGTACCTGCGCTACCAAACCACGCCGTGGCGGCGTGCGCTTCGGCCTGTTCGACCCAGATGTAACGCCGACCCTTCAGCCCGAGCGCCTTGTCGAGCTCGCGGCCCATCGTCAGGCGCCGCCCGAGCACACCCGGCAGCACGCGCGTGAAGTACCCGAACCCTAGCGGCGCCCACGCCACCGCCGTCTCCAGCACGCGTTCAAAACGCTGCAGCGGCTTTTCGGCGAAGGCCACCAGATCGATCTGCTCGATCGACACACCCGCCTCGGCCAAACACCAACGCAACGCCTGGTGAGGAAAGCCGTCTTCCTCGACGACACGCGTGAACCGATCCTCGCGCGCAGCGGCGACGAGGACTCCGTTCGTGATCAGAGCTACGGCGCGGTCGCTGCCGTAGCCCGAGATGCCGAGGATGTGCATGGGGACGCGAGGGGCGCGGTCGCAGTCTCCCACAGCCCAGCAACCCTCGCAAGGGAAGTAGGGATAGGGCTTTGCGTCGACCGCGTTGTAGGATTAGAGAGCCATGGCCGAGCCCACGAACACGGATGCCGCCGCGAACGCGCCCAGTCCCAAGCGCCGACCCGCATGGGTCTTTCCGCTCGTTACGCTGCTGTTCTTTGTCGGTCTCATCTTGGCGGTCGAGTACTCGCTCGAGTGGTTCCGTCCCGTCAAGTTCCGGCAGCCCTTGCCGCCGATCGCCGAGAACGTGTGGACCCACACGATTCACCGCAAATCGGCAGAACCGGGACTGAAGTATGAGTTGAATCCGGGAGCGCGTGGGTCGCTGCGCGGGGCCGATATCGCCATTAATTCAGTTGGATCGCGCGGTGCCGAGGTTTCTAAGGAAAAAGCAAAAGGAACCATCCGCATCGTGTCGATGGGCGCTTCGGTCGGCTTTGGCTGGACGGTCAAGGACGACGAGTCCTACCCCGCACGCTTGGAAGCGCGCTTGAATGCGCGCGCCGCCGGCACAGGCACGCGCTACGAGGTGCTGAACTTTGGCGTTGGCGGTTACGCCACGCGCGACGAGGTCGCTGCGTTGGAAACCAAGGCTCTGCCGCTCGATCCCGACCTCGTCATCATCGACTACCACCCCAACGGCCCCGAGGCCGAGCCGATCCAACCGCTGCACCAGGTCTTCAAGGAGACCCTGTGGTGGGAGCGCTGGAACCTGCTGCGCGCCTGGGCGGCGATGCGGCGCGAGGTGGGCATCAAGACCCACGGCGGACACCAGTACTTCTGGCTGCACTCCGAGGATGGTCCGCACTGGCCCGAGTTCTTGAAGGCCTATGACAAGGCCCAGCGCCTGTGCGCCGAGCGCGGCCTGCAGGTGGTCATTGCGGGCTTCCCCAGCTATGGCAAGCGCGTCGAGTGGGAGCCCTATCCCTTCGCCGAGCTGATCCCGAAGGTGCGCGCCGCCGCCGAAACGCGCGGGTTCACCTTCGTGGACATCTTGCCCGTCTACAAAGCCAGTGGACTGAAGATCCCCGACATTGCTGTCGATGACGAGCACCCCGGTGCCGTTGGCTTGGACTTGGCCGCCGCCGAACTAGAGCGCGTGATCTGGGAGAACCACCAACAGCTCTTGGGGCGTCCGGCGCCCACCAAGTAGGATCAAGACGAACCCTCAATGAGTCTGCGTCACTACCTGCGCATCCTTGGGCCCGGCCACAAGGGGACGCGCAACCTCAGCGTAGAAGAGGCGGATCGCGCCTTCACGGCGATTCTCTCGGGCACCGAGAGCGAGATCCAAGTCGGCGCGTTCTTGGTGTTGGTGCGCACCAAAGGTCTGACCGTCGAAGAGCTCACTGGCTTTGCGCGCGCAGCGCGCCGCATGGCCACGATTCCGTGCCAAGGCGTGAGCAACTTGGTCGCGTTGTGTCCGCCGCATGACGGCACGGATCACTTGCCGCCGCTCGATGTGGCCGCGGGCTTGGTGGCCGCGGGTGCTGGCGCCAAGGTCCTGCTGCTCTCCGATCGTTGCGTCCCGCCCAAGCGCGGTTTGACCGCAGCTTCGGTGCTAGAGGCCTTGGGCGTGGGCATGACCTGGGACCCTAGCGAAGTCGAAGCGTGGGTCGAGCAGACCGGTTTCGGCGCGTGTGCTGTGACCGGCATGCTGCCGCCGTTGTTGACGCTGCGCAAAGTGCGCAACGATGTCGTCATCCGCACGCCGATCTCGACGGTTGAGAAGCTCTTGGCTCCTGCCAATGCAGCGGTGTTGCTCGGCACGCATGCCGGTCCGGTGTTGGGCACCGCGATCGAAGTCATGTCGAGCCTCGGTCATCCGCGCGGCATCGCTGTGCAGGGCGTGGAGGGCGGCATTGTGCCGTCGGTGACGCGCCGCACGCGCGGCATCGAGATCAGCGAGAAGCATGTCGTGCCTATGAATGTGGAGCCGGAGGACTTTGGCATGTTGTGCGGCGAAGAGCCGGACATGCCCACCTTCGGTCCGCCGCCGGAGGGCAAGGGCACCGGCGATGATCCGGCGTTGATGAAGGCTTGCGGCGATGTGACGCTTGCCGTGTTGGCCGGAGCTGGTGGGCCCGCGCGCAATGCGACCTTGCTCGCAGCCGCGCTAGCTCTCAAGGCTTGCGGTCGCGCCTACACGCTGGCCGAAGGCATCGACCAAGCCGCACGCTCGCTCGACTCGGGTGCTGCGACGGGCGTGCTCGAGCGCTTGCGTGCGTTGAACTGAGTTCGTGTATGTCCCGCTTGGATGTGCTGACGAAGGCGCGGCAATGGCTCCATCCGCATGTCGCGGAGGGCGATTGGGCCTATGTACGCCGGCCCGAGCGTTTGCAGTGGCACTCGGCGGTGCAACCGTTGCGCGGCGGTGGCGAAGCCTTTCCTGCGATGCTGGCGGCGATCGCGCAGGCCAAGCAGCGTGTGCATTTGGAGACCTACATCCTGCGTGATGATGCGGTGGGGCGTGCGTTTGCTGCGGCGCTCGGCGAGCGCGCGCAAGCAGGCGTCACGGTGCGCCTGCTTGTGGATGCGGTGGGCTGTCTGGGGCTGGCGTCAAGTTTTCTTGACAGCCTGCGCCAGCACGGTGTGCAGGTGTGCGAGTTCCACCCTGTTGCGCCGTGGCGACCGCGCCATGGCCTCAACACGCGTGATCACAAGAAGATCTTGGTTGTCGATGACTGCGTGGGCTTCATCGGCGGCTTGAACCTAGGCGCGGAGTACGAAGACATCACCAAAGGTGGCGGTGGCTGGTATGACTGGCATGCCCAAGTCGAAGGCCCTGTCGTGCAGTCGCTCTCCACTGCTTTTGCCGCGACTTGGTTGCGCGCAGGCGGCTCGAGCTATCCGCTGCCGGCCCAAGCACCGACTCGTTCTGAGTCCAGTCGCCTGCCGAGCGTGTTGGGTGCCAAGGTGATCGTGAACGAAGGCGTGCGCGAACGCTTCGGCATGCATTTGAGCTACTTGCACGCCATCCGCGCTGCGCGCCACGAGATTGCGATCATGAACGCCTACTTCATCCCCACCCGCGGCCTGCGCCGTGCCCTGGCCCAAGCCGTGCGACGCGGCGTGCGTGTGCGCATTGTGGTGCCCGGCCAAAGCGATGTGGCCGCCGTCGCGCACGCGGCGCGCTTCCAGTACACGCGCTTGCTCAAAAGCGGCGTCGAGCTGCACCGCTGGCCCGGCATGATGCACGCCAAGTTCGCCGTGATCGATGGCATCTGGACCACCATCGGCAGCTACAACCTGGACCGCCGTTCGATCGAGCACAATCTGGAGGCGGGTTTGGTGGTGCTGGACCGCCCGCTGGGGGAGCGGGTGCATGCGCAGTTTGAGACCGATGTGCAGCTGTGCACGCCCGTCTCGTTGGAGGAACTGGCGGCGCGCTCGTGGTGGGAGCGCAGCAAGGATGCGTTCTGGCACTCGCTGCGGTATTGGCTCTAGGGGCCCCTTGAGGCCGGATCTTGCCCACTGGGGCTGGTCTAATGGGCCTAAGTCAAGCTCACCAGCACCTGCACTTTTGGGGTGGTCGTATGCACGATCTTGGGGTATTCTCATTCCAGAGACTGAGGAGCGACTTATCCGCCTTTTGGTCTCAAAAACGAGTCCCTTACAACCCTCAGTACAAGAAAAGCACTCTCATGAAGAACTGGATCCTGAACTTCATCAACGACGAGCGTGGCGCCGAGTCCGTCGAGCTGGGCATCACCGGCGCGGTCGTTGCCGGCGGCGCGGTCGCGGGTTTCTCCCTCGTCAAGGGCAAGGTCATCGAGAAGCAAGAAGAGCTCGTTGACAAGCTCGACGAGTCGACCGCCGGTTGATTTCGGCTGACGGCCGTCGAGGCTGTCGCTCAAACTCCAAGGCGCGGCTTCGCAGTGCGAAGTCGCGCCTTGGTCATTTGTAGCCTGGGCGGCTTGTGAGGGACTTCAGTAAGGGGTCGCGTTGTACAGCTTGCGCGCCAGTTCCGTCTGCTTGTGTCCCAGCTCTTCTTTGACTAGCAGGAAACCCGTAACGGCACCGCCTGCGACGACAGCACCAGTAATCGCCAGCTCGACGCCTTCTGCGCCGCGCTCATCGCGAAGGAAGTTCAGAATCCAGGTTCTCATAGCTCTAGTTGTATTTTCTGTAGTTGTTGTAACAAGAACCGGGCGCAGCCCCGACTGACGAGACCGCGCCCAGCACTCTCAAGGTAGCTGAAGCATCAGCCGGCCGTCGATTCGTCGAGCTTGTCAACGAGCTCTTCTTGCTTCTCGATGACCTTGCCCTTGACGAGGGAGAAGCCCGCGACTGCGCCGCCGGCAACGACCGCGCCGGTGATGCCCAGCTCGATGGATTCGGCGCCACGCTCGTCGTTGATGAAATTCAGGATCCAGTTCTTCATGAGAGGGGGTCTTTCGTTTGAGGGTATGGGGCTCTATGGGAAAGCAGG
>Ga0255096_1000458_pt1 | contig 19587 bp, 9 predicted proteins | sample Colum_Atlam_RepA_2_FD_188563 | JGI IMG/M metagenome (GOLD analysis project Ga0255096, IMG submission 188563) | Freshwater microbial communities from Columbia River, Oregon, United States - Colum_Atlam_RepA_8d | ecosystem: Environmental > Aquatic > Freshwater > River | place: USA: Oregon... | reverse complement strand
GGACAACCACCGGCTCCGCCGCGCCCGGCTCCTCCGGGAAGCCCCGGCTTGGAAACCTACCGCTTGGTCTCGTTGTCCGAGTGGGCCGGCGAATCCGAGATCCACGTCCGCGATCTCACCGCCCAAAAGACGGTCCGCTACAAAGTCGGAGACACCGTTGCCGGCGGAGTCATCGTTCAGGTTGACTACCGACCCATGCCCACCCCGGGCCGGGAAAACGTTCTCTCCGGCAGCCGGGTCATCCTGCGCATCGGAAACGAATACTGGGCCATCGAGCGCGGTGGCACCTTCGCCCAACGGCACAAACTCAAACCGGAGCAACTGCCCCCGGGCATCGCCCAATTCTAACCCTTTTCCTTTTTCTTCATGAACATTCAACGGTCCATCCGTCTGGCCATCGCCCTCAGTCTGGGTCTTGGCCTGAGCGTCCCCAATCCGTTTGCCCAGGCGCAGACGGCCAGCCCGGGATCTGGCACCACGCCCGCCAAGCCGAGCACCCCCAGCCCCGCTTCAGCCGCGGCGCAAACCACGGCAGCGACGCCTACCCCGACCAACGCTCCCGCCATCGCCCCGGCCAACGCGAAGAACATCCGCTTCCAATTCGATGGAATCCCCTATGCCGATGTCATCGAGCGCTTCGCTCAAATGTCGGGCAAGCCGGTGGTCGGTGAACTCAACATCCCGGGCACCATCACCTTCAACGACTCCAACGCCTACAACTACGCGGAGGCCTTCGACACACTCAACGTGATCTTGTCGATGAAGGGGCAGATGATTGTTGAAGAGGGCAATTTCCTGCGCGTCCTCCCGTTCAGGGAACTCCCTCAAACTCCTCTGCGCATTTTGCGTGGTGGCGACAAAGCCGACGGCGTTCGCCCCGGTGAAGTGGTCACGGTGGTGCTCGACCTCAAGAACCTCGACGCCAAGGAAATCTCCGAATCCATCACCAACCTGCTGTCCACGGCCGGATCGGTGGCCCCGCTTTCCCGTGGGCGCGGCCTCATCCTCACCGACCGCCTGGTCAACATCCAACGGGTCAAGTCGCTCATCGGCTCGGTGGACAACGAAACCGCCGCCCAACGGCAGATGAAGACCTACACCTTGCTCCACGCTTCCGGAGCAGTCGTGGCGGACCTCATCAACCGCACCTTCGGAATCACCACCGCCCCGAAGCGCACGCAGTTCAATCCCAACTCCAAGCAACTCGACGTCCTGCCGGCCGATCCCAACGACTACGTGACGGCCGTGTACGATGACGCTTCCCGCACGTTAGTCCTCTTCGGACCCCGGGAGCGACTGACGCTGGCCGATGAACTCATCAGCCGTTTTGAAGACGGTGGAACCGGAGCCGGTGATGTCCGCATCTACACTCCCGAGGTCATCAAGGCCGAAGAATTGGCCAACATGATCCGTCAAGCCATCCCGGGTGTCGCCGCCGCCAACGAAACCGGGTCTGCGGCCGCCACCAAGGCACGGGTCATCGCCGAGAAAGACACCAACCGACTGATCGTCGCCGCACCGCTGGCCGGAATGGCCGACCAGATCGAGGCTCTGGTCAACCGCCTCGACAAGCCCGTCCACGGCTCCGGTCGCACCGCCGTGGCCGGCACGCCCACCAAGGCGCAAGTCGTTCAGGTCACCCGCGTCTTCCGCACCCGCACCTCGGAAGTGAAGAACGTCGGCAAGATCCTGAGCGAAGCCCTGACTAAGACCTTGCCCAACGGCCAGAAGGTTCCGACCGCCAGCGTTTCGGTGGAACCGGGCAGCCAGAGCATCGTGGTCACGGGGTCCCCCGGCGACGTGCAAACTGCCACCGACATCATCTCGCAACTGGAGACCGGCTCCACCAATCCCAAGCCGCAGCAAACCCGCTTCATTGACCTCGGCAGCGTCTCCGATGCCAAGCGCATCGTCCCGCTGGTCGAGCAAATCTACCGCAGCGAGGTCTCCGGCGACAACGCAGGCGGAGCTGCCCATGCCAAGATCATGGCCGAGCCCAACACCAGTCGCCTGATTGTCACCGCCTCCGAAGAGCACCTGACCCGCATCGAGGAAATCGTCCGCAACCTCCGCGCTGAGAAGTCCAAACCCCTTCAGCGCTCGCTGCACATCCTGGCGTTGCGCCATGCACGACTGGAAACCGCCTTCACCAGCCTCAACAGCCTGATCAACGAGCGCATGGCCGACCGGCGTTTTGAAGACCAGCCGAAGCCTTCGGTGGTCCCCGACAACACCAACAACCGGTTGTTGGTCACGGCCACCGAGGAGCAGAAAAAGGAAATCGAAGCCATCCTGGCCGTGGTGGACCTCGCCCCGGAACGCCAGAAACGCCAGATGGCGGTCATCCCGGTCAACGGCAAGTCCCCGGCCGAGCTGATCACGCTGGCAGGCCAAATGATGAGCCAACTAGGCGAGCAACCGAGCAATCCCCAGCTCGAGCCCAAGCTCATTCCTGACGCCTCGGGCAAGCAAATCATCGTGCTGGCCACCGACTCCGACATCCAACGGGTGCGCACCCTCATCCAGCAACTCGACGCCACCACGACCTCGGCGGTCAGCCGTCAGTTCCGCAACGTCGAACTGCACAACCGAAACGCGGCCGAACTCACCCCGTTGGTCCAGCAACTCTATCAGGAGCAAATCAAGGGCAACAGCGAGCCCCCCGGCGGCCCCGCCACCCTCATGACCGATGCCAAAAACAATCGCATCATGGTCAGCGGTGCCGAGCGGGAAATCACTCGCGTAGAGGCCATCATCCGCCAGTTGGATCCCGCAGGTCAGAAGAGCGCCAAGGAGGAAACCCGCATCATCCGTCTCAAGACGGCGGTCGCCTCGGAAATCTCCAGCCTCGTGGAAAAGAGCCTCGGCTCCCAAACCCAAGCCGTGAAGGTGCTGGTCGATACCCGGAGCAACAGCTTGGTGATCACGGGCGAACCAGCCGCCGTCGAAGCCGCGGCCAAGATCATCCGCGAACTCGACGTGCCTTCCGACGTGCAGCCCCGCGAGATGAAGGTCATCGAACTCAAGCAAGCCGACGCGGCGGCACTGGCCACTCTGGCCACCACCCTCTCCACCGACCTGCTCAAAAGTCAGCGCGGTGCCGAGTACACCCCCAAGGGCCGCATCATGCCCGACCCGGCGGCCAATCGGGTGATCATCTCCGCTCCGCGTGAGGAGATCACCCTCATTTCCCAAGTGGTGGAACGCTTGGACCAAGCCCCGGAAGCGGCCGGCGGTGCGCGGGTGTTTCGCCTGACCAACGCCGATGCGTCCCAGGTGGTCAGTGTGGTCTCCAATGCCATGGTGAAGTTCGATGCCCGCAATCAACCCATCCGCCGGGCCTCGGTTTCCCTGGATCGCGAATCCAACAGCATCGTGGTCTCGGGTTCCCGTCAGGATTTGAAGGATGCCGAGGGCATCATCCAGCGCCTCGACAATGAAGGAGTCGAAGGCTCCGGCGGGACTGGAGGCGGCTCCAAGAACCGCAGCCTGAAGATGGTGGAAGTGGTCGGCGAACCCGACACGCTGGCTCAGGTGGCCACCCGAGTTTTTCTGGCTCAGAACGCAGGACGCTCGGTGACCAACTTGGTGAGCATCACCCCGGAACCCAACGGTCGCCGCCTCATCGTGCTGGCCCCCGATTCGCTCATGGCGCAGGTGGAGACGGTCATCTCGGCGCTCGACGCCCGCCCGGATCAATCGCAGCGCCAACTACACACCATCGAACCCCAAGGCAGCCGAGCCGCCGACCTGCTGCCCATGGTCAACAAGATCTACGCCGAGCAAAACCAAGGACGCACCACCAAGCCAGCGACCTTGTACACCGATCCCTCCGGCGATCGGTTGATGGTGTTTGGCACGGCGGATCAAGCGGCGGCCGTTCGACAAATCGTCACCACGGTGGCCACCGAACTCCCAGAGGCCCGCACCAACCGGGTGTTTGAAATCGGCAAGCCCGCCGAGGCCCAGCGCCTGCTCCCCATCATCCAGCAACTGTACAAAGACCAGGCCTCCAGCCGCCCCTCCGACGGCCCCGCCGACACCCAACTGCTCACCGAACCCCGCTCCGGACGCATCATCGCCTCGGGCCGCGCCTCCCACTTGGATCGAATCTCCGAGATCATCAACAACCTGAAGGCCACCAGCGGCACCAACCTCGGCCGCGAGACGCGCACCTTTGAGGTCGGATCGGCCAGCGATGTCCAGCGGGTGCAACCGCTCCTCCAGCAACTCTACACCGACCAGTGGAAGGAACGCGCCGACACCGACCCGGCCGACGCGCAAATCCTGGGCGACCCCCGAAGCGGCCGCATCATCGTCACGGGCCGCCCCGACCACCTGCAGAAAATCGAATCCATTCTCCAACAATTGGGGACCAGCCCGGCCAAGCCCGGTGCTGACTACCGAGATGTCCGCATCATCGATCTGGCCACCGCCACCGCCTCGGAACTGGCCACGACGGTTCGCTCCCTCTACCTCGATCAGGCCAAGGCACGCTTTGGCACCACCCCGCCCGACACCACCATCACCTCCGACACGGGCAGCAACCGACTCATCGTCGTGGGCGAAACCAATGAACTGGCCGTCATCGACGACCTCGTTCGCAAGCTCGACAAGGTGGGCTCCCAGAGCGCGACGGCCCGGGTGTTCAAGATCAAGTCTGCCGAACCGGAGAAGGTGGCCGAGGTGCTGTCCACGGCGCTGGTGCGCTACGACGCCTTCGGCCGGGCCCAGAAGCGGGCCACGGTTTCCGTGGATGCCAAAAGCCGAACGATCATCGTCACCGGCGACCCGAAGGAACTGCAGGCCGTCTCTACGATCATCGAGCAGCTCGACACCTCTTTGGGCGCACGCCCGGACCGCCGCATGAAGGTGGTGACCCTGCGCCAAGGAAAGGTGGGAGAAATGTCGGCCCGGGTCCGCCAACTCTACAACGACCAGTCCCGCAACCAGCCGGACTTGGCTCTGTCCGATTTGCTCGTCTTGGATGACGCCACCAGCAACCAACTCATCCTCGCCGGCAGCGACGCTCAAATTACCCTAGTCGACACCATCCTGGAACAACTCCAGAAGAGCACCGCCACGCTAGGCCCTCGTGAAACCCGGACCATCACCGTGGGTCAACCCGACGACGTGATTCGGGTCATGCCCTTGCTCCGCCAACTGTACACCGAACGGTGGAAAAACCAGGACGCCGCCGACCCGGCCGATGCGGTGTTCACGCCCGATGCCCCCAATGGCCGCATCTTGGTCACTGCCCGGACCAATCACATTACTGAGATCGAGTCGCTCCTGAGCGTCATCCAGGCTCCCACGGCCACCCCGGCAGCACGCGAGACCCGCGTGCTGAATCTGGCTGAACGGCAAGCCACCGAATTGGCAGGGACGCTCCGCTCCCTCTATGAAGAATCACTGAAAGCCAAACCGGTTCCGCCTTCCGAACAAGCGATCATCCGAGCTGATACCGAAGGCAACCGCCTCATCGTCACCGGCCGCACCAATGATCTCGATCAAATCGCAGCCTTGGTGCTCAACCTCGACACGGCCAATCAGCGCTCGGGCAATTCTCGCATTTTCCGCCTGACCAACGCCGAACCTGCGCAGGTCGCCGCGGCCCTGTCGAACACCCTGGCCAAGGTGGACCCCTCCGGTCGCCTCACCCCGCGAGTCACCCTCGGTGTGGACAACAAGGCGCGCACCCTCGTCGTGTCGGGCGAGGCCAAGGACCTGCAGGCTGCCGAGCAAATCGTCACCCAACTCGACGCCACCACCAGCCGCGAGCCCCGCGACCTGCAGATCCTGGCCATCCCGCAAGGTTCCGCCTCGGAGGCCGTCGCCCGCATCCGCCCGCTGGTGATGGATCGCCTTAAGGCCTCCGGCAATGCGGCTGACCTCGTCCTGATTCCCGACGACAACCAATCTCGGGTGCTGGTGACCGCCAACGAGTCTCAATGGAAGGCCGTTCAAGACATCGCCTCCCGCCTGCTCACCACCGAGACCAACCTGATCCGCGGCGTGCGCACGCTGCCCTTGCAACATGTGACGGCCGCACCGGTCATCACCCTGCTGGGGCAACTCTTCGCCCGCGAGATGGCTCTCACCGAATCTGCCCAGCGTCTGGTGGTGACGCCGGCACTCGACGAGCGCTCCCTGCTGGTCAGTGCGCCGCCGGCCCTCTTCGAGCGGGTTCAATCGGTCATTCAATCGGTGGACGCCTCAGATCCGGGCGGCTCATCGGTGCTTCAAACCGTGTTACTCCGCAAGACCGTCGCCGAGACCGTGGCCGAATCGGTCAACAAGGCCATCGCCGGCAAGGGCACCGACGCCAAGCTGCGCCGCGTCAGCATCACACCGGTCACCGGGGCCAACGCATTGTTGCTCAATGGCCCGGGCGAGGCCGTCCAGGAAGTGATGAAGCTGGTCAAGGAACTCGACGCCGAGAGCGCCACCGGTGAAGTCGAGGTGCGCATTTACAAGCTCAACAGCGCCAACGCGACGGACATCCAACCGGTGCTCTCCCAATTGCTGGCCAATGTCAGCACACGGCTCGAACGTCGTGGGTTCGGGTCCCGAGCCCAACCGGCCATCGCCATCGACCCTCGCTCCAATAGCCTGCTCATCACCGCCTCGGCCACCCACTTCAAGCTCATCGAGCAACTGCTCCCCACGCTGGACAAAGCGCCGGAGCGTTCTGATCGCGATGTCCAATTCGTCTGGCTGCAGAATGCTCGCGCCGCCGATATCCGCATGAAGGTCGCCGCCGTCTATGAAGAGCGCCCGCGGGGCGAACAACCCGTCCTGGAAGTGGACCGCGAGGCCAACACCCTGACGGTGATCGCCCGCCGCTCCGACATGCCGCAAATCCAGGACTTGATCCAACGCCTGGACACCTCCGCCCAGGACAACAGCCTCCAAGTCCGACTGCTAACGGTCGACGACGTGCCGGTCGAACAAATGATCGGGATGCTGACCAATATTTATCCGCAGATGTATGGGGCCTCGATCAAACTGGTGGATCGCTTGCCATCGCTGGATCGGACCAAGACCAACAATCCCGCCAAGACGCCCGAGGTCACCGTGGCCCTGGACCGGAATGCCAACGCTTTGATCCTCTCGGGCCCGGCTCCGGAACTGGACCGGATCAACCGCATGGTCACCGACCTTTCTTGGAAGGCCACCTCGGGCGAAAGCGACTTGCGCATTCTGGCCCTGAGCCAAGCCGACCCGGTGGTCATGGCCCGCACCCTGAACAACGTCTTCCGTGCCGGTGGCGGTCGGGGTGGTCAGCCCGAGCCCCAACCCCAGCAAAGCCAACGCCCGCCGCGCTTCACGGTCGTGCCCGAACCCCGCTCCCGAAGCCTGCTGGTCCGGGCCTCTGCCAAGGATTTCTCCATCATCGAGACGCTGGTCAAACAACTCGACACGGCCAATCCCGCCGCCGACTTGTCCCACCGGCTGATCACCCTCACCCACACCCCGCCGTCCAAGATCACTCCGCTGGTCCAGCAACTGGTGCAGCAACTCAGCGCCCAACATCCGGGGGATCCGCTCACGGTATTGCCCTACGGCCGGTCCAAGGGACTGCTGGTGGTGGCTCGTGAACCGCTCATCGCCCAGGTGGAGAAAATGATCAAGACCCTCGATACACCGAGCGAGGATGCGGAAGCCGAAGTCCGGGTCTTCACGCTGAAGCAAAGCGCCGCGCCCGCCATGGCGACGACGCTCCAGAACCTCCTGCGCCCGGGAGCCGCCGGTGAGGCAGGATCCGAGGCTCGTGAACTCCAGGAACAGGTCCGCAAACTCAACATCCGGAGCGACTCGGGAAGCCCGGTGGCCCTCGACCTCCAGCGTCCCATCAAGATCACGGCCGACCCCAGCGACGGCAACCGCCTGCTCATCACCTCCACGCCGAAGAACCTCGAGGCCTTGAGCAAGGTTGTGGAAATGCTCGATCAGGTGGGTTCGGCCGAAGCGGCCGACTTCGCGGTCGTGGCCTTGCTCCACGCCGATGCCCGCACCACGGGCCAGACACTGACCACCATCTTCACCCAAGGAGCCAGGCTGGGCACCCGGCAAGATGGCCCCGGCAAACCCGAGGCCGGATCGGCCCGGGCACTGGCCAGCCAACTGAACGTCACGGCCGATGCCCGGCTCAATGCCCTGATCCTTTCCGGCCGCAAAGACTCCATCGAATTGGCCCGCAAGCTCATCAAGGACCTCGACAAGCAATGGGACTCCGCCGTCACCGAGGTGAAGGTATTTCGGGTGAAGTACGCAACTCCCTCGCGCCTGCTGCCCATGCTCCAATCGGTGTTCACCGAAGGTCCGTCGGTGCCGGGAACCGAAGGACTCAACAACTACGTCAGCCGGCTGCAAACCCGCCGCGAAGGGGGCAAGGCTGTCTCCACCGAGCAGGCCAAGACCCGCACGGCACTCACCCTTCAGGCCGATGACAACGTCGGTGCACTCATTGTGGCTGCCCGCGCCGACACCCTGCCCCTCATCGAAGAACTCCTCACCCAACTCGATATTCCAGACGCCTCGGGCCTGAGCACCGTCCGCATTTATCCCCTCAAGCACGCCGACGCCACGGCCGTGCAGAAGATCATCACCGATCTCCATTCCGGGGCGCGGAACGCCAATGCCAAACCCAGCGACCGGCCGACCATCACGCTGGATGACCGCAGCAACTCGATGATCGTCTCCGGCAACGACAAGGCCTTCGCCATCATCGACAACCTCATCGCCCAACTCGACAAGCCCATGGCGCCCGAGTTCCGCGACATCCGCATCCTGCCCTTGGCCCATGCCGATGCGGCCCAATTGGCGGCGACATTGCAGCGCCTGATGGATCAGCGCGTGACCCGTCAGGGGAGTCTCGGCAAAGGCCAGGGCGACGGCTTGAAGGTGCTCGTGCTGCCCGAACCCCGTTCCAACAGCCTGCTGGTCGGTGGTGGCAAGGACGCCTACGAACTGGTCGAATCCCTCGCCCGCAAGCTCGACGACGCCGCCCCGAGCCTGACGGGCGGAGTGCGCATTGTGCCCCTGGAATACGCCGATGCCCGCATCCTTGCCGCCTCCTTCAACCAACTCTTCACCCAGCGCTATCAGGCGAGCACCTCACCGGAGGTCCAGCGCCAGAAGCCGGTCATCCTGCCCGACGCCCGCGTCAATGCGCTCATGGTCTCCGCCGGTCGCGAAGACAACGAAACCATTGATGCCCTGCTCAAGAAGCTCGATCGCAAGCTCGACAACCCCTCGCTGGCCCTGACCGTGCTGCCCCTCAAGCACAACGACGCCGCCAAGGTGGCCGTGACTCTTGAAGGCGTCTTCGCCGCCCGCATGCAAGCGCGCACCTTGCCCGGCCAGGCCCCCTCCCCCACCGACCGGGTGGAGATCCAAACCGACAGCCTCAACAACTCGCTCATCGTCTCGTCCAACAAGGAGAACCTCGACCTCATCAAGGACTTGCTCACCCGCATCGACGTGGAACCCACGGTCGCCGAGGGCGTGTTGGAAACCTTTGTCCTCAAGCACGCCGATGCGCAGCGCGTGTCCACCATGCTCAAGAGCCTAGTGCAACAAGGCATGTACCGACCCGGCCGCTCCGACGTGAAGATCCCAGGTCAGGCCAGTCGCGATGCCATGGCCATCGCTGTCGATACCCGGAGCAACACCCTCATGGTCTCGGCCAGCCCCGACAATCTGGGACTCATCAAGGAGATCATCGCCAAGGTGGATACCCTCGACTTCGTGGCCGCCACCGACTTGAAGGTCTACAAACTGGAACACGCGCGGGCCTCCAACCTGGCTGGCGTGCTCACCCAATACTTGCAGGCTCGCAAAGCGGCCGATACGGCCTCGCTCAACGCCCCTGAGCGCAGCATGCCGGTGGCCGTCATCGCCGACACCCGCCTCAACGCCATCCTCGCCACCGGATCCAAGGAAGCCATCGACATGCTGGACCGCATCGTTCCTCAGCTCGATGCCGAGGATCGTCTCGCCCAACTGAACTTCCGGGTCTTCCCCCTCAAAGAGGCCACCGCCATCCGGTTGCAAACCACCTTGCAAAACCTCTTCGCCAACCGCCCGCCCAAGGCACGGGGTGAGCCGGTGGACCCCATCACCGTCGTGGCCGACGCTTGGGTGAACGCCCTCATCGTCGGAGCGGTCGTGGAAGACATGTCCATGGTTGACGGCCTCATCAAGCGGCTCGACACCCAGCAAGCCGAACTCGGCCTGAAGGTGGAAGTGATTCCCCTGGCCAAGGCCGATGCCCGTAAGGTGGCTCAAACCGTCCAGGGCCTCTTCCGTGAAGGCACCCAAGGCGGACCGCTGCCCATCGTGGTCACCGCCGATGAACGCGTGAACGCCCTCGTCGTCTCCTGTGGCAACACCGACCTCAAACGCATCCGCGACGTGGTGGCCAAGCTCGACACCGACCAGACCGCCCGTGTGAGCGAGATCCGGGTGATCCCCCTCAAGTACGCCCGCGCCGAGAACCTGACCCAAGTGCTGAACACCTCGCTCAATTCCAAGATCGCCCCACTGTCCGACCTGAGCCCCAACGCGCAGTCGGTGCTGCAATTCGTCACCCGGACTGAAGACGGTCAGGAACTCGTGACCGCCGCCCTCAAGGAGGCCATTTCCATCACCCCGGATCCGCGCATGAATGCCCTCGTGGTTTCCGGCCCGGTGGACTACATGGGACTGCTCGAGCAAATCGTGGGCCGCCTCGACAACAGCTCATCGCGGGAAGCCAAGATCCGCGTCTTCTCGCTGCGCAATGCAGATGCCCAACAAACAGCCCAATTGCTGTTGTCGATGTTCCGCATGCAGGCCACGGGTGCGGCCGTGGCCGGCACAGGCCAGCGGACCATCCAATACACGCTGATGAGGCCGGCTGCCGACGGCACCGAAACCCCCTCGGCCACCGCCGTGATCGGCTCCGAGGAGCAAACAGCCTTGAGCGTCAGTGTCGACCCCCGCACCAACACCTTGTTGATCGGTGGCACCGAGCATTACGTGGCCCTCGTCCAACAAATCATCGAGACGCTGGATTCGTCCGAAGCCTTGGAGCGTAAAACCGAGGTGTATCGCCTCAAAAACGCACAAGCTCCGGATGTCGGCACCGCCATCCGCAGCTTCCTCGACCAAGAACGTCAACGGGTTACCCAAGTGCTCGGCACCGACGCGGTCGGCACGGCCCAACGTCTCCTCGAACGTGAAGTGGCCATCGTGCCCGAGCAAGTCAGCAACACCTTGCTGCTGTCCGCCAGCCCGAGGTACTTCGAGCAAATTCACCAAATCATCGAAGAACTCGATCAGGCCCAATCGCAGGTTCTTATCCAGGTCTTGCTGGCGGAAGTCACCCTCGACTCGAACCGCGACCTGGGCTTCGAGTGGAGCTTCACCAAGAACATCGGCAACGGATGGAATGTCGGTTCGAAGACCGACTTCGGCGTCCCCACCCAGATGCAGAACTTCGGCGGCTATTCCGCTCTGGTCACCGGCAACAACATGAGCTTCCTGATGCGGGCTCTGGAAAATGACGGTCGCGTGGAAGTGTTGAGCCGGCCGCAAATCCTCACCGCCGACAACAAGATCGCCTCCATCAACATTGGACAACGAGTTCCGATCATCACTGGAAGTTCCACGACCCCCCAAGGTGGACAAATCAACACCTTCGACTACCGCGACGTGGGCGTGAATCTGACGGTCACCCCACGCATCACCGGCGAAGGTTTTGTGAAGATCGACGTGGGTGCCACCAACAGCTCCCTGGCCAGCTCCAGCGTGGAGATCAACGACAAGGCCACGGTGCCCATCATCAACGAACGTCGTGCCTCCACCACGGTCACCGTGCAAAGCGGTCAAACCGTGGTCATCGGCGGACTCATCGGCACCGTCGATGACATACGCCGCAAGAAGACTCCGTTCCTCGGCGACATCCCGGGCGTCGGTTTCTTCTTCCGCAGCTCTTCCAAAAAATCGGAGCGCCGAGAACTCCTCATCATGCTCACCCCTCAGGTCCTCACGGCCAATCACGAGCAAGAGCCCAAGATCACCACCATCGGGAACTACTCGACCCGCATGCTGGAGAAGTCGACCCTTCGTGGAGCCGAGCGCAAAGACCCCTTGAAGATCCAGTTGATGGATTCGATCTTCCCCAACGACATCAACGCCTCCAAGACCAACGCGCCCGCCGACAAAAAGTGATGGTCCTTCACCGATCTCAACTCCGCATCCCCCCCGGCGCTCGGACGCTGGGATTGTCCCTGATGCTGGCTGCGAGTCTGGGCTCCGGTTGCTCAACCGGCAGCTCGGGCGGCTCGGTGGCCGGCAGCACCCAAAAACGATCCCACCGCTCTTCCGGCATTGTGGAATTGCACCTGCTCACCATGCCGGTGGCATTGAATCTGGACGGCGTTCCCGGTCCGGACGGTGTGGCCGTCAAGCTGTTCGCCAATGTCGGCAACGCCACCAAACCTGCGGCCATCCGCAGCGGTGAGATTGAAATCGTGCTCTTCGACGGATTGCTCGACGGCAACAGCAATCCCCTTCCCAAGCCAGCCCACATCTGGACCTTCACAGCGAAAGAGCTCAAGGAATTCGAGACCCAGGCCATGGTGGGCACCGGTTATCAACTGACCTTGCGTTGGGGATCCTTCAAGCCCAAGAGCGACCGCGTCAGCGTGATCGCCCGTCACCCCATTGGAGAGGGGCGCTACTTGTACTCCACCCCCGGAGTCATCGCCTGCGCTCCGTGATCGGAGCTTGGTTCGGGGTTCCTGCTCTCCTGCCCGAGGCGATTTCACCTCGGTGTCATCAATCACTTCTTAGGCCAGGCACCCACAGCCCCCTTGCCGGGCGCTTGGGCAATGGCCGCTTCGGTCGGGTCACTGAGTGAACGCAGCACGGCCTCGGCCCGGCCTGAATCGCCATAGCCGAGGTGACGCATGGCCTCCCGGAAAGCATCCAACCGGAAGTCGGCATCCCCCTCGGCCCGATCCACCCGATCCAGGAACGCCGCGATTTCGATCAACTTGCACCGCGCGTCCATGAAGTAGAGATCCAACACCTTCTGACGAGTCATGCCGTCGATCTTACGCGAGTGAGCCTCATACTCCAAGCCGTACCGAGCCGCACCGAGACGTACCAAGCCCTCCCCCACCATTCGCCCCGGATTTTGGCGGTAACGGCTGCTTGAACCATTGCCAGATCGTCGCCTCCTCAGGCAATTTCACAACGTTCGCATGTCTCTGACCCTTGATTCGAAGATTTACGTCGCGGGCCACCACGGTCTGGCAGGGAGCGCCATCTGGCGCAGTCTTCAACACCGCGGCTACCGAAACCTCATCGGAAAACGTTCGCGGGAGGTCGACCTCCGTGATGCCCAGGCTGTTGAAGCCTTCTTTGCCAGCGAACGTCCGGAATATGTCTTTTTGGCAGCCGCCAAAGTCGGCGGCATCAAGGCCAACAACGACCTGCCGGGGGAGTTCCTCCTCAATAACCTGACGATCCAAAACCACGTCATCGACGCGGCCCGACGTCATGGCGTTCGAAAACTGCTCTTCCTCGGCAGTTCCTGCATTTACCCGCGCTTGGCACCTCAACCACTGAAGGAAGAGTACCTCTTGAGCGGCCCGTTGGAGCCCACCAACCAATGGTATGCCATCGCGAAGATCGCCGGCATCAAACTGTGTCAGGCGTACCGTCGTCAGTACGGCTGCGATTTTATATCGGCGATGCCGACCAACCTTTACGGCCCCGGCGACAACTACGATCCCTTGGGATCTCACGTCCTTCCGGCCATGATTCGCCGCTTCCATGAGGCCAAGGTTTCCGGTGTTCCATCGGTCACCTGTTGGGGCACTGGAAGTCCTCTCCGGGAATTCCTGCATTCCGATGACCTCGGAGATGCCTTGGTCTTCCTCATGGAAAATTACTCGGCCGAAGAGTTCATCAACGTGGGCTCCAACCAGGAATTGACGATCCGGGAACTCGCCGAGCGGGTGTCACAAATCATCGGATACCCCGGAACAATCCATTGGGATTCCTCCCAACCCGATGGCACGCCCCGCAAACTCTTGGACAGTTCCCGACTGCACGCCCTGGGTTGGTCGCCGAAAGTCGGCATCGAAGACGGCATCCGCGGCGCTTATCAGGATTTCCTCAGAATTGCCCCGAACAAGCCCGAGACAACTCGGTGACCACCTGTTCCATCAAGGGGCGCCAATCCCCGCGATGGCTTTGCCGGAACAACCGGAGCGTCGGATACCAAGGCGAATCGGCCCGATTCAATTGCCACCGCCAATCCGGCGAATCTTGCACCAACAACCAAACCGGCTTGCCCATGGCCCCGGCGAGATGTGCCACCGCGGTATCCACCGCGATCACCAAGTCCAACCCGACCAGGTATTCGGCCGTCACCCTGAAATTGGTCATGCCGGAAGTCGCATCCACCCATCGCGGCCACCGGGTCACAAGCGCTTGGTGCTCGGGCCGAATGGGGGCCTGAAGGCTGTGAAACTCCACGCCATCGAGGGAGACCAGATCGCCCAGCAGCTCGGGATCAATGGACCGCAGCGAGTCATCGTCGTGCGTGGGGTTGCCAGACCACACCAAGCCCACCTTCAACCGATCGCGCCTTGAGCTAGGCTCCGGATCATTCGCCCTCACCCGCAAATACGGAACCTGATGTGCAAGCAGGTCAGTCGAGATGCCCAACGCCTGGGGCAGGCTCATCAGCGGGATAAAGGTGTCGAAGGTCTGAGGCGACTTGGAAGGCACGACCCACTCATCGGCCAAACCGCTATCGGCCATCAACGGCAACAAGGCCGCAGGGCACTCGACCACGATCCGCCCTACCCGCTGACGGGCCATCGGCAAGAACCGCGCAAACTGAATGAAATCACCAAAACCCTGTTCACCGTGCACGAACAGCGTTTGGTCGGGCACGATTTCTCCGTTCCATCGCGGTTGCGTGAACGGCCTCGGGGCAAACTGCGGCCCTGCCCCGCCCTTCCAACGCCATTCGTATTCCGCGAAGCCTTCGCACAACTCTCCCAAGCTCAACAGCAGGATGGCGCGATTCCAATGGGCCAACGGGTGTTGGGGCGACAGCGACAGAGCCCGGTCGATCAGCTCCAACCCCTCTCGGTGTCGATTCAAATACTTGCAGACGATGGCCAGATTGGACAGGGCCTCACAATCATCCGGACGAACGACCAGTGCTCGCTCATACCAAAGAGCGGCCGCCTCGTACTGCCTCATTCTCTGCTGCGTTACCCCCATGTTGTAATGGGCATCCGGGCATCGGGGATGGATCTTGAGCGCAGCGACGAAAAATTGCTCAGCCTCTTTGGGATCATGCCCCAACGCATTGGCAACGGTGCCCAAGGCATTGAGGGTTTCCGCCGATCGGGGGGCGATTTGAACGGCGCGCTGAAGACACCGAAACGCCTCGTCATGGGCACCCTGCCGAGTCAAAGCCATTCCTAGAACGAACCAAGGCTGAGCCTGATCGGCACCCGATTCGACCAACCGACGACATATCGCCTCAGCCACCAGATAACGCCCCTCGGAAAACGCTCCGACGGCTCGTTGCAATTCGAATGGGTGATCCTGAGTCATCAGATTTCAAAAGCGGCGCTCAATCCTTGAAAAGTGAAGTCCAAACAGATCCGACGCACTACGGTCTTCGAGAAGTCGGATCAGCTTTGGATACAAATCTCAACGGGGCCAAGTTCTGGATCATCACCGAGGCTGCCCCAAATTTGAACCCTGTTTTACTGCCCGACGACGACTGAGGCTGAAGGTCAACCGTTCCAAGTCTCTCAGGCGACTGAAGCGACTTCGTTGGACGTCCGCTCAACCGCCTGATCGCCAATCAGCCACTTTGAGGCCAGGCAAGCGTAGCAGGTCACTGTCATGGGTCACCAGAGTCAGGTCGTAAACCAGTGCGGTGCCGGCAATATGGCAATCTGCCAAGGCGATGCTAAGGCCTTTACTTTCTATACTGGCCCGCAGGCCCCCAGCGCGCTCGGCGGTCCCAGCGTCAAAGGTCAGAATTGAAATGTCGCTCAGGAATGCTTCCACCGAGGCAGTGAGTTTTGGCGACTGCCGACGGGTTGCCCCGTAGCGAAGTTCCATGACAGTGATGGCGCTGACGGCGACGTTGGACGGCCGGACCCTCTGAATGCGCTGGACCACCGGTTCGACGCCGCGCAGGTAGGTGCTGACGGCACTGGTATCCAGGAGGAATTTCACGCGAAAGGATCCCGAGCCTTTTCGTCCCGGCCCGGACGTTCAATGGGTTCGTCCCAAGCGCCTGCGCTGGCGAGGAAGGCCGGGGACCATTTGTCGAGCAGCGGCTCGATGACGATAGTCTTACCCTCCCACCGTTCACGCACGCGCGTGCCACGGGGAAGCCGACAATCGCCGACCAAGCGAACAGCGAGGCTGTTGCCCACCTTGAAAACCACGGTTTTGCCGCTCATAGGTGTCAAGACATCCAAAGAGGATATACTGACAAGGGTGATGGATGGGTTGACACCGCCATCCTTAGCCGGCCCCGCAGGCACTGGCCAACAGTCGTTTCTACAAGAGTTCAAAGCCGCAGCCCTCACGCTCCATCTGTTTCAAATCATGGAAAGCGTGAGCCAGACCGTCGTTTCTACAGCGGCTGGCGTTGAGTCTGTTACTCTGCCCCCTAGCGGCAGGTGACCCTAATTCCGCCGCCACCAGGTCGTGGATCCAAGTCGGATAGACAGCGGCCGCCGAACGAAATAGACGCCATCAATTTTATGATGCAGTGGCCCCTTTTGTGTAAATAGGTGGGACCGACCCCGCCGCCGACTCGCGCAGGACGCCCAGCAATTGGCGGGCAAATCCGGCGTGATCCATGAGTGGGGAGGCTTGGAGGCGGGGGCGCAGTGAGGCGCTCAGGGATTGGATGGCGCCGGGGGTTTTGGCCAAGGCCACGGCCCGGGTAATCAGAGCTTCGGGCGAGGGGCAACTCCACTCCTCGAGGCCCATCGCCCGCGCAATCATCCAGCCTTGGCGGCTGTGGTAGCTGTCGCCGCAAAGCCCCAGCACCGGCACCCCCATCCACAGAGCATCGGCAGTGGTCACGGCCCCATTGTACGGGAACGGGTCGAGCATCACGTCCACCTGATGGTGGTATTGGTTATACTGCCGCGAGGTTCCCGGCAGCACAAAGATCCACTGCTCAGGCCTCGCTCCGGCCGACATCAAGCCTTGATGAATTCGTTCGCGTGACTCCGCATCATCCCGCACGAGCAGCACCAACTGCGACTCCGGCACCTCCTTCAAAATACGCCCCCAAACCTCCAAACAGCCCGTGTGCACCTTGGCGGGATTGTTCAGACAGCCCCAGGTGAACCGCTCGCCGCGGGCGCTCGGGCGCGGCAGCACGGGCAGACTCGGTTCGGTGGGCTGATAAACCCACGCGACCCGAGGCAACCGGATCAGCCGTTCGGAATAGCGATCTTCGACCCCCGGCGGATCGGCCTCGCCATCCGTCAGGCGGTAGTCGACCGAAGCCAGCCCGGTCGTATTGGGGTAACCAAACCAGGTCATTTGCACCGGCGCCGGCCGACAGTGCAGCACCCCCAACCGATGCCCCGAGGTATGCCCTGAAAGGTCAATCAGCACATCGATTTGATCGGCAGCGATTTGATCAGCAGCCGCCTCATCGCTCAATCCATCGAGCCGTCGCCAGACGTCTGCCCGATTGCGCAATTCGCGGGTCAGGTCATCGGCTGGGCCCGCGGTTTCATAGGCATGGATCCGCACCTCATTCGCGAGCCATTGCCGCCAGACCGCCGACAACAATCGACCGACTGGATGGCTCCGGAAATCGCCCGAGAGAAATCCCACACGGATGGGGCCCTGATCGGAACGGCGAGTAGCCCTATTCTGCGACTGAATTGAGGTCGAAACCGGCGGGGCGTGCCGCTCGGCCCACCGCTGGTGCTCTTGCTTCAAGCGGACCGGAGTTCCGGCCAGATCGTAATGCAGCGTGAGCAGCAAATTGCTGTGCGCCGTCATCGCCTGAGGAAAGACGCGCAAGGCCGCCTCAAAGTATCGGATGGATTCGGCGATTTGGCCTGAGTCACCCAGCACCACCGCCAAGTTGCTCAAGAGAAAAGGGTCTTCTGGACTCAGAAACACCGCTTGTTGGAAACAATGTCGGGCCTCACCCGTCTGGCGGCGATCGCGGCACAACAGGCCTAAGCCCATCCAGGTGGCAGCCGCACCCGGATTGAGTTCGAGGCTGGCGCGGAAGGCGGCGTCGGCCTCCTCAACATGCCCACTTGCGGCAAAAATCTTACCCAAAACCCGCAGCGCATGGGCGTTGGCAGGCTGGTGACCGATCACGGCCTTGATCTTCAGGAACGCGGCCTGAATTTGACCGGCTGCCAAAAGTCGATCGGCCTCGATCACGCTCTGATCAACCTCTGAATGGGAGGCGTCTTCGCTTATGCCAACTGGGGCATCGCCTGCTTGAATAGGTCGCTTTTCGATCACCGATGGCCTTGATTGAGGAATCAGAAGGCTGAATCCTGTCTCTGGAAAAGTCCGACTGCCAAGGCCTAATATGCGAAAAGGGGCGGCTTTCGCCGCCCCTCTGAAGTCACTGACTAAGCCGATTACGACAGCAAACGCAAGGCCGACTGCGGCAGCGAGTTCGCCTGAGCCAACATCGCCGTACCGGATTGGACGAGAATGTTGTACTTGGCGTACTTCGCGCTTTCCGTCGCCACGTCGACATCCTTGATGCGGCTGACCGAGGACTGGAGGTTCTCGGAGAGAACCGCCAAGTGCTCATTAGTCATCATCAAGCGGGAGAGGTCAGCGCCGATCTGGGCTCGGTTAGTCGCCACTGCATCGAGGCGAGTCTTTACCGAAGACAAAGCCACAATAGCACTGGCTCCCGAGGTAATGAAGGCGGTCGATAAAGCACTCGTACCAATATCGATAGAAGCGCTTTGGAAAGCAGCGGATGAATCTTGCTGCAAGACGCTGAGACTACCACCGTTAAACAACGAAACCCCATTGAAAGTTTGATCGTCGATCACGTCGATATAACTGTACAGCGAAGAAAATTCACTGTTGTAAAGAGACAGATCAGTTGTCGTCTTTGTCGAATCTTGAGCAAGAGTGGCCAATTCACTCATCCGATCCAGTGCCTTGGCAACTTTACCCAAGTAGCCATCCTGAGTTTGTTTGTAGGAAATCGCGTTCCCAATGTTGGAACGAGTCGCTTGAGTTCGATTAATCTGAGCGTCCATCCGAGATGACACAGCCATTCCTGCGGCATCATCTTGCGGTTCAACGATCTTTGTTCCCGATGACAATCGGGCCAGGGATTTTTGAAGGTTATCGGTTGCGTCAGCCAGGAAGCGAGCTCCACGTGCCGCTGCAGGGTTTGTGTTAATGACCATATGACAATCCGTGTCGTAGTTGCAGGCCAGCATCCATGCCGACCGAAGGAAAAGGGTCCTTTAACCCTGTCAGGAAACGTTCCCAACTATTGATGCTATGCGGCAACCCCACCGA
>Ga0255096_1000454_pt1 | contig 19629 bp, 17 predicted proteins | sample Colum_Atlam_RepA_2_FD_188563 | JGI IMG/M metagenome (GOLD analysis project Ga0255096, IMG submission 188563) | Freshwater microbial communities from Columbia River, Oregon, United States - Colum_Atlam_RepA_8d | ecosystem: Environmental > Aquatic > Freshwater > River | place: USA: Oregon... | reverse complement strand
TACGATTGGTGATGGCCCTACGGGTGGACCGATGGCAATTAATTGGGGCGCCAAAATGATAGATATTTCTGATGGATCTTCGAACACAATATTACTTAACGAAATAAGAATTGGTATTAATGCCAGCGATCGCCGTGGGTGTTGGGCCATGGGGTTAGGGGGTGCTAGCGTTACTGGTTTCAATAATCAAGGTGATTGTATCTTGCCTAATGATAATACCGAATATTCAGATGATATCGAAGATTGTAATGCGGCCAGGGTTGCTGCGGGTTTGGGAAACGGTGGGCTTGGGATTTTACGAATGGGATGTTCTAATGATAATTTGCCGAATAATTGGCCCAATTCCCAAGCTCAAGCTCGTAGTAAACATACGGGCGGGGTCAACGCATGCTTTTCAGATGGGAGTGTTAAATTTATTGTAAATAGTATTCAGCAAAATATCTGGGGCTATGTTCAAAGTCGAAATGATGGTCAAGCATTGGATTATTAATTTTCTTCATACTGATGGTGGAGCGATAATGATTGTTCTTCGTATTTTGTTTTTTCTTTTTGCAACTTTGGTTTTATCGGGGTGTGGAGGTATTAAGGTTGTGAAAGTTGAGGGGAAATTCTCTCAAGGTGGAATGCCAATAGTATTAAAAAAATCTGCAGTGATTCAGATAACTTTTTATCCAGACAGTACGGATGAAAAAAATGTAACTTCATTTCCTGCTGATTTTGATCGAGAAAGTTTTACTTATAAAATTGCTGCAGTGCCTGTTGGGAAGTATAAGGTTTCTGTTGTACTTTTAGATCCTTATCCAAATAACGATAAATTAAAGGGGGCTTACTCTTCAAAGAAATCCCCGCTCAGTTGTAACTTACAGGATAATACCGTTTTCGATATCGATATACCGATAAGCAAAAAATAACGGAACTTGCGCCACAAACTTTAAAGCAATTGAATAAAACTTTTGGTGATTAAGAATGAGCTTTGGTAGATGCTACTTCTTCTTGTTTTTCGAATTATCGACAGGTGGCTTGAATGTAGCATCTTTGCCTATGACCATGATCATGGTTGCATAAGATTTTGCATCATTTTTCTTTCCGGTTTTCTTGAAGAAACATAATGCATGGCTACTTTTTACCGGATGCGCACAACTCCGTATTTATCGAAAGTTGCGTCTTTACTAAGGAGTGGTATTCCTTCGACAACTGCTTGTGAAGCCAAAATGCGGTCAAACGGATCCCGATGGTGATGAACTAACCCAATCTGTTTGTCTATATATTCCACGGTGATTGGCAGAATTACTAATCCAAGATCCGCAATTGCTTTGTTCATCCATTGCTTAAATGGCATCGACAAAGGCAATTTTTGCAAACTAACTTTGATGCCTATTTCCCAAATCGTTGGCTGAGTTTGACATTATCGAATGCGCATTGGGGCTTAGCAGATGATCCTGATCAACGAACCATATCAGGGCGTGGGCATCTAACAAATACCTCACTCCATGTACTCCTTGAAGTCTTCAAGCGGGGCGTCAAAGTCTGGTGCCATATGCAGTACCGTTCCTCGAAGAGTTCCAGCTAGGCGGGGTTTCTTCAAAGGTATAACCGATTCCGGAACAAGCCGGGCTATGGGCAGGTTGTTTTCAGTTATGACCACTTCTTCACCAAGCGTGGCCCTGTGGATAAGATCTGAAAGTGTAGATTGTGCTTCTAAAATTGTAACCGTAGCCATTGTCAGATTTCCTCTAAGTGTTATTATACCACTTTTCCCATGATTTGGTTGTTTTGATTCTCCTATCCCTTTACTCTCTACCCCCTCAGAAAGGCAAGCGAGTACGGCTGTCCGCTCTTCTTTTACTTGTCTTTAAGTTCTCAGTTGACGTTTGGTAGATGCTACTTCTTCTTGTTTTTCGAATTATCGACAGGTGGCTTGAATGTAGCATCTTTGCCTATGACCATGATCATGGTAGCAAAAACCTTATCATCATCTTTCTTATCATCTTTCTTTCCGGGGGATCTATTTAAGGTGACTTCAACAACTGCGCCCGGGGTTAACTCATCTAACTTTACTTCATATCCCGGAAGGGCAGGGTTGCTACCTTTGAGTGTTTTAAGTTCTTCAGGACTGTATTTTTTGATGTATCCTTTGTCATCATAAACTTGAAGTGGAGTCTTAGTTCTGAGTTTTGTTGTTTCCTTGATGGGGATTTCAATTTCAACCCATTCGGTTACAACTTTCATCGACTTCAACATTTGGATTTGTTTTGCTTGTGCTTGCGCTGCTTGCTTTTGAAGATTTTGAATTTGGGAGTTGGGTGATTTGTTATTGTCTTTTCCTTTTTTATTATCATTCTTATTGTTGTTGTCTTTATCATTTTTGTCATTCTTATTGTTATCTTTTTTATTATTGTCGTTATCATTTTTATTGACAACTTTTTGGTTGGGAATTTGGACAGTTATAGATTTGCTGTTGGGGTCCAAAGATACCCTTGCAGTGAATTGCGTGCCTTGAATCTTCGAAATATTGGCTTTGGAAAAAGTTTCGTTGGATTTGTTCTTGTTGCCATCCTGACCTTGAACAGATGCAGAAATCACCAACAAGATCAACGAAATCAAACTAAGGGAAACATATTTAAGGAACATTACTTGATCACCGCCACGGGGAATGAAGAGTAAATATTATTTAGACCCATTATTGTAATAAAAGTTTCGATTTTAAAGTGAAAAAGCAGCTAAATAATCTTAGCAGGCATTCTTACGGGGCTTTAGGCATGACTTGAGCATTTACAGATTCTACCCTGATACCCTCTATGGCGTTCACCAGATCGGTAAATTCGGCTTGGGTAAGGTTGCCACTGGCACTAAGGCGAAGGTTGCCTTGGGGATCAATGACTACCAGATTTGCGGAAGAAGGTTTGAATTTAAAAGTGGTGCGCATGGTTTCGTTAAAATCTAACCATACCGGAACTTCGGGTGAGGCTTTTTGAAATTGATTTCGAATGAAAACTTTTACGAGGTTTGGGACTTTCCCAATGCTTGCTATGGCAATGGTATGAACTTCGGGTGCTCGGGTTCCGGGCGGTTGATTGACGATTTCAAGAACTGGAGCAAAGCGTGCCTGCCCGGGATTCTTGCCTTTGGCTTGTGGATGAAAAGATTCATGGATGGTTTGACCCAGCAACTTATTTGCATCCGCACCTTCTTTATCACCAAAAAGCAATATGACCACATCCCCTTTATAATTATCGAGCCTGTATGGTTTTTGAAACTGGTCTTCCATCTCTATTTTTGGAACAGGAACGGGCCTGTAGATTAATACCTCAGCGTTCAACGATGTTGCAAACAAAAGCACAGAAAAGATGATCAGCATGGGTTTTAATTGCATGAGCCAACTCCATCCGTGGAGGTATGTTGGTTTGTTGATTGGAATTTCAAGATTGAGAAACCAATGAAGACTGCACTAAAAAAAAGTGTGACAAGTGCACAATAAGTTGCATCAAGCAGGCCCATACCCTGCCAAATGACACCTTCGAATCCTTTGATCATCCAAGTGGTAGGAAGAAGGAGAGAGAAATTTTGGACCCAAAGAGGAAGCATGAAGGAGGGCAACCAAAGCCCACCGAGAATAGAGAGACTGAGAATCAAAAGTATTGCCATGCTTCGTGCGCGATTTTCGGTTCCACCTACTGCAGCTACCAATAATCCGGTTGCAGCAGAAAGCAATGCGGTTGCGATGGCCATAAGGAAGAAGCCTGAAACGGAGCCATTGATAGCGACACCAAAAACAAGGCTTCCAAAGCTGAAAGTTAAAAAGATTTGGGTGATTGCGATGAGTGCGGTAGCAATAATCTTACCCCCAAGAAGAGTAGGAAGGGGGATGGGAGCTGCTTTAAGGCGTTTCCAGATTCCCTGCCTGCGCTCGCGTAATAATAGTAGTCCGCAATCCATACCCCAGAATAAGAGGTACTGCATGGTCATCCCGCTGAAGCTATGGCTGTAAGCTTGTCGGCTTATATCAATACCCGCGGGGTAGGGTTCTTTTTTTACTTCGAAAGGTCTTTCCAATTTCAAGGAAGCCGCGCCAGGCAACCAGAAACCTAGTAATTCCGGTGCTGCTTCGTGAAATGCAATTTCGGTAAATACACCTTCGGCCCATTTGGATTCTAAAGAGGCAGTTGGGTGATGTAATATTTCGATAGCAGGGATTTTTTTCTTAAGTGCTATCTGGCTGGCGAAATCTTTGGGGATCACAAGAGCTATTTTAGCGGTGCGCGTTTCGATTTTAGTTAAAGCATTTTCTCTTGAAGCGAGTGCAGCGTTTAGCTTGGGGCTTTTTAATAGTGCATCGGTGAGTTTAATTGCGAGAGGGCTGTTATCTTCTCGAATGATTAAAAGCGGTAGTTTTAGGTCTTCATTTTGCAATGGTTTTGAAAAAGCATATCCAAATCCGCTTGCGAGTATTATCGGCACAAGGAAGCAAAGGGCTGCAGCTTTCTTATCGACTAGAAAGAGCTGGATGTCTTTAGAGGCAAGAATCCAAAGTAGATTTAGTTGTTGTTTAAACATCAGGCAACCTTAATTTCACTTAGTTCAAGAAGATATTGTTCAAGAGAATACGTTTCTTCAGCCTGATTTTTTCGCAGCAGGCTTTGATCTGTTAGCAAAGAATCGTAATCTTCTTCGTAAATATAATTGGGGATCGTGGTATTGGTTTTCTTGGCGAGAGCTTTCATGATTATCTGAGCTTGGAATTCTTTCAAGGTGCCATGAAACAACAGTGAACCTTGAGCCATGAAACCAATCTTGTTGCAAAGTCGTACAACTTCTTCGATGTAATGGGTGGTGTAAACAATGGCACACCCTTCGTCCCGAAGTTTATGAAGGCAGGAAAAAACAGCTTCTCGCGATGGTGGATCAAGCCCAACTGTGGGTTCATCGAGTAGAAGTAGTTTAGGTTTATGAATTAGGGCGCAGGCTAGATTAAGCCTTCGTTTCATGCCTCCTGAAAAACCAAAAGATGGAGTGTAGGCACGATCTTCTAACCGTACTAGATTTAGAATTTCAGCAATTCTTTGAGATAGATCATTACCATGAATACCGTAAATTTTTCCAAAGAAGCGTAAGTTGGCATAAGGCGAAAGTTCTTCGTAGAAGGCAAGTTCCTGAGGCACAAAACCGATTTGGGCACGGTAACTAAGCGGGTGCTGGGTGTGCGATTGCCCATCGAGTAAAATACAACCTGAATCGAGCTCATGGTTTCCAGCAATGGCGTTAAGCGTGGTGCTTTTGCCACAACCGTTGGGGCCTAGTAGGCCCAGGATTTCGCCTGAGTATACGGCAAGGTCAAGGTTTTTAACCGCAAGGGTATCGCGGTACTTGAGGCTGACGCTTTTAAGGCAAAGAAGCTCTTGTTGCGTCATCGTAAATCATCCATGACTAAATAAATGCCTAAAAACATCCGTGTTTGCAGGCGAAAGTATCAAAGAATAAATAATCAGTACCTTAAATGGTGATCGATAAGCAAGATCAATGCAAAAAGCGAAAAATAGCTTACTAATTTCTAGGAAAATTGGGTAATATTAGATAAATGAAGCTAGGGAAAGCTATTAATGCCACGGAGGTGGCTATGAAGAAACAAGTGATAATCATTGGAGCGGGGCCTGGAGGTCTTGCAGCAGCTATATTATTGTCTAAAACTGGGCTTAAGGTCAAGGTTTTAGAAAAACAGGGCAAGGTAGGTGGCAGAACATCTTCCCTTGAGTCTGGGGGGTTTAAGTTCGACCTTGGACCGACTTTTTTTCTTTTTCCCCAAGTTCTTAAAAGCATTTATGCTTCTATGGGCAAAGATCTCTTCAAAGAGATTCCGATGGTTCGACTAGATCCCCAATACCATTTGGTATTTGGAGACGGCGGCGAGATTCTGGCCCGGCCTGATGTCCCCGCGATGGAAGCTGCGATTGCCAAGATCTGCCCCAAGGATGCTGCCAACTTTATTAAATTCTTGACTGATAATCGCATCAAACTAAATGAGTTTAAAAGCACGCTGGAAACCCCGTTTCATGGCTGGCTCGACCTTTTCAAAATGAAAATGTTGAAGTTGCTTCCTTTACTAAGGCCTTGGAAATCACTCGATGGCGAGCTAAGCCGATATTTTTCAGACCCACGGGTTAGGTTGGCGTTCTCTTTTCAATCTAAATATTTGGGTATGTCTCCTTTCAATTGCCCCAGTCTTTTTTCTATTCTTTCGTTTTTGGAATATGAGTATGGCGTGTATCATCCGATTGGGGGATGTAATGCGGTAAGCGAAGGGATGGCAAATCTAGCACGCGAAGCTGGGGTTGAAATCTTATTGAATGAAGATGTGCAGGGGATTGATTTTCAAGGTAGAAAGCCTGTCTCCATCAACACCCAGTCTGGAAAGCATGCATGTGATGCATTGGTGATTAATGCAGATTTTGGGCGGGCAATGGAGAGGCTGATTCCAGAGAAAATTCGGCCAGCATGGACCAACAAGAAAATTGAAAGCAAGCGATTTTCCTGTTCTACCTTTATGCTGTATCTTGGGATTGAAGGGCGCTACGATAATCTTCAGCATCATACGATTTACATGTCACGCGATTATCAGGGAAATCTGTTGGACATCGAAAAACGGCATGTTCTTTCCGAAGATCCTTCGTTTTATATTCAGAATGCCAGTATTACTGATCCTACTTTAGCGCCCCAAGGAAAAAGCACGCTTTATGTTTTAGTGCCTGTTACCCATATGCATGGCAATGTTGATTGGGCTAAAGAAAAAGTGCGCTATCGCAATCTGGCTATTAAGCAATTGGGAAAAATCGGTTTGCATGATGTAGAAAAGCGGATTTGCTATGAGCACGTGATCACGCCCATGGATTGGCAAAATAAAATGGAGATTTATAAAGGTGCGACTTTTAACTTAGCGCACAATTTAGGCCAGATGCTTCATTTCAGGCCGCGCAATCGCTTTGCGGAGTTGGACAGTGTTTACTTAGTGGGTGGTGGCACTCATCCAGGTAGTGGTCTGCCTGTGATTTACGAATCAGCAAGAATCTCTTCAAGGCTTTTGTTAGAGGATTTCGGGCTGCCTTTTGATCACTGCATTCCCCCTGATGAATACACACTTGAAGAAGGTGTTCCAGATCTTTTAAGTCAGGGATTAATGAGAAATTTGCACAAGGCTGAATATGGAAAGCCCTTAACCCCGGTTGGGCGCTAGAGAATAACTGACGAATTGTGTAACGATGATTTCAGGAGAAAATTATGGTTAAGTCGAATAATGAAAAAGTATTAGTGATTGGCGGCGGGTTAGCTGGCTTAGCATCCGCCTGCACATTGGCAGCCCGGGGATACAAGGTAGAGCTGTTTGAAAAGAATGATTGGCTGGGCGGCAAGGCTGCAATTCTTCAAAAAGATGGTTACCGTTTTGACATGGGGCCGACTATTCTTACCATTCCCTCGGTGCTTGCCCGGATCTTTTCCGAAGCTAGTAGAAAGATGGAAGATTATATTCCCATGGTTAAGCTGGAGCCTCAATGGCGCTCTTTTTTTGATGATGGTTCAATTCTTGATCTGGTGAGTGATGAAAAAACCATGCAGGAAAATTTGGGGAAATTCGGCCCCAACTGCGCTAGTGGTTATAAGAAATTCCTGCAGTATTCTGAAAGGCTTAATCGTATTTCGCAACGATTCTTCTTTTGGAAATCCATCGGTGGGCTGCGCGACATGTTTGATTGGCGCACTATGTTTCAGCCCGGAAGTTTGACGGATGTGCTTGCAATTAACATGGGTAAATCGGTGGCTCAATGTGTGCGCGGTTTTGTTCCAGAGCATCGTGTTTCGCAAATGATCGATCACTTTACGCAGTATGTTGGTTCTTCGCCTTATCAATCTCCTGCAGTTCTTTGCAGTATCGCCCATATGCAAACCAGCGAAGGCATCTGGTACCCTTTAGGTGGCACCAATGCAGTTCCCAGAGGTCTAAAAAAACTGGGAGAAGAACTGGGCGTTGTATTTCATACGGGTAAGGGGGTCAAGCGGATCATCAATGATGGGAAGAAAGTGCTTGGGATCGTTCTTGAAAATGGCGAAGAGGTTCTAGGCGCTGCTGTTGTTTCGAATTGTGATACGGTAAGAACCCATAGGGAATTGATTCCAGATACCCGCGCAGCCTACAAGTTTGAAGGGCGTCGCAAGTACGAACCTGCATGTTCTGGTGTTGTTCTTTATCTTGGCCTTGATAAAAGATACGAACAATTAGAACACCATGACTTTGTTTTTTCGAAAGACCCTGAAGAGGAATTCGACTGGATTTATAACAAGGGCGAGCCCGCGCCAGACCCTTCTTGTTATGTTTGCGCACCTGCAAAAACGGATCCATCCGTTGCACCTAATGGTTGTGAATCCTTGTATATTCTGGTTCACACCCCTTACTTACGCAAGCATCATGATTGGTCGAAAATGTTGCCTGCATATAGGAAAGTGATATTGGAAAAGATGGAACGCACCGCAGGCTTGAAGGATTTGCAAAAGCACATTCGCTTTGAAGCAGCCCTTACTCCGCAAGATATCAACGATCGCTATCATGTTCTTAATGGGGCAATCTATGGTTTGGCAAGCCATGGTAAGGTTCTCGGGGCATTCAAGCCTTCTAACCGAAGCCCAGATCTTAAGTCTCTGTATTTTTCTGGAGGCTCTGCCCATCCAGGCCCTGGTATGCCCATGGTGCTTATGTCTGGATGGATTGCTGCGGATACCCTCGATCAAGATGGCATCGCACCATCAAATGGTGAAAAGCATGGAAACAAACAGGCCTTGGCGCATAGCAATTCATGAAAGATAGTGCTGTAAAAGAAAAGCAACAGGGTGCTCTTCCCAGGCGCTGGGATTTGATTGCGTTTTGGTTTTTATGGTACTGCCGTAATTATGTTGCCAAGAATTTTCATGCACTTAGGATATCGAAGACAGGGTTGCCCGCAGATCCGGGCGAGGGGCCTCTGGTTTTTCTTTTGAACCATCCCTCATGGTGGGACCCGATAACAGGAATATTGCTTTCGAAGATTTTTACCACTAGGGTTCCTTACTGCCCGATTGATTCACGAGGTTTGGGTAAATACAAATTCTTTTCATGGCTTGGGTTTTATAGTGTGGAAATGGGCACTACAAAAGGGGCTATTGGTTTCTTTAAAACAACCTCTTATATTTTGAATCAGCCGGGCACTATGGTTTGGATTACAGGGCAGGGGCAGTTTTCGGATGCAAGGGAAAGGCCGGTGAAGATTCGCCCTGGGTTGGGCCATCTCGCACGAAAATTGGTCGGGGGGCATGTTGTTCCCGTCGCAATTGAATATCCCTTTTGGAATGAGCGCTACCCTGAGGCATTGGTGCGTTTTGGTGCGCCAATTCCCTTGGGAAAAGGGAAAGATAATACCGTGGAAGAATGGACCGGCATTTTCGAATCAGCACTTGAACAGAACATGAACGCACTTTCTTTAGAAGCCCTTACCCGAGATCCAGCTTTATTTGAAACCCATATCAAAGGTCGTGCCGGGGTTGGAGGCGTCTATGATTTTTGGCGTCGATTAAAATCCTGGGTCCGTGGCAAACCATTTGACCCAGAGCATGGCTTCACCAACGAAGGGCCGAAGGAATGATTTGGATTCTTCTTATTGCTTGTGTTCTTGCAGCAACTTTGCCCTTGCTAATGATAATTTCAAACCTAAAGGAGTATCTTCCGCCACCGGTTCAAGATGAAAATTTAAGACCTCAAATATCTATATTGATCCCAGCAAGAAACGAAGAAGGTGGAATTGAAGCTGCAATTCAATGTGCCTTGGCAACAGAAAATGCAGAGGTAGAGGTTGTGGTGTTGGATGATCACTCCGAAGATAATACTGCAGCAATTGTTTCTAAGATAGCGATTTTGGATTCGAGGGTGCGGCTGGAAAAAGCGCCCGAGCTTCCTCCTGGTTGGTGCGGGAAGCAGCATGCTTGCCATGTTTTATCGCAAAGGGCGCGGTATGATTATTTGTTGTTTCAAGATGCAGATGTAAGATTGAAAAAAGATTGTGCCCCAAGATTAGTGGCATTCATGAAAGCAAGCAAAGCAGAACTGGTGAGCGGCATACCATGGCAGGAAACAGGCACTTGGTCGGAAAAAATGCTGATCCCGCTAATTCATTTTGTGCTGCTCTGTTTTTTGCCCATTAAAAGGATGAGGATGTCCACCAGTCCTGCATTTGCTTCCGGGTGCGGTCAGTTGTTCTTGGCAAGAAAGCAATCTTATGAGAAAATGGGAGGGCATGCTTCGATCAAACAATCGTTGCACGATGGTATTACCTTGCCCCGGGCCTACAGGAAAAATGGCATGATGACCGATTTGTGTGATGTCACAAACTTGGCAGAGTGCAGGATGTACCGAGGATTTGGGCAGGTTTGGTTTGGGTTGGCGAAAAATGCAACCGAAGGCATGGCTAAGCCTTTTCTTTTAACATTTTTCACCATCTTTCTTCTCATAGGCCAGGTTATTCCATTTGGAATCGTTGGGCTTATCTGGTACTTTGAATCTTGCTGGGGTTTGAGATTAGTATCAGTGCTTGCAGTTTTTCTTGCTTATAGCGCAAGATTCGTTGCAAAAGTGGCGTTTCGGCAATCATTTTTTGGTGCCTTGATGCACCCACTGGGAATTTTGATATTACTGGCAATTCAATGGTACGCATTAATTCGCCAAGGAATAGGCAAACCTTCCGGATGGAAAGGAAGGGCATACCACGGATCATAAAGTGTATGCAGAGGCTACTTGAAAAGTGAATCCACCCCTTTCGAAAAATAAAAAAGCATCTTGGGCTCCGTTAAAAGAAACCCGCAGTTTCATCAAAGAAGTAGTAGGCAGGTTTAGTACAACGGGCGCAATACTTCCTAGTAGTAAATATTTGGCCCGTGCAATATGTGCAACCTTGCGAGTTGAAAGGGCACCTTGGAATATTCTTGAAGTTGGCCCAGGCACTGGCGCCATCACCCGCGAAATTGCAAAAGTTCTAAGACCAGGCGATACCCTCACCGCAATCGAAATCAACGAAAGCTTCGCAGAACATTTGCGCCAAGAAATCCAAACAAAAAAAGAGTACGCAAAAACCAAAGATCAGATACAGGTTCTGGTAGGCAAACTCGAAGACTTGGGTGGGAATGCAGTTTACGATTGCATTATCTCAGGCTTGCCCATGAACAATTTTGAAGGCGAAATAGTCAAACAGATTTTTTCAGTCTTTCGAAGCCTGATGAAACCGGGCGCTCCCCTAAGCTATTACGAATACTTTGCAATTCGTAATTTGAAATATCCCTTCGTGCCCCAGACCGAAAAGAAAAGACTAAGGGATGTAAGCGAAATTGTGGATGAGGAAATTAAGAAGTATCAAGTCCGGGCGAGAAAGGTTTGGATGAATGTGCCACCGGCTGTGGTGCGTACGCTTGTCTTAAATCCTGTCAGCAGTAAATAACTTAGTTTAAAAAAGTGGTTGTTATTAAAAGAAGCCAGGGCCTCCGGTGTATCGGAAGCCCTGGCTTTAAGTTTATCAACTATTCTTTAGGACTAGTTGCAGCAAGAGTTGCAATCGCTCTTCTTGTGGGAAGCAAGCTTGCAGCGAAGGCCGCCAACTTTGCTCTTCAAGTTATCAAGGATGCCACACTTTGCAGCGCAAGGATCACAGTCAACAACTTGCTTTTCAACAGTCTTTTCAACCATTTTGCAAGCCTTAACTTTTTCTTCAACTGGTACACACTTCATTACTTTGCGGGTAGCTTCGTAAGCAACTTTCTTAGGTACGCATACGGTGTACTTTTCGGTCTTAACTTCGGTTACGCATTTCTTAACGCAAACCTGAACTTTGACCTGCTTTTGAACCTTTTTGCAAACTTGAACGTTAACCTTGGTTGGAACGCATTCGGTAACCTTTTCCATCTTGGTTACTTTGCATTCTTCCCAAACCTTGTTGGAAACCCAGCACTTAACGGTCTTGGTCTTAGGTGCGCAAGCATCTTCGCACTTGGTTTCGCAGCAATCGTTCTTCTTGAACTTGCCTAAAAGGCCTTTCAAGCGATCGGTGATGCTAGGGCCACAAGGAACTTCCTTGCATTCCCAATGACCTTTGTCAACACACTTCTTAACAGTGCAAGTAACGGGCTTGCAAGTGGTGACTTTCTTCATGATGGTGCGTTCTTCGCAGGACTTAACCCATTCGCATACAGTGCGGGTTTCTTCCTTCATTTCGTTTACGATTCTGTTTACGTTAACATTGCGGGTGCGTTCTTCTTTTACATTTTCGCATTTGTATGCGGTGTACTTTTCTTCAACGCATTGTTGCTTGTTAACAATCCGAGTGGTTTCATAATACTCGGGTACCAGTACTTTGTAAGAAACAGTACGGGTTGCTGGTGCGGTTACTGGTTTTGCTTCTTCAGCCCGAACGACGTTAGCCGTCGTGGCCATGAAGAAGCTCGCCAACAATGCCAGGCGGGTTCGCTTCCAAAACATGCTCTACTCCTTGGTTGCAGTTACGTCGATCGGTGCCACTCGAAACATTCGGTGACTAATAACGATCAAACCTTTACTCGAAGCAAATATGCCCGCTGCTGCGGATATGGCAAAAAAAAGAAGGATGGTTAATACAAAAAGTTTCCGCAAGGTGTTCCGGTTATTAGCGATCTACCGGTTAAGGCGACCCATTTGATTCAGGAGTCAAGCTCGGCTAGGTAAGATGTGCGTAGTATTTAGCGCCTAAAGATGTCTATAAGTGTTTCGCAACCGTTACTGTTTGCCTAGAAATGTAGGCTTTCGGAACCTTAACTTCCCTTTAAAGCCATAAATGTTCCCAGCACGAACATACTCAGCCCAAATAGCACCAATAACCAAGATGATATTTTTGGGAATGGATATTCAACTTTGGTATTGGAATCATTAGGCGGGTAAGCGACGCCTTTGAATGGCGGTGCCCAGATTGGTTTGCCTTCAGGATCAATAATACTGAGCTTGGGCCTAGATAAGTGCAATGCCATGCATGAGCACGCTAAAAGGGAAAGTGTGCCGCCATAAAGCCAAAAGGGAGAAGTTACCCCTGCAGCTTCAATCTGGTTTAAGAGTTCGAACGAAGGGCCATCGCGGGAAATTTGAATCATGCTTAAGCTGTTGTTCATGAAATGCAGCATCATCGGCATGAATAACGATCTTGTCCAAAGATAAACGCTATGGAGTATAACGCCTAAAACTGTGGCATATGCAACTTGTCGGGGTTCTACATGCATGATTCCAAACAAGAGGGAACTAAGTAAAACGCCTTTGATCACGCCATGATTTGCAATCAAGCCCCTGCCAAGAAACCCTCTGCACCAAAGCTCTTCGCCAAGTGCAGGGCCAACTCCGATGATGAGAACACCAAGCCACCAGGGCCAGTTTGAAAAACTTACAATGGCATTTTCCATGTGAATGATTTCAGGAAGGATAGGCCTGACTAATTTGTCGATGCCTTCACCCAGAAAAACCAGAGCAGGGAATAAAGTAAGAGTAAGAAGAACATGATGCCAAGGGGGCAAGCGCAAAGCAATCCTTCGGGGCCAGTCTATGCCCGCAGTGAAGCGTAGAACGGTGATACCAACAACGACAGTTAAAATCTGGGATAAGGCAAGAGCGGGCGCGAGCATAAAAGAATACTCAGCAGATTCTTGGAACTCCTGTTCTTGCGCCATGCCCAATAGAGATGCGTAATCCCCATCCATCCAGCCTTTGATCATGATTAGTGCGATAACAACAAGAGCGCCCGGAACCTGAGTTGCAATGAGGAAAAACAATACCCACAGGAAAGCAAAGGGCGCACTGGGGTGGGGCACATTATAAGAAAGAGGCTTATCATCCAAAGGTGTCGTGGCATTATCCATGATGGCCTTTTAGTAACCGGGCCAACCGGAATCAAGCATAGCATCGTAAATCCAAGGATGCCGCCATGCATTCCAACCCGGATAGTTCGCAGCAAGCACAGCAAATATTAAAAGCACTAAAGCGATCAGCCTTCCGGTTTTAGATTTAGCCATACCTTCGATTACAGGCACTGCTGTAAGAAGGAATAGTGGAGCAACCCACATGAGCCAACGAGGGCCGACAGCAAATCCGCCGTAGTTATCGCTTTTGAAAATATAAAAGACGATCACGACCGCACCCACGATAGCAGAAGTAAGGGCAAGAAAGCCCCAGGATTTGCTGGAGTGTTGGTAAAAGGGAGTGCGTGCCAATGCAACAAGAGCGAGTAAAAAGACTGGGGTAAGCGAAAAGAAGCCATGATGGCCCAGCAATAAATGGAAGGTGTAGGTGGCTTTGGATTCGCCGTTGTATCTGGCCCAATCAATTCCTCTGCGAATCATACCATCGAAAATGCGCCAGTGGCTTCCTTCGTAAGTGTACCAAGGGCTGCCAAACTCGCTGTATGCAGGCCGCCATTGGCCCATTGCAACTTGATTAGAAGCGAGGAGAAGCAGTATCGGAAGCGCAGCGCAGGGCAAATAAACAAGGATGGTTTGCCTAGGGAACTTGAAGGTTCCAACCAAGGCGACGAAAGCCAGAAACGCAAGCGAAGGTAGTTCGTTGCAAACAGCAAAGCCACAAAGCAAGCCAACGAGTGCGAACCAGAAAGATCCTTGCCAGGCTGTTTTAGATTTTGCATCAGCGATTTCTTGAATGCGAACGATGCCATAAATTGCAAATAGGATGGAAAAAGTTGCCATCGTATGATTGTTGAAACTGTTCAAGAAAGGCAAAACACTTGTGCCTAGTGCAGCGATGGTGAGAGCATAAATGCAGGCCCAATCAGATTGCGAAAAGCGTTGTAATAATGCCCAGAACACAAGAAGGTAGATAAAGAATGGTACAAGGTTGATCGTAAACAAGATAATGCGAACCACGCCAAAGGGATGTTGTTTCAAGGTCCACCCTGTCAACTTTTTGATGATCCAGTATTCGCCTGCAACCATGATGGGAAGTAAAGGTGGCTTGGTGGAATAGAAATTAAGTTCATCAGGATGAAGCACGAGATCAACAGTCTGCCAGCCTTCTTCGAAAGAGATACCCGAGCTAGAAGAAATTCTTTTGGAAAGGCCGCATGCAGCGGTGGTGAGAGCAGGGAAAAACTCGGTCTGCCCAGTTTGCGCAACCGCAGTAAGAATGTAGGCAAAGGTATCGCGCTTGCCCACGATGAAGGTGCCATCATCCACCAAAGATCTAACCGTGGCCCAACGCGAACGATCATTAGAACTGAAAGTAGGCATGGGGGTAGGCCTGGTGGTGGGCCAAGCAGATCGCGAGCCTGGTGCTTCTCCTGGTGCCCGGTGGTACGAAGGTTCGTAAAGCCTTTGTGCGGATAAAAGCTTTGCAAGGGCAATTGCCATTGCAAGGGCGATCACGATACCAGCAATGCTGGAAGCGGAGAAGTTTTCTCGTTGAGATGCTGGATTAGCCATGTTTAGCTTCTTTCAGCAAATGAAGCCTAAGAATGTTCAATGCCATCTTAGCAGTTCTGCTTTGAACTTCGTTGCGATTGCCGAACCATTGATTGGTTTCGGAATGCGAGCCACCCTTCCAAGCAAGGGCGACAAACACTTTGCCTTCAGGAAGATCTGGGCTCAGCCCTCCCGGCCCCGCAACACCTGTGGTTGCCAAAGCGAAATCCGCACCAGTTCTTTCTCTGCAACCTTCCGCCATGGCAAGCGTAACTTCTTTGCTGCAAGCGCCAAATTGCTCTAACAATTCTGCGGGAACACCCAGAGCGCTTTTTTTTACATCGTTGGTGTAGGTAACAAAGCCTCCCAGATATCTGGCAGACGATCCGGGAACTTTGGTGAATTTAGATGCTAGTAAGCCTCCGGTGATGCTTTCTGCGGTGGCTATTGTTTTACCTGCCTTTTGCAGCATTTGATGCACAACATCTTGAAGCTCTTCTTCTTCAACGCCAAAAACCAGTTCGCCTAATCTTTCACGGATGATTGCTTCTGCAGGCGCTATCTTCTTGAACGCCTCAGCTTCGTTGTCTGCGCTTGCAAGAATGCGCAAAGAAATAACTGCATCCGATGCGGTGATGCCTACTTCGGGGTCGTTGCCTCTTTTGGTGATATCGAAAAGTTTTTCTTCGATTGCGGATTCGCCCAGGCCGAAGGTGTTGATCTTGCGCTGGATCAAAACTCCTTGTGCTAATCCAAGTTCGATAAGCCTGATTTTAAGCCAAGCTCCGAACATGGATTTCATTTCTCGAGGAACCCCAGGAAAGGCTGCGATATAAGATTGCTTAGCCTTCATCCAAATTCCGGGGGCAGTGCCGGCTTCATTGGGAATTGGTTCTGCACCCTTGGGAAAGAAAGCCTGCACCTTGTTGCGATCAGGGCAGGCCCTGTTTCGCTTGGTGAACATTTCAACAATGGTATCCCAAGAGGGTGGATGAAATTCGAGAGGCTGGCTAATAAGCTTTGCAAGAACTTCACGGGTCAAGTCATCTTGCGTTGGCCCTAATCCACCCGAAGCAATCACCAATCCTGCGCGTTGCGATGCAATATCGAATGCTTGAAGGTTCGCATCGAAATCATCCGCAATGGTGGTATGCCAGCCTACGGCAATTCCCATTGCTGCAAGCTGAATACTTAGCCATTGGGAATTGGTATCAAGGTTCTTACCACTCGTTAGCTCACTGCCAATGGAGATGATCTCCGCTCTCATGACTTGCTTGCCCCTTTAGCTGGTTCATCGAAAGAAACTTCAGAATGTTCCGGAAGCAGCAGGGCGAAAACCACTGCGGGAATAAATAGCAGGCCCGAATATACAAGCGACTTGTTGTAATCGAGGGTGGCCATGCCAAATATTATGGTACCAATGGCTGCAGAAATACGGCCGATGTTGTAGCAGAACCCTGCGCCAGTAGTTCGTAGCAATGTAGGATAAAGTGGCGGAAGGTACATGGTAAACAAACCGAACACCCCTTGCGTCAGCCCCATGATGGGCAGGCACCAGATTATCACCGAGGCCGGCCTATCGATTCCATAAGTGAAAATCAAACCAAGAGTGTATGCCAGGCACATCGCAGCAATGGTTTTACGATACCCATACATGGTAGCAAGCCAAGCTGCGAGAAAGTTGCCTGCAACTGCGGTTGTATTCATGATAAGAAAAGCGAATGCGATAGCTCGCTTTCTTGCAGCCTCGCCTTCAACCGGATTTTCTTCGATGAGTTTTTGAAACTCAGGCAGCTTGCCATATTGTTGTGGGGCCCAGAACTGAAACGCCCAATGGCCTGTTAGCGAGAAGCCACAAACAAGGATGGTAAGGATGGTGGTGCGAAGTATTTTACCTTTGAACAGATCAGTAATACCCGGAGTAACAGCATTTTTCTTGGCTTCGTGCCATTCCTCAGGTTCGGGTACATGCTTTCTTATCCAGAAGGTGATAAGGGCGGGAAGCAACCCTACCAAGAATAGTGCCCGATCATTAAAGTTGGTTACATCAATGCCAAGGATATTTACACTTTCAGGAAGAATGGTGCGAGCAAGTCCAAACATGGTTGCAACTACCACGCCGAAATTTACACCGCTCTGCAGCACCGCAGCCATCCAAGGCCGCCACTTCGCAGGCCATGTTTCTGAAAGCATGGAAGCGCCAACTGCCCATTCGCCACCTATGCCCAATGCAGCAAGGAAACGGAAAATCATCAAGTGCCACCAGGTGGTTGCAAAGCAGGAAAGCCCGGTGAACAATGCGTAGGTAAGAATCGTGAAAATGAGTGCACGGGATCGCCCCATCACATCGCCTATTCTGCCAAAGAATCCACCCCCGACTGCCCAGCCAAATAAGAATGCTGCCTGAATGTATCCCATGTGCTCTCGCACTGAGGGGTCTGATTGTTCGGTGTGAAGTAGCGCTGCAACAAAGCTTGCTGCTACCAAGGTGTAAAGATGCATGTCGAGGCCATCGAACATCCAGCCTAACCAAGCTGCAGCCCCTGATTTAATTTGTTGCGGGGATAAATCCCTTAGCCTGGTGTTATCTGTTGGCAAATGCTTGTTGAATGCGCCCACTCTATTCCCTCAATACGGTAAGTTGATTCAATGATATTTAAACCAATATCGTAACGGAACTCACAGCAATGGCACGAACATTTTTCATCTTCCGAGAAAAACTCGCCAAGTATCGGCAGATGTTTTGAAATTCCTTGGAAGTTCCACTTTTATCAGAGTACGATGCATCCTCTTTGATCCCTCCTGAACTTTCCTTTTAAAAGGTGTCAACATGGCGAAAAATTACAAGGTCGCAGTCATCGGCAGAACAGGCAAAGGCGCCTATGGCCATGGCTTGGATGTCGTTTGGAAAACTATTGATAACATCGAAATTGTCGCAGTTGCAGATGAAAACGAAGCGGGCAGAAAAGCTGCCCAGACACGCCTAGGCGCCAAGAATGCCTACGCAGACTACAAGCAGATGCTCGAAAAAGAAAAGCCCCAAATCGTTAGTGTTGCAGATCGATTTTTAGATCAACATCGCGATATGGTGATTGCTTGTGCGGAAAATGGCGCCAGCATCTTTCTCGAAAAACCCATGGCAACTACACTGCAAGAAGCTGATGAAATGATCACCGCCTGCGAAAGGCATCATGTGAAACTTGCAATCGCCCACCAGACCCGCTATAGCCCTAGAATGCTGCAAATCAAAAAAATGATCGCTGACGGAGTTCTAGGCGATATTTTAGAAATGCATGGCAGAGGCAAGGAAGATACCCGAGGCGGTGGCACCGATCTCATGGTGCTTGGCACCCATATTTTTGACCTCATGCGCTACTTCTCGGGCAATCCCATTTCTTGTTACTCAAAGATCCGTTTCGAAGATAAACCCGCTACCAAGGAAAATATCAAAGATGGTGGCGAAGGCATGGGCCCCATCATTGGCGACAACATCAACGCAAGCTATGCTTTCGAAAATGGCGCCTTTGCTACTTTCGGATCTCACAAAGCCAAGTTCGGTTCAGGTAGTAGATTCGGGTTACACATTTATGGTTCTAAGGGTGCGGTTCATGTAGCAACCGGCGGCCTTGGCTCTGCCTGGTTTCTGGATAATCCTTCTTGGTCGCCTATCAAGGGTAAGGTTCAATGGCAGGAAATCACCAGCGAGGGTGTAGGAAAAGTTGAACCCATCAAGGATGGCGGCTTGGGGATGGGCAATACTTGGATCGTTAAGGATCTTATCGAAGCAATTGAAAAGGATCGCCAGCCTCTTGGTAGTGCTTACGATGGCAGGGGAGCATTAGAAATGATCATGGCGGTGTATGAATCATTCAGGGTCGGTGGCGTGGTTTCATTACCTTTAAAAAACCGCAAGCATCCACTCACGATGGTTTAAAGTAAAAAGAAAACCCCACCCACTTCAAAGAGGTGGATGGGGAAAGGGTTGTCTTCAAAGCCCATGGACTGCGTTCCATGGGTCTCTTCTTTTTATTAGCTCACAAATACGCCGCCTGGGTTGGTTTCTTCGCCGCTATAGAACTCAAACAACAAATCCAAAGCTGGGAAGCTGAAGGCTTTAACATGAGGGCCGCCGCCTGGGCCAGCGCC
>Ga0255096_1000447_pt1 | contig 19804 bp, 20 predicted proteins | sample Colum_Atlam_RepA_2_FD_188563 | JGI IMG/M metagenome (GOLD analysis project Ga0255096, IMG submission 188563) | Freshwater microbial communities from Columbia River, Oregon, United States - Colum_Atlam_RepA_8d | ecosystem: Environmental > Aquatic > Freshwater > River | place: USA: Oregon... | reverse complement strand
CGTTGCTGGTGTATCTGCTGTCGATTGGTGCCGATAAGGCGGAAACGGTGCGGGTGCAGGGTGTAGTGTTTTTGATCGGGGCGCTGGTGCTGTTGGGCGCGCATCTGCAGTCGGGGGTGCTGACACCCGGCACGGCGGCCTTTTCGGGCGCTTTGGTGGTTCCGGCGCTATTGGGGCAACATTGTGGCGGAATTGTGCAAGATCGGCTGGATCAGTCTAAATTCCGGCGCTGGACGCAGGTTTTGCTGGTGCTGACCGGGCTGAACCTGATGCGGCGGGCTTTGGGGGTGTAGGCGGTGCCCTTCTGGCTGCCGTACATGGCAAGCAATGTCGCCGCGCGAATACTCAAGCCCTTGGTGTAAATAGAAAAAGGCCGGTGGCACCGCTGCGCCACCGGCCTTTTCTATCAGTTGCGTCAGGCTTAGCGAATGGCTGCGGCCTTCACGTCGGCGTCGATGAACGGCACATATTGGCCGAAGTTTTCGGCAAACATGCCCACCAGCTTTTTCGCCTGTGCGTCATAAGCGGCCTTGTCGGCCCAAGTGGCGCGCGGGTCGAGCAGGGTCGAATCAACGCCGGCAACGGCGACTGGTACTTCGAAACCAAAGTTCGGGTCCTTGCGGAACTCTACCCCAGCCAACGACCCATCCAGCGCGGCGGTCAGCAGCGCACGCGTTGCCTTGATCGGCATACGCTTGCCGGTGCCGAACGCGCCGCCGGTCCAGCCGGTGTTAACCAACCAGCAAGACGCGCCGTATTTCGCGATCTTTTCTTGCAGCAGTTTGCCGTAAACTTCAGGGCGGCGCGGCATGAACGGTGCGCCAAAGCAGGTTGAAAACGTCGGCGTCGGTTCGGTCACGCCGCGTTCAGTGCCCGGCGTTTTCGAAGTGAAGCCCGACAGGAAGTGATACATCGCCTGCGCCGGGGTCAGCCGCGCGATCGGCGGCAGGACGCCGTAGGCGTCGCAGGTCAGCATCACCACATGCTTCGGGTGCCCGCCCAAACCGGTGGCCGACGCGTTGGAAATATAGTCCAGCGGGTAGGCGCAGCGCATGTTCTGGGTCAGGCTGGCGTCTTCGAAATCCAGTTCGAAGGTGTCTTCGTCATAGACCATGTTTTCAACGACGGTGCCGAACTTCGAGGTCGTGGCGTAGATCTCGGGTTCCGCCTCGGCCGACAGATTGATGGTTTTGGCATAGCAGCCGCCTTCAAAGTTGAAGGTGCCGCGGTCGGACCAGCCATGTTCGTCATCGCCAATCAGGATGCGCGACGGATCAGCCGAAAGCGTGGTCTTGCCGGTGCCCGAAAGGCCAAAGAAAATAGCCGTATCAACCGGATTGCCGATGGCATGGTTGGCCGAGCAGTGCATCGGCATCACGCCTTTTTCCGGCAGCAGGTAGTTCAGCAGCGTGAACACCGCCTTCTTGTTTTCACCCGCATAGGCGGTGTTGCCGATCAGGATCAGCTTTTTATCGAAGTTCAGCGCGATAACGGTGGTGGTGCGGCAGCCGTGGCGCACCGGGTCTGCCTTGAAGGTCGGGCAGTTGATGATGGTCCACTCCGGCACAAAGCTGTCCAGCTCTGCGCGCTCTGGGCGACGCAGCATGTGGCGGATGAACAGGCCATGCCAAGCCAGTTCGGTGACCATGCGCACGTCCAACCGGTGCACCGGGTCGGCACCGCCGAACAGATCCTGCACGAAATAATCGCGGCCCTTCATATGCTCTAGCATATCGGCGTGCAGACGGTCGAAAGCGTCCGGCGCCATCGGGGCGTTGTTTTCCCACCAGATCGAATTTTCGACCGACGGCGTGCGCACCACGAACTTGTCTTTCGGCGAACGGCCAGTGAATTGGCCGGTGGTGCACAGGAAGGCACCGCCCTTGCCAAGACGACCTTCACCGCGCGAAACGGCGGCTTCGACCAAGGCAGGTTCAATATAGTTATAATAGACGTGGCCCAGGCCGTTGATGCCTTGATCTTCCAATCGCTGCGATGGGTTCACACGTCCGTTTGTCATCCTGCAAGCTCCCGTTTCCGCCGGCTTAAGGCGGGTCAATTCGAAAATTTAGGCGCCCGGGCCAAGGGGCGCAGCCATGACTTCCCTGCTTTGGGTGTCATGGCCCCGCTATAACATGCAGATATTTCACGGAATAGGACGGTTTGGCACAGTTAGCGCAACCATCTGCGGGTTAGCGCAACCAAAGCGAGGTCTTGCCGAAAACTGCGGCATATTAGTCATTCATTTGGAAATTTCGGGCCTGATAGAGCCCAAGCCTACGGGTGATTCGCACTTAACAGTTGATTCCTTGGCGGGGAGACCTGAGAATAAGGCAAAAATCAGGCAAGCCGAGCAGAATAGGGAAGCCCAAAAAATGGCAAGGATCGCCCTTGTAGACGACGACAGGAATATCCTGACGTCGGTTTCGATGACTCTTGAGGCTGAAGGTTTCGAGGTAGAGACATTTAACGACGGTCAATCCGCACTTGATGCGTTTAACCGCCGCATGCCCGACATGGCCGTGCTGGATATTAAGATGCCGCGCATGGACGGGATGGATTTGCTGCAGCGCTTGCGGCAGAAAACCACCATGCCGGTGATCTTTCTGACCTCGAAAGATGACGAGATTGACGAGGTTCTGGGGCTGCGGATGGGGGCTGACGATTACGTCAAGAAGCCGTTCAGCCAACGCCTTCTGGTTGAACGTATTCGCGCGCTGCTGCGCCGCAATGATGCGATCACCACCGGCGAAGTGGCGGTGACCGAAGAAACCAAGATCATGGAGCGTGGGCATCTGCGCATGGATCCGCTGCGCCATTCGGTGGGGTGGAAGGGGCAGGACGTGTCGCTGACTGTGACCGAATTCATGCTGTTGCAGGCCTTGGCGCAACGGCCGGGTTTTGTTAAAAGCCGCGATCAATTGATGGACGTGGCCTATGACGACCAAGTCTATGTCGATGACCGCACCATCGACAGCCACATCAAGCGCCTGCGCAAGAAGATGCGGGCGGTTGACGAAGAATTTTCTGCAATCGAAACGCTTTACGGCATCGGCTATCGTTATAACGAAGAATGACAGCAGCGCAGAAAATCACGATGAAAGATGCAACTCCGGCGCCGTCGGGGCAGGTGCTGTTGGGCGAAGATTGGGTGTCCCCCGAGGTCGTCGCCGACAGCGCGCTGAGCGAAGGGCGCGGCCGGCGTGGCTTGGTTTCGCTGAACCGCTCGCCCTTGGCGCGCAAGATCATCGTGTTCAACCTGATGGCGTTGGTCATTCTGGTGGCGGGCGTTTTGTTCATGAACCCGTTCCGCGACAGCTTGGTGCTGCAGCGCGAACATGGGTTGGTCACCGAAGCGCAACTGATTGCGAATGTTGTCGAAACGGCTGCAATGGTTGACGGCAAGCTGCCCGATGCGATCAACGGCATGGGAATTGGGCCGGGGGTCGAAGTCTTTCTGTTCGACCCGCAAGGCAATCTGGTGGCGCGCGGCATTGGCAAACCACGGGTTGGCAGCCTGTCAGAACGCGAAGTCCGCCAGACGGTTATTACCGATTTTCTGAACACAATTTGGGATGCTGTTTCGGGGTTGCTGGGCGCGGGCGGCAATAAAGACGCCGCTGCGAATGGCGAGTCTGTAGCGCGGTCACTTTATGGCAAGGCCTTGGCGGGCGAGACCGCGGTTAACACTGGCCGTGGCACCGAAGGTGGCACCCAGTTTTCGGTGGCAACCCCTGCTGTGCAGGCGGGCCGGGTAATTGGCGCTGTGGTGCTGACCTCTGCCGAAGGCGAGATTGACCGGTTGGTGCGCTATGAACGCGAGCAAATCTTGCAGATGTTCGTGATTGCGCTGCTGGTGTCGGTCGGCCTTTCGTTGGTGCTGGCCTCTACCATTGCCAATCCGCTGTCTGATCTTGCGGCGGCGGCCGAATTGGGCCGCGACCGCGACGCGCGCAAAATGTCGCCCGGTCGGGTGCGAATTCCCGATCTGGCCGCCCGGCCTGATGAAATCGGCCGCTTGTCGGTAGCGATGCGCGGCATGGTGGCCGCACTTTATGATCGGATTGACGCGAACGAACAGTTCGCCGCCGATGTGGCGCATGAAATCAAGAACCCTTTGGCGTCGCTACGCTCGGCTGTCGGGTCGATGCGGATGGTCAAAAAGGAAGAGCATCGCGAAAAGCTGCTGGACGTGATCGAACATGACGTGCGACGTATGGATCGGCTGGTATCAGATATTTCCAACGCCTCGCGGCTGGATTCCGAATTGGTGAAGGAAGAGGAAGAAGAATTCAACCTTGTGAAAACTCTGACCAATCTGACCGACTATCTGGGCGATCAGGCGCGGGAAAAGGGCGTTGAATTCATTACCGATTTCCCGGCTGATCAAATCAAGATTCACGGGCTAGAGGGACGTTTGGCGCAGGTTTTTGTCAACCTGATCACCAACGCCGTGTCGTTCTGTGAAGACGGCGATGCGGTGCGGGTCTGGGCGCGGCGGCGTGAAAACCGCGTGTTGATCGTTGTCGAAGACACCGGGCCGGGCATTCCGGAACAGGCGCTGACCAAAGTGTTCAAGCGGTTCTACTCTGATCGTCCGCCAACGCATTTTGGCAATAATTCGGGCCTTGGTCTGTCGATTTCAAAACAGATTGTCGAGGCGCATGGCGGTGTGATCTGGGCCGAAAACATTCGCCCGACCAATGCTGACCCCACCTCTGAACCGCTGGGCGCGCGGTTTGTTGTTGGCTTGCCGGTGTAACGGCGGCGATGGCGGGCGATATTTTTCATGCCAGTTGCGTGGCTGTTGATGGGCGCGGGCTCCTGATTCTGGGGCCTGCGGGCACTGGAAAATCATCGCTTGCCTTGCAGCTTATGGCGCTGGGTGCCCGGCTTGTCGCCGATGATCGCACGTTGGTGCAGCTTGAAGACGGCGCTTTGGTCGCCAGCTGTCCGGCAAGCATCTCCGGGCTGATCGAAGCGCGCGGTCTGGGCATCTTGCGCGCCGACCCGCTGCCAAGCGCAAAATTGGTGCTTGCTGTCGATCTGGCCCAGCCAGAAACTGAACGAATTCCGCCGAACCGCACGCTCACATTGCTGGGAACACCGCTAGAGTTGGTGCGCGCGTCGCAAGGTAACCATTTCCCCGCCGCTTTGTTGTGCTATCTCAAGGGCGGGCGGCAGCAATAAGGATGGCCAAGTGTGAAGGGGCAGCAAGAACCGGCAGCAGAGCACCAGCTTGTTTTGGTGACGGGGCCGTCCGGGGCGGGACGATCGACGGCGATCCACGCGCTTGAAGACATCGGCTTTGAGGCCATTGACAACCTGCCGCTAAGTCTGGTGCCGCGATTGATTGACGGGCCGTCCTTGGGGCGTCCGATTGCCTTGGGCATTGATGTGCGCAACCGCGACTTCAACGCAACCGCCTTGATCGAATTGATCGACACGCTGACCCGCGATCCGCGCATCGGCCTGGAGCTGATTTACCTTGATTGCGAGGTCAGCGAGCTGATCCGGCGCTATTCGCAAACGCGGCGGCGGCATCCTTTGGCGCAAATGGAAACGCCAACCGAAGGTATCGCGCGCGAAATTGATCTGTTGGCGCCGATCCGGGTGCGGGCGGACCATCTGATTGATACGTCAGAAATGTCGCCGCATGACCTGAAGGCTGAAATTGCCACATGGTTTGACCGGGGTGAGGCCGCGAATATGGCGGTTTCGGTGCAAAGCTTTAGCTATAAACGTGGAATTCCGCGCGGGCTGGACATGGTGTTCGATTGCCGGTTTCTGAAAAATCCGCACTGGCAGGCAAGTTTACGCAACCTCGACGGCCGTGACGCCGATGTTGCGGCCTATATCGCGGAGGACCCGCGGTTTGCCGAATTCTTCCAAAGGTTGCTGGATCTTGTTTTGATGCTGCTTCCTGCACATCTAGAAGAGGGCAAGGCGCATCTTTCGATTGGCTTTGGCTGTACCGGTGGGCAGCATCGCTCTGTTGCAGTTGCAGAAAAACTTGGCAAAGTGCTTGCGGAAGCGGGCTGGCCGGTGTCAAAACGTCACCGGGAATTAGAACGCAAAGCGGCGGCGACGCCGGTTCTTGAAGGGGTAGCGGGCGCGTGATCGGTATCGTGATCGTGGCACATGGCGGATTGGCGCGGGAATATCTTTCCGCAGTCGAGCATGTGGTCGGGCCACAGCCCGGTATGCGCGCCATTGCGATTGAAGATGTGCATGACCGCGCCGCCAAGCAGGAAGAAATCTGTCGCGCCGCCGATGCGGTTGATCAAGGCAAGGGCGTGGTGATGGTGACCGACATGTTCGGCGGGTCGCCTTCCAACCTGTCTTTGATGGCCTGCGCCGCGTCTGAGCGGCGGATTTTGTACGGCGCGAACCTGCCGATGCTGATCAAGCTGGCAAAATCGCGCGAACTGCCGATTGCCGAGGCGGTGGCCGCCGCTTTGGACGCGGGGCGGAAATATATCAACTCTTTGGATTTGGGCGGGGGCGCGTAACATGTCCGCACGCATGCTAAGCATCGTTAACGAAAAGGGTCTGCATGCCCGCGCGTCAGCCAAATTTGTAGAGGTTGTCGAAGCCTTTGATGCGGCCGCCGAAGTGAGCAAAGACGGCATGACCGTGTCGGGCGACAGCATCATGGGGCTTTTGATGTTGGCAGCCTCGCGCGGAACCTCTATTGAGGTCACAACCAGCGGAGCGGAAGCGGCGGCACTTGCCGATGCGCTTCAGGCTTTGGTGGCCAATCGCTTCGGGGAAGAGTTCTGAGGCGCGACGGGGAAGGCTTAGGCTTCGTGACAGATACGCCACAGACAAACCGTGCCGCGCAAGTCGCTGGCAGTGACCGCAAGTATGACATGCGGCGGCTTTCCTATGCCGGCACCTTTTCGAATCCGTTCAAGGCCGGCACCATTCGGGCAATTGAATGGACGACGGCGAAGGTAACTTTGCTGCGTCTGATCCGAGACTTTGAACGCTCTGGCGCGCCGTTCGGGTCGCCGTTCTGGCCCAAGGCCATCAAGCAAATGGGGATCAGGATTGATACCCCCGACGAAGAAATCGCGCTGATCCCGAAAACCGGCCCGCTTGTGGTGGTGGCAAACCACCCGCATGGTCTGGTTGACGGTATGATCATGGCCGAATTGGTTAACCGCGTGCGGTCCGATTTCAAAATTCTGACGCGGTCGTTGCTGACGGGCATCCCCGAGGTTGAACAATTCATGATCCCGGTGCCGTTCCCGCACGAGGATAATGCCCGCGAACTGGGTTTGGAGATGCGCAATCAGACCATGGCGCATTTGAAGGCTGGTGGGGTTATCATCCTGTTTCCGGCCGGAAAAGTTGCGATGTCGGAAGGGTTCTTTGGCCCTGCGGTCGAATCTGAATGGAACGTCTTTACCCATAAGATGATCCAACGCTCTGGCGCGACGATCCTGCCGATGCATTTCACCGGGCAGAATTCGCGAGCATTTTTGATTGCCAACAAGCTGTCGGATACGCTGCGGCAGGGTCTGTTGCTGTATGAAATCAAGCGCGCGCTGTTCAAGCCGCAGCGCCCGTTCATTGGTGCGCCGATCGCTGCGTCTGAACTTTCAAACTGGGATGGCAACCCGCGCGGCTTCTTGGCCTGGTTGCGGCAACACACGCTGGATCTGGGGCGCTAAGCCCCGGACCCGCCCCGAAGGGTGCCGCGCTTAGCGCGTCGGCACCGGCACTTCGCCACGATAATCATAGAACCCGCGCTGGGTCTTGCGGCCAAGCCAACCAGCTTCGACATATTTGGTCAGCAGCGGGCAGGGGCGATATTTGGTGTCTGCAAGGCCTTCGTGCAGCACGTTCATGATCGCAAGGCAGGTGTCCAACCCGATGAAATCCGCCAGTTCCAGCGGGCCCATCGGATGATTTGCCCCCAGCTTCAGCGATTCGTCGATGGATTTCACCGACCCGACGCCTTCGTACAGGGTATAGACCGCTTCGTTGATCATCGGCATCAGGATACGGTTGACGATGAAGGCCGGAAAATCTTCGGCGCTGGCGGCGGTTTTGCCAAGGCGGCCCACCACGGCAAGCAGGGTATCATAGGTTGGCTTGTCGGTGGCAATGCCGCGAATCAATTCAACCAGTTGCATCACCGGCACCGGGTTCATGAAGTGGAAGCCCATGAATTTTTCCGGCCGGTCGGTGCGCGATGCCAAACGGGTGATCGAAATCGACGAGGTGTTCGAGGTTAGAATCGTCTGCGGCCCCAGATGCGGCAACAGCCCGTCAAAGATGGCATTCTTGATGGCTTCTTTTTCAGTCGCAGCTTCGATGATCAGGTCCAGCGGGCCAAGATCGGCCAAGGTGATCGTGGTGCTGATCCGCGCCATCGCGGCAGCCTTGTCTTCGGCAGAAACCTTGCCGCGCGACACTTGGCGTTCCATGTTCTTGTCGATGGTGGCAATGGCTTTGCCCAGCATATCGGGGTTCACATCGTTCAAAAGCACGTCATAGCCAGCAAGGGCAAAGACATGCGCGATGCCATTTCCCATCTGACCCGCCCCAACAATGCCAACCGACCGGATATCCATACCAAGCGTCCCTTTGTTGCTGTGCGGCACCTTAGGCAGGGCGCGGGGGCGACGCAAGCCTGCGAGATTCCGTAAGGATTTATGGAAAATCCGCACTTTAGCCTTTTGGAAACACGATTCGTCCAAACTCGGTCTTGGGTGTTAAGACGAAGTGGGTGGGTAGAATGGCCTATGTGTTTCCCGGCGAGGGGTCGCTGGAGTATTTTCCATGCCATTATGGCAGCTCGCGGATTCTGTTCCGCGGGCCAAAGCGTGATATCGGCCGGGCCTATGTTGCCGTCATTGGCGGAACAGAGGCCTATGGCAAATTTGTGCCAAGGCCATTTCCCGATGTGATCGAGCAGGATCTTGGCCTGCCGGTGGTTAATTTGGGCTGTATGAATGCAGGCCCGGATGTATTTTTGAACGAAACCGCAGTGACGCAGATTGCGGCTGACGCTGGCGTGACGGTTGTGCAGTTACTTGGCGCGCAAAACCTGTCGAACCGCTATTACGCGGTGCATCCGCGCCGCAATGACCGGTTTTTGGGGGCGACGCCGCTGCTGCGCAGCATTTTCCCGCGGGTGGACTTTACCGAGTTCAACTTTACCCGCCACATGCTGATGAGCCTGCAACGCGCCTCGGCTGATCGGTTCGAGGTGGTGGCGGAAGAATTGCGGGCGGCCTGGGTGTCGCGGATGAAACTGCTGCTGTCGCGGCTTACCGGGCGCACGGTGCTGCTGTGGATGTCTGATGCGCCGCCGCCCTCACCAACTCGGCGGGCCGATCTGGGGCAAAATCCGATGCTGGTCGATAGCGAAATGGTCGCGGCATTGCGGGGGCAGGCCGCCGATTATCTCGAAGCGGTGATCAGCCAGCAGGCGCTGTGCGAAGGCGTGGAAGGCATGGCCTTTGCGCCGATGGAAGCGCCCGCTGCCGCCGGGGTTTTGGGGCCTGCCGCGCATCGCGAAGTGGCTGCACAGCTATCGCCGGTGATTGAACGGCTGCTGAAATGAAAAAGGGCGCCCAAATGGGCGCCCTTTGAATTGGTGACGATAAGCTTACAGCTTTTCAATCAGTTCCGGCACAGCGGTGAACAGGTCTGCAACCAGACCGTAGTCTGCAACCTGGAAGATCGGAGCTTCGTCGTCCTTGTTGATGGCGACGATGACCTTCGAATCTTTCATGCCTGCAAGGTGCTGGATCGCGCCGGAAATCCCGACGGCGACATACAGTTGCGGCGCCACGACCTTACCGGTCTGGCCAACTTGCCAGTCGTTCGGGGCATAGCCGCTGTCAACAGCCGCGCGCGATGCGCCAACGGCGGCACCCAGCTTGTCTGCCAGCTTTTCGATCAGCGCGAAGTCAGCTTGCGAGCCAACGCCACGGCCACCCGAAACCACGATCCCGGCCGAGGTCAGTTCCGGACGGTCCGAGGTTGCGACCTTGTCTTCGACCCAAGCCGACAGACCCGCTTCGCCCGGCCCGCCGATTTTCTCGACAGCTGCAGCACCACCGGCAGCAACAGCGGTGAAGCTGGCGGTCCGCACGGTGAACACTTTGGTCGCGTCCAGCGATTTCACGGTTTGAATCGCGTTGCCTGCATAGATCGGGCGTTCAAAGGTGTCGGCGTCAACCACGTTGGTCGCATCCGAAATCACCATCACGTCCAACAGGGCTGCGACGCGCGGCAGCACGTTCTTGTTGAACGCGGTCGCGGCGCCACAGATGTGGCTGTAGCCGCCAGCCAAACCCACCACCAAAGCAGCGGTCGATTCCGCCATGCCGTGGCAATAGGCGTGATCTTCGGCGAACAACACCTTGGAAACGCCCGACAGTTTGGCAGCTTCGGCCGCAGCGGCATCGCCGCCCGTGCCAGCAACCAGCACATGCACGTCGCCCAAAGAGGCAACAGCGGCCAAGGTTTTCGCCACGGCGTCAACCGCCAAAGCGCCTTCGTTCACATCGGCAATCAGAAGAACGGTCATCAGATCACCCCTGCTTCGTCTTTGAGTTTCGCAATCAGCTCGTCAACCGAACCAACCTTGACGCCAGCCTTGCGGCCCGCCGGTTCGGTGGTTTTCACGATCGACAGACGCGGAGCAACATCAACGCCGTAATCAGCAGGCGTTTTCGCCGCCAGCGGCTTGGCCTTGGCCTTCATGATGTTCGGCAGTGACGCATAGCGCGGCTCGTTCAGGCGCAGGTCAACCGTAACGATCGTCGGCATTTTCACCGAAATCGTCTGCAGGCCGCCGTCGACTTCACGGGTGACAACGGCCTTGTCGCCGTCAATCGCCAGTTCCGACACGAAGGTCGCTTGCGACCAGCCCAGCAACGCCGACAGCATCTGCCCGGTTGCGTTCATGTCGTTATCAATGGCTTGCTTGCCTGCCAGCACCAGACCGGGGGCTTCTTCCTTGACCACAGCCGCCAGCAGCTTGGCCACGGCCAAAGGCTCGATGTCGGTGTGCACGTCAGCCGCCGCTTCGATCAGGATCGCGCGATCTGCGCCCATCGCCAAAGCGGTGCGCAGGGTTTCTTGCGATTGCTTCACGCCGATCGACACAACGACAACCTCGGTCGCGATGCCTTTTTCCTTCAACCGGATCGCTTCTTCTACCGCGATCTCGTCAAAGGGGTTCATCGACATCTTCACGTTCGCCAGATCAACACCCGTGCCGTCCGCCTTGACGCGAACCTTCACGTTATAGTCGATCACACGTTTGACAGGCACCAACACCTTCATCGCGTATATCTCCGTTCAAAGACCCAAAACGGGCCGCCCAAGCTCTCGCCGCCGTCATATCGTGTCGGGCGCGGCAACAACAGACCAAAACCGACAGAAAGTGGTAGCGCGACGTCGCGGTCAGCGTGTCAGGCCCGGCACCCACAGCACATCGTCTTTGCCGTCATTGTTGGCGATGCGCCCCGCCACGAAGAACCAATCCGACAGCCGGTTCAGGTATTTCACCGCTTCGACGTTGACCTCTTCCATTGTGGCCAATTCCACCACCAGCCGTTCGGCGCGGCGACAGACGGTGCGGCACAGGTGCAACTGCGCGGCAAGCGCCGAACCGCCGGGCAGGATAAAGCTGCGCAGCGGTGTCAGGCGGGCGTTCATCGCGTCAATTTCGGTTTCCAGCCGCGCCACCTGGGCGGCGATCATCCGCAGCGGCGGATAGGCGGCTTCGGCGTCTTTATACATATCGGGGGTGCAAAGATCGGCACCCAGATCGAACAGATCGTTCGAGATGCGTTGCAGCGCCGCGTCCATGTCGTCGCTGGCATGCAGGCGGGCCAGCCCGACGGTGGCATTGGTTTCATCAACCGTGCCATAGGCCGAAACCCGCGCCGAATGTTTTGCCACCCGCGTGCCGTTGCCCAAGGCGGTTTCGCCAGCATCGCCGGTTTTGGTGTAAATCTTTGACAGAACGACCATGGCTTAGCCTTTGCTGCGCAAATAGGACCAGCCGACGATGATGATCACCGCAACGGCTTGGGCGATGATGCGGTAGCGCATCAATCGGTTCGAGTGTTTGCGGTTGAACTCACCGCCCTTCGCAAAGCCGCCGATGCCGATCATCAGGATGATCAGCACGACGAAGCAGGCAAGAATTCCAAACAGGAAGATCGGGTCGCTAAACATGGTCGGTCCTTTCGCTTGCCATTGATCTAGGCGCTTGGCGAAAAAAAGCGAACTGGAAAACGTCGCGTCGGTGCGGCTTCTGGCCATGCTGCACGGCCGCGCGGGGTGTCAGCCTTTGCTGATAACCCAATCCAGCAACCAAGTTGGCAGCAATCGCCGCGCTGCCCCCATCAGATAGGTCGGCGTTGTGACATAATAGCGCGGCTTTGGTCGCGGGCTTTCCAGCGCGTCGATCAGTTTGGCGGTGACGGCGCTTGCCGGCAGTTCCCACTTGTCGGGGCCAGAGGATTCGTACAGCCGGCTGCGCAGGCCGCGATATTCTTCGGCGCGGGCCGATTGTTCCCAATCGATCCAGCGTTCAAAATGCGGAATGGCTTTTTCGCGGATGCTCGACGTGATCGGGCCGGGTTCGATCAGAATGACCTTGATGCCGGTATCGGCCATTTCGATTCGCAGCACGTCGGTCAGGCCCTCCATGGCGAATTTGGTGGCGACATAGGCGCCCCGCCATTTCAGCGCCACCAAGCCAAGCACCGAAGAACAGTTGATAATCCGGCCGCCGCCTTGGGCGCGCATCAGCGGGATCACCCGCCGCGTCAGGTCGTGATAACCAAACAGATTGGTTTCAAAGATCGCGCGCAACGCACCGCGCGGCAGGTCTTCCACCGCGCCGGGGCAGGCGAAGGCGCCGTTGTTGTAAAGCGCATCCAGCCGGCCGCCGGTGCGGGCCACCACTTCGGCCACGGCGGCGTCGATGCTGGCTTCGTCGGCGTAATCCAGCACAAAGCTTTCCAGACCCTCGGCGCGCAGCCGTTCGCAATCGGGTTCCTGCCGACAAGTGGCAAACACTCGCCAGCCGCGCTGATGAAGCCCGCGTGCCGCGTCAAGGCCGATGCCCGACGAGCATCCGGTGATAAGAATTGTGCGTTTCATGCCTGTGCCCTTAAGGGTTTTTCCCTTCCTAGGCGCAGCGGCGCGGTCAAACAATGGCAAGTTGCTGCTATTGGCCCAGCAATCGCGAGGCAACATAGCCTTCAACGCCATCGCCTTCGATCCGAATAAGCGACCAGCCGTCGGCGACATCGTCTTCGGCGGCGACCAAAACCGATTCGCCCTGCACCAAGCGGCTGACCACGGCAAATCCTTGCCCGGCCCAGACCTTACATTGGCAGACCGTGCCACGATCTGCTTGATGTCGCCGGGGGCAACCGCAACCGCAACGGCAACCTCGGTCGGGACAACAGCCGCGGGCGGCGTCATCAGCGGTTGGCTGGGAACAAAGGCGGCTTCGCTGATATCAGACAGCGGCGCATCAGCCGCAGGGGGCACCACCAGAACCGGTTTCACCGGCGGGGCAATCAGGCCAAACCTGATCTGGCCACGGTCCTGACCCCCGATCAGCATCGCAGCGAACAAAACAATACACAAAAGCAACGTTAAACGGATCATCACACACGCGTCCTTACCTAATGCCGCGCTCTTTAGCATATGTATTCTATACGATGTGGGGAAAAAGTCAGATTATTTTCCCCGTCTTTGTCGGCCGGTTCTGACCGTATTGCGAAACGGCGGGGCGCAGATTTTTCCGGCTGGACCCGCGAAAGCCTGCGCACTACACAACAGGCATGTCTGATGCCGAAGATGCCCCCAAGATCGAGCCCGTAACCCTTGCCGAGCCTTTAGCGCGCGCAATTGGTGAACGCTATTTGACCTATGCGCTGTCAACCATCATGCACCGGGCGCTGCCCGATGCCCGCGATGGGTTGAAGCCGGTTCACCGCCGCATCCTGTATGCCATGCGCGAACTGCGGCTTTCGGCAACGTCAGCGTTCCGTAAATCTGCCAAGATTTCCGGCGACGTGATGGGCAACTATCACCCGCATGGCGATGCCGCGATTTACGATGCGATGGCGCGCTTGGCGCAAGATTTCAACGTGCGCTATCCGCTGGTTGATGGGCAGGGCAACTTTGGCAACATCGACGGCGATAACCCCGCCGCCAGCCGGTACACCGAAGCCCGTCTGACCGCGATTGCCGAAACCCTGATGGAAGGGCTGACCGAAAACGCGGTCGATTTCCGCCCGAACTATGACGGCACCTTGGAAGAACCGGTGGTGATGCCCGCCGCGTTTCCGAACCTGTTGGCCAACGGGTCCAGCGGTATCGCCGTGGGCATGGCCACCAACATTCCGCCGCACAACCTTGATGAACTGATCCAAGGCTGCCACGCGATGTTGGCCGACCCAGAGCTGTCGGACGATGCCTTGGTGAAACTGATCCCCGGCCCCGATTTTCCGACGGGCGGCGTGATCGTTGAACCGCGCGAAGCGATTCTAGAGGCCTATCGCACCGGCCGCGGGTCTTTCCGCACCCGTGCGAAATGGGCGGTCGAAGATTTGGGGCGCGGCACCTGGCAGATTGTCATCACCGAAATTCCGTATCAGGTGGCGAAATCCAAGCTGATCGAAAAGCTGGCCGAGCTGATCCAGCTAAAGAAAGTGCCGTTGCTGGCCGACGTGCGCGACGAATCTGCCGACGATATTCGCATCATTCTTGAACCGCGCTCTCGCACGGTCGAGGCCGATCAGTTGATGGCGGCGCTGTTCCGGGCGTCTGAACTGGAAACCCGGTTCAGCATGAACATGAACGTGCTGATCGACGGGCGGCAGCCCAAGGTTTGTTCGCTGAAAGAAGTGCTCCGGGCGTTTCTGGACCATCGCCGCGACGTTTTGAAACGCCGCAGCCAGCATCGGCTTGAAAAGATCGACCACCGGTTAGAGATCTTGGAAGGCTTCATCATTACCTTCCTTAATCTGGATCGGGTGATCGACATCATTCGCTATGATGCCGATCCGAAGACCGCCTTGATGGCCGAAGATTGGGGCAAGCCGCACAAGCGCGCGACTTCGGAAAAAGACTATGTTTCGCCGAAGGCGGGCAAGGGCGCGCTTTCCGAAGTGCAGGCCGAAGCCATTCTGAACATGCGCTTGCGGTCGTTGCGGCGGCTGGAAGAGATGGAGCTGATTGCCGAACGCAATGCCCTGCTGGCAGAGCGCGCGGGTCTGGTTGACCTGATGGCCAACGATGCCCTGCAATGGCAGCAGATCGGCACCGAGCTAGAGGCGATCCGCAAACAATTCGGCAAGGATTCGGTGATCGGCAAGCGCCGCACCGCCTTTGCTGATGCGGGCGAAGTTGAAGAAGTGTCGTTCGAATCGATGATCGAACGCGAACCTATCACCGTGCTGTGCAGCCAAATGGGCTGGATCCGGGCGATGAAAGGCCATGTTGATCTGGCGACGGAACAGAAGTTCAAAGACGGCGACGGGCCGCGTTTTGCCTTCCACGCCGAAACCACCGACAAGATCCTGTTGGTGGGCGCGAACGGTCGGTTCTACACCCTGATCGGCGTCAACCTGCCGGGTGGGCGTGGCATGGGCGAACCGGTGCGTCTGATGGTCGACCTGCCGAACGATTCTGAAATCGTTGATCTGCAGATCTTCCGTCCGGGCGAAAAGCTGTTGGTGGCCTCGACGGCGGGCGATGGTTTTGTCGTGGCGTCTGAGGAAGTGCTGGCGCAGACCCGCGCGGGCAAACAGGTGATGAGCCTTGGCGCTGGTGTGAAAACCGCGCTGTGCCGCAAGGTGGTGGGCGATAGCGTGGCCGTGGTGGGCGACAACCGCAAAGTGCTGGTGTTCCCGTTGGCCGAATTGCCCGAAATGGCAAAGGGCAAGGGCGTGCGGCTGCAAAAATACAAAGACGGCGGGCTTTCCGATGCCACCACCTTTGTGCTGGCGCAGGGCCTGTCGTGGAAAGACCCGGCCGGGCGCACCCGCACCGAAACGGATCTTTCCGAATGGCAGGCCGCACGGGCAACTGCGGGCCGCATGGCACCGCGTGGCTTCCCGCGCGACAACCGCTTCAACTGATCCCGTCGCCACTGTTGCGTGGCGATGGCCTTACGCCGGTTCATCGGGCAAAGTCACTTCTACCAAAGCGCCGGGTTGGGCAATCACTTGCCCGGCCAAATCGGCCCCGGCCGCCAGACAGGCCGCCATGCTTTGGCCCCGCAACCACGCCGCCAGAAAACCCGCGTTGAAACTGTCACCGGCTGCGGTGGTGTCCACCGCGTTGCGCGGCTTTGGCGCAAAACGATGCACGGTGCCGTTCCACGCCAACACCTCTGCCGCGCCATTTTTCACCACGACGGTCGGCACGCCAAGGCCAAGATAGCGCTGCAGCGTAGCCTCTGGCGTGGCATCGCCGGCCAACAGCGATTCTTCGTCAAAGGATGGCAGCACGATGTCCGCCACCTGCGCGGCGGTGTCGATCCACCGGCGCAGGGTGGCGCGGTCTGGCCACAGCCGTTCGCGCATATTGGGGTCGAAGGCCACTTTGCTGCCCTGCGCGCGGGCGTTGCGGATGGCGTCTAGCAAGGCCGCGCGGCGATCTTCGGGCAGAATGGCCAAAGTGACCCCCGACAGCACGATCATGTCGGCACCCGCCACCGCCTGCGCCACGGCCTGCAAATCATCCGCCAGATGCCGCGCAGCAGACTCGCCGCGCCAATAGGCAAAGCTGCGTTCGCCATCGGTCAGCGAAATCATATAGAGGCCGACGGTCAGCTGAGGCAGGCGGGCAATGTGGCCGATGCCAACCCCGGCGGCGGCCATAAAGCCCAACATCCGGTCTGACAGCGCGTCCTGCCCGACGGCGCTTAGGTAATCGACCTGCCAGTCCGGCGGCAAACAACGGCGCAGATACCAAGCGGTGTTAAAGGTGTCGCCCGCAAAGCCCTGACGCAGCAAACCGTCGCCCGCAGGCGAAAGTTCGACCATACATTCGCCGATTGCCACCACTCTGCCAGCCATGATCCGCCCGCCTTTAAGTTGAATTTCCGCCAGATTGAGCGGTGCCGTCCGGCAGCGCAAGCCTGCCAAGCCTTGACCCCGCTGGTGCAACCGCTACCCTGCGCGGCAGTGCAGCAATCAGGATTTCCGACCATGGCGCAGCGTCTTCACCTTGTTTTTGGCGGCGAACTTGTCAGCCCGCAGAAGAACGTCTTCAAAGATGTCAGCAAGATCCACATCGTCGGCATCTTCCCGAATTATGAAACCGCCTTTCTGGCGTGGAAGGCCGAAGCGCAGCGCACCGTCGATAACGCGCATATGCGGTATTTCATCGCCAACATCCATTCGCTGCGCGAGGCAGGCAAGCCCGACTCTGGCACCGAATTGATGGACGCCTAAGCCAGATCGCATGGCACTTTCGCTTGGCCGCACGCTTTACAATCTGACCGGACGGCGGGCGTCGGGGCAAAATGCCCAGCCGCCGCCGCGCCCGTTGGGCGATTTGGTCTGGCTGCATGCGCCCGAAATCGGCTGTTCCCGCGGGTTGCGGCAGTTGGCCTTACGGCTGATTGACGAATTGGGTGTGACGGTGCTGCTGACCTGCCCCGAAGAGGTGCCGCCGACGGCAGGCGTGGTGCATCAGCCGCCGCCCGACGATACCGCCGCCGACACGCGCGGGTTTTTGGCGCATTGGCAACCGCAACTGCTGTTGATGGCCGAAGGCGAAGTGCGCCCGGCCCTGTTGCTAGAGGCGCAAAATCGCCACCTTCCGGTGGTGATGGTGGATGCACGCGCGCCCTATCTGCTGAAGGGGCGTGACGGCTGGTTTCCGGGTCTGATGCGCAGCAGCCTGCAATCGGTGCGGCAAGTGATGGCGGTGGACGAAGCCGCGGCACGGGCGTTTCGCAAGGCGGGTGCGGGCGAAGTGGCAGTGGCGGGGCGGATGGAAGAACCTTCGGCGGCCTTGCCCTATCATGAACCCGAACGCGCGGCGCTGGCTGCGCTGATGGCGACGCGGCCGGTGTGGTTGCCTTGCGGTTGGCGCATCGGCTGTTGCTGATCTTGGTGCCGCAAGACCCCGACCGCGCGGCGGAACTGGCGGCGCAGATGGAAGCGGCCGAAGGCTGGACCGTGGCGCAGCGCAGTCTGGAACAGGAACCGGATTCGGAAACCGAGGTTTATATCCCGGATTCAGCGGCGGAATACGGGCTGTGGTATCGTTTGGCGCCGGTCAGCTACATGGGCGGGTCGCTGCTGGGCGAAGGTTGCGCGCGCAACCCGATGGAGCCTGCGGCGTTGGGGTCTGCGATTGTCTACGGGCCGCGTCCGGGCAGCTATGGCACGGTTTTTGGCCGGCTGGGTGCGGCGCAAGCGGCGCGGGCGGTGGGGTCTGCCAGCGATCTGGGCGAGGCGTTAAGTGATCTGCTGGCACCTGACCGCGCGGCGCGGTTGGCGCAATCGGCTTGGGCACTGGCGTCGGACGGGGTCGAGGTCACGGATCGGGTGATTGATCTGACGCGGCGCGTCATTGATGGGGAAGCGTGATGCGGCCGCCGGGGTTTTGGCGCAATCCGCCCGACAGGCCGGGGCTTTGGGCGCGGCTGTTGGCGCCGCTGGGCATGATCTATGCGGCGGCGACGGCGCGACGGGTGGCGCGGGATGGCTATCGCGCTGCGGTGCCGGTGATTTGCGTCGGCAATCTGAATGTGGGCGGCACCGGCAAGACCCCGACCGCGATTGCGTTGATTGAACGATTGGCGGCGCGCGGGGTGGCGGTGCATGTCGTCAGCCGGGGCCATGGCGGCAGCTTGACCGGGCCGCTGCGGGTTGATCCGGCGCGGCATCGGGCGGATGAGGTGGGCGATGAACCGCTGTTGCTGGCAGCGTTTGCGCCGACTTTCGTGGCGCGGGATCGTGCGGCGGGGGTGAAACTGGCCGAGGCTGCTGGCGCGCAGGCGATCTTGCTGGATGATGGCTTTCAAAACCCGTCGGTTATGAAAGATCTAAGCCTTGTCGTGGTGGATGCTGAAACCGGCTTTGGCAACGGGCGCTGCTTGCCAGCGGGGCCGCTGCGCGAGCCTGTTTCCGTGGGGTTGGCGCGGGCCGATCTGGTGCTGGCGATTGGTGCGGCTTCGGCGCAGGCGGGGTTTGCGGCGGGGTATCATGCGGCGGTGCCGCTGCTGACCGGGGAATTGCTGCCGCTGCAGATGGGGATGGATTGGCAGGGCGAGCGGGTGATTGCTTTTGCCGGCATTGGTCGCCCCGAAAAGTTCTTTGCTACCCTGCGCGGCGAAGGGGCGGTGCTTTTGCGGGCCGAGGCGTTGGACGATCATCAGCCGCTTTCAGAGGCGCTGATGAAACGCTTGGAGATGGAGGCGTTTGCGCTGGGCGCGCAGCTTGTCACCACCGAAAAGGATGCGGCGCGTTTGCCTGCATCGTTCCGCAGCCGGGTTCTGACGCTGGTGGTGCGGCTTAAAATTGCCGATTGGACGGCGTTGGACGGCGCGTTTGACAGGCTGGGCCTATAGGCTGTCCGCCAGTGCGACGCTTTGGCACCGACCAAAAATCAATGGCTTAGCGGGGGGTGATTAACCCCGCGTTAGGCTTTGCCCAGAATTTCGGCCTGATGTTCGCCCAGCTTGGGTGCCGGACGATCCAACGCCAGTTCCGCGCCCGAAAACGTCATGGGAGAGCGCACGCCAGCAATGCCTTCGGGGGCGATTTGCAGATTGCGGGCCAAA
>Ga0255096_1000443_pt1 | contig 20003 bp, 14 predicted proteins | sample Colum_Atlam_RepA_2_FD_188563 | JGI IMG/M metagenome (GOLD analysis project Ga0255096, IMG submission 188563) | Freshwater microbial communities from Columbia River, Oregon, United States - Colum_Atlam_RepA_8d | ecosystem: Environmental > Aquatic > Freshwater > River | place: USA: Oregon... | reverse complement strand
GCGGATAACTCCAGTGGGGATGGATGGCAATAAACAAACCAGACCAAAACCCTTCAAGGAATAAGATCTCATACAATCATGCAGCCCGTTCCATCCACAACTTCTGTTGCACCTTTTTCCTTGGGGATTGATTCTGCTTTACACAAAATGACAGACGATTTATTGGGCGCAGCATACGTTCTATTAGGAAAAACTGATGAGCATTTTCCCCGCATTCTTCAAGAGCTTTTAATTACCCATTGCGGTAAGGCATCCGCAAATCAAACTGCTGCTTTGACACAAAAAGAGCAGAAAGATCTGGCTTTTTTACAATCCTTTGGCGATTCTCTGCAGCTATGGATTTCCAACATTAACAACGGGATTAAAAATCCGAAGAGAAATGATGGCGAGCATTTAATAGTAACTCTTGCAGATACAGAAGATTCAGATGCTATTGCAATGGCGCTTCAGATTGGTATTGGAAAACTTGGTCTACCCGCCCGTACGATTTTGCGTTCTAGATACAATCAGTCATCTACTTTACCCAACGAGCTACAAGATGGATTTGAAAAACGCTGGGGCAAACGCTTAAAGCATATCGGTGCTTTAAGGAGAATTTACGAAGAGGTGGAGTACGATTTATCACTTGATCCGCTGAGTGAATCATCCTTAAGCTTACCCATACTTTTCACCTGCATCGAACTTGGCGAACTATTGATAAGAAAGGGTTGCATCCCTTCTAGTGCTTGGATTTGCGAAGATCAAGAAATACAATCGCTTCTCGGTTTAATCCCCAAGTTACTGCATTCCCTGCCCGAAGAAGAATTGCAAATAGGGCGATTCAAGTTGATTGGAAAAATCGGCGAAGGAGGCTACGGGATTGTTTATAAGGGATATGACGAGAAACTAAGGCGCGAGGTGGCTATCAAAATGCCTCGCATTTCCTCCGAAGACAATACTGAAAGCAAGCAGCTTGCGGTTCGGGAAGCCCGTGCTGCTGCAAGGCTTGATCACCCGGGGATCCTGCCTTTGCTCGATATTATTGACATGCCCAATCAGGCTATTCTTGTTTCACCCTTTGTGGAAGGGGCATCCTTATCCAACTGGCTTAAGAATAAAACCACTCTTGTTCAAGAAAGGGTGGCGGCAGAATGGGCTTTGAAAATAACACAGGCCATGTTTCATGCACACTCTAGGGGCGTGCTTCATTGTGATTTGAAACCAGGAAATATCCTGCTTGAAATACTTGGGGATGCTTGCCCTGATGAAAAAATCACTCCGAAAATTGCAGACTTCGGGCTCGCAAAGCTTACCCTTGCTGTAACCACCACAGTTACCGGTTCGGGGGTTGGTTTGGGCACCCCAATGTACATGGCACCAGAACAAACAATGGGGCGAGAATCGCTTTCGGTGGCATGTGATATTTATGGTGTGGGGGGGATACTTTATCAGTTACTTGCTAATAAGGCGCCTTTTCAAGCCAGCACCATGGGCGAATTAATGAAGGAGGTAATGGAAAAACCCCCGACCCCACTTAAGACTTACAGGAAGGATATTCATCCCGACCTCGAAGCAATTTGCATGAAATGCATGGAGAAAAAACCTTCCCTCCGCTATTCGACCATGAACGATTTAAGCATCGACCTCGAAAAGTTTCTCGCAGGCGAACCAACGATCGCAAGGCCTTTGCGTAAAATCACGCTTGCCCTGCGCTGGTGCCAAAAACATGCACTTTTTGTAATTCTTCTCAGTATCATTTTTTTTTCCCTCACAGCGTCGACCATTATTTTCATGGTGATGCTGCAAAAAGTCACGAATCAAGCTGAGGAAAATCTAATTCAGAAAAATCTTTCTGACACCGAAGCCAAGAGATATTTGCGCGATCGTAAATTAGCAAACCGCCAATATTATGCATCGGAAATGAGATCAATCCAGAATGCATTCAGAGATGGCGAATTTTCCAAAGTGATCGATAGGCTAAATGGCTTGACCCCTGTTCAATTGGGGGGAGATGAATTGCGCGGTTTTGAATGGCACTACTGGAACAAGCTTTGTTCACAGGCACATCAAAAAGTAGCAACCATTAACGATTATACGCAAAAGTATTCCTTGAACGGAAACAACCTCGCTGCAATCAGCCTAAAGAAAAGCGAATCCATTTCCATAGTGGATATAAACACCACCAAGGAAATTAAATCTATCCCAGGGGCTAAGGAACCAACTTTTTCAACAAACGGTAAAACACTTGCATTTGTTACCAGCGATAATGTTATTCGATGGATTGATGCAGCAACTTTCAAAGAGTTGGGTTTCATTAAGAATGAAGAAAAAACTCTTAGATTGATGTTTTTAGACGACCATCGATTGCTGATAATGCATGAATATTCATGGAAAGTACTTGATGTATCCTCAGGTAAAATTCTTTGGGAAAAGCCCGATGGGAAAAACATCTTTCAATTGAATCATTGCACTTGCGGAAAAGATCGTTTCGTAACTTGGGGTAACGATGGGCGGATTCAAATATGGGATACCAACTTGAAAACCAAAGTGGATGACTTTCCTTGTGAGGGGCGGTTATGCCAGATTTGCGAATCCAGTAATGATAGCACAAAAATCGCATGGGTCTGCTACCCGACAAAATTGATTGTAAGAGACATCAACACCAAAACTAATCTCGTCTCCAAGGATCTGAAAGATACCTTCTCCTTCGCAATGGCATGGAGCCCCGATGGCAAACAAATTGCATTGGGAGGTGCAGAACACACAATCGATATCTACAATTCAGAAAACGGTGACCTCATTGAACGAAGAACAGGCCACACCTTACGCAATATTAGGCAGATCAAATGGCCTATTGGTGGGAAGTTATCGAGTATGGCTTGCCAGGTGACGCCCCCAAAATCTGAACTGTTATTATGGGATGAAAACAGGGTAGCAAGTTCTAGGGTGATACACACTCTGCAGAAACCTGCATTAGGTTTTGTGCTTGATAACAAAAAAGAAATTGCATTGCTATTTGAAGAATCGAGCCAGGTATCCCTGGTATCCGTGCCAGAGGGTAAGTTACTCAAGCGGGTCAAATTACCTGACTTTTCAATTGAAGGTACCCTGCATCCTTTTGACCCATATTTTCTGGTGATCCTTGACAACCGGGAAATTTGGAAAGTGGATCATCAGGGAAACACCACCAAGGTTCCGCTTCGTTGCCCTTCACCGCCTTCGGGCGCAATCATCATATCCCCAAAGGGGGATAAATTTGCCATCGGCCTGAACACCTCAGAGTTTGATAAAGCCAGCACCAGTCTGGTCAATATTTACAACATTGAATCAGGAGAGTTGATTGGAACCCATTCGGGGGCATTATCTGCTTTCAATGCATTACAAAATCTCCCTAAATCAAATTCTTTTATTGCAAGCCAAACAACAGGTGCGCTCGTTGAGATAAACTGGCAGGATGGAGCCTTGATAAAGGAATACATAAAAGCGCCTTCGGGAATAAGATTTTCTGATTTGAGCCCCGGATTCAATGAAATATGCGTAATCAAAGGACTAACAACCCTTGAGGTGATGAACTTTCCTGCAATGACTTATTCACCCAACTTCCGCAGTTACGAAGCCAATCCTCTTAGAAAATTGCAATGGACGCGAGATTCAAGCCGATTTTTTGGTTGGGGCTTAGATGGTTCCATTCGTTTCTGGGATGCAAAAACCGGGCAGGAATTGCTAAAGCTGAATGCTCACGAAGGGCATGTGGTCGGTTTGGCCGAACTGCAGGGCGGAAAAAAATACCTTTCTTTAGGCAAAGACAATCAACTAAAGCTATGGGATGCAGATTCCGAATAATTGATTTGTTTTCACATAATTGAATGAATTATTTCAACCCATCCAATCGCAAAATCAAGTATGATATTTCTAATGGTTTTCTAGTAACGCAACCGGAACTTTACACATGACTTTCCTACTACAAGCATCACTTTTCGCAGCACTTGCTGTTTCTTACCAAGCAGGCGAAATGTCGCTCAATGATGTGGTTCAAAAAGTGAACCCGAAAATGGTCAAGATCTATGGCTCCGGAGGTTTCAAAGGTCTACCAGCCTATGGCACAGGCGTTTTGGTCAGCCCCAATGGCTATGTTCTTACCGTTGCCAACCATCTCATGGAAACAACCGACCTAAGGGTTCATCTCTACGATGGCACCAGATTGCCCGCAAAGCTGGTAGCAATGGAACCTGAGCTGGATATCGCACTCTTGAAAATAGGAACAGATAAATCCAAGATTGACGACCTGCCTTTTTATGACATCGTTGCTGCTGCAAAAACCCCACTTGCAACCCCCGGAACTTCTATTCTTGCATTCAGCAACCAGTTTCAAATTGCAAGCAGAGATGAACCCGTTTCGGTAATGAAGGGAACCATCGCAGCCTATGCCAGGCTGTTTGGCAGAATTGGAATATTCGAGGCGCCCTATTCAGGCAATGTCTATGTGGTGGATGCGATCACCAACAACCCTGGTGCTGCAGGGGGAATCATCACCAATCGCATGGGAGATATCATCGGAATTATTGGCAAAGAACTTCGCAACGAACAAACCAACACTTGGATTAATTATGCTGTTCCTGTAAACGCAGAACTCGAAATCAAGCTTGCAGATGGTAGTGCCAAAAAAATCTCGATCACCAACTTGATCGAGAAAAAGGAAGCGTATAAACCCGTAACAAAAGCATCGAAGTCAACAGGTGGTGGCGGTTACCTAGGCATTGTATATGTACCTAATGTAGTAGATCGAACCCCGCCTTACATTGAATATGTTGAGCCCGGTTCGCCCGCACAAAAAGCAGGCCTGCTTCCAGATGACTTGATTGTTTATGTGGATGGCCTGCCCGTAGTAAGCGTTAATTCGCTTTTGGAATTAATGCAAAAGTACCGACCTCAAGAGCGGATTCAGTTGGAAATACGCAGGGGTGATAAATTGCAAACCATAAGCTTACAAGTCGAATCACCACCAAAAGCTTTGCCAAACAAGGGCGCAGAAACCAAAGGGAATTAATCATGAGCACAACACTGTTTTTGTTAGGCGTGGTAGAAATAATGCTGGCTCAAAACACCCTGGAAGAGCTTCAAGAAAAAGCGATTCAAGGGGCAGTACAGCGTGTTTCCCCAACTCTTGTGCAAATTGAAACCACGGGTGGAACCGAGGTGATTTCTGCAGGTGGTGGTGCGGGTAGCGCTGGAAAACGAAGGCCCGGCCCTGCTGCTGGCCCAGGCGTGCGTAAAGGTTCAGGCCCAACCACGGGTGTCATCGTATCTGCGGATGGTTATGTTATTTCCAGCGCTTTCAATTTCGCCAACAAGCCTACTTCTATCATCGTTTCCACCATGGACAACAAACGCTACATAGCCAAAGTGGTTTCAATTGATCAATCACGCATGGTAACGCTTTTAAAAATTGATGCGACTAATCTTCCCATACCCGAAGCACTTCCTACTTCCAAAATGGAAGTGGGTCAAACGGTAATCGCTTTGGGTCGAACCTTGGGCGGAAGCCCTGGTGCGCCACCTAGTGTAAGTATGGGGATCGTTTCAGCCTTGGGTCGAATCTGGGGACGAGCCATCCAGACCGATGCCAAGATTTCCCCGGTAAATTATGGTGGGCCTCTCATTGATTTACAGGGCAATGTTCTGGGCATTCTCGTGCCTGCTTCACCCGAAGCCGAGGGTGAAACCGCAGGATTCGAATGGTACGATTCAGGCATCGGCTTTGCAATTCCCCTAGACCACATCTTTGGCAAACTGGCAAAACTAAAACTCGGAAAGGATCTTCGTAAGGGCCTTCTGGGGATCACCATGCAAAACAAAGATATGTATGCAGATGAAGTAGTTATTAATTCGGTTGCCCCGAATAGCGCAGCATTTAAAGCAGGGCTTAAAGTTGCGGATAAGATTATTGCGATCGATGGCAAAAAAGTGGAAAGCCATGCTCAGCTCATGCATCAACTTGGGCCCAAGTATGAAGGCGACATGGTATCGCTGACCATCGTGCGTGGGAAAGATGAAATCAAGCTGGAAAAAATCGAACTATCAGGCAGCTTAGAATCTCCACCTTTAGGCTTCTTCGGGATACTTCCGATGCGGGATGATCCGATCAAAGGTGTTCAGGTTCGATATGTTTTCCCTGAAAGTGGGGCTGCTAAGGCTGGGATAAAAGTAGGCGATCGCATCTTAAAGGCAGGCGTGGGGCCTGATATCACTAAGGTTATTGCAAATGCAGAAGTTGCAAATCGTGATGCTCTTTCAACCTTGTTATCTACTGCTGTGATTGGCTCTTTCCTTGCGGTTGAAGTAAAGCGGGAAGATGGAACAACCACAACCTTAAAGGGGCCGATTGGCCAAGCGACAAGCTTCCTTCCAGAAAAACCTCCGGAGAAATCTTCACTCGCAAACCTCGAGAAAGAGCCCGAGAAAAAACCAGAGATAGGAACCATCAAAAAACAAAGCGCTGCGGGCGATCGCAACTACTGGGTTTCCGTTCCCGTTTCTTATGATCCAAGAACCTCTTATGGCTTGATGGTTTGGCTTCATCCAGCAGGCAAAGGCAAAGATAAAGATCTCGATGACCTATTGGGAATTTGGGACCAGTATTGTGCTGAATATAAAATCATCATGGTAGCGCCACGGTCCGATGCCGACCTAGGCTGGACCCCAGGCGAATCTGATCTGATTCTTGAATCCATCCGCCATGCCACCGAAAACTACAACATCGATCGTAAGAGAGTAGTCGTTCATGGAATGGGCACGGGCGGGCAGATGGCATTTTATCTTGCGTTCCAACAACGGGAATTAATCCGGGGCGTGGCTGCGGTGGGTGCTTCCCTGGGTGCGACTCCTAAAGAGCGCATTGCCAACCAACCTCTATCATTCTTCCTAGCGGTGGGTGATAAAGATCCAATTCGCGAGACGGTGCTGGATACCGCCAAGAAGCTTCTAGGGTTCCAATACCCCCTAATTCTTCGAGAAATGAAGGATATGGGGCATCAATACTTCAATTCCGTCACGCTAGATACGCTGGCAACTTGGATTGATCTGCTAGATCGCATCTAAGCAGTCTTTACATTTTTGGCTCCAAACATGAAAATGCTGTGTCGCTTTTCATGAGGGTAGAACATTGATACGATTGCTTTTGAATGTTTCGAAATATTTGCTAGCCTTGGGTTTGCTCGGCTATGTCATCAATTCCAATTGGTTACCAGGGAATGAAAACGGGTTAGAAGCAGTTTGGCAAAAACACTTCTTAGAAGGAAAACCCATCCATCTGCTTTTTCTATTTGCTTCAATTTTTCTTTTCTTCTTGGGAGTTTGCGGAACGATCATTCGCTGGCACCTGATGATGCTTGCGCAAGATATGGGGATAGGCTTTTGGAACACTATGCGCATCGGGTTCATAGGATTTTTCTTCAATACACTTTTGCCCGGCTCGGTCGGGGGGGATCTTGTTAAAGCCGCTGCGGTTTGCCAAAATCAATCTCGTAGAAGTGTTGCTGTCACCATCATCCTCCTAGATAGAGCGATCGCACTTTGGGGGCTCATTTTTTTCTCGGGCGCCACGGGTGCAATCTTTTTGCTTGCAGGGTACTTGGGCGAAGGCAATGGCGCTGCTGCAACTAAATCCATCATCAAGATTACTTTATCTTTTTGCGGTATCACCGGGTTGGGCTGGTTTGTTTTGGGTTGGTTACCCCAATGGCGGGTCGAACGATTTGAAGGGAGGTTACGAAGATGGGTTGCAGGGCCTGCTGCAGAATTCTGGCTGACCTTCTGGCGTTACCGCTGCAAGCCATTGGTGGTGATGCAATCCCTTTTGATTCTTGGACAGGGCATGTATGCCTGACATTATCTTTTTACTGTGCAGCGCAAGTACTGCGAGATGATCAGTCAATACCCAATCTTCTCGAACATTTCTTAATTGTGCCATTGGGCTTGGTGATTCAGGCGACCCCGATGTTCCCGGGCGGTGCAGGAATTGGAGAATTTGGTTTTGGTGCACTTTACTCATGGTTTGGCACAGATCGCGCGATGGGGGTACTGGCATCCCTGGTACAAAGGCTTGTAACCTGGATCATTGGAATTAGCGCCTATCTGGTAATCATTGCACTACCAGTGCCTAAAAATCAGGCTGTAACAGAAACTTCAGACTCCCCTTCTTAGATTATTTGCTAGCTTTCCCTCTCTTCCCTGCTAAGAATCTAATAGTGAAGCATTTTGGAACCAGAGTGATTTAAATGCAAATTAACCTGATGGGCCTGATTTTTGAAACCCCCTGCGTGGTGGTTCACCTCTATTCGCCTTGGCGGGCCAGCGCATTAGAAAACAAACTATTTGAAAACATCAGGCAAATACCCGGCTTAGTGCTTGAACAGTCGCAAGACGAACTGATCATTCCTATTCGCGATTTAAAAACATGGAAAATTGCGCTCGATGCCTGCGTTCGCTCGCTTAAAGGTTGGCAGGAAGATGCCGACCTTGGACTGGAAAGGCGATTTTGGTACTGGCACGTTGAAGGCGATGTTGATGCCGATGGTTATGATCACACGGGCGAATCTGCATCATTGTGGGTGTTGATAAGCGCAGTGCTGGAAAGGGCGGAGATAGGCCCTGATATTTCAAAAATCGAACCGATCGAATTTGAACATTTCTGTATTCAAATCCAAGGCGAAAGGCCTGGGAAATAGTCTCTACCTTCCCAACCTAGGCATTCGTTTTGTTTTCAGCGCAACCGCTTGAACAATTATCACCGCAAACGCAAAAGCAAGTGCGTGAATTAATTGCAGCTTTAAAATGGTAACCAAAAGAAGAACCCAAACAATTGCAATCAGCGTTGCAACATAATCGATACGGGTTCTTCGATAACGCCATGCCATCTTCCACCACTTCGGAAAAAACATAGCCACCATGTAGAAAAGCAAAACTCTGGCCCAAACGGGAATTTCAATAATAACGCCTGGGTTGGAAATCGAAATTTCAAGAACCTCACCAGTGCCCGCCATCCCATACGCCAATGCCCCTGCAACTAATCCCAAGCCAGCTTGAATCATACGATAAGGAACCGATTCTCGGGTTTTGCCTTTCCAAAAAAGGGAAAACACCAGAACAGCGCTAGCGATCAACCAGGTAATCCCTGCCAGCATGAGCCCTACTAAAGGGGAAGGAAGCAAACCCATGAAGGAAAAAGCAAGTGAGCAAAGGCATGAAAATAAAGCAGACTTCAAAAGAGGGATCAAGAGTTTGTCGGCCCACTTTTGATAAAAACTTTTCCACTTCGGACTAACAACAGGCTGAACTCTGGTTCCACTAAGAGTTGGGCTGCTGGCTAAAGAAGAAGAATCCGGTTTCAAAATCTGATCACAAACCGCATGAAATTCATCGAGCATGATCAGAACACTGGAGTATCTTTCACTCTTATCAATTGCCAGGGCCTTGGTAAGCACTGGGATGAAAGCCTTGCTAGGAATGCATGAAAAATCAATGCGATTCTGAAGTTGCTTCCGGGAAAATTCATCATGATTACTTGCTATAAAAGGCTTTTTACCAGAGAGCATTTCGAAAAGAATAATGCCCAGAGCATAGATATCAACTTTCTTATCGTAATTGCCCGTGATAAGTTCAGGAGCCATGTAATTAGTCGTCCCAACTCGCTGCGTATTGTCGCGATGAACGCCTGCACCAATAGTTTTACTAAGCCCGTAATCCCCTACTTTGACAATATCTTTTTCAATAAAAACATTGCCTGGCTTTAAATCTCTGTGAACAATCCCATGATCATGAAGATGATGAATGGCTTGTGCAATCTGGGTGATGATGATGCGAACCTGATCAAGTGGCATGCCCTTGGGATGTTTATTAATAAGCAAAGCAAGGCTTTGGCCCAATAGGAGTTCCATGACAACCCAAGTTTCAAGCCGATCATCCGTGCGGAGATCATAGAGCGTAAGTAGGGATGGATGTTTAAGATTAATACATTGAGAAACGCCCCGCCTTTCAATTTCCCGATTCATCGTAGATCGAATACATTTAAGCGCAACATCTTTACCCCCATCACTCACCGCAAGGTAGACATCACCAAACCCACCGCTACCTATGCCGCGTTTTATCGTATATCCTTCCAAAGGCTTTTCGCCACACTGAAATCTAAAACCCATAATTACCTCACATGCCGAGCCGTGCTGGGGCAGGTTCCAAAGAGAAAGTAACCGAGCCAGAAATCACCAGAGCATTGTTTGGCAACAAACTTGGCCCGGTAAGTTTTTTACCTGCGACGACCGTAATCCCTTCAGATTTAATATTAAGACCTTGGGAAGTACGGTAGATGACAATCTTTTTATCAAGCCCCGGGACCCTGATATGAGAAGCTTCATTATCCCAGAGTATCAAGGTTTGAGACAAAAGAATGATTGCATCGACGGGAGCAGGCGGCCGATGATGACTTAGAGGGAATAAAAAAGCTGTAAGACTACCCCGATAGGGAAGCTTGAAATTAATTTCGCAAGTATCCCCCAAGCTAATACTAGTATCTTCACCAAGAATGGAAGTTTCCGTAATTTTTTTCCCATCCATTGCGACAGTCAAATGTGGCTCAATAGCAAAGCCTTCTTTTTGTCTGATGAGGCTGGCATGAACCCTGCCAATATCAGCAACCCAGGGAAGGTTGACCGAACTTTCTGAGCCCGCATGACCAATCGAAACTTTATCATCGAGCAGAACCAAATAGCCAGCAAAACCGTCAATCCAAAGAAAGAAAGCAGAATCATCAAGGATTGCTGGGGCTGGATGATCAATGGTTTCAGGTTTTTCAATGCTCAAGATAGCATTTGAATTTCCTTCGATGCCTCTAAGAAAAGCATTGCGTATCCGGTTGATGGTATGCTCTCTGGGGGCAATAAGCAGCAACTGGTTTGCAAGTTCAATAATGCGTGGGGCATCGCGTTTAGAAACAGCATTGTTGAAATCAGGTTTCAGAGATTCAAACTCATCCTTCTTTTTGGAAAGCATTTCGATTTCGCGAATTACTCCCATATCACTGCCAGTCAACCTTCGTCGGACCCTTTCCAAAGAAGCCAATGCGGGCTGGTACTCGCCTGTCTCAGCAAATTCCCTACCCTCAATCCACATTACGCAAGTGGCGACCAAAGTGCTAAGTTCAGAAGAGGCGCCATTACGATCCCGAAGCTTGCCCAACACTTCCTCACATTGCCTAAGGGCCCCTTCCTTAAGATAGTTCTGGGCCCTGCTAACCATGAGTTTAGTAAGGGTGGATCGAAGTTTTTCAATTCTTGGCAGATTACTGCGCAGTGATTCCGCACTAGTCAGATCAATCCAAGCAGCCTCTTCGTTATCAAGGGTAAGATGCCGATCCGCTCGGTGGGCAAGTGCGTTGGCAAGGGTGGAGATAAGCTCGCGGGTTTTAGAATTGATAGGCGATTTTTGCACTCGAATAGCTTGCAAAGCCTCATCAAGCCGACCTTCCTCAACTGCGACCTTGGTTTTCTGATAAAAAGAATCAGCATTATTCGCCATGCGTGGTGCACTCGAAAGAAATAAAACTAAAGAGAAGAAAAGATTCTACCCTTTTCGGAGGTCTTTTTGCCAACGAATAATAAGATCAAGAAGCTGATCGGAAGAAAACTTAGCCACATCGAGTTCGCGAAGAGATGCAAGAATAGGATCTTCTGTGCTTGCAAAAAGGCTACCTTGGATAATTTTGGGTCTGCGGATAAGAGCGCCTTCTTGTTCATTGGAAAGCAAATGCCGTTCTTCCAAATCTGCGAGTATGATTTTTGCGCGATCAAGAACAGGCCTCGGAACCCCAGCTCTTTGGGCTACATGAATACCATAGCTCTGGTCTGCACTTCCCGCTTCGATACGGTGCAGGAAAATAATCCCCGTGGGTGTTTCACGAACACAAACCCTCAGGTTTTTAAACTTCTTTAAAGATTCCTCAAGCTGCGCTAACTCATGGTAATGAGTAGCAAAGAGAGTTCTACAACCAACTTTGTCGTGCAAATGTTCCGTAATAGCCCAGGCAATGCTTACGCCATCGTAGGTGCTGGTTCCCCGTCCAATTTCATCAAGGATAACCAAACTTGAAGCGGTGGCATTATTAAGAATGTTGGCAGCTTCGGTCATTTCAACCATGAAGGTGCTTTGCGAGCGCCCAAGTTCATCGCTTGCACCAACACGGGTAAAAATGCGATCCGTCAATCCTACTATCACTCTGGAAGCTGGCACAAAACTACCCACATGCGCAAGCAGGGTGATGAGTGCGACCTGCCTGATGTAAACGCTTTTTCCACCCATGTTTGGCCCGGTGATCAGCAAAAACATGCCATGCTCTGGATGCAACGAGGCGCTATTGGGCACAAAAGTACCCGAAGGCATTGTCTGCTCTAAAACAGGATGCTTGCCATCTACAATATCTAATATAGGTTTTTCAACAATGTCAGGCCGAGTCCAACCTCTTTCAGATGCAAGCTCTGCCAGCGAACATAAAACATCAGCAATTGCGAGGGTCTCTGCAGTTGCCATCAGTTCCAAGGTATGGGATGAAGCCAACTCTCTGAGTTGCAGGAATAGTTCGTACTCGCACTTCTCGAGTTTTTCTTGGGCGTTAAGAACTTTCTCTTCCTGTTCTTTAAGTTCAGGCGTAATGTATCGCTCTGCATTTTTCAAAGTCTGCTTGCGCTGATAATCAGGGGGAACCTTTGCTGTATGTGTGTGGGTGATTTCAATGAAGTATCCAAAAACCTGATTGAACCCAACTTTAAGACTGGAGATTCCGGTGCGTGCGATTTCTTGGGCTTGGAAGTTTGCCATCCATTCCTTGCCGGAAATCGAAATGTTACGCAACTCATCCAAATCAAAATCATACCCCTGCTTGATAATCCCACCCTCTTTAGCGGAAAGGGGAAGCTGCTCTTCAAGTGCTGCGAATAATTTATCACGCAGGTGGGGCAGGAGTGCAATTTTTTGCGAAAGCGCTTGCAACAGGGGGCTGTTTCCCCGGGCAAGCACCGCTTGAATCTCGGGCAATAAAACTAACGTACGAGCGACAGACCCAAGATCTCTTGGCCCTGCCCGCCCAGTTCCAATTCGTGCGGAAAGCCTTTGCAGATCATAAGCCTTAGACAAAACATTGCGCAGATCAGCACGCAGCCCATAATCGCGTTTGAAAATATCAACCGCATCAAGTCGCTGAGTGATGAGATTAATATTTGCAAGGGGGGAAAGCAGCCAGTCGGAAAGCAATCGTGCCCCCATAGGCGTGGAAGTTCGATCAATACGATGAAGCAGCGAACCTTCACGGCCTCCATCACGCATAGTCCGGGTCAGTTCCAAGCTTCTGCGGGTTACCTCATCAATCGCAAGAAAAGAACCCTGAGAAAAGGGCGTGATTTTTCGCAAGTGTACCAAGGCAGCTTTCAAGGTTTCATGAAGGTAACCAAGAAGTGCGCCTGCAGCCCGTAAACAGATTTGCTTATCTTCAAACCCAAACCCTGAGAGGGTTGAAACATCAAAATGCTTGTGGAGTACACCGAGCGCTGATCCAGACTCGAAGCACCAATCGGCTCTGGGTGAAAAAGCTGCATCAGGAAGAAGTGCTACAAGATCGAAGGGCGGATCTGGATTTTTAGGATCATCCGGGAAAAGAATCTCCGCAGGCCGAAGCCTTGAAAGATAATCACGGAGGTCTGAAGGAGAAAGATCAACTGCAAAAAACTGCCCAGTAGAAAGCTCTACCCAGGCCAACCCACAAAGGGAATTCTTTGCACCCTGCAAAACACAAACAAGGTGATTATTACTTCTAGGGTCAAGAAGATCATCTTCAGTAAGGGTGCCAGGTGTAATGATGCGAGTAACTTCCCTGCGCACCAAACCCTTTGCTTCAGAAGCTTCTTCAACCTGATCACAAACTGCAACCCGCTTGCCCGCCTGCAATAGTTTTCTTAAATGATTTTCAAGCGAGTGATGAGGGAACCCCGCCATCGGCACCGATTTATCCCTAGAAGTAAGGGTTAGGCCAAGAATTCTAGAGGCTTCCTGAGCATCTTCGTTAAATAATTCGTAAAAATCCCCCATTCGAAAAAGCAACATCATGCCCGGATGGCTATTTTTGGCCTCCAGGTACTGCTGCATCATTGGGGTGGACATTTAAACTTTTGGGAAAGCGGAGAAATAGATTAGGCTTTTTTGAACACTTTTTTCATGCGAACCGAATTGCCTGTGGAATTATAGTTCACTTCGGTCATGTAATGGCGCATAAGCATAAGGCCACGACCGCAAGGCCTTTCAAGATTTTCGATATCGGTGGGATCAGGCACATCGTTGGGGTCAAATCCAGGGCCTTCATCGGAAATCATAATTTCAAAAACATCCGCATCAAGAGTGTACTTGATGAATACTTTTTTGGTTATTTCCATTTGATTGCCATGCTTGATGGCATTAACAAGAGCTTCTTCAAGCGCCAACCTGATGCAAAAAACATCTTTGTCGGGGGCTTTTACATTTTGCAATCCCTGTTCAAACACATCCTGAACCCGTCTGGCTTCAGCGGTGTCTGATGGAATAATAATTTCTAGGGCAGAAGTTTCGAAGTCTGACACTTTTCAAATCTCGATAATAAAAGAAATCTAAACGCCCTATACATTTAGCAGCTAATAAGAACTAGCTGCTAAATTAAAACGCCTAATAATTCCATATGGAGCGATAATCACTTAGGCGAAAGCTTGCAAACCAACTTGCTCATCTTCCTTGATCTTAAAAAACTTATCCAGCTTTGTGATTTCGAACACTTCCTTGATTTCAGGACGAATATTACAAAGCACCAACTTACCACCTGAGGTATTGGCCTTCTTATTTAAGGTGATCAATTTACCCAAAGCAGCACTGGAAAGATAATCTACATTTTTGAAGTCAAGAAGGATCTTCTTCTTGCCTTCGGCATCCACCAATTCAAATAACTGTTCACCAATGATCTGAATATTTTGTTCGTCCAAAATTTTGCGATCGACGAAGTTAACAACTGTTACATCGCCAATTTCTTCAACTTCAAGTCTTCTTTTGCGGGGTTCTGCTGACATCTTTATCTCGCTCCTCTACTTGCACTTTTTACTCGGGCATGAGTTCTTATTAAGAATACTAAATTCATTGATCAATGTAACTTAATTCTCTTAAATAGTATATAATTATTACACTAAAGGAGGCAAAGCAGAAGTCAAGATAAAATACCCTAAGCTAAGGTAAGATCTTTGACCATGCCCTTTCCTTAACCTAATTTCCGGAGTTAACTGATTTTCATGGCACTTTGGACCGAGCAGGATCAGCAAAAATTCGATGAAATCGTCGCCCAATTGCGCAATTGGACTGCCCGACCTTGCCTTGCCTGCAAGTCTCCACTGCTGGCTGAAGATGTCCTTTACAGCAACGCCTTGGGCCTTAAAACCAGCCCCCAATGCTTACCATGCCTAGCAAAAGGCCTGGAACAAAATCAAGCTGAGCTTAAATCTACGCTGCTTCAACACATCCGCAGGCGACCCTGCCTTTGTAAGGCGTTTGAACTCTCTAACGGTGACCTGCCAACGGAACTAGATTGCAATTTCACTGCCCCAGAAAACCAGCCTCTTTCGTCAACCAATTCACCCCTAATCCCTGATTTAATCTGGGATGCAGGCGATTTAGGGTGTGGCGATTTGGTTCTTCTACTCCGTGGGAAACTTCGTGCCATGCTTCCGGGCAAGCTTCTTAAGGTTACAGCACTCGACCCAGGCGCACCCGAAGATATCCCAGCTTGGTGCAAAATGACGGGCAATCGGCTCGTTTCCCAACAACACCCTCTCTATTTTATTCGAAACAAGGATTAATCCATGAATAACCGATTTGTCATCAGCCTCACTTGCGCCAAAGAAAACCCGGACCGAGCCACCGTTGCCTTTGTAGTTGCAACCGCAGCAGTTGCAAGCGAACAGGAAACCGTGGTTTTTCTTAGTATCGAGGGCGTCAGGCTTTGCCAAACTGGTTATGCAGACACGATTCACGAAGAAGGTTTTGCACCTTTAAAGGAATTAATGACAAACTTTGCAGCTGCAGGCGGTAAGATTTATGTTTGTTCGCCTTGCTTCAAGAAACGCAAGCTTGATGATACAATGCTTATAGATGGTGCAGTGATCGTGGGGGGTGCGAAGCTGGTTGAATTCATGGCATCGGGCGTCCCCTCCCTTTCCTATTAAGGCCCAAATCATGGAATGGAATTCGGATCATCCTCAAAAACCCAATGCCTCGTTTGATGGCGCAGACCTCGATTGTGGTAACGGTTTGCTTATACTTATACGCAAACATCTTGGACCGCTTGAACCTGATCAAGTATTGGAAATTCTTTCGACCGACGCAACCGTTGAAGATGATCTTCCTGCATGGGCCCGCCTGACAGGCAACAATATCATTTCGAAAACGAAGAATAATTCCCAGCGCAGTTATCATGTGCGCAAAGGGAAACGCACGCCAAACGCCAACACCGCAGTGGGTACGGAAAGGCCGATGGTAAAGGCCATTGCGGAGGTTAAGCAACATCTGCCTCGAAATGCGGAACTTCCAGCTTTCACAGTAACAGGGATCGGATCTTGGCCAAGGCCACGATGGATGCTAAAGGCAATTCACGAAAGATTAGAAAACCGCATCAGCGATGAAGAACTTCAAACTACTGCAAATGATGCGGTAAGGCTTGTGCTTCAAGCGCAGGATCGAGCGGGTGTGGATCTGGTTTCAGATGGTGAACAACGGCGGGATAGTTACGCCAGCTTCGTAGGTTCCAGGCTGGCGAATTGCCAACTTATTCCCATCAGTGATTTGCTACCTTATGTTGATGATCCTGAAAAATTCGCAGAAGAGCTCAAAGCTTTAGATGTTCAAGGAAGCGAAATTCATCATCCCGCGGTGCTAGGCCCGATTTCTCGCAGCAAACCCCTCGTGCTTCACGAACTGCAATACCTGCAATCCATCACCCACAAACCTTGCAAAGTTGCATTACCCGGGCCATATCTTCTTACCCGCACCCTTTGGCTCGAATGCCTCTCCGAAAAAATCTATCAAACCCGCGAAGAATTGGCCTCTGCTGTCATCAAAATCCTTCGCGAAGAAATCCAAGATTTAATTACTTCAGGCGCAACCATCATTCAAATTGATGAGCCTGTTCTTACTGAAGTAGTATTTGGAAAACCCGCCAAGCAGCGCAGCTTCATGTGTGGCGCATTAGGTGAAAAGCTAAAAGCCACCCACGAAGAACTGGATTTTGCATCCGAACTTCTGGCACGAACATTAGAAGGATTTCCAAAAGAAAGGCTTGCACTTCACATCTGCAGGGGTAACTGGTCGAAGGATGAATCGGTTGCTCTCGCAGGCGATTACAGGCCATTGATGCCTCTGCTAGAAAAAGTTCCCGTGGGCATTTTGTTTTTAGAGCTGTGCACACCCCGGGCTGGCGAGATGGAGGTGCTTGCTAATCTTCCTGAAAGCTATCGTCTTGGATTGGGAATGGTTAACCCTAAATCTAGCTTGGTCGAAAGTGTTGAAGAAATTGTGCAAAAAGCAACCAAGGCTGCCAATCTTTTTGGCCCCAGAAGAATTCTTCTCAACCCTGACTGTGGCTTTGCAACCTTTGCCGACAGCCCGCTTGCACCCTCTGAAATTGCAGAAGCAAAAATGTACTCTCTAGTCCAGGCAGCACGAATTCTCAGGCAGAACTTTAAGCTCATTTAATGATTTTAAGCCGCGATCCATCCAATAATATTGCCAATAGCAGCACGCCCCCCAAAATACACTTCTGCGTATTACTATCAAACCCAAGAAGGTTCATCCCATTTTGAATCACAGCAAGAATCAAAGCACCTATCAAAGTGCCAGTAATTTTTCCCTCGCCCCCTGCAAGCGAAGTGCCCCCAACCACAACTGCAGCAATCACATAAAGTTCATACATATGACCATAAGTTGGTGCACCACTTTTCAACTGCGAAGCCATCACAACACCGCCCAAGCCTGCCAACGCTCCTGATAAAGTGTAAACCAAAATAAGCACACCCAATACCGAAACGCCACTCAACCTTGCAGCTTCCCGATTGCCCCCGACCGCATAAACATAACGACCAAAAACCGTTCGAGTCATTGCAAGATGTGCGATCAAATAAATGATCGCAGTAAGTACCACTGCGACCGGAATGCGCATCAGGGTGCTACCCCTGCCCAACCACATAAATGATTCAGGCACCCGATCGATAGATTGCCCATCGGATATCAAATAAGCCATTCCTCCTGAGATAAGCATCATTGCAAGAGTGGTGATAAAAGGTGGGATTGAAAAGCAAGCAACCATGGCACCAGAAAACATTCCCATGAGGGCGCAAACACCAACCGCAGCAAGGCTACAGGCTATAAGTGCAGGGGCTTGGGCTTCAGTGCCACCACCATAATCACGGATCAGCCTTGCAACCAAAACTGCAGAAAAAGCAATCATCGCACCTACAGAAAGATCAATCCCGCCCGTAAGAATTACAAAAGTCATCCCCACCGCAAGTATGGCAATGACAGCAATCTGGTTTACGATGTTCACAAGGTTGTCGCGTTTAAAGAAGTTGGGCCAGCGATAAGAAACCGGCTCGACAATCTTAACATCACCCAAACCCGGAAACTTCGTGTCCATATTTTCAAAGATCGACCAAGTGGCAGTAAAGTGATTACAAACAATGAAATCCAGCTTAACGCCTTCCTTCTGCAATCTGTCTAAACAAGCCCGAGCCTCGGAAGGCGTACCCTTGATGATTTCCACTACCCTGCCCTTTTGCATGATCATCTGGCTTTCGATAGCTTGGGCAAAAATCGCATCTTCTTCTGATGGGCGCACCACAATCAAAATGTTTTTTGAACCATCTAATGTTTTCGCAAGTGTAGTTCCCGCATCTGGATCGTTGGGGTTCTGGTCTGCGAGAGTTGCAAACCCCAGAAATACCGCGAGCATCAATAAAACCAACATCATCCCACGGCCTGCAAGCCATCCGGATATCTTTCCTGCTAAAGCATTATTCATTGAATGGCAATCTCCATGATTTGCTCCTGTGTTGCTTTAGCAACATCTTTTATTTCGCCTTTGATCTGCCCTTCGTGCATCACCAAGATTCGATCCGAAAGAGCCAAAACCTCGAGTAATTCACTGCTTATAAGAAGAATGGCATTGCCCTCTGCAGCAAGTTTTCTAAGCAGCAGGTAGATTTCTTCCTTGGCACCAACATCGACACCCCTAGTTGGTTCATCCAACAAAAAGACTTTACCTTTTCTTTCGAGCCAACGGGCAAGCAATACCTTTTGCTGGTTCCCACCTGAAAGATTTCCCACCCTAATCAAAGGCGAAGAAACCCTGATCCCCATTGAATCCTTGTGGTTTAGAAAAGCTTTAATCTCTCTAGCCTTGTTGATCATCCCGAAATAGGCAAAGCGAAACAGCGATGCGATGCTGAAGTTTTCGAGCACGGGCCTGTCGAGAAACAAGCCTTGGTTTTTCCTATCTTCCGTCAGCAAGAATATACCTTGGCCAATGGCTTCGGTAACCGACCTCAGGTTCAGTTTTCTGCCCTCTATACTTATTTCGCCCTTTTCGGGTATATCCGCAGCCGCAAGGATTCTCGCAACTTCGGTACGGCCCGAACCCACCAATCCAGTTAATCCCAGAATCTCACCCTCTCGAATTTCAAGGCTCACATTCTTCACCTTGACGCCCTTCGTCAGGCCCTTTGCACTAAGTGCCACTTTTCCACCAACTTCTTTTTTTGAAACGCTACTTTGCTCAATATCCCTACCCACCATCCACTTGATGACTTGAGTTTGCGTTGTGGAATTAGCAGCGGTGGTTGCGACTTCTGCGCCATCTCTCAGCACTTGCATTCGATCTGCGATTTGAAAAACCTCATCAAGCCGATGGCTCACATAAATAATAC